>OJOB01001078.1_pt1 | contig 7280 bp, 5 predicted proteins | sample 1598211 | NCBI WGS metagenome assembly OJOB01 (sample SAMN03922461, study PRJEB24848) | human gut metagenome | isolation source: stool sample | host: Homo sapiens | place: Germany | collected 2009-11 | reverse complement strand
AGAAGATGACCGATCATGGACTTTGTAGAATTGATCTTAATGTCCTTTGCATGACCCCCAAACAGTAACTTAATGGCACGGGTCTCAAAAAGATCGTTGTGATGCGTTGCAGTACCATGCGCATTGATGTACGTGATCTCGTTTTTGTCTACCCCCGCATCCTCGATGGCATTCTGCATAGCGCGTGCTGCACCTGCACCGTCTTCGAGTGGGGAAGTAATATGGTAAGCATCTGCAGAACATCCATATCCCACAACTTCTGCATAGATTTTTGCGCCTCTTGCCTTCGCATGCTCAAGTTCCTCAAGAACAACAATGCCGGCACCTTCACCCAATACAAAACCGCTGCGGTTTTTATCGAAAGGAAGGGAACATTTTTCCGGATCATCGGATGGAGAAAGCGCAGTCAGTGCACCGAATCCGGCAATCGCACATGGACATACGGCTGCCTCTGTTCCTCCGGCTACCATGACATCTGCCTCTCCGTACTGAATGCTGCGGAACGCATCACCGATATTATTCGTACCAGTCGCACAGGCAGTTACATCATTGGTACATTTTCCCTGCAATCCCAGCTGGATGGAGACATTTCCTGCTGCCATGTTTGAGATCATCAATGGAACGAAAATCGGATTGACTCTGCCCGGTCCTTTTTCCACAATCTTTGTATACTCGCGCTCGATTGCCTGAAGACTTCCAACACCGCATCCAACGGCTGTACCGCAACGGTAAGCGTCCTCTTTTTCCATATCAAGCCCTGCATCCGCAACGGCTTCTTTGGCTGCTGCTACTGCGTACTGTGCAAACAGTTCCATACGCTTTGCTGCCTTAAAATCCATATGCTCTTTTCCGACAAAACCTTTGACTTCTGCCGCAAGATGTGCTTTATATTCACTTGCATCAAACTTCGTGATAGGACCAAATCCAATCTGTCCGGCATGGATTCCTTTCCAGAATTCTTCCACATTCAGGCCGATCGGCGTGATTGCTCCCATTCCCGTCACAACGACTCTTCTCATTTTCCTTTTCCTTTCTTTCTATCAGGTTCCTTAAATGGCCATACCACCGTCTACGGAAAGTATCTGTCCGGTAATATAATCCGACTCCGGTGATGCAAGAAATGCGACTGCATTCGCAATATCCTGTACCTGTCCGGCTCTGCCAAGCGGGATCTGCTTTTTTAATTCTTCCTGGGTCTTTTCCGGCAATACTGCGGTCATCTCTGTCTCTACAAATCCGGGAGCAACCGCATTGACGCAGATTCCTCTGGATGCAAGCTCCCTTGCAACAGATTTTGTCAGACCGATCACGCCCGCCTTGCTTGCTGCATAGTTTGACTGTCCCGCATTTCCAAGGATTCCGGATACCGAAGAAATATTGATAATTTTTCCGGCACGCTGTTTTAACAGATAGCGTGACAGATGACGAATTGTATTGAAAGTTCCCTTCAGGTTGGTATTGATCACAGCATCAAAATCGCTTTCCTTCATGCGCATCAGCAGATCATCCCTTGTAATTCCGGCATTGTTCACCAGAATATCCATATGCTTATATTCTTTGATAAGAGATTCAATCATCTCCTGACATGCTGTAAAATCAGAGACATTGCAGCGAACACTCACGGCATCTCCTCCGGCCGCTTTGATCGCTGCAACCGTTTCATTTGCAGCATCTTCGGAACCATTGTAGTTCACCACAACAAATGCTCCGCGTTTTGCCAGCTCCAGCGCAATGGCTCTTCCGATTCCCCTGGAAGCACCTGTAACAAGTGCATTTTTACCGGTTAACATATTTATTGAAATCCTCCATTTTGTCGATGTTGCATGTGGTAACATCGCGATTGATCTTTCTCATAGATCCGGAAAGGCTGCGTCCCGGTCCGATCTCCACAAATTCCTCTGCTCCGTCTGCAATCAGGCGCTCAATTGTCTGCTGCCAGCGCACGGAAGAAGAAACCTGACGTACCAGATAATCCTTGACGTCTGCCGGATCTTTGACATAATCTGCAGTCACATTGGTCAAATACGGAATGGTGATCGGCTGAATCGTTACATCTTCGAGTGCCTCCCCGAGTTTCTTTCCTGCTTCTGCTAAAAGTGCAGAATGGAACGGGCCACTGACTTTAAGCGGAACCACGCGCTTTGCTCCGGCTTCCTTGCAGGCATCTCCTGCCTCACCTACAGCATCTGCTGCTCCGGTGATAACGATCTGTCCCGGACAGTTGTAATTTGCAATGGAAACAACTTTGTTTGTTTTTGCAGCGGTTTCCTCACAGATTGCTGCGATCTTTTCCGCATCCAGTCCAAGAATTGCAGACATACCGCCGCCTACCGGATATGCCTGTTCCATATAAATACCGCGCTTGCGGACAACCGCAAATGCATCCCGCATTGTCATCGCTCCGGATGCAATCAGCGCACCATATTCGCCAAGGCTTAAGCCTGCCGTAACGTCGCAGCCAATTCCCGCTGCTTGTAATGCTGTATAAATAGCCGCCTCGGTTGTGAGCATACAGATCTGTGTGTACTCTGTAATGTTCAGCTTATCATTTTCTTCAAAGCAAAGAGCTGCCACATCCAGACCTGTCACTTCATTTGCCAGATCATAAACCTCTTTTGCTTCCGGCATGGCGTCGTAAAACTCTTTTCCCATACCAATATACTGAGATCCCTGTCCAGGGAACATAAATACTCTCTTCACTGTCTTCTCCTATTTCTGTCCCAATAACTTTTCGGCACCACTCATAACATCCCGGATAATTTCCGCACAGGTCTCTTCTTTTTTTACCAGACCCGCAGACTGGCCTGCCATAACGCTGCCGTACATGACATCGCCCTCGACAACTGCTTTGCGCAGTGCTCCGAGTGTCATCTGCTCAAGTTCTTCGAACGGTGCACCTTCTTTTTCTTTCTTTAAGTACTCGCGGGTCATTTTGTTACGAATAACGCGAATCGGATGGCCTGTGGACATGCCGGTCACTTCACTGTCAATATCTTTTGCTTTGACCACGCGCTGCTTGTAATTTTCATGAACCGTGGATTCTTTTGCAACAACAAAACGGGTTCCCATCTGTACTGCCTCTGCGCCAAGCATCATAGCTGCCGCAAATCCACGTCCATCTGCAATTCCACCGGCTGCAATGACCGGAATGGATACCGCATCTACTACCTGTGGTACGAGTGTCATCGTCGTCTGGGCACCGATGTGTCCACCGGACTCCATTCCCTCAGCGACCAGTGCATCCGCACCGCCACGCTCCATCAGCTTTGCCAATGCCACGCTTGCCACAACCGGGATTACTTTGATTTTGGCTTCTTTCCACATGCTCATATATTTGGCCGGATTGCCGGCGCCGGTTGTTACTACCTTAACGCCTTCCTCCACAATTACTTTTGCAATCTCATCCGCTTCCGGATTCATCAGCATGAGATTTACTCCAAACGGCTTGTCGGTTTCTTTTTTTGCTGCCTGAATCTGCTCACGCACCCAGGAAGCCGGTGCTCCACCTGCTCCGATGATGCCAAGTCCGCCGGCATTGGATACCGCACTGGCCAGTTCATGTGTTGCGACCCATGCCATACCGCCCTGAATGATCGGATATTCGATTCCCAGAAGCTCTGTCACTCTTGTTTTCATAGCTTATGCCTCAACACCCTTATTTTTCATATAATCAATGACATCCTGAACGGTAAGGATCTTCTCTAAATCCTCAGAAGGAATCTCTACACCGTACTCTTCTTCCAAAGCCATAACCAGCTCAAACAGATCTAAGGAATCTGCCTCAAGATCCTCTTTGAAACGGGACTCTGCGGTGATAGAATCTGCGTCTACGTTTAACTGGTCTGCAATGATTTCTTTTAACTTTTCTAACATAATGGGTTCTCCTTTTACTGTCTTCAATTTTGTTTGATTGCGAAATAGTTTGATTGTCAAACAGTTTCTTAGTCAAAGTATATGCAAAGATAGTTTGATTGTCAAGATATTTTTTCAACAGGGTAATGATAAAAGAGTACAAAAAAGCACAGCAAACACTTTCTTCCTACACGAAAATGTTTGCTGTGCATATGGTTCTGTTTTTTGAACTTATCCGATAATGAGTTGCATTGCCCCGTATATTCCGGCATCATTGCCAAGCTGTGCCAGTTCAAAGCGGGTATCACGACATGCATGGAAGCAGCTTTCCTTAAAGTGCTTCTGGATCGTATCGATTAGAATCTGTCCGGCTTTGGACACACCACCACCGATCACGATAACTTCCGGATTGGTCACGCATGCAATATTCGAAAGGGTTGACCCTAAAATTTCTCCCACTTCATCTACCAGTCCAAGAGCTACTTCATCGCCTTCTTTTGCCACATCAAAAATGTCTTTCGCAGTAATATCTTTATAATCACGAAGCTTTGTCGCATCCTGTGTTTTGGCAAGTTTACGTTTTGCCATGCGTACAATACCAGTCGCAGAAGTATACTGTTCCAGACATCCATACTGCCCACAGTTACAAGGCTCTATCTCATCATGATTTACGGTAATGTGTCCGATTTCTCCGCCTGCACCGTTATATCCGGCAACCACATGTCCGTCCACGATAATTCCACCGCCGACACCGGTACCAAGCGTTACCATGATGACATCTTTACTTCCTTTTCCACCGCCCTGCCACATTTCGCCAAGACCTGCAACGTTCGCATCATTTCCGACTTTTACTTTCAGACCTGTCTGTGCACCGAGTTCCTCCGCAACATTGATCACTCCCCAGCCGAGATTGACACACCCGTTAACAACGCCATCACTCCGCACAGGACCCGGAACACCGATTCCCACACCCTCTACATCACTCTTACTGATGCCTTCCTGCGCCAGTTTGTTATCAATCGCCTGTGCAATATCCGGCAGTACTGCCTTTCCGTTATCGCTGGTATCTGTCTTGATTTCCCATTTGTCAAGAAGCTCTCCGCTTGTCTCAAAAAATCCCATTTTTACGGTGGTTCCTCCCACGTCTACGCCAAATCCATATTTCTTCAATTCCTGATTCCTCCTTGATCTATGTGATATGTATTTTTCTTCTACCCCATGTATCTATATTCTACCATATTCCGGAATTTCTGCCTAGTATCGATAAAAAAAATCAACCGATGTATCCATAAATACATCGGTTGCACTGTTTTATATATGTTTATTGTACGTTTCCACCACCGGTATCTCCACTCTCTCCGGTATCACCGCTATTATCCGTGGTTCCGCTATTGTCCGGTTTATTGGTATTTTCTCCATTTTCCGGCGTATCAGTGTTTCCTCCGCTTTCTCCGGAATCGTTGTCCCCACTATGTTCCGGTTTGGAATTGTTATTCTGATCACCGGCATTGCTGTCGTTATTGTCCGGCTGGTTATCATTTTCGGAGCTTCCGTCCGTTGTATTATCTTTCTGCTGGCTCTCGGAAGTCTGCTGGTCATCCGTCTGGTTTTCTTCTATCTGGTTTTCTTCGCGCATCTTGTCGTGTTCTTCCTCTTCCTGCTTCTGCTGATTTTTAAAATCATCCGAAAGCTGAGCATAAGGAAGGAAATCAAGCGAAGATAATCCCTCGTGGGCCGCAGACATATATGCTTTCCAGATCTGTGCCGGATATGTGCTTCCACTCAGATTGGAAATGGCTTTTGGATAATCACATCCCACCCAGACTGCGGTTGTATAATATCTGGTAAATCCGCAGAACCATCCATCTTTGTGATCGTTTGTTGTACCCGTCTTTCCGGCACACGGCATATCGGCAAGCTTTGCAGAACGTCCGGTTCCACTGTCCATAACGGAGGTCATGATATCCGTCATCATCCGCGCCGCATCCTGCTTATAAACCGTTTTTTCCGTCAGGCTGGACGTATAGACTACATTTTCGTCAGAATCCACAATTGATTTTACACAGGTCGGTTCCCTGTAAAGTCCGTCATTTTCAACCGCTGCATACCCGGATGCCATCTCAAGTGGAGAAACACCTTTGGTAAATCCACCAAGAGATGTGGCGAGGGTATAATCTCCGTCCTTGATCTGTGCAAAATTCATATTTTTTAAATACTGCAGGCCTGCTTTTGGTGTCAGTTCGTCATACAGCTGCCAGGCAATCGTATTAATGGAATGTGCAACCGCATATCTGAGCGGAATCTTTCCGGCATATGTATTGTTTGCATTCGACGGTCCGTCTTTTAGTTTATGGTCATCCACAACGGTATCCGGAGTATACCCGCGCTCCAGCTGCGGAGTATATACCAGCAATGGCTTAATCGAACTTCCCGGCTGACGGTAACTCTGGTATGCACGGTTTAACGTATAATTATCCGAATCCTGCTTACGGCCGCCCACGATTGCCACAACATATCCGCTGTTGTTATCAATTGATACTGCTGCCGCCTGCATCTTGTAAGTTCCGTCTTTGGATTTGTCTTTAAATCCTTTCAGGGTATCATCAATGGCAGACTGCAGTTCCTTTTGTTTTTCCATATCAATCGTCGTATAGATTTTGTATCCTCCGGAAAACAGTTTCTTCTGACACGCACTGTAAAGTTCGTCATATGCTTCCCCATAAGACTTCTTTTCCTTATCCGAATCAAAATAATATTTAAACTGGAAACCTTCCTGTTCCATCAGTGCACGGGTTGCGCAGTCATACGTGTAAGTGTCAATCGAACTGTTAATTTTCTCCGTGTCACTCTTTTTCGGCCGGTTCAGTGCAATCTCTTCTTTGGTTGCCTCATAATACTCTTCCTGGGAGATTTTCCCGTCATCCCGCATATTCTTTAAGATCAGATTCCGCCGGGTAATGGTATTGTCCGGGTGTGTCACCGGATCATAATTGGACGGGCGGTTCGGGATCGCACACAGATACGCGGTCTGCGATACATCAAGATCTTTCAGTTCACAGTTAAAATATCCATGACAGGCAGCGTCAATTCCGTAATAGCCGTTTGCAAAATACACGTTATTCAGATAAAATTCCATAATTTTATCCTTACTGTAACGTTTTTCGAGTTCCCACGCAAGAAACATCTGCTTCACCTTGTACTGCCACGTCTGTTTCGGCTGCATATAAATCAGCTTGGCAAGCTGCATGGTAATCGTACTTCCACCCTGCGTACCACCCTGCGATTTTTTCAGTTTCGACATGACTGTGGCTTTGACCGCGCGCACAAGTCCTTTCAGATCCACACCGTTATGCTGGTAAAACTTCTTGTCCTCAATACTGATAATCGCTGCCACAAAATTCTTTGGAATATCCTCGTATTTGACATAC
>OJOB01001053.1_pt1 | contig 7387 bp, 7 predicted proteins | sample 1598211 | NCBI WGS metagenome assembly OJOB01 (sample SAMN03922461, study PRJEB24848) | human gut metagenome | isolation source: stool sample | host: Homo sapiens | place: Germany | collected 2009-11 | reverse complement strand
CAAGAATCCTTGGGATACTTGCCAAGGTTTCGGACTCAGCAGGAGTTTGATGATTTGATGGCGTCAGACGACAATTTCGTTTTATAAGGAGGAGCCAGTTAATGAAGTACATCAAAACACGTGATGCATTACAAGCATTTTATTATCTGATTGCTGTCGATGGATCAGTCCGTGACGACGAACGCGCACTATTCGATCATATAGGTGACAATTTGGATGCAAAGCACTTCCATGATTATCGCAAAGAGATTATCGATTCGTGCGATGAGCGTATAAACCAGTGCCACGATTCCGATGATCGCTACGACGTAATTGTTGAGGGTGTTGATGCAGTCTTGTCGCATCGAACGGATAAAAGAGCTGCAGGAATTGCACCAAGGCTGCTTCTGTGGAATATGTTGTCAGTTGCCTTCGCCGATGGGGAATATGATGCAGTAGAAAGCAGACTCATCAGACATATTGCCCGGACGATGATTGCCGATCGTTCCATATACCCCGAAATGGAACATCTTATGCGCGCGGCGTATGACGTGCGAGGCGAGCTCGACTGGATCAGCAATTCCGAACTGCCATATAGTGAAGTTCGCCCCATGGTGGATCAGCTGGAAGAGCGCGTGAATGTTCTCCAAAACGCTGCCGTGTTGCTGATTGAAGACGAGACGGCAGCGCCAGCCCCGGAAGTCATGGTTCCAGAGAAGGACGTGTTTGATCAGACCAAGGATGCCGTTGACTCGGTGGTCGCTCCGGTTGTGGATCAGGTTCAGCAGGGTGCTCAGGGAGCCGCGGATGCGGTGAAGCATACGTTTGACAATAATGTTGCTCCTGTTCTCAACCAAGTTGGCGATGCGCTGAAGCCGGTGAATGATGCAGTGCTGAAACCGGTAGGCAACGCAGCCAATGAGGTTGCGAAACGTGCGGGTGACGCAGCCAATGAGGCTGCAAAACGTGCGGGCGATGCGGCCAATGCTGTACAAGGCTTCTTCGGTGGCCTCTTTGGACGCAAATAAGAGAAACCCAGGAAGGAATTCACTATGCCATTTTTTGTTGTTCCACTATTCATCGGAATGGCCGCTGCTGCCGGTACCGCAGGCGTGGGTATGGCTGCCAAAGGTAGTCTTGATCAGCACACGGCGAATCAGCTTAACGACAATTCCGGAGCACGCATTCGATGGGCAGCTAATAACCTCGAAAAGCTTCGTAGGCAATGTTCAGATTCCCTGAATGCCTTGGGCAAAGAGAAAGTCATTATTTTGGATGGGAGCGTTCAGCGCTTCCTTGATGCTTTTCAACAGCTGAAAAATGTTGATTTCACCGCGTCCGAAGGGCTTGATGAGCTCAATAAACTGCGCATAGACAAAGCGGCTTTTGCTGAGCTCAAAACCATGGGAAACATAGCTTCGTCTTTGCTGGAAGGCGGTGTGACCGGGGCGGCCAGCGGTGCATTGGCTGCGTTTGGTGCATATAGTGCCGCGTCGGCACTCGCCACGGCTTCCACAGGAACTGCGATCAGTGCATTAAGTGGTGTGGCTGCTTCCAACGCCACGTTGGCGTTCTTCGGGGGAGGGTCCTTGGCCGCAGGTGGCTTGGGCATGGCCGGTGGTGCCGCTGTACTTGGAGGTTTAGTCGCAGGTCCTGCATTGCTGGTCATGGGCGTTATCATCGGTGCTAAGGGTGGTAAAAACCTTGAGGAAGCGAAGACCCAGTCTGCTGAGGCAAGCAAATATTGTGAGCAGATGATGGCCGGTGCGGACCAGTGCGTTGCCATTCGTAGACGCAGCTATATGTTCCACGCTTTGCTTGCCCGTCTTGATGCTAAATTCCTGCCTTCAATTCTTGAAATGGAAAATATCATAAAGACCGAGGGAACGGATTATTCGCAATTCCGTCAGGAAAGTAAGAAGACTATTGCCGCAGCTGCGTCCACTGCAGCATCAATCAAGGCCGTGCTAGATACTCCTCTGCTGGCCGAGGATGGGTCACTTACTTTGGAGTCGGAGAAGCTGATGAAGAACAGTGGCATGTGATGGGATGAGGATTCCGGAGCTGGACTGATGGTTCTGTGGCTTCTTCCGTTGATTTTGGGATATGGTGAGAATCCGTTGCCCGAGATGACGAGTCTTGCGGAAGCTCATGGCATTCGACTATTTAGTCTGCCGACTGTCGGACGAGACGTGGATGCTTTCAGTTTTATGTTCGATGGTGTGCCGTATGTGGCGGTAGATACCAGTAAGACTGCAGAACGTGTCCGTTTCGATATTGCTCATGAAATTGGGCATCTGATGATGCATGAAATGGTGTCTGAAGATGTGGCTATTCCGTCTTTGTCGACATTCAGACCTTGCGACTTTCGACCATGAGGGCTTCTCATACCCGAATCCGAGCTTAAGAAAAGCCATCACGGAAAAACGTGATGGCTATGCGTTTTAATCACCATTCAGGTAAGCTGTCTCCCGACCAAGGGTGCCATTCAGGCAACTTGCTGTTGGAAGCATCGGCAATTAGAGCAAATTCATGAAGTTCATGAGGAAGCAATATCGGAGTCTGGCTAGTTGGCTTCAGCAGTAAATCCCATCGGTCTTTGTAATCGCCGAAAACCGAAACATCCATACGGGCTTGTTCAGGCCCGCAATTTCGATTTCGCTTAGCAGTGGGATCGGTCAGCCATCTCATATGTCCCAACCATGCTCCAGCAGATACATGATTCCGAGGAACAATATAGCTGGACAGGGTCTGCTCGTTTTCATTCCATCCGACCAAGACGAACCATTCATACAAGCTACGTTGAGAGCCGATCTTGGCAGGGTTTAACGCCCATCTTTCATTGCGGGAAGTTTTGACCTGCACGCTAATTTGCGTGACATCAAAAGGAGCGTGGCTTCTCTCCGCAAGTATGTCCGTTCGTTCCAGACCGTCTCTCGTTAGTGCTGGAGCCCAACCATTCATCGCCAACTTACAGCACGTCCAAAATTCTCCGACCGACTTTACTGCTTTAGTATCTGAAACCATAGCGTCCTCCTTGACTGCAAACAGCTACCTCATATTAGAATTTAGTCCCAATCTTCAACAAATGTAAAGTTGCAACAGTACATGACCATGTTTGCTGTTCTGATGGAGGTGAGAGGCTTCTAGACAAAATGGGAGGTAACTTAAACCTCTTCGAGAACCTTCAGACCTGCGGTTTATCCTAAGGCAGCAAACTCATTGTGGAACAGGTCCATATGGCTTACATTCGTTTCCCCATCGCTTTTCCCTCTTCCGGAACGGGATTATGCTACAATTTTCGTGTCAAATGTAGCTATCTTCAATCGATCTTCGAGCAGCAGCTTATGGAGAAGATTCCTTCCGTGCGCTTCGGGTACGATGGTCTTTCCGTATTCTGTCATCAATCGAATGATTGCATCGTAGTTGGCAGGATACGACAACGTACCGAAGAAGGTCAGTTTAGTTTCTCCGCCGTATAAGTCTATTTGGTCAAATAGCGACTGGAAGTAAGAGTAATCAGCTTCTCCCAAGGAATGGCCGAAAAACTTGACTTCAGCTATGTCGCTGCCATTGCTTTGTGCGTCGAATATTGAGCGACCTGCCATTTCCCCTGTCAAATACTGTCTCCGTAATTTCAACACCCTGGCGGTTTTTGTAAATTGATAGACGCCAGGCTCATCCATATGAGCCTGGCCATCAATGCCAAATATGACGTGATAATCATAGCCTCCGTGGCTTTCATCTGAGAAGCGATCAACGTCACCATGCACGTTGCGGTGATAGTAAATGGACTCTTCTCGCGGGCTCTGAAGCAGCGGAGTCGTGTAGTTGAAGGATAGAATGACGTTCGATTGCTCATCAAGTGGAATGTCAGTTCCGGTTTCCGCCATTGCTTTATAGATGTTTCTGCTGCTAGAATCATATGAGGGATTACCCTGGACTCGTATCAGGTATCGAGTGAAGGCGTCTTCAATAACGTGAAGTTCTTTCGCGAAAAAGTCAAGCAGTTTCACCCGGAGAATTTCCACTGGATCTTCTGAACCTTCGTCATCCAAATCCGCTGAAGTGTTGAAGTAATTAAGTACAGAAAAATCGATGTTACTCGAATGCTCATTAACATACTTCTGAATTTTTAGATATGCGTTGACCACCGCATCAGGACGTGATGGCTTCACTGAGAGGATGGTCCAGTAATTTAGAGCATCGTTAAGGCTGATGCTGCCTTTCCCGATGACCCACTCTTTGATTGCGCTTTCCACGTCTTTCCAATCATCGAGTTTTTTCGATGTATCATGCCAAGCAATGAAAAGGTAGTCCCACACGCAGGGGTCCTCGACATTCACTTGATAGGTGACTCTTGGCATAATCGCCTTCTTGAAGCTTTCCCGATACTTCGTGTACCTATCTCGGAAGAAAGCAGAATAAGACGACGGGATATGCTGTGCCAAATCAAACCCGTTACCCAAAACTATGATCTGCGAATACGTCAACTGAGGCCTTTCCTCTGGAGTTCAAAACAAGCTTACATCTCCTTGAGCTCTTGCGCAGGGATGGCGGTATCGAACAGACTGATCTGTGTGTCCTGTTCGTACTTGTCGATGCTGGTGGAGAAGAGATGGATTGTCCTCATAATGCTTGAACTTATACATGGTGTCGTTCATTATGTTGACTCTATACATGAGTGTGGTTCTGTTATCTTACGCCGGCATATTCAATTGTACATATCTACATGTTACAGTTTTTTTATTGCATTACTTCGAGGTTTGAATTTTGTGGTTCTCAGATATACATGAAAAAGTCGATAACTTTTTGCGAAGATGCGTATAGGTGCATGACATTTGCCGATGTGAGTTGAATGAGAAAGGTGAGTGTCGGACATGACAACAATTGGGCCTTTCGCTGTTTGTGATGGGTGGCTGTGGTGTGAGGTGTTGCCAGTCGGATGGGGTTGGAGGCATGGATGTATTGCTTCAATGTTTGTTGGGCGGGTTCGGCAGTGTTTTTCCGCAGTGTGGGCTGATGGTTTTCCCCGGTGTCGTCATCGTTTCCCGGTGATGTGAGAGGCATCGGTGCCGCCGCCTGTATATTCCCGAGTTGCGATTCGAATTGGATTCGGCCGGTTGCCGCCGGCCGGTGCTCGGGAAGGAAAGGATCATGGCGATACCGATGCCCATTGTGCAAGATATCAGGAGACTCGATGTTTTTAGTCAAGTCGGTGTTTCGTTCGGGGACCCCAACTTGACAAAACACACAATTCACGGCCATCATCGGCCTCCTTTCACAGAGGCGGCCCACCATCGGACCGCTTCATTGAAAGACGCTACGGGAAACAGCATGCCGGTACCAACAAGACACTACAGCCGGTACCACTTACAAGAGACCCCGTTACCAAACCAGATTATTATTCACTTTGGCATCGGCGAGAGTGAGCGACTGCCCGATACTGGCTCCATGATGATGTTCGTGATGCGCAAACATGTTCTTCAACGAATCGAACAATCCCCATAATGTCCTCCTTCGGACGTTATCTTCATCCCACAAACGGGAACAGAGCTCTCGGCCGTAATGTCGACGGGCTTCATCCGCAATAATCAATAACATTCATGCCATCAGATACTTAACTATTCATTGTTGCATCAATGTTCACGGGCGGATAGATGTCGATTCTCGTATTCTTCGAAGTCATTGCGCACGGCTTCAGCGGGATATTTGCTTTTGGTTTTTGCGAGTTTGCTCATGATGATGTCATCCATGTTCACACCAAGCTTATCGGCCATCATGATGCAATATGTGAGCACATCCGCTAGTTCCTCCTTAACATGTTCTTCTGCGATATAAGGAGATTGCGGTGCCCATTGATAGCATTCCAGTAATTCCGCTGCTTCGATGCTGATAGACTTCGCTAGGTTTTCAGGCGTGTGATACTGGGCCCAACCTCGCGCCGACACAAAATCTCGAATTGCCCAAATAGTGCTGTCACTGATCATGCTTAACATTCTAAAACTCACAGTGAACCACAACATGACTATGAACAGTGAATGAAAAAATGTTCTTATGGTGTTTGTGAAGAAGAGTAATTGAGCGGGAAATGTACATAACAGGAATTTGAGCCCTACTTAGCCAGCCTCTGTTCGTCATCCGCAGCTTCCCATAATGCTTTCTGCAATTCAGGATCTACTGCAAACAGATATAATCCGTGAACGCCACGCTTAAGCAACACGTTCAGTTGCTTGCGAATGCATTCGCGTTTGAACTCTTCTTGCGCTTCATCATCAATGTCTCCACGGTCGCTCGTAACGCCAGGATCACAACTGTTTTCAGGAAGGAATACAAGACGTCCAGTATGGCGATCATAAGATACCGATGGGCCAATGAGGACACCCGCATAGTTCAAATCGAATCCTTGAATAGTGAAATATGAACCAATTTCGTTGCGAGTTTGATTGGAACTGGACCATGCTTCCTTACCAGTGGATTTAGTCATGACACAATCAGTGTTGTCTTTGGAACGATTCCAAGGCTTAGAAAAGATGTCCTGCCCGTCTTCCGTTGCATATTCTCCATTGTTCCAAACTGGTATGCTCCATGTTTCCACGGATTCTTTGCTGGACACATGATGAGAACGATCCTTGACGAGTACAACGTTTCCTGTTTTATTTTTGACATCAAAATGCCAGTCAAACGTTGCGAGGACGCGGCAGAGATCCCTTGGCTTGACTGCCGCGGCGGACTTATATTTGCCGGTTCGTTTTCCGCGATTCGAGGATGCTCCAAAATTATGTTGTTCCTGCGTGCGCAGCAACGACTCACCCTTGTTGCGTATTGCGTCGAATAGCACTTCGGGGGATCGACAAACCTTGATTTCATAAGGCGTATGTTCGCTGGTGGTAATCGTATCGTCGTCTTCAAAATAGACGTCGAAACGTGTTCGTTTGTCGTGTGGGATTGAACGGGATGCCCCGTTGGCATCTGTCAATGTATACGGCTGATTCTCCGCAATGTTGTCAAGCCAAGATAACGTGTCTTGTCCTGCGTCAATGCGAAATTGCTGATGCAATATGATTTTTTCCACTTCGTATCGATCTTCAATCTCATGTGAAGCCCCGGCATCGATATGTCTATTTGAATAGGAGCTGCGTAGTGTTAGCGGTTCCAACTGCTGCAGCGCGTCTGAGACCGTGACATCGTGGGACTTTCTGCCCATGGAAGCCAGTAGTCGTAACGTTTCTGGATTCCACCACTGCTTACGTTGCATGATTTGTTTGGAATCGAAGACGGCGATTACTACTTTGGATCGACGCAATATCTCATGTAATTGATTTTCGATGCCGCTCTGTACTTTCTGTGTGAATAACAAGTGTGCTTCATCGATTAATACGACGTCGGCACGAGCATCTTCGTCGAA
>OJOB01001033.1_pt1 | contig 7489 bp, 8 predicted proteins | sample 1598211 | NCBI WGS metagenome assembly OJOB01 (sample SAMN03922461, study PRJEB24848) | human gut metagenome | isolation source: stool sample | host: Homo sapiens | place: Germany | collected 2009-11 | reverse complement strand
CGCTTGGGGCGCGAAAGTTGTCCAAATTGTCAATATGGGATACTTATCCCCATTTCCCCTCTTTTTTCTTTGGATAATATGCAGTATTGACTTCTGGCGTTTTAGAGGCTAAAATAAGCCCATCAAACATGAGGGATACATGAAAGGATTTAATGTTATGTTCCGTTTTGCTTATGCAAATCAGAATAACGCCGCCGCTTCTGCCATGTGCGCAGAGGCCGCTTCCTCCTGCACCTCTCAGTCCTCCCGCTTCAACTGCATCGCTCTGGGCGCCATTATTATGGCGTCCATTATTATTTCCCGCCTGATTAGCATTATCGGTATTTCCCTGCTGGTACTGGTACTTCTGGTCGTCCTGATGGGCGTTCCCGGGATGAAACGCGATTGCTGAGCGAGTAAAAAACGCGATACAGCAAAGCGGTTCCGCCGGGAATGGCGGACCCGCTTTTTTGTATAATAAATTTGTTCATTATTTAATCAAAGGAGATTTGAAACGATGAAAAAGAAGTTTATGTGCATGCTCATGGCTGCGGCCATGACGCTCTCGATGGCCGCCTGCGGCTCCAAGGGCGACGATGCGAACACCGATGCCAACACCGACGGCACCGATAGCGCTGAGGTCCAGACCTTCAAGCTCGGTTCTTCCGGCCCGCTGACCGGCGACAGCGCGATCTACGGCATGGCCGTCGTTCAGGGTGCCGAGCTGGCCGTCAATGAAATCAACGCCAGCGACAGCAAGATCAAGTTCGAGTTCCAGAAGCAGGACGATGAGGCCGACGGCGAAAAGGCTGTCAACGCCTACAACACCATGATGGACAACGGCATGCAGGTCCTCGTCGGCCCCACGACCACCGGCGCTTCCATCGCGGTTGCCGATGCCTGCTACAATGACCGCACCTTTATGCTGACCCCGTCCGCTTCCTCCACCGACGTCACCGCAGGCAAGGACAATGTCTTCCAGGTCTGCTTCACCGACCCCAACCAGGGCGTTGGCGCTGCCGACTACATGGCTGAAAACTTCGCTGGTGCCAAAGTCGCCATCATCTACCGTAACGACGACGCTTACTCCCAGGGCATCCGCGACGCCTTCGTGAAGGAAGCCACCGATAAGGGCGCTTTCGAGGTCGTCTATCAGGGCACTTTCACCAACGATACCGCTTCCGACTTCTCCGTCCAGCTGGCCGGTGCGCAGAATGCCGGTGCTGACCTCGTCTTCCTCCCCATCTACTATCAGCCCGCTTCCATCATCTTCTCCCAGGCTAAGGCCATGGGCTATGCTCCCACTTTCTTCGGCGTGGACGGCATGGATGGCATCCTGACCATGCCCGGCTTCGACGCTTCCCTTGCTGAGGGTCTGATGCTCATGACCCCGTTCTCCGCCACCGATGAAGCCAACCAGGCGTTCGTTGACGCTTACACTGCCGCTTATAGCACCGAGCCCAACCAGTTCGCCGCTGACGCTTACGACGGCGTGTACATCATCAAGGCCGCGCTCGAACAGGCCGGCTGCACCGCCGATATGAGCAACGAAGAGATCTGCGACGCGCTCGTCAGCGCCATGACCTCCCTCAAGTTCACCGGTCTCACCGGTACCGACATGACCTGGAATGCCGAGGGTCAGGTCTCCAAGGCTCCGACCGCTTACGTCGTCAAGGACGGCCAGTACGTCAAGGGCTAAATCCCAGCACAGGAAAGACCGACATTCGCCTTTCTCAGCGGCGGGTCGCCGGAAGCAAAAGCTTCCGGCGGCCTATGCCCTGTTTCTATGGCGGAAACGAAGGCAGGTGTTTTCCCGCCTCTGCCCTTGTTTCTGCCACAGACGAACCATAATTCCGAAAGAGAAAAGAGAGGTGCCATCCTAATGGAATTTTTATCCTATCTCATCAGCGGCATCAGCCTCGGCAGTGTGTACGCGATCATCGCCCTCGGCTATACGATGGTTTACGGCATTGCCAAGATGCTGAACTTTGCCCACGGCGACATCATCATGATCGGCGGTTACGTATCGTTCTGCGCGATGTTCTATCTGGGCCTTCCCAGCATCGTGGCGGTGCTGATGGCCGTTGTCGTGTGCACCGTCCTCGGCATCGTCATCGAGCGCCTTGCTTACAAGCCCCTGCGCTCCGCGCCGAGCCTCGCGGTGCTCATCACCGCCATCGGCGTGAGCTATTTCCTCCAGAACTCCGCGCTGCTCATCTGGAAGGCTGCCGCGCGCTCCTATCCCCCCGTGGTCACGGGCTCTGTGGAGATCTTCGGCGGCAAGCTGACCGTTTCCTATATCTCCCTTCTCACGATCTCCGTCTGTATCGTCATCATGATCGCGCTGACGCTCTTTGTCAGCAAGAGCAAGATGGGCAAGGCCATGCGCGCCTGCTCGGAGGATAAGGCGGCGGCCCAGCTCATGGGCATCAACGTCAACGCCACCATTTCCGCAACGTTCTCCATCGGCTCGGCGCTCGCCGCCATCGCCGGCGTGCTGCTCTGCTCGTTCAATACGTCGCTCATGCCGACGACCGGCTCCATGCCCGGCATCAAGGCCTTCACCGCGGCGGTGTTCGGCGGCATCGGCTCCATCCCCGGCGCATTCCTCGGCGGCCTGCTCCTCGGCATCATCGAGGCCATGGCCAAGGCGTATATCTCGACGAATCTCGCCAACTCCATCGTGTTCGCCGTGCTGATCGTCGTGCTGCTCGTCAAACCCGCAGGACTTCTCGGTAAGTATGTGCCGGAGAAAGTGTAAGGTGACCGGAATGACACAGAAAATGAGCAAATTCAAGTCTCTCAAGAAGACCACCAAGGTCGATTTTGCGACCTACCTCGGCGTGATTATCGTCTTCATCATCACGACGATCCTGCAGAACAACGGCTCGCTCAAGCGCTCCGCCGTTGGTCTGCTCGTCCCCATCTGCTGCTATATGTCCATGGCCGTGTCGCTGAACCTCACGGTCGGTATCCTCGGTGAGCTGAGCCTCGGTCACGCGGGCTTTATGAGCGTCGGCGCATTTTCCGGCATCGTGGTCTCGCAGAGCCTCATGGGTGCGATCCCGAGCGCTCCGGTGCGTCTCGCCGTCGCGATGATCGTCGGTGCGATCTTTGCCGCCATCGTCGGTCTTCTCATCGGCACGCCGGTGCTCCGCTTACAGGGCGACTACCTCGCCATCGTGACACTCGCTTTCGGCGAGATCATCAAGGAGCTCATCAACTGCCTGATCATCGGCTGCGACGAAAACGGCCTGCACTTCATCTTCAACCCCGCCGGCAGCAAGACGGTCGATGACCTCGGCCTGAGCGCCTCCGGCACCGCCATCATCAAGGGCGCGCAGGGCGCGACCGGCACCGCCACCATCGCAACGTTCACCGCAGGCTTCGTGCTCGTGATGATCACGCTCATCGTGGTGCTGAACCTGACCCGCTCCCGCGCGGGCCGCGCGATCATGGCCATCCGCGATAACCGCATTGCCGCGCAAGCCATCGGCCTGAACCTGACGAAATACAAGCTCATGGCCTTCGTCACCTCCGCCGCCCTCGCGGGCGCGGCAGGCGCGCTCTACGGTCTGAATTACTCCTCCCTTCAGGCGACGAAGTTCAACTTCAACCTCTCGATCCTCATCCTCGTGTTCGTGGTGCTCGGCGGTCTCGGCAACATCTGGGGCTCGCTCGTTGCCGCCGCAGCGCTCACCATTCTGCCCGAAGCACTGCGCCAGTTCTCCGATTTCCGTATGCTCATCTACGCGATCGTGCTGATCTGCGTCATGCTCGCAACCAACAATCCGCAGGCCAAGGCATTTTTCCAGAAGCTGCTGCCGCACCGCCGCGCGGTCGCTGAAAAGGAGGAGAATTGACCATGACTCAGAAAACCAAACTCGTTCCCGTCTCCCGCGAGCCGGCGCTCCTGCCCGAGCGAGACGCGGACAAGTCCCCCGTGCTCGAATGCATCGACCTCGGCATCACCTTCGGCGGCCTGAAGGCAGTCGATAACTTCAACGTGACCATCGGCCGCACGGAGATCACCGGCCTCATCGGGCCCAACGGCGCCGGTAAGACGACGGTCTTCAACCTTTTGACCAAGGTCTATCAGCCCACCCACGGCACCATCCTCTTAAACGGCAAGGACATCCACGGGCTCAACACCGCGCAGGTCAACCGCGCGGGCATCGCACGCACATTCCAGAATATCCGCCTGTTCGGCGAGCTGAGCGTGGAAGAAAACATCACCGTCGCGATGGACACGCAGATGCACTACACGATGCCCGAGGGCATTTTCCGCCTGCCCCGCTTCTGGAAGGAAGAGCGCATCGTTCACGAGCGCGCGATGGAGCTTCTGTCCATCTTCCACATGGAGGATCTTGCCAAGGCCAAGGCAAGCTCGCTCCCCTACGGCGCACAGCGCCGCCTGGAAATTCTCCGCGCGCTGGCCACGAACCCGAGTCTGCTGCTTCTTGACGAGCCCGCCGCCGGCATGAACCCGAGCGAGACGGCTGAGCTGATGGAAAACATCCGCTCCATCCGCGATACGTTCAAGATCGCGGTGCTGCTCATCGAGCACGACATGAACCTCGTCATGAACATCTGCGAGGGCATTGCCGTTTTGAACTTCGGCCATGTCATCGCCAAGGGCACACCCGAAGACATTCAGAACAATCCCGAGGTCATTGAAGCCTACCTCGGCAAGCAGAAGGAGGCCTAACGATGGGACAGATCTTACAGGTGAACGATCTTCACGTTTACTACGGCAGCATCCACGCCGTCAAGGGCGTTTCCTTCGAGGTCAACGAGGGTGAGGTCGTCACGCTGATTGGCGCGAACGGCGCGGGTAAGTCGACCGTTCTGAACACGGTCTCCGGCCTTCTGCACCCCAAGCACGGCAGCGTTGTTTTTGAAGGCAAGGACTTAAAGGGCGTCCCCGCGCACAAGATCGTCGAGCACGGTCTTGCGCAGGTCCCCGAAGGCCGTCACGTCTTTTTGCAGATGACGGTCGAGGATAACCTCGAAATGGGCGCTTACACCCAGCCGAACTCCACCATTGAAGCGGGCATTGCGGACGTCTACGAGCGCTTCCCGCGCCTCAAAGAGCGCCGCAAGCAGATCGCCGGTACGCTCTCCGGCGGCGAGCAGCAGATGCTCGCCATGGGTAGAGCGCTCATGTCGAAGCCGAAGCTTCTGATGCTCGACGAGCCGTCTATGGGCCTCGCTCCGATCCTCGTTGAGCAGATCTTTGACATCATCCGCGAGCTGCACACTGCGGGCACGACTATCCTGCTCGTCGAGCAGAACGCGCAGGCCGCGCTCTCCGTCGCCGACCGCGCGTACGTGCTTGAAACGGGCCGTATCACGCTCTCCGGCACCGGTAAGGAACTTATGGCGAGCGACGCCGTCCGCAAGGCCTACCTCGGCGGTTAAATCTCTCTCAAATGCAAAGAGTCATCCGAAAGGATGGCTCTTTTTTTGTGCAGTTTTGCCGCCGTGCAAAATTTCCGCGCAACCTGCTGCACATTTGCAAAAGATATGGTATACTGACGGGACAAGCGCCGCGAAACCGCGGCGCGCCGACACAGGATCGGAGGGATCGGATTGTTCAAAATTCTCATTGCGGAGGACGACCGCGAGCTGCGCCAGCTCTTCGCCCACGTGCTCACCAAAAACGGTTACACTGTCCTCGGCGTCTCCAACGGCGAAGAGGCGCTTGCCGCGCTCGAGCAGAGCTATTACGATCTCATCATCTCCGACATCATGATGCCGAAAATGGACGGCTACGAGCTTGTGCGCTCGATCCGCGAGAGCGGTTCGTCCATCCCCATTATGATGATCACCGCCAAGGACGCCTTTGACGACATGCGCCTCGGCTTCCTCTCCGGCAGCGACGATTATATGGTCAAGCCCATCAACATCGGGGAAATGGTACTGCGCGTGAGCGCGCTGCTGCGCCGCGCCCAGATGGCGAGCGAGCGCCGTCAGGTCATCGGCGGCACGGTGATGGAGTGCGACTCGCTCAGCGTCACCGTCGACGGCGAGAGCATGGTGCTGCCGCAGAAGGAATTCATGCTGCTCTACAAGATGGCGTCGTTCCCCGGCCGCATCTTCACGCGCCAGCAGCTCATGGACGACATCTGGGGCTATGATTCCAGCACCGACACCCACACCGTCGATGTCCACATCGCGCGCCTGCGCGAGCGCTTCCGCGACAATCCCGACTTCAAGATCGTCACGATGCGCGGCGTGGGATATAAGGTGGTGCGCACATGAAAAAGCGGCGCAACAAATTCTTCGATATCCGCGTGCAGTTTTTCTTCATCTGCATGGCGGGCTTTATCGGCGTGGCGCTGCTCGCCGCGCTCGCGGCCTGGGGACTTGAGCATCTCGGCGTCAACGTGCCGATGTTCGTGTGGCTGCTCATCTTCACGCTGCTGCTCGGCAGCGCGACGGCGGCGGGCTTTTCCATCGCGTTCTTCGCGCCCATCTCGCGCCTGTCGCGCGCGATGAAGGAGGTCGCGGGCGGCAACTTCCGCGTACATGTGGAGACGAAGAGCGTCTTTCGCGATATCCGCGACAGCTTTAACAGCTTCAACCTTATGGTCAGCGAGCTGAACGCGACCGAGACCTTGCAGACCGACTTCATCTCGAACGTCTCGCACGAGTTCAAAACGCCCATCAGCGCGATTGAGGGCTACGCCTCGCTTTTGCAGGAGCACCAGCAATCCCCCGAGGAGCAGGCGGAGTACATCGACAAGATTCTCTTCAATACGCGCAGGCTTTCCGCCCTCGCGGGCAACATTCTGCTGCTTTCTAAGCTCGACAGCCAGTCCATCCACCCCCAGCGCTCGCGCTTCCGCCTCGACGAGCAGGTAAGGCAGTGCATTCTGGCCCTTGAGCGCAAGTGGACGGAAAAGGACGTCGACTTCGACGTCGACCTCGACTCCGTCGATTTCACAGGCTACGAAGGACTACTCCAGCACGTGTGGACGAATCTCATCGACAACGCCGTCAAGTTCGGCCCGCGCGGCGGCCTGATCCGCATGCGTCTCATTGAGGAAAACGGCAGCGTGCTCTTCACCATCGACAACGAGGGCAAAAGCATCCCCGACGAGGATAAGTCCCGCATTTTTAACAAATTCTATCAGGGGGACAGCTCGCACGAATCCGAGGGCAACGGCCTCGGCCTTGCGCTTGTGCGCAAGATTATCGCCATCCACGGCGGCGAGGTTTGGGTCGAAGACCCGGTGAACGGCGGCTGCCGCTTCGCCGTGTGCCTTCCGACGGAAAAATGACCACCATTTTTCAACAAAAATTGAGATTCTCTTCACCATTTGTTCGAAACTCTATGCTATATTAAATCTTAACAGCCGCAGAGGCTGCTTTTCCCCGGCGCAGTACCCCTGTGTCGGGCTTTTATCACGGGATAAGGAGAGGTGACGATGGGCTTTCTGCGCTGCTGCGTTTATTACGGAATTTTAGCCGTCGTGTCGTTTTTCATCGGGCGGCTGCTGCCAAA
>OJOB01001030.1_pt1 | contig 7503 bp, 5 predicted proteins | sample 1598211 | NCBI WGS metagenome assembly OJOB01 (sample SAMN03922461, study PRJEB24848) | human gut metagenome | isolation source: stool sample | host: Homo sapiens | place: Germany | collected 2009-11 | reverse complement strand
TTTCTCTGCCATGTGATTTTGCTTTACAGGAGTTGATTTTTAAAGTTCTCTGCCGCGCAGAGCAGTTCCTCTGCCCCTAAGAGCATCGTCTCGCTCGGGTGGTCTCCCCCGCTTAGGCGGGCAATCTCGCCGCGGCGCGCCGCGCGGTCGAGCGCGACGACCTTTGTGAGCGTGCGGCCGTTTTCCTCGCCCTTTTCCACGCCGAAGTGCGTGTCGGCCATCGCCGCGAGCTGCGGCAGATGCGTCACGCACAGCACTTGCCGTGCGCGCGAGAGCTTGGCGAGCTTTTCCGCCACGCGCTGGGCAGCCCTGCCCGAAACGCCGGTGTCGACCTCGTCGAACACCATCGTCATCACGCTGTCCTGCTCGGCCAGCACGTTTTTGAGTGCCAGCATGATGCGCGACAGCTCGCCGCCGGACGCGATCTTCTGGATGGGGCGCAGCGCCTCGCCCACATTGGCGGACATCAAAAACGCCACAGCGTCCACACCGTCCTCGCCCATGTCCTTTTCCTGAAAGTCGATGGCAAAGCGGAGCTTCGGCATATCGAGCTCGCGCAGTTCCCGGGAAATACGCTCCTCAAGCTCCTTTGCCGCCGCGTGACGGCGGTCGGAGAGGGCCTGTGCCGCTTCGCGCGCAGCCTTTTCCTGCTTTTTGAGCGTCTGCTCGAGCTGCTGCGCACGGTCGTCTGCATACTCGATGCGGTCCAATTCCTCACGCGATTTTTCAAGATATGCAAGCATCTCCTCGACGCTTGAGCCGTACTTCTTTTTCAGCCGGTAAAGCTGGTCGCAACGCGACTCCACGGCGTCGAGCTCCTGCGGAGAAAAGTCGTATTCATCCTTCTTATCGCGGATCGTTTCGGCAAGGTCATACGCTTCACAGCGCAGCGCTTCCAAGCGCTCCGAGAGCGTGATGAATTCATCGCCGAGGCTGCGAAGCGAGTGCAGCGCATCCTCCGCCTCCTTGATAGCGGACACCGCGCCAAGGCCCTCGTCCCCACCGTTCAGGCAGGCGTCCGCCTCGGAGATGGCGGAAATGAACTTTTCGCCGTTGCGCAGAATATTGCGGCGGGCAAGGAGCGTCTCCTCCTCCCCCTCCTGCAAGTCCGCGCGCTCGAGCTCGCCGATCTGATGGTGCAGCATGTCGACGCGGCGCGCTTTTTCGGCCTCGTCCATCTTGAGCGCGTCGATCGCGCGGCGCGTCTCTTTCATCACGTCATAGCACGTACAGTACGCTGCCAGCTCATTTTCCACGCGGCCAAAGCGGTCGAGGTAGACAAGGTGCTGCTCTTCGTCGAGTAACTGCTGTCCGTCGTGCTGGCCGTGGATATTGAGCAAGCTCGCGCCGATACGCTTGAGCTGCGCGACCGTCACTGGCCGTCCGCCCACGCGGCAGACGTTTTTGCCGTCACCGTACAGCTCGCGCTGCAATAAAAGCGTTCCGTCCTCCTCCGGCGTAAAGCCGTTTTCGGCGAGCCCCGGCAAATCTGCCGGGACCGCGCTGAACGTCGCGCTAACAAACGCCTTCTCCGCGCCCGTGCGGATGAGCTCGCGCGACGTGCGCTGGCCGAGCACCGCGCCGAGCGCGTCGATCACGATAGATTTGCCCGCGCCGGTCTCGCCGGTAAGCGCGTTGAACCCGCGGCCGAACAGAATGTCTGCCCGCTCAATGATGGCGATATTTTCAATGTGCAAAAGCTCAAGCATCGCTCATTCTCCTGCAAAATTTTGTTCTTACTTGGTCTGGCGCTGTCTCTGCATGTCCTCGATCTCCGAGCAAAGCTCGGCGGCGGACTCGTTTTCGCGCATCACGATCAGCACCGTGTCGTCACCCGCGACGGTGCCGACCTTGGCGGAGCTATCCATCCCGTCAAACGCCGCGCCGGCCGCGGGGCCGAGGCCCGCCATCGTCTTGATGAGCACCAGATTCTGCGCGCAGTCGACCGAAACGATGCTCTCGCGCAGGATGGTCTGCAGGCGGTCAGCCAGATTCAGGCGCATCTTCTGCGTCGAAACGGCGTAGCGGTAGGTGCCGTTGCCGGTCGGCTCCTTAATTAAGTGGAGCTGCTTGATATCGCGGGAGATGGTCGCCTGCGTGCAGGAGATCCCCTCCTTGCGCAGGCTGTCGATCAACTGCTCCTGCGTTTCGATCGCCGAAGCGGCAATGATCGCAAGGATCTTTTCCTGTCTTTCATTCTTCATTGCTGGTTCCTCCCATCAACATTTTCTTTTGTAAGATCTCGCAGAAACTGCGTTTGCTCAGTCGAACGAGCTTGGTGTCGAATTTCGAGCGGCGCACTTCAATACTGTCGCCGCTGCGCAGTGAGAATGCGCGCCCGCCGTCCACGCTCAAAAGGACGGGCTTGTAGCTGTTTTTTTCCGTCTGCACGGTGATGACCCGCTCAGGCGAGAGCACGTAAGCGTTGGCGTGCACGCTGTGCGCGCAGATGGGCGAAACGATGAAGTTCCGTGCCGTCGGCTCGACCACAGGGCCGCCCGCCGAGAGCGAGTAGGCCGTCGAGCCCGTCGGGCTCGCGACGATGACGCCGTCGCCCGCCACGTCCACGAGCTTTCCCTGCTCGGTGAAGATTTGCAGCCGGATCACGCGCGAGATGTTGCCGCGCGCGATCAGTGCTTCGTTGAGCGCAAGGTTCGAGTAGATGACCCGCCCGTCGCGCTGGACGCTCACGTCGAGCATCATGTGGCTCTCGATCTCATACTTTCCGTCACACAGGTCGCGCAAGCGCAAAAGGTCTTTGCTCTCAAGCTCGGCCATGAAGCCGAGGCTGCCGAGGTTGACGCCCAGCACCGGAATGTCGCGGTGCGCGGCGGTTTTGGACAGGTGCAGGATCGTACCGTCGCCGCCAAACGCGATGATCATGTCCGCACCGCGGATCTCCTGCTGAAGCGGCTCAATGTTGAGCCCGTAGCCCTCCGGCGGCTCCTGATTGCGAAACGGCAGGCACACGACATTCGGGCAGCCAACCTCGTCGAGCACGCGCTTGGCCTCCTTCGCGACGCGAAGCTGCGCGTCGCGGTAGGGATTCGGGCATAAGATGACTTTTCTCAGCATCCCGCGCCCTCCTTCCCGTGGTCGAGCGCCGCGTGTGACTGCTCCACAAGGCCCTGGAGGTCAAACGTCTTCTCCACCCAATCGCCGCTTTCGAGATACCCGAGGTATTCGATGTTTCCCTCGGGTCCACGAATAGGAGAGAATGTGATATCAAGCACTGTAAAGCCAGAATCCTTTGCATGTGTCAGGAAGTTTTCCAGCACCTCAAGGTGTACGTCCGGGTCGCGGACGACGCCCTTTTTCCCCACCTTTTCGCGTCCCGCCTCAAACTGGGGCTTGATGAGGCAGGCGACATGTCCGCCCTCTTTTAAGACGCGGTGCACCGCAGGCAGGATCAATTTCAGCGAAATAAACGACACGTCGATGCTGGCAAAATCCAGCTCGTCAGGAATCTGGTCGCGGTCGAGATAGCGCGCGTTCGTGCGTTCCATGCACACAACGCGCTCGTCGGAGCGGAGCTTCCAATCGAGCTGTCCGTAGCCGACGTCGACGGCGTAGACCTTTGTCGCACCGTTTTGCAGCATACAGTCGGTAAAGCCGCCGGTCGAAGCGCCGATATCGGCGCAGATACAGCCGTCCAGCTTGAGGCCAAACGTTGTCATCGCCTTTTCGAGCTTGAGGCCGCCGCGGCTCACATATCGGAGCGTGTTGCCACGTACCTCGATCTGCGCGTCGTTCGGCACGGCGGTGCCCGCCTTATCCACGCGCTGCCCGTCCACAAAGACGAGCCCGCTCATGATCATCGCCTGCGCGCGCTGGCGGGTCTGTTCCAGCCCGCGTTCAACGAGCAGCACGTCCAGTCTTGTTTTATTGCTCATCGCAGCACCTCCGCAGCCTTTTTTGCCAGCGACTCCGCGTCCAGTCCGAACTCGCGGTACAGCTCCTCCACTGTTCCCTGTGCAGGAAACGCCTTGCCGAGATTGCACAGCTCCAGCCGCTCGGGCGAAATTTTGTTCCAGCCCAGGATTGCCGCCATGCGCTGGCCCATACAGCCGACGCCCGCGCACTCCTCCGCGACCAGCATCGCCTTGGTTTTGCCGATGACCTCGCGCATGTCGCGGTCGTAGAGCGGCGAGATGGCGTTGATTTTTACAACGCGCGCCTCAATGCCCTGCTTGTGCAGAATCTCCGCCGCGCCGAGCACATTGTTGATCATCGTGCCGTAGGCGCAGAGGGTGATGTCCTCTCCCTCACGCAGCACGACAAGATTCTGCCGCCCGCTGTTTTCTTTATAATCTCCCTCGCCGCCGCGCGGATAGCGGATGGCGACGGGGCCTTTGATCTCGTTCACCGCACGGTCAAGCATCGTGCGCAGCTCTGCAAAGTTCGACGGACACAACACCGTCATATTCGGAATTTCCGAGAGGAATGTTGCATCGAAAATGCCGTGATGCGTCTCTCCGTCCGCGCCGACCATGCCCGCGCGGTCGACCGCGAAGACAACATGCAGGTCGGAGAGCGCTGTGTCGTGGATGAGCTGGTCGTAGGCGCGCTGCAAAAAGCTCGAATAGATCGCCACGACCGGCGTGAGCCCCTGCTTGGCCATGCCCGCGGCCATCGCCACGGCATGTCCCTCGGCGATGCCGACGTCAAAAAAGCGCACGGGATACTGCTCGGAAAAATCGTGCAGGCCCGTACCGTCGCGCATTGCGGCGGTGATAGCGCAGATCGTTTCGTCATTTTTTGCGAGCTTACAGAGTTCGTCGCCGAACACCGCGGAAAAATCTCGCTTATGCTCGCGCGGCACGCCCATCCGCGGGTCGAATTTGCCGACACCGTGATAGCGCTCCGGCTCGCGCTCGGCGGGCGGGTAGCCCTTGCCTTTTTTCGTGTGCACATGCACGAGCACCGGACAGTTCAAGTCCTTCGCCCATTTGAGCGTGTTGGTGAGCTGCCCCACGTCGTGTCCGTTCACGGGGCCGAGGTAGGTAAAGCCCATGTCCTCGAACATCGTCGAATTCGGCAGCAGCGCCTTTTTGACGTTCGTTTTCAGATGATGGTTAAAATCATACACCGCGCGGCCGACCGCGTTGCGGTCGAGCAGGTCGCGATAGGCTTTTTTGAATTCATAGTACGCAGGCTTCGAGCGCAAAAGTCCCAGATGCTCGCTCACCGCGCCGACATTGCCGTCGATCGACATGCCGTTGTCGTTCAGAATCACGATGAGCGGCTCGCCGCTCGCGCCCGCGTTGTTAAGTCCCTCGTAGGCAAGACCGCCGGAGAGCGCGCCGTCGCCGATCAGCGCCAGTACGGAATAACCCTGATGCTGCAGCGTCCGCGCCCGCGCCATGCCGAGCGCGACGGAGACGGAGTTGGAGGCATGTCCCGCGATAAAGGCGTCATGCCCGCTCTCGCGCGGCTTGGGAAAGCCCGAGAGGCCGCCGTACTGGCGCAGAGACGAAAACTGCTCGCGCCGGCCGGTCAAAATTTTATGGGTGTAGCACTGATGCCCCACGTCGAACACCAGCCGGTCTCGCGACGTGTCGAACACGCGGTGGATGGCCACCGTCAGCTCGACCGCGCCGAGGTTCGAGGCCAGATGCCCGCCCGTTTTCGACACGTTTTTCAGCAAAAATTCACGCAGCTCCGTACATAAAAGCTGCGTTTGCGAGTCGTTCAGGGCCTTGATGTCCCGGGGATCATGGATGGTTTCAAGAATCAATACGGTTTCCTTCTTTATCTGACAAGATGCAGCACCGACAGCACCTTCGCCGTCAGGTAGATGACATCCTTGCTCTTTTTCATGGCGACCTTTTTGCCGATGGCCTTGCCGCCGATCGTCAATCCGGAAATGAGCGCCGTGACCACGGTGGATACGACGATGCTGCGCCAGCCGAAGCTGTTTTGCAGCAGCACGACGATGACCGTCGCGGTCGAGCCGCTGACGATGCCGCAGATGTCACCGACCACATCGTTGCAGAACGAGGCGACCTTTTCCGCGTTGCGGATGAGGTACAGCGCCTCCTTCGCGCCCTTGACACGGTGCGCGGCCATCGAATTGAACGGCTTGGGATTCGCCGCCGTCACGGCGACGCCGATGATATCGAACAGGATGCCCAGCGCAATGAACAGCAGCAGGATCAGCGTTGCAGTCACATAGCCCGCATCCTCAAGCACCGCGCCCGAGCACAGACTCATCGCGGCGGAAAGCGCCACAGCGATCAAAGCCACACGGATGACCCAGCGCGCGTGGCTGGGCGTCTTTTCCGTTTTCTTCTGCTTTCGGTCTTCTTCGTTTTCCAAGGCTTTCTTCTCCACAGTTATTTCATAATCATGCTAATCAGCGGCAGCAGCAAAAGGTAATCCTGCGGCATAGGTCGGGTTGGCTTTCCCCGCAGCGCACCTCTCGTTGCCGATGGAGGCGGTTCCCCCTTAGGCGCTGCACCCCGTTGTCACCAGACGAGGTACCCGATTGCCACTTAGTCCGCACTGTAACCCTTTCGCTGCCCTTGCGACAGCCTAGGTGATTTCCACCCCGGAGTCACGCCGTTTCTTATCCTCTTTTGCAGGAAAAATTTCAAGGAGCGATCGTACTTCGCTCTTGGCCGGAGTCTGTACGTTGTTCTCCTATCCGAATTCCCCACGCAAGGCAGGCTACGCTGCACACAGCGTTCGCGGCACAAAGGCCGGGTAGCACCGCAATGCAGGTTCATATCCCGTCCCGTACCGAAGTCGATACCCGAAACCGGGAGTCCGCTCCGGCACAGCAACGAGTCTCCGCAGAAACAGGGTCGGTTCCCCCATGCCATTAGGGGTCGCCCGGAGTCCGCAGGCGCAGCTTTCGCTTTCGCCTCCCTTCAGCACCCACCCCAAACTGGGCGTAAGAAGCAGGCACCAAAGGCTTCACAGTTGTGCCCTTTAAAGGATTTTTAGGCCCTTCTTAGGAAACGGCAGCTCCGACTAGGATACTGCGCCGCTGCTTAGCATTGTCTATTATACACCAGTCAAACTGAATATGCAAGATATGCACAATAATATTCACCTTAGGAAATTGTAAATTTTTTTCGCAGAAAATTCTGTCTGCCGCGCGGAAGCAAAAAAGAGGTCCGGCCTTCGCCGAACCTCTTTTCATCATATTTTGTAATTTGGAAATTACTTGTTGCCGTTGACCATGGAAGCGATCTCAGCCGCAAAGTTCTCCTGCTTCTTCTCGATGCCCTCGCCCTTCTCGAAGCGAACGGCGGTGTTGAAGCTGACCTTGCCGCCCAGCGCCTTGGCAGCGTTGTTCATATACTGCTCGACAGAGACGTCGCCGTCCTTGACGAAGGCCTGCTGAAGCAGGCAGTTCTCGGCATAGAACTTGTTGAGCTTGCCCATAACGATCTTTTCCTTGACCTGATCGGGCTTATTCGCCATCTTCGGGTCGTTGGCCATCTGGCCGAGCATGACTTCCTTCTCCTCGTCCCTGTCTCTTATACACATCTCCGA
>OJOB01001013.1_pt1 | contig 7607 bp, 7 predicted proteins | sample 1598211 | NCBI WGS metagenome assembly OJOB01 (sample SAMN03922461, study PRJEB24848) | human gut metagenome | isolation source: stool sample | host: Homo sapiens | place: Germany | collected 2009-11 | reverse complement strand
CCTTTGGTAATGCCATAATCTGCTCCTTATAATTCTATGTAATTTTATAATTCTATGTTATCTTATTATCATAATCATAGCAATTAATTTTCAAATACCTGCTTTATGCTGTCATAGTGCAGGAACACACCCTGCGCAGCAAGCTCTTTTATTTCATCGAGTGTGGCAATTTTAAACCCAAGTGCCTCCTCTGTCTGAATCTGTACGTCAGACTCCTTGAAATGTGTATAAGAGACAGCTCCTTGAAATCAAGCTCAAAGCGGTAAACATCCACGAAATAGTTGTCACCCTCGCCCGGATTTTCTCTGTGATAGGTATAGGCAAGCCCTCCCGAACACTGTGATACATCAAGGCCTACCTCCTCCTTCACCTCTCTGCAGACTGCGGTAAATGAGCTCTCCCCTGCCTGTGCAGCTCCTCCTGAAACCTCCCACCAGCCCGGTGCCCATGCCTTTGTCATGACACGCTGTGTGATAAGGAATCTGCCATCTGGTCTGTGAATCACGCCAAGCACTGAAAGATGATACTCTCCATCCTTAAGTATCCAGTCGTTTTTTTTCATTGTACGGCCTGTCGGCTTTTTATCCTTATCGTATATATCCCAAAATTCCATTTGAAGCTTCCTTTCTCTAAGTGGGTCTTTAATGATATCATATCATATCCTGCGCAGAAAAGCCAGCAAGTTGTTTACGCAGCTTTTTGCTTTCCGGCAGATAATATTCCATCAGCGACCAGAACCTGGCATTATGACTTGGTTCAAGCAGATGTGTAAGCTCGTGAACCACCACATACTCTGCGCACTCCGACGGCACCTTAGCCAGCAGAAGGTTGAAATTCAGATGATGTGACTTCACGTTGCACGATCCCCACCTTGTCTTCATCTTCTTTATCGTAAAGCCGGCTGACTTAACTCCCATAACCGGCTCCCATTTGTCGATAAACCTCTGCAGCTGCATCTTAAGCCGCCGACGCATCTCCCTCTCCATGAAGGGTGCCATAACCGGCTCCTGCTCCTTAAGCTGCCTTACATTAAGCATTTCCCGTGTGGTTTGCTCAATCCAGTCTGATTTGCTCTCCACAAATTTCCTGATTTCTGTATCACTCATGCCATAAGGGGCACTCACTGATAGTGTGCCATCTGTGTCCTTCACACGAAGATACATGTTTTTTATTTTTTTCCTAGTTACTTCTATTGTATATCTGTTGTTTATATATATGTTATTTGTACATTTTTTATTTGCATATGCGTTATTCATATTTTCCAGTTTCACACCGTTCCTCTCACGTAATCCGCTCCACGTAAATCCATTTTACAATCTCCGTGCATTTTTGTATACTATAAAATAAAGTTACTATTCAGAACCACTGATAACAAGAAAAGCTGATGCGTCACGCTTGCATGTAAGCAGCAGATTTTCTTGTTATCAATGTGGCTCGAATAGAGCCACCCCACACATATGAGCAAAATTAGCTGCGTAGCAGTGGCGCTAAACGTCCGGTGGACGTTTGTTCAGCGCGGACCGAAACGGAGTGTAGACAAAGCACGAGTATCGTGCGGTTTTGCGAATGTGCGTGGGGGGTGGTTCTGAATAGTTACAAAACAAATATAAGGAGGCTCATATGACAAAAGAAAAATTAGCCATTGAAGTAATAAAAAGACTAAAAACCGCATATCCCCGCACCGATTGCACTCTTGAGTACGACGAGGCATGGAAGCTCCTCGTATCAGTCAGGCTCGCAGCCCAGTGCACTGATGCCCGCGTAAATGTAGTCGTGGTGGATTTGTTCAAAAAATATCCTTCAATCGAGGCTCTCGCTGATGCTGATGTTTCCGACATAGAAGAAATTGTACGTCCATGCGGCCTGGGAAAGAGTAAGGCACGTGATATAAGTGCCTGCATGAGAATGCTTCGCGATAATTTTGGCGGTCTTGTGCCTGACAATATGACCGATCTGCTGAAGCTGCCGGGAGTCGGCAGAAAGAGTGCCAACCTGATTATGGGTGATGTGTACGGCAAGCCTGCCATCGTCACCGACACACACTGCATACGCCTTTGCAACCGTATAGGACTTGTAGATGGAATAAAAGACCCGAAAAAAGTGGAGATGGAGCTTTGGAAAATCATCCCACCCGAGGAGAGCAATGACTTCTGCCACAGGCTGGTTGATCATGGACGCGCCGTATGCACTGCCCGAACCACACCGCACTGTGACATGTGTGTGCTGAACGATATATGTGGAAGCGTTATGCATAACTAAAGCAGTAAGGCTGCGGCTCCGCAGCCTGCATGCAAAACGTGAGAAAGGACCGCGATGTTACACGCGGTAACAACGCGATCCTTTCTCGAGGAGTTTAGTTATGAAAATGTTTATTAATAAAAAGGGAATAATGTAAAAGGTTTTGTTCCTCTTACAAGAACAAGTATATGTGGTAATTATGTCCTAACAATGTACATTTTAGAAATATTTTATTAAAAAAGTCGTGATTATTTTATACTTTTTTTAGATTTGTAATATTCTGTAAATAACAACTAAATTTTTTTGTTAAAAAGCGTCTTACAGAGCTGTATTTTATCTTCGTGGCTCTGACCGGTCAGGCTGTTTTGAAAATCCACAATACCTGCAGCGGTGCTGTCTGTCAGCAGACCTTTTTCTGCGAGACGTCTTTTCATCTCACGCGCTGTACCGTTTCCTCCATCGAACACACGCACCCTATCTCCAAGCACCTCCTGTATCATTTTTCTGACAAACGGATAATGTGTGCATCCCAGCACAACCGCATCTATCTCATTATGCGAATATGAATACAAAAGTTCCTCGAGATACTGTCTCACATCATCACCGTACAAGTCACCTCTCTCAACGAAATTCATAAGCCCCGGACAAGGCAATGGAATAATCTCACCCAAGTGTCTGTATCTGTCCATAAGCTTTTTAAGTTTTTCCTCCCTGATAGTCATAGGTGTAGCCATCACAAGCACTCTCGGATTTTCCATAAAAAGCATCGCAGGCTTGACTGCAGGCTCTATCCCTACGATAGGAACATCGGGATATTGCTCTCTTAATATACGCACTGCCGCGCTGGTGGCTGTATTGCATGCGACAACAAGCCCCTTTGCATGCTGATTTAAAATCAGCTCCTTTGCATGCTCACAGGTCAAAGCTCGCACCTGCTCAAGTGTTTTGGTACCATAAGGCGCATTTGCTGAATCACCGTAATATATAAAATCTTCGTTAGGCATCACTTCAACCAGGCTCTTTAAGAGGCTTATTCCGCCGACTCCTGAATCGAAAACTGCAATTGACATTATAAAAGTCCCTACTTTCTTTATAAAATCTGTTATGATATAGTGAATAAAACAAGCTTAAGGCGGCACCCATGGATAATCCTAAAAGTCTTTTTAACACCAACACAAAAGTATGTGAAAACTGTAAAAGTCCTCTGCCATATGACTATAAAGAGAATCTCTGCCCACGATGTCGGCAAAACAAAATCCAAAATGTACCATTTGGAAGGAGAGGAGTAATTACTCCTCTCTTCTTTTAACCTTTGATCTGTATTTTTTCTCCACCTCTGTGAGGAACTTGTCATCAAGCTCCGCCTTTATAAGCACATTCTCTTCAGGCGATTTGATGACGATATCATAATAAGGTACATCCTTCTGACCTGAGGTATAGTCTATTTCCTTGAGCTCTTTTCCATTCTCGTAATTGTATACGCTTCTGTCTCCTGCCGGTGCGATTGCTGCTACAGACTCCATGCTGTATATTCCAAGACGCTTTCTGCGGCTCTTGTTTTTAATTTTGGCAAAACGCAGCTCTCCGTCAAAATATGAATATTCAAACTCGGTGTTCTGTGCCATTATCATAAGATATGCAATAAGTCCAAATACTACTGCAAATAAAATACCCGGTGCAAAGCCGATGCAGATAGTCAGAAGACTTATCGCAGCAAGAGCCACAAGCAGGTACGAAACAAATACCAGCGCCACATTTTTTTTACGTGCAATCAATGTAAATACTTCCATTATAATTCTCCTTTGCATATTGAAAATATATATCTTTATAATGATAACAGATTTTTGCCGTTTCGTATAGATTTTTTCACAGTTATATGTTAAAATATTATAAAATTTTAGTGAAATTTCGGGGGATTACGATGCAATTTAACATAAAAGTACAAAACGATTTCAAAAACAACATAAGAAGGGAGTGGGCTTTAACCAACGGCCTTGGCGGATATGCCGGCGGTTCAGTCACCGGTGCGATAAACCGTACGCATCAGGGCTATCTGATTGCAAGCCTTCATGCTCCTGTGCAAAGATACGTCTGCTTCTCAAAGACAAACGAAAAAATAGTCACAGACGGCCACACCTATGATCTCTCAAGTGACCAGTTCAAGGGCGGATGCCACACAGACGGCATCCAATATATAAGAGAGTTCACATACGACGGAACCATATGCTTTACATATGAGGCCGGTGATATCACCATAAAAAAGCACATCGCACTGGCACAGGGAAAAAATCTCGCTGCCGTGGCATATGAGGTTCAAAGCAAAGGCGAAGCGGCTAAGCTTTTGATCACGCCTCTTATGAACTTCCGTGAGCACTCTGAAAGTTCCACCGTCGATTCATTAAAATTCGGGGTTCAAAAGCAGGAGCATGGCTTTACCCTCATTCCAAAAGCTCAGGATGACCACTGTATCCGCATTGCTTTTTCAGGCGGAGAGCTTATTGAAAGAGACAACAAATATATCTGTGATCTTGAGGCTCAGACCGAGGTGGACAATGAAGTGCCCGGCCTCGACTGTGCATTTTGCCCATATGACGTGAGTGTGGATATTCCTGCCGGTGAATCAATGCATTTTTCTATAATGTGCGATATCGTACCGCTTGAAGCCGGTAATGACAACTCAGGCACTGTCTTCGCCAAACACCTTGTTTCTGATAACGAAAGTGCTTTTGAAATATTACGTGCGCAGCTTGACTACACCGACGAGCTGATTAAAAGAAGCGGCTTCACTGATGACTTTGCCGTGAAGCTTACTGTGGCCGCAAACCAGTTCATCGCATACAGACAGTCAACAGGCTATGACACTGTGCTCGCCGGACTTCCTTGGTTTACAGACTGGGGCCGTGACACTATGATTTCATACACCGGCCTGACACTTTGCACCGGCCGTTTTGAAAAAGCTCACGATATACTACTGACCTTTGCCAAGTACTGTAAGGACGGGCTCATCCCGAATATGTTCCCGGACAGCGGACTTGAGCCTCTCTACAATACTGTAGATGCATCACTGTGGTATTTTTATGCTGTCTACAAATATCTTGAATATGTGGCCACTCCCGATGCCTATGAATTTATAAAGAAGGATATTTATCCATGCTTAAAGGATATCATATCTACTTATAAAAAAGGCACTGATTTTTCCATATATATGGACACGGACGGGCTCATTCATGCCGGAAGCGGACTCGACCAGGTAACATGGATGGATGTGCGTGTCGGTGACTGGGTTGCTACGCCTCGTCACGGCAAGCCTGTCGAGATAAATGCACTGTGGTACAACGCACTGTGCACCATGGATATGCTTCAGGCTAAGTTTAACGATAACGATGAAAGCTACAGACAGCTTGCTTCTCTTGTAAAGACTTCCTTCAACAAGCGCTTCTGGAATGAAAACACAGGCTGCCTGTATGATGTGGTTGACGAGGATGACGATACAATCCGTCCAAACCAGATTTATGCCGTAAGCCTGCCATTTACCATGCTTGACAAGGAGCGTGAAAAAGCAATTGTAGATACGGTAACGGATAAGCTGTACGTAGGCTGCGGACTGCGTTCTCTCGATCCTGACCACAAGGATTACCATCCGATTTACATTGGCTCTCTCTCAAAGCGCGACCACGCCTATCATCAGGGAACAGCCTGGGGCTTTCTGCTCGGTGGTTTTATCAGTGCCTATGTAAAGGTAAACGGCCGCACGAAGGCGACCGCTTTATGCGCTGACAAACTGCTTGACCCTGTAAGGGAGCATCTGCTCAACAACTGTATCGGCTCAATATGCGAGATATTTGACGGCGATGCCCCTCACACCGGCCGTGGCTGCTATGCGCAGGCATGGAGTGTAGGTGAAGTGCTTCGCTGCTACTGTGAGGATGTACTGCCTATGCTCCCACAAGCTCACTCATAAGTTCGTGGACCGTAGTCATCCGGTTTATGCGGCCCACATTGGCACCGCAGAATACCAGACCGTTTTGCATATCTCCTTCAACCGCTGCAATCAGTGCCTTCGTAATACAGTATGGCACTGTTGCAGGGTTACATTTCTCAAGACAATTGTAGCACTTTGTGATAGGCTGCTTTTCATTTTCCAATCCCCTGATAAACTCATTTCTGACAGCACGCCCCGGCATTCCGACCGGGCTTTGTATAATCTGCACATCAGACTCATTCGCGTTCAGATAAGCATGCTTATAGGCATCAGATGCGTCACACTCCTCTGTCGCCACAAAACGGCTCGCCACCTGCACTCCGTCGGCTCCAAGCTCCATGCAGTGCATGACATCCTCATGTGTAAACACTCCACCTGCTACAATTACCGGAATGTGCTTTTTAAACTTCTCCTCATATGTCTTTGCACAGCTGATAATCTCCTTAATCTCGCTGTCATAATCCATATGCTCCATATCTGCAAGCTGTTCATTGGAAAATCCCAGATGTCCTCCGGCCTTTGGTCCCTCGATAACAATAAAGTCCGCTGTGCGGTTGTATCTGTGTGCCCACATTTTAAGAATCAGATTTGCTGCTCTCTTTGAAGAAACAATCGGAGCAATCCTTGTATGTGACTTTTCATCGACCAGCTCAGGCAGTTCCATTGGAAGTCCTGCCCCGCTTATAATAACATCAGCACCTGCTTCAACCGCAGCCAGAACATGCTCCTTGTAATGCTTTAAAGCCACCATGATATTGACACCTACCATTCCATGTCCACAGGCAAGCTCCTTTGCTTTCTTAATATGCTTCTTGATAGCAATCAGATTAGCCTTTGCCTGGTCCTTTTCAAACTCCGGCTCCTCAAAGCCAATCTGCGCGGTGGAAATCACTCCTACACCACCCTCCTTAGCAACAGCTCCGGCCAGTCTGCTAAGACTCACTCCAACTCCCATGCCTCCCTGAATGATAGGAAGCTTTGCAACCATATCTCCGATTCTCAGTTCTCTCAACATAATATGTACCTCCGAACATGTATAAATTTCATTTTTATGTTTGATATTCAAATTATTTGATAATCAAACATATATACATAGTAGCCCTTTAAGGTATTCATGTCAAGATAAAATTATATCATTTTCTATTTTATATAGTTTTTAATACTACATTCCTTATTTATTGTAACTATCCAAATTTTCTCAATTTTAATATTGACATCAAAAGACAAATCGTGTAGAATAATTTTTGTTGTGAGGCAAGCCCAGTTAGCTCAGTTGGTAGAGCAACGGACTGAAAATCCGTGTGTCTCTGGTTCGATTCCGGAACTGGGCATTTTAATTTATTATGGGATATTAGCTCAGGTGGTAGAGCACTTGACTTTTAATCAA
>OJOB01000993.1_pt1 | contig 7708 bp, 8 predicted proteins | sample 1598211 | NCBI WGS metagenome assembly OJOB01 (sample SAMN03922461, study PRJEB24848) | human gut metagenome | isolation source: stool sample | host: Homo sapiens | place: Germany | collected 2009-11 | reverse complement strand
GCATTCGGATTTTTCAACACATTTGGATGGACAGGAAACAACTCAAGTGATACAGCAGTATCAAAAAACGGAGATTTTATTTCTACTCCTGTCATGCTATCAATTGTTGTTGGCATAATATAGTCCTCCCATCTATCTGCCACCAATCATATATAGACCACTTATTTTATAAGTGTGCCGCCTAAATCAACCATAATGTATCAAGTTTTATCGTTATCCTTGGCTTTAGCGAATCAGTCAGGCTGATGAATTTATCTCGTTCGAGACTCCGCTAAACCTTGGTTTCTGTTCTATGAACAACCAGTTTGTTTTTCCATCCATTTTGCAATAAATTCTTTCAACATTCTCCTGCAAATTCGATATGAAACTGCAACCCAGCCCGATATTTGCTCATCGCAATTTTGTTTTATCCAGCGACAACCTTAGTAATTGCATCTTGAATTCCGGGGCAATCCACGAGGCAAACTCGCAGGCGATCATCGGATGGGCAAACGTTCCTCCGTTTTTTCCCTGCTTGGAAACGATGCCGATTGCCTTTGTCTGGTCAATCCATAACTTTGGTGTCAACGTAAATGAGGCATTCTTCTTTCTCTTCGAAAGTTCTGCATAACCGACCTCACTATAATTCGGATTGTTCTCCTGTTCCCAGAGATTTAAGAATGCTAAAGTATTTCCATTTCTCAGCCAACTCTGTATCACATATCCTGGAGCATCCTCGCTGTGAGCTCGGGCAATCTCGGTCAGAGAGATATAGCTCTCATCTTGCTTTCTGCCCTGTAATTCCGAGCTTTTCCTCCGCTTTGCCCGTTTCAACACCTCTTGCTTACTTCTTCCATAACCGGCAAGATTCGAAAGCATATATTCGGCAATATCGTTTTCCTGCGCAATTCGCAATATGACTCGATCCCGTTCCTCGCAGGTAAGGTTGTCTTCAGCTACAAGGTATTCCAGCATAACTCCAATTCCGTACATATCTACCAGATTCAGTTTCTTTGCCACACGATCACCTCGCAAGGTCATTGTAGCATAACTTTCAGAGTTGTAAAAGACAAATTAAATCTGAACCACAGCAGGAGACACATAACGCGTATCTTTCCTCGGCGCCCCATCCTTGTCGTAGCCAATATTACAGCGAGCAGCCTTCTCAAATTGCACATCCAAGAATTTCTCCAACCCGACAACAGCCACATATTTGCCATTAGAAAGAAGGTGATCTACCGTAGCGCGGGTCCATTTCAACTTTCCGGTTGGAGAAGATATCTGTTTTGAATGAAGCATATCCACCACTTTTCCCAAGCTTGCTCCTGCCATATAGAAATCAAAAATCATTGATACGATATTCGCTTCATCCTTGTTGACTTCAAGTGTCCCGTCGCTGATCAACTCAAAACCATATGGTATTCTCATGCTTTATTCCTCCTAAAAGCAAAAATTCCCATGTGTTACCCCATTCAAGAGATAAAACATAGGAATATAGATTATTTTATTTTCTCCCGTGCCGTTATTTTGAACAGTTTGCAGGCTAAATTTGTGTGTTTTCTCTATTAAAAGAGCAAAAGCTGTGTATAACATAAGTTATACACAGCTTTTGTCTAATTTGTCATGCCGTATCAGAATAGATTTCCCGTCTTCCGCAAGAAGAATCTCTTGATTCTTCGTCGAATAACAATTGGAGCATATGCGAGGCTTCCTTTCTGGCGGGCAACTGCTTACAATAGTCTTATTGCTTAAAAGGAGATGAGACTATGCCAAAAGAATATCCCGCTGAATTCAAGACCAAGATTATCAAGCGTTACCAAAAGGGAGAATCCATTCAATCGCTCAGTCAGGAATTGCATATCGCGCAAAGCACACTCTACGACTGGAGAAGAGAATACTGCTCCATCAAAACAGCAAATCGTACCTACACGCCAAAAGAGTTCGACACCCTTTCAAGGCGGCTGGAAAAGTTGGAGCATGAACTGGAGATCATTCGGCTCACTGGGTACATATCAAATGTGCCCTTGCAGAAAAAGCTGGTCTTCTTGGAAAGCCTCTACCAAAAGTCAGACAACCCGTATAGTGTCTACGAGCTCTGTGAAGCGTTGGATGTTGCCCGCGGAACCTTCTACAACCACATCTTCCGCCGAGCCGACCGCAGCAAGCGCGATCAAGAGCAGGCGCGGCTTATGCGGCTGGTACAGCAGGTTTTTGATGACAGTGCCCAGCGATTCGGCGCCGAAAAAATTCGCATCGCTCTGACCGAAAGCGGCATCCGGGTCAGCACCAAACGCATCGCGGCGATCATGCAAGAGCTTGATCTGCACAGCATCCGCCCAGACGCAAAAAAGCAATTCAAGAAGCGTCAGCAGTACAAAAAACAGAATCTACTGGAGCAGCAGTTCACTGCGGAGCGTCCCAACCAAATCTGGGTCAGCGATATTACATACTTCAAAATCAACGACTACTGGCTCTACTTTTGTATGATCCTCGACCTTTTCTCCCGCAGGGTCATCGGCTATCGGGTGTCCCGCAACGCAAGCACTCATCTGGTCACAAGCACCTTCCGGGACGCCTATCAAGCACGAGGCAATCCCATTGGGCTGACCTTTCACAGCGATCGCGGCGCACAGTATACCTCAGCCACGCTTACGGAACTGCTGCAAAAATGCGGTGCGAAACAGTCCTTTTCCGCTACAGCACGGCCCCATGACAATGCGGTCGCCGAAGCGTTTTTTGCTTCCTTCAAAAAAGAGGAGGCGTACCGCAGGGAGTACACCTCGGAGCAAAGCTACCGCAAAAGCGTGGCGCAATATGTCCAATTCTATAATGAGCTGCGTCCCCATCGGACCTTGAAATACAAGACCCCACAGGCTTTTGAGGAGGCGTACTGGGCGAGTTTATCGTAAAACTGTGTTCAAATAACGACTTTGCGTAAAAATATTCGTTTCATGTTTTGAAAGTTTTCGCATTCACTCACAAGAAGGGCATAAGAAAAAAGCCTTGATTTCTCAAGGCTTTGCGGGCATGTAGAAGCCCGCTTTTCGATAAAAATGTTCGAAAAGCGGGCTTCATTCAAGACGCGAACGAGGGGCGCACCTCCGACAGCGGTAAGCCGAGCCGCTGTGCCCTGTCCCGCTCATAGGTGACGCGAGTCACCTCTTCAATAAAGCTTTTCTCCTTCGGTGTGGCGCTTGCCCAACGCACGCTGTATTTGCGGCACAGTTGAAAGAATATCTCATAAAAACGTTCTTCCTCTGCATCTTTGCGGCAATACCACGCCGCATCAGACGCCGGTCTGATTTTATTCATATCCATGCAAAGCACCTCCTCACAGAAAATCAATCCAGATAGGTGAAGAAAATTCGTTTGGCAGCTTCGTCCGCGATCAAATACCTTGGCGCGGAAGATTGAAAGGTTGGAAGTAAAACGGCCCCAAAGTCTTCCTCATAATGCTTCGCCAAGCTCGTCGTCTTCGCTTCAAGCACCACATCGCCGGTCAAACCGCTGTCAATGGACAGCTTGATGCCATAGGCGATCAGCAGCCTCCCTATCCCTCTGTACTTCGGGATTCCTCCGTCGAGCGTTGGATTTGACTCGGGCTGTGCCTCCATATACACAATGTGTACGACCAGCGCAGTCGGAAGGACCTCATATGCTGCCAGAGCAATCAGCTCATCTCCAACTCTGGCCGCGTATTTTTCATAGCCTTCATTAGCTAAGTATTCGCTGGCCCAGGAGGTCTGCCACAACGGTTCTCGGTCTGTCAATGCGGCATCCTGCGGCGTCATCGGCTCAATAGCCACCGGCACTTGTCGATTCATTGCATCGTAAACAAATGGTCGAAACTGCACAGCCCTCACCTCATAAACAGTATACCACGGTTTTTGTAAAAAATGAAGTGGAAAATTAAAGCTATCGCAGTCACGCTTTTTGTTCTAAAAACGCACCGCTGTAACTAAAGAACAGGCGCTCAATTTTCTGTGTGCCAACGAAGCGGCTGAGCAAAACCGCGAAGCCCATCAATGCGGTAAGAGAAACAGCAATGGGATCACGCAGCCCAGCGGGGCCGCGACGCCTCGGGACAGCGACGCGCATGAGCGCATCGCTGTCCCGCAGGCTTTCTGCACTCTTCGCTGAAACGCCCCTGTTTCGCCCTGTGATCCGCTGTGTGCGATCCTGTTGGCGAAGGTGAGTGTGTACCCGCTTTCACCTGTGAAAACGAACGTGAGCCGTTTGTGCGAGTGTGATTTGAAACCGCTCCGGAGAGGACTTTCCCACGCCGTATGGGACGTAACTTCGGCAGATTGGGCGGTTATCGGAGGAACTTATTTATAGCAGGATAAAGGGCTGGCGTCGGAACCGACGCTCTGCCCGGTCACTTCTGCCCGCAGTGCGGGCAGTTGACGGGGGTTTCAACGCAGGCGGTTGTGGCGCCTTTTGAGGGGGATTTCAGAGCGGCTGGCGTCTTGGTTCCCGCAAACGCAGGTGTCCCAAGGATTTTGGTGGCGCCTTGTGGCCGTTTCGGAAGGAAATCGAGGTAATCACATCTCCCAAGACCGGTAGTGCAAGACAAGCGTGTTTTGAGTCACCGCAGTCAATGAAAAGAAACTTTCGACCGTTCAAAAATCGCACCGCTGTAACCAAAGAAGAACGCCTCCGGCAGCGCAAAAATTGCGCCGCAATAGTCAAAGATAAGGCGGCGTGGCTCCGAGGGGCAAATGATAACTTTCTGATAACAGTTCGGCTTTTCGGTAGCTTTGTTCCCTTGGTTACGATATTGTTCGTTGCGAAAGGGGCTGATATCATGCCGAAGCGACGAGCGAACGGGGAAGGGAACATCCGCAAACGAAAGGACGGTCGATGGGAGGGCCGCTACACAGTCGGTCACGATCCGGAAACTGGCAAGGCCATCATCAAGAACGTTCTTGGCAAGACGCAGGCCGAGGCCAAGGAGAAACTCAAAAGAGCCATCGAGGAAAATGTGGGTATCGACTACGGGCGGGCCAAGACCTACACCGTGGGTAACTGGTTAGAAGTGTGGTACGAGAACTATGCCAAAATCAAAATGCGCCCATCCACCTACCTGACCTACCATGGCTACATCGAAAACCACATCAAGCCGCAGCTCAGCAAGATCCCGTTGAATGATCTGACGACGCTGCATCTGCAACAGTTCTACAAGAAATTGTTGGCGGAAGGGCGGGTAGAGCGAATCGAAGCACAGAAGCAGCCCAAGGGACTGAGCGCCAAAACAGTACGCAACATCCATCAAATCATTTCCTCTGCCCTGAAGCTGGCAGTCGAGCAGCGGCTGATCGCCCACAATCCGGCAGACGGCTGTGCGTTGCCGAAGGCGGAGCGCAAGGAAATGCAGACGCTTCCCGTCGAGCAGCTGACATCCTTCCTCCGCGAGGCAAAAGACAGCGGCGTGTTCGCCCTGTACTACATCGACCTGACCACCGGCCTGCGGCGGGGCGAGTTGCTCGGATTAAAATGGTCGGACATTGATTTGGAAAAAGGAGACCTTCGGGTTCAACGGCAGATCGGGCGCATCGACGGCAAAATCATTGAGATGCCGCCGAAAACGAAAAACGCCTACCGCACGTTGCCGCTGTCGGCGGATGCGATAAGCGTTCTGATGCAACAAAGAAGAAAAACGGGTAACAGCGAATGGGTGTTCCCGTCACCCACCGGAGGCCCCATGTCACCGGACAGCGTGCTGCACATGCTCCAGCGGGTGCTGAAACGAGCGGGTCTACCGAGGATACGCTTTCATGACCTGCGCCACACCTTCGCAACGCTGGCACTGCAAAACGGTGTGGACATCAAAACCGTATCTGGCATGCTGGGGCATTTTTCAGCAGGGTTTACGTTGGACACCTACGCTCATGTAACGACCTCTGCCAAGCATGAAGCGGCAAAAACAATGGGTAACATTCTCTCTGGCGCGGTATAGTGCTTTCCGCTATCCGCTCCCGTTGGGGTCAGCGTTTGGGTCAGAAAAAATGGCAAGTAAGATATTGGACGCAAAAATGCGGAAAAAGTCCTGATTTCGCAAGAAATCAGGACTTTCTGGTTGCGGAGGCAGGACTCGAACCTACGGCCTCCGGGTTATGAGCCCGACGAGCTACCAACTGCTCCACTCCGCGATATGAAATTAAGAGAATACTGGTGCCGGTGACCGGACTCGAACCGGTACAGTATCGCTACCGGGGGATTTTAAGTCCCCTGTGTCTACCAATTCCACCACACCGGCAGATATCGGCAACAGATAATATACCATACCTCCGCCGTGATGTCAACACCTGTTTGCAAAAAACTTCTCCGTCCGCGTTTTGTTCCTTTGACTTGCCGGTCTTGCTATGCTATACTATGCTTGTATTGTTATCGAAAAGAGGCGGACTATGCAGATCGGAACGGTAAAAATTGAATCGAAGCTCGCGCTCGCGCCGATGGCGGGCGTAACGGATGCTGCATTCCGCCAGATCTGCTCCGAAAAAGGCGCGGGCTACACCGTCACGGAGCTTGTGAGCGCCAAGGCGCTGTGCTACCACGACACGAAGACCGCGCAGCTGCTTCGTCCGTTTCCGGGCGAAAAGCCGTTTGCCGCGCAGATCTTTGGCAGCGATGTGAACTGCATGGCCGAGGCTGCGCAGATGGCGATCGAAATTTCCGGCGCGGACATTCTGGATATCAACATGGGCTGCCCCGTGGGCAAGGTCGTCAAAAACGGCGACGGCAGCGCGCTGATGAAAGATCCCGAAAAGGCCGCGCGCATCGCTGAGGCGGTCGTGCGCGCCGTCAAGGTCCCCGTCACGGCGAAGATGCGCCGCGGCTGGGACAAGGGCAGCATCAACGCCGTCGAGCTCGCCAAAATGCTCGAAGAAGTGGGCGTCAGCGCCGTCGCGGTGCACGGGCGCACGCGCATGCAGATGTACGGCGGCGAGGCCGACTGGAACACGATCCGCGATGTCAAGCAGGCCGTCAGCATCCCCGTCATCGCCAACGGCGACGTTTTTTCGCCCGAGGCCGCGGTGCGCATCCTTAAATTCACGGGCGCGGACATGGCGATGATCGGCCGCGGGAGCTTCGGCAATCCGTGGCTTTTCGAGCAGTCCGCCGCCGCGCTCTCAGGGCGCGGCATTCCGCCGCTGCCGCCGTTTGCCGAGCGGTGGGACACCGCCGTGCGTCAGGTGGAGCTCTCCGCACAGTATCAAAACGAGCGCGTCGCCATGCTGCAGGCGCGTCATCACCTGTGCTGGTACTTAAAGGGCATCAGCCACGCGAATTATTATAAGGAGAAGATCGTGCAGCTCTCAACGCTTTCTGAGCTGCACGCGCTCAGCGCGTCGATCAAGCGGGATCTGCGCTGAGGATCAATAAAAAGCTATGAACGAACGGGAACTCATTGCGCGCCTTCAAAAGCGGGATGAAGCCGCCTTCGAAGAGCTGATCCGCCAATATGAAAAAAAAGTGTATACGCTGTGCTTCCGCATGTGCGGCAACAGCGAGGACGCCGAGGAGGCCGCGCAGGATGCCTTTCTTGCGCTCTGGCGCGGGATCGACCGCTTCCGACAGGAGTCATCGCTTTCGACGTGGATCTACCGTCTGGCGACGAACGCCTGCATCGACACGCTGCGGCGGCGAAAAAAACAGAGCGGCAGCGTCTCGCTCGACGACGACTGTCTCTTATACACATCTCCGAGCCCACGAGACCGAGGCTGAT
>OJOB01000991.1_pt1 | contig 7725 bp, 4 predicted proteins | sample 1598211 | NCBI WGS metagenome assembly OJOB01 (sample SAMN03922461, study PRJEB24848) | human gut metagenome | isolation source: stool sample | host: Homo sapiens | place: Germany | collected 2009-11 | reverse complement strand
CGCTTGCAGCGGGTGTCGAATTGCGGGGGGCGACCATCTATTCTTCGATGGAACCGTGCTCCGAACGAAAAAGTGAACCGGAAAGTTGCTCGGAATTGATAATTCGGCACGAATTTCGCCGGGTAGTTTTTGCTCTATATGAGCCGGACTGTTTCGTTTGTTGCCAGGGCGCCCTGAACCTCCGTCGCCACGGGATCGAAGTCAGCGTCGATGAGACGCTGTCCGGTCAGGTCCGAGCGATAAACGCACATATCGGACATTGAGGAGCATGGTTATTTTTTGTTCTGTTTTACGCCGAATATTGGCCTAAACAGCCACAACAAATTATACGTACGAATATTCGCACTATCTTCGCATAAAAATTTAGAAGACCATTTTATGAACCGTGTAATCGTTTCATTTTTCGCTCTGTTAGCTGCCGCACCTCTGGCGGCTCAGGAGCAAACGCCCCGGGTACTTTCCCTGGATGAAGCCCTGGAGATCACCCTCTCCGGAAGTCCGGTCATCGAAGCCTCGCGTTACGAAGAAAAAGCCGCCCAGCAGGAACGGCGGGCAGCGATCGGCTTGCGTATGCCGCAAATCAGCGTAGGCGGAGCCTACACCTATTTGGGCAAGGACATCGGATTCGACTTCAACGATTTGAAAGGGCCTGTCGGAAACATCACCCACGACATTCTCGGCAGCGGGCTGATCCCGACCGAATTGATCCCCCAGATTCAGCAACTTCTCACCCCGGTCATGGGAGCGGATTGGTTCCTGACATTGCAGGACCGCAGTCTCGGATTCGTCGGAGGGCAGGTAACCCTGCCGATCTATATGGGCGGCAAGATCAACACGGCCAACCGTGCCGCGAAAATCAACGAAAAGACTGCAGTCGAGCAGGGAAACCAAAACCGCAACGCGCTGGTTTCGGAGCTCGTGGAGCGATACTACGGTCTGGCGCTGGCCCGACAGGTCGTCGAAGTACGCCAGCAGGTAGTGGATGGAGTAGGCCAACATCTGAAGGATGCGATCGCCCTCGAACAGAACGGTATGATCCCCCACAGCGAACGTCTTTACGTCGAATTCAAGATGGCCGAGGCGGAGCGGGAGCTTCAAAACGCCCGGTTGCAGGTCGAAACCATCGCCAGTGCACTGAATAATACGCTCGGACAGCAGGCAGAGGTTCTGCCCGTAACGACGATGTTCGTACTCGGCAACCTGGAAGACGTAGCCTATTACAAAGACCTGGCGGCCAAGTTCAATCCGCTGCTCAGCCAGGTAGCCCTCAAGCGCCAGTTGGCCAAGGAAGGAGTTCGGTTGCAACGGGCCAATTTCCTGCCGCAGGTCGCGGCGATGGGCGGAGCCTCGTTCTACAACTACCAGGTAACTAAAATAATGCCCCGCTGGGCAGTAGGTGTCGGCGTTAATCTCAAGATTTTCGACGGCCTGAACCGCGAATACAAATATTCGGCGGCAAAACAGACGGTCAAGCAAGTGGAAGTGCTGGAAATGAAAGCCGGCAAGGACATTGCAGTACTGATCGAAAAACTCTACAACCAAATGAACAACTATGCCAACCAGATGAAGTCGATCGACGCTTCGCTCGCATTTGCGGAGGAGTATCTCAAAGCCAAGAATGCGGCATTCCTGGAAGGTATGAGTTCCTCCTCCGACCTGGTGGATGCCGAACTGAATCTCGCCAAGGTGCGCACCGAGCGTATGCAGACCGCCTACAATTACGATGTCGCACTGGCCAAGTTGCTCGAAGCCGCCGGCATCAGCGATGAGTTCATCAGCTACCTGCACCGTACCGACGCCCGTCCCATTCATTTCGACAAAGAGTAAATATAGATAATCTCATGAAAAAAAGTACCATTGTCACGATCATTCTGATTGCCGCCGCTGTCGTGCTGGGCGTCATCTTCATCAGTTGGTATTTACGCAAGGCCACGCCCCTGTACATCCAGGGAACGGTGGAATGTACTACATACAAAGCTTCGTCGAAAGTTCCCGGCCGTATCGAGGAGATGAAAGTAGAGGAGGGACAGCACGTCACCAAGGGCGAACTGCTCTACACGCTCTCGACCCCCGAACTGAATGCCAAGTTGCAACAGGCCGAAGCCGTGAAGAGCGCCGCATCGGCCATGGACCAGAAAGCCCTCACCGGTGCCCGTATCCAACAGAAGGAAGCCGCACTGAATCTCTGGGAAAAAGCCCAGGCAGGACTGTTGTTGGCCCAGAAAACCTTCGACCGCGTGAACAACCTCTATGAACAAGGCGTCGTTCCGGCCCAGAAGCTGGATGAAGCCCGCGCCAACCTGCAGGCGATGCAGGCGACCGAGCGTGCGGCCAAAGCGCAATGCGAACTGGTATTCGACGGAGCCAGCAAGGAGGAGAAAGAGGCGGCAGCCGCCCAGGTACGGCAGGCCGAAGGCGCCGTTTCGGAAGTGGAGTCCTATCTTTCGGATGCCTTGGTTTACGCCCCTGTAACGGGCGAGGTTTCGACGATCATCGCCGAAGCCGGCGAACTGGTCGGAACGGGTTATCCCGTAGTGGCGATTCTCGATATGAGCGACGTATGGGTGACCTTCAACATCAAGGAGGATCTGATGCCCGACGTCCATATCGGAACCCGTATGACAGGCTATATCCCGGCCTTGGACCGCAGCGTGGAGTTCGAGGTGACCTGCAGGCCGATTTCGCCACCTGGTCCGCAACACGCACGCAGGGCGGCTTCGACATCCGCACCTTTGCCGTCAAAGCCAAACCCACGCAAGACGTGGAATACATCCGGCCGGGTATGAGCGTACTGGTGAACTGGAAAGACATCGCCAAATAATTCAGAAAGGGTAGCGTATGCCGGGCTTTTTCAGCAATACGCTCGCCGTCCTGCGGCGAGAGATCTACCGGGTCGCACGTCAGCCGATGTATTGGCTGCTGACGGTGATTCAGCCGATCGTCGCGTTCGCATTCTTCGCGGTGTTGTTATACAAGGGAGTGGCACGCGACATTCCGATCGCCGTCGTGGACCAGGACAACAGCACCCTCTCCCGCAAAGTGACGCAGATGATCGACGCGACGCCTACGGCTTGGGTCGCTTACGGCGTACAGGGAATGGAAGAGGCCGAACGACTGATGCTTCAGGGCAAGGTCATGGGAATCGTTCTGATTCCCGATTTCTTCGAAAAGAACATTCTCAACAACAGCCAGACCCATCTGGAAAGCTACCTGACCGGCACGAACATTACGGTAAACGGTCTGCTGGCGAAGGATTTGCAAACGACTGTCACCACTTTTACCGCCGGTATCCAGCTGCAACTGCTGATGAAACAAGGGCTGACCGAAAAACAGGCTATGGCGCAACTGATGCCCGTACGGTTCGACAAACATGTGCTATTCAACCCGCATATCAACTACGGCTATTACCTTTCGCCGAGTTTTATGCCGATGATGCTTCTGATCTTCACGATCATGGCGACGATTTTCGTCATCGGAACCGAACTCAAGAACGGCACGGCCAGGGAGTGGTACGACACGGCCGGAGGCTCGGTCTTCGCGGCCTACGCGGGCAAAATCCTGCCGATTACGGTCATTATGTTCCTGATGTCGGAATTGATGCTCCTGGTCATCTTCAAGGTGGTCGGCGTACCGCTGAACGGCAGCCTGACGGTCATCACCATCAGCAATCTGCTCTTCATCCTGAGTTACCAGTCCCTCGGTGCGATGATCGTCACCGTGTTGAGCAATTTGCGCCTGTCGCTTTCGATCGGCGGCGGTTACTCGGTACTGGCCTTCACGTTTTCGGGCCTTACGTTCCCGATTATGGCTATGAGCAAACCCATGCAATGGTTCTGCTGCATCTTTCCGTTCACATTCTACACCGACATCATGGTCGATCAGGCCCTGCGCGGTGCTCCGGCGATATACTCGTTGCCCGACATGGGCATCATCGCCCTGTTCATCATTCTTCCGCTGCTGTGTCTGCCGCGCCTGCGCACCATCTGCACGAATAAAAAATACTGGGGGAGATTATAGCGATGAGTCGATTTACCAAACAGATAACCTCTTACTGGCAGCAGTTCCGCACCGTCGTCCGCAACGAATACGGCTCGATCTTCACGGATGCCGGCGTGATTCTCGTGCTGGTGCTCGCCCTGCTGATCTATTCCACGCTCTATTCGCTGGCTTACGGGACGCAGGTACTTCGTAACGTGCCGATCGGAGTAATCGACATGAGCAACACTTCGACCAGCCGTCAGTTGATCAATACCTTCAATGCCGGACCGAACGTCTATGTGGCCTACGAACCCGGCGACATGGACGAGGCCAAACACCTTTTCTACGACCGGGAGATATACGGCGTGGTTTACATCCCCTCCGATTACGAGGAAAAACTGCTCGGCGGACAGCAGGCGGTCGTTTCGCTCTATGTCGATGCCAGCTATTTTCTGATGTACCGCCAGGCGTTCCAGGAGCTCGTGTCGGGCATCGGCACCACAGGAGCTATGGTGGAATTCCAGCGGTTGATCGCAAAAGGAGCCAACATCCCGCAGGCTACGGCCACGACGCAACCCGTGATTTACCAAAGCCACAATTTGTTCAATCCCTATCTGGGATACGGATCGTTCGTGATGCCGGCTATCATCATGGTCATCATCCAACAGACGATGCTGATCGGTATCGGTATGATCGGAGGCACCTGGAGCGAATTCGGACTTTACAAGAAACTCATTCCTCCGGGACGCCGGAGAATGTCCACGCTGCCCGTCGTGGCAGGCAAAGCGTTCGTTTATGCGTCGATCTACGCCGTCACCCTGTTTTATATTTTGGGACTGCACTACAAATTGTTTCATTTCCCGACCAACGGTCACACGGCGGACATCATCGCCTTTCTCATCCCGTATCTGCTGTCCTGTATTTTCCTGGGCATCGCCGTCTCGACGCTGTTCCAGCGACGCGAACAGTCGATCATGCTGTTACTCTGGTGTTCGATCCCGGCTCTGATGCTCAGCGGAGCTTCCGTACCCCGCGAAGCGATGCCCGAATGGCTCTACCGGTTCGGCCAGATTCTGCCGAGCAGCAGCGGGGTAGAAGGGTTCATCCGGCTCCAAAGTATGGGGGCTTCGTTCAGCGACGTGCTGCACGAGGTACGTATCCTGTGGATTCTCACGATAGTTTACGGCGGATTCGCCGCTGTCGGCATACACCTCCGCCTCAAGCAGGCCGCAGGTAAATAGCCCGATTAAAATATGATTTTCTTTCCAAACATCGAATCAGGCTATGAAACGGCTTGTTTTTACTCTTTTTACCGTATTTGCGGCAACAGCGCTTTGCAGCGCTCAAAATCCGAATGAAACGCGCGTTGTCAAAGACGCTGCCGGACGCGTGAAGTACACCGTCCACAAAACAGGGAATCGGGAAATAATCAAGGATTCGAAGGGAAGGATCACAGGCACGACACGCGAAACAAAGGAACGCAAATATTATTACAATTCAAACGGCTCGTCGGCAGGTACAGAAACAAAATGGGAACCGGCAAGCAGACAGCGGAAAAGTCATCATACGGCAAGTCCTGAATCGAATGACCGGAAGTAATTGGATCCGGGAGTGCCATTTCCATCCCGAAAGGTTGTAGCGACTCGGGCAGGCATATTCCGCAACGTTATGGGCCTGATCGCAAAGGTGCTGAAACAAAAAGAGGGGGCAATACCCCTCTTTTTAATCATATCGTGCAACCGGGACTCATATCGCTTTACCGGTGCGGCGGACGGAACCCGCCTCCGGGAGCGGTGCTGCGCCCCATGCCGACGGCACCCGAAGAGCGCTCCTCAACCCCCTGATAATCCTTGATGTTCTTCGACCCCTTCTTGCCGAAGAACCGCAGATTATAGACGAACTGCACACAGTAATAACGTCCCACCACGCTGTTCCACGAGTTTTGCGTCCAACCCGAACCGGTCGTGCGCACGAACGCCTTGTTCTGGTTGAAAATGTCGTTCACGCCGATATTGACTTCGCCCAATTGGTTGCGAAAGACCTTTTTGCCCACGAACAGGTTGCAGAGCAGATAGCTGTCGTCGTAATCGTTCGTGAAACCCAGATACTGGATATAAGAAGCGCTGCCCGAGAGGGAGAATCCCCGGCCGAAGATGAACTTGAACGACGCCGCAGCCTGATGGTTGAAATAACGGTTCTTTCCTCCGGTAGCGGCGAGGGAATTGACGGCTTCGTTGTACGTGCCGTCCCACGAAAGGGTGAAGTCCACATTCTCGGAGATGTTGCTGCCCAACACTACGCCCGCTTCGTAACCGAGGTTGCCCGTATTGTTCCGCTCGCCGTCCACAAGGCTCGGAATACGCGAATAGCTTACGCCGCCCCGCAGATTCAGGTTACTCTTGATGAAATTCACCGGAAACCCGTAACTTGCCCGCGCCCGCACATCCCAGTAGCCGTCCATATTCGTCCATTCGGTGAACTGCAACGGACGGTAAACCGTATTGTCGATCTCCAAAGTAGGACGGTAGCGGGTGCTGGTCGTAATATAGTCCTGGGTCGTTTCGGCCCGGAACATCAGCATAAAAGTACGACCCTTCTCCGCATTGGAATTGACGTAGTGCATACTCAAATTATGGCTGTACGAAGGCCGTAAGTCGGGATTACCCCGGGTAATGTATTGCGCATCCGATACGTCGTAAACATTTTGCAACTGGGAAACCTCCGGGTTGTCCGTATAGGAGCGCAGGAATAGGCGCAGCGTATTCTCCCGGTTCAGGTTGAACTGTCCCACCATAAAATAGGTCACGTTATTGTAGGCGTGTCTGATCTCTTCGGAGCCGGTACGGATCACCTCACCCGAAAGGCTCGAACGCTGATAATAGACGTTCGCAGCGAAAGTATTACGGTCCTTGGAATAGTTGAAGCCGGGGCCGAGGGAGTGCACCGTATAGCTGCTCTTGTAAGCGTTCGACAGCAAGGGATCGGGAAGCGATCCCGTAATATCGTAATCCTCTCCGGTCCGGTAGGTTTTCTTGTCGCTCTGCTGGTAATTGTACGACGTCCGATACCCGAGGCTCACCTGCGAATATTTGGATACGGGCTCCGTATAGGTCAGGCGGCCATTCAGCCGGTAACGGTACGAGGGATTCATCATCCGCTGGTAGATCAGCTTTTTCAGATCATTCTCGTCCGGATCGGGATCGAGGTCGGGGTAATCCTCGTAAATACCGAAATCGTTGGTATGGGAGTTTTGCTTATTCTGGGAATCGAAATAGTTGAAAAAGCCGTCCACCGTGAGCGTACGTCCCGGCTTGCCCAGCCGCACGCGGTAAATGGCCGAAGTATTGACGCTGTAACCGTTTCGGAAGGCATCCTCGAAATTGTCGATGACGCTGTAGCCGCTTTCGCCGAACTGTCGTCCGTAAGTCGTACTGAACGGATCGTTCGACTGGAAACTCAAGCCCGGGCGGATCATCAGCGACTGGTTGTCGGCGATTTTCCACTCGATGCGGGCATTCAGGCGGTTGTTGAAATTCTGCGTCCGGGAATAACCGTCGGTGAAAAGCGTATCGATCGGCGCCGGATCCTCGTACCAGCGCTCGGTACGCGCCCGATTGACCGTACGGGTTCCGTTGAAGAAGTAGCTGCCCTGGAAAGTCACCTGATCCCGGCTGCCCCAGGTATCCGAATAATTGACGCCTACTGCGTTTACCGAAGCCTGTCTCTTATACACATCTCCGAGCCCAC
>OJOB01000934.1_pt1 | contig 8186 bp, 5 predicted proteins | sample 1598211 | NCBI WGS metagenome assembly OJOB01 (sample SAMN03922461, study PRJEB24848) | human gut metagenome | isolation source: stool sample | host: Homo sapiens | place: Germany | collected 2009-11 | reverse complement strand
TAATAATAATTAAAAACACGAAATATGAAACAGATTTATTATGTCATTCAGGCTTTGATACATGGACGTGGAGCTAATATTATAAAAGTCGTTTCGTTAGGCTTGGGCCTGACTATGAGTATTCTGCTTTTCTCAAGAGTTGTGTATGAGCAGAGTTTTGATACTTGTTTTAAGGATCATGATAAATTATACCAGTTGTGGAATATATGGACAGTAAATGGAGAGCCTTTTCCTCCGAGTGAGTTCATTATCGGTGCAGCTGCCGGAGGCATACTGGATGCAATGCCGGAAATTGTGGAATCGGCGGCAAGTACAGGCTCGTGGCCGGTTTCGGCACCTATTTATAACGGGAGTGTCCGCTTTGATGATTTTAAAGTTGCTGCTGATTCATTGTTTTTTCAGACAATGGGTATTGAGGTCTTGAGTGGTGATCCGGTACGTGAATTGCAGCAAAAAGATGTAATTTTCCTGAGTAAAGATTTGGCGGATAAAATGTTTGGCGGTGAGAACCCGATTGGTAAAATAATTAGTTTCAATAAGGAAATTGAGTTGACAGTCAAAGGAACGTATGCTGCTTTACCTGAGAATTGTACTATGCGACCGAAGGCTGTCATTTCCTTGCCTTCTATCTGGAGCCGCCGGATAGGAAATTATTCATGGGACGGTGGGGACAGCTGGAAAGAATATATCCGGTTGAAGCAGGATATTGATTTGGATGAATTGAACAAGCGTATTGATATGGTAGTACAGCAACATATTCCCAGAAGTGATAAGTTGGGAATCACTGTCATGGCAAAACCTGTTCGGGATACGTACCGTGGATATGATGAAGTGAAAAGAATGCGTAATATTATGCTTATTTTAGGTATATCTATTTTGTTTATCACGACATTGAATTATGTGTTGATTTCTATTTCTTCATTGAGCCGGCGTGCCAAAAGTATTGGTGTTCATAAATGCAGCGGAGCGGGAACGGGTACTGTTTTTGGTATGTTTATGTGGGAAACCGGTATTATTATTTTGCTTTCATTGTTTTTGATGGTTTTTTTAATGTTTAATTTCCGGGAATTTGTGGAAGATACTACAGCTGCTAAACTGGAGTCTCTTTTTGCGGTGGAACGTATTTGGGTGCCTTTTGGAGTGACTGCTGTCTTATTCCTCATTGGTGGTGTGCTGCCGGGACGAATTTTTTCAAAGATACCGGTCACACAGGTTTTCCGGCGTTATACAGAGGGTAAGAAAGGATGGAAACGTCCGTTATTGTTTATCCAATTTGCAGGAGTGGCTTTTATATGTGGATTGATGTGTGTAGTGATGCTCCAGTATCATTATGTTATTAATAAAGATCCGGGTTATAATCCTGAGCGGGTAGTGATTGGCGTTAATAATGCACCGGATGCTAAAGCCCGGCTTGCTGCCCGTCACTTTTATGAGGGGCTTCCATACGTGGAAGCATTGACTTCGGCAACTAGCTATCCGTCTAATGGATATAGCGGGCAGATGATACCGGATGAGAAAGGAACGAGTCTTTTTTCCAGCCGTTATGATTTTACTCAGGAGAATTATGTAGCTTTTATGGGAATGGTCATACAGCAAGGGCGTGTGCCTCGTGAATCCGGTGAGGTGGCAGTGAATGAGGAATTTGTACGGAGAATGCATTGGGGAAAAGATGTTTTAGGTAAGAGTATACAGACAGAAGAAGGCCGTGTCAAAATAGTAGGTGTGATTAAAGATTTTAATATTGGCGGATTCTACTCAGAGCTGAAACCGTTTGTCTTGCATCATCATCCCAAAGATTTGGCTGATCTTGTTTATCTCCGTCTGAAGGAACCCTTTGGTGAGAATCTTCAGAAACTGAAGCGTGATGCTGCCGAAGCTTTTCCTAATCAAACAGTCGGCTTTGAAAGCTTGGAACAAAAAATGGCGGATAGTTATAATTCCGTTCGTGTATTTCGTAATGCGACTTTATTGGCGGCAATTGCCATCTTGTTTATTACTTTGATGGGACTGATAGGCTATATTAATGATGAATTACAGCGACGTTCGAAAGAAATTGCTATTCGTAAAGTGAATGGAGCTGAGTCATTTGCGATATTGGAAATGTTGGTGCAAGATGTTCTTTGGATTTCTTTCCCGGCTGTAGTCGCAGGTACACTAGGGGCATGGTATGTAGGTGGTTTATGGATGGAACAGTTTGCTGTGACTGTAGGTTCGCTTGTTCCTTATTATGTATGTGTAGCTATCGTGGTCTTGATATTGATTGTCAGTTGTGTCATTTCCAAAACATGGCGCATTGCCAATGAGAATCCAGTAAAGAGTATTAAATCAGAATAAAGATCAATAGAACAAACAATTAAAATTTATTATTATGATACAGATTGAAAATTTAAGTAAGGTATTTCGTACTTCAGAAGTAGAAACAATTGCGTTGAATCATGTAAACATAGAGGTGAAAGAAGGAGAGTTTGTAGCTATTATGGGACCATCAGGTTGTGGAAAATCCACCTTATTGAATATCCTTGGTCTGTTGGACAATCCTACTGAAGGCAGTTACAAGTTGCTGGGCAATGAAGTAGCCAATCTGAAAGAAAAAGAACGCACCCGCCTGCGTAAAGGTGTAATAGGTTTTGTATTTCAAAGCTTTAATCTGATAGACGAACTGAATGTTTTTGAAAATGTGGAATTACCGTTGACTTATCTTGGAATCAAGGCTAGTGAACGTAAGGAGCGTGTTCTGGAAATTTTAAAGCGAATGAACTTGAGTCATCGTGCCAAGCATTTCCCGCAACAGCTTTCCGGCGGTCAACAACAGCGTGTGGCTATTGCCCGTGCTGTGGTTACTAACCCTAAATTGATCCTCGCCGATGAGCCTACCGGTAATTTGGACTCAAAGAACGGTGCTGAAGTAATGAATCTATTGACCGAACTTAACAAGGAGGGGACTAGTATTGTCATGGTAACTCACTCTCAGCATGATGCCGGATTTGCTCATCGTGTCATTCATTTGTTTGACGGTAGTGTAGTGGCGAACATTAAAGAATAATAATGAAAGGGTGGTTGTAATGAAACAAATCTATTATGCAATACAATCGACATTACACGGCCGTGGAAGCAATGTGACAAAAGTCATATCGCTTTCATTAGGCTTGACTATTGGTGTTCTGCTTTTTTCACAAATAGCATTTGAACTCAATTATGAAAAATGTTACCCTGATGCCGACCGATTGGTGTTGGTACGTGGAGGAGGAGAGAATGTAAAGACTGGAGAGAAAGGAGAAGGATATGATGATAGCTTGTTTGCTCCGATGGCAGAAGCATTCCGCAGTGATTTGTCACAATGGATTGAAAATGCTACAGTCATTTTCAATTTTGAGACATTAAATGTATTCAAGGATGGTCATAAGCTGAAAGACGTAAACTACGCTTATGTAGATACTTGCTATTTCCGTACTTTCGGCATCAAAGTATTGAAAGGGAATCCTGAGGAATTGCAAAGGGCAGGGAGCATATTCGTTTCTGAAACTTTTGTTCGTGATGTCTTTGGTGGACAGGATCCTGTGGGACAAAAATTATCTTTGGATAAACAGCATGAACTGACAGTCCGTGGTGTTTATCAGGATACTCCGGAAAATACGGCCTATCATTTTGATTTTGTAGCTCCCATTTATGCCGGAGGTGGTTATATAGGGGGTGGAACATGGGGGCGTAATGACATTTATTATACTATTCTCCGTTTGCGCGATGGGGTGGACAGGGAAGAAATCAATCGTCAGATATACAAGGCTATGCAAAAATATTATCCTGATTCTGCTGATGATGAATGGAGAAATTTTTATGATGCACAGCCATTGCCCGAAATTCATCTGGATGACTCAAATACCCGCACTCGCCTTTACATTTATGGTTTTTTGGGCTTTGCCATATTTTTTGTGGCAATCATGAACTATGTATTAGTAGCTATTGCTACCATGAGCCGCAGGGCAAAAAGTATAGGTGTGCATAAGTGTAGTGGTGCCAGTGCAATCAATATTTTCAGTATGTTCCTTTTTGAGACGGGGATTGTGGTATTGATGTCCGTTATAGTGGCCCTCTTTATTATTTTCAATACCAAAGATCTGATAGAAGATTTACTTTCGGTGCAGTTGTCCTCACTCTTTACATTGGAAACTTTATGGGTTCCGATGCTCATTGTTTTTGTACTGTTCATAGTAGCCGGAGTGCTGCCGGGAAGATTGTTTTCACGCATTCCTGTCACTCAAGTTTTTCGTCGTTACACAGATGGGAAAAAGGGGTGGAAGCGTTCTCTTTTATTTGTACAATTTATGGGGGTATCTTTTGTGATGGGGATTTTGTTAGTATCTTTGATGCAGTATCATCATCTGATTAATAGTGATATGGGTATCCGTACTCCAGGATTGGTGGAGGCGGAAACATGGATGTCACCCGAAGAAGCAGAGAATATGGTTAACGATCTTCGTCGTCAACCCATGGTGGAAAATGCCACCCGTTCTATGCATGGTGTTCTGGGAGAATATTGGACTCGTGGGCTGATTGATAATAGTGGCAAGCGAATAGAAACCTTGATGTATAATCCTTGTGATAAGAATTATGCTGAAACCATGGGGATTACTATTATTGAAGGGAAAGATATGCAGAATGAGGGAGATGTATTGGTCAACGAAGAAGTAGTGCGGCTGATGAAATGGACAGATGGGGCAGTAGGCAAACGGTTGAATGATTTTGATAAAGCCGGAACCATTGTTGGTGTATTCCGTAATGTGCGCAATACGTCTTTTCTTTATAAGCAGTTTCCCGTGGCTTTGGTTTATAGTCTACCAGTCACACTTTTGATGTACGTTTAAAGCAGCCATACGATGAGAGTTTGAAAAAGCTGAACGAATACATGGAGCAGGTGCATTCCACTAAGGCATTGGAATTTATTCCGATAGATACCATGCTGAAGGAAATCTATCGCAATGTATATCGTTTTCGTAATTCTGTATGGATTACTTCTACTTTTATTTTGCTTATTGTTGTTATGGGGTTGATAGGTTACGTGAATGATGAAACACAACGTCGCAGTAAGGAAATAGCTATCCGTAAGGTGAATGGTGCTGAAGCTTCGACTATTCTTCGGTTGCTGTCCCGTGATATATTATATGTTGCTGTCCCATCGGTCTTGATGGGAATTGTAGTATCGTACTTTACAGGAAAGGCTTGGTTGGATCAATTTGCCGAAACGATAGATATGAATGCGTTGTATTTTGTCGGAACAGCATTGGTGATTATCGCTCTGATAGTGGTGTGTGTCGTTGTTAGAGCTTGGCGTATTGCTAATGAGAATCCGGTAAAGAGTATTAAAGTTGAGTAGTGTATTTGGAAAAAGGAGAGCGGGATGATATGTGTTGGGTATCATCCCGCTTTTTTCTTTTTACCTGATTCCTGTGAAATTTACATTGACACCATCCAATGTGCCTTTTAAGAAGTTTCCGGCCAACCATATATTTTCAAAATATGAAATGTCACTGGGACCGTAAACCATACGGATACATGTCTGTGCGCTGTTATCCCATCTCCATTCAAAATTGTACCTGTCTTCGGTTACATAGCCGTTTCGATGTTCTATTCGTATGATGTCTGTGCCTGTTCTATTTTCGTAAAAGTCTAGTCGTTGTGTGTAGTATTCACCGTCTTGTTCCCAAGTTTCGTTGTGTGTAGTATTCACCGTCTTGTTCCCAAGTTTCCTGCCAGGTCCGGCTGCATAGTTCCCGAGTGGTTCTGTAATATATTTCGCTGTAATCATCATCATCGTACCAACTTTCTATGGATACTTCACAGGAGGTTAGGTTAACCATTATTATCAGTACAACTACCATTCCGAAGTATTTCAGTATTTTTGTTCTCATATCCGTTAATTTTAAAATTTGTTTTTCTTATGTCACAAAGATAAGTGGAGGGAATGATACAATAAACGGAATATTCCTATTTGTAAAGGAGAGTTTCCCTATTTGTAATAGGAAAATTCCTATGGTGAGGAGAGGGGAATAAGGTCTGTCTTATTTCTTTTACTATTAAACTGTAAGTTACAAAAAGAGGCTGTCCATTGGTGAGACAGCCCTGATAATTTCCGAAAAATGATAATAGGATATTTCTATATATTTTTAATTATCCTTGTTTGGGTATTATCTGCGTTTTTTTGAAGAAAGAAGTGGTGCTTCCTGTACTTGCTTCATTACTCTCAAGAGATTACCTCCCCAAATCTTCCTTAAGTCTTCTTCTGTATATCCTTTTTCAATCATTTTTATGGTCAGATTAATTAAGTCATTATCTCCTCTACATCCTTGCAGACCACCACCGCCATCAAAGTCTGTACCTATTCCTACATGGTCTATGCCGGCTACTTTAATCATGTGGTCCAAATGTTCGACTGCATCACAAATGGATGCGGCTTTTGTTTTTTTATTGATATAGGCATCGAGGAGACATAACTGTGCCACTCCGCCATTTTTCGCTAGGGCACGGAGTTGTTCGTCTGTTAGATTACGGTCATGGTCGCATAAAGCCTTTGACGAGGAATGAGAGGCGATGATAGGTTGTGCACTATATTTTATCACATCCCAGAAAGTACCTTCACTGGCATGTGATATGTCTATCATAATACCTAACCGGTTCATTTCCTTCACTACCTCACGACCAAACTGTGTCAGTCCTTGAGTCGCATCTTCCGTATGAGTGGACGAATGGCAAATATCGTTATCATAAGAATGGCAGAGAGTTATATAATTAACTCCCATCTGTTTGTATTTTTTTATATTTTTTAAGTCCTTGCCGATGGCGTAACCATTCTCGATCCCTATAAAGAAAGCTTTCTTGCCTTCATTCTTTAAACGTACCAAATCCTCTTCCGTAAGGGCGATGCCACAAAAATCTTTGTATTGCTCTACTTCGTCATAAATGGATTGAATTAATCGGGTGGTGCTTTCTACGGCTTTTTGTGAAGATGCGTCATCCCGTTTCCCCTGCCATATAAATGCGGCTAGGAACTGTGCGTCCAATTTGCCTTCCTCCATTTTGGGGATGCTGACCATGTTGTCTTTTCTCAGGCCTACACTGTAACCGTTTTTAAACCAAAGAGGAGTGTCTGTATGAGTGTCAATGGAAAGGATACGGCTATGGATATCTTTGGCCAGATTAAATGTGTCAGCCTTATTCACCAGAAATTTAAATAATTTATGCATGGTGGTATCTCCGGCAGCTGTAAATATTTCCGGATGAAATTGCACACCTATCATTTGTCGTATGGGATAAGCTTCTATAGCTTCCGCTATGCTGTCGGGTGCCCAAGCCGTGATTTTGAATCCCGGTGCCAATTTCTGGATAGCCTGATGATGGAATGTATTGACTTGCAGCACTTCTTGTCCTGTAATGTCTGCCAACTTGCTTCCCTTTATGATGGATATCGGATGGGTGGTGGTAGTGCCGGATTCTTTTTGGCGATGGTTGACACTTGAAGGATGTTGCGTGGGCAGATCTTGATATAAAGTTCCACCGAAAGCTACATTCATTAATTGTAGTCCCCTGCAAATTCCTAATATGGGAATATTCCGATCTGCGGCCATTTTCAGCACCATCAAGTCGAAGGTATCCCGGGCGGGACTTACTTCTTCCAGTTTTTCATAAGGAAGGTCGCCATAATACATTGGTTGGATGTCTTCTCCACCTGTAAAGACAATTCCGTCCAGCCGGGATACAATTTGACGCAGTATTTCTACATTATCCGTTACAGGTATCATGTAAGGAATTCCTCCAGAGAGAATGACTGACTGTACATATGCCGTGTTTACGGCTGTCCGTTTCGGACTTATATCTGTGGAAATTCCAATCAGGGGAAACCTTTTTATTTCGGGAATCAATTCGGAATCCACTTTTTGATTCAACCGGACGAGTGCTTCGGACAAAGGATCCTTTTGACTTTTTTGTGCTTGTACATGGCAACATCCCAAAGCTAACAGTAATACTAAGAGGCATTTGTTTTTCATATGAATATAGATTTTGTCTTGCAGGCAAATGTATAAACTATGTTTTTATTGAAAAAATAAAATGCCATAAAAATAGAGTAGGAGGTACTTATTCCAAGCACCTCCCACCTTTATATTCAGAAAATATTCAATTTACTTCATATCTTC
>OJOB01000907.1_pt1 | contig 8423 bp, 2 predicted proteins | sample 1598211 | NCBI WGS metagenome assembly OJOB01 (sample SAMN03922461, study PRJEB24848) | human gut metagenome | isolation source: stool sample | host: Homo sapiens | place: Germany | collected 2009-11 | reverse complement strand
CCCTCTCTCCGCCACGAAGTCAGAGCCTGTCAAGTAAGACGGGCTTTTTTGTTTTGTGAAAATGGCAACAAAAAAGTTCCGTTGAAATGCTTTTTGACGACACTTTGACGACACTTTGTTCCGGTGCGCAAGAAAATTTGATTGTATGGGCTTTTTATTGAAATATGGCAATATATCATTTGTCCTGCAGGCGATTTTAATATTGATTCCGTATAAGGAAGCAAAGAAAACATTTACAATACCGTCCCTGTAAACTATAATTAAAAATAAGAAAAACATTTGAAATATTACTTTGGGAGAGCAATCATATGCGGGGGAAAATCGTAACAGCCTTTATTTTTTTAACCATGATGACGGGAGCGGTATCAGCTGCTCCCGTTTTAGATTACACAGGAGCAGAGCGGCTGGAAGAAGCGCGGCAGAGAGAAGAAGAGCGGCAGGAAAGGCTGCGCATACCCCGTATAGAAAACATTGAGAGCAGCCTGAATGAAAAAGAGGAAACGCAAGGTGCCGCAGGACCCGTGTTTAGAATAGACGAAATTATTTTATCAGGGCAGGAAGAAAAGTTCGGCTGGCTACAGGACATCATACAGCCCCATATTCACACGGACATGGGGATTTCATCCGTCAACAGGCTGGTAAAAGACCTGAATGCGAAACTGCTGGACAAAGGATACGTGACCAGCCGCGTCGTGATTCCCGAGCAGAATATGAAAAACGGGAAACTCCTTCTCCGCATCCAAACCGGCAGGCTGCATAAAATCATCTACAGCAAAAACAGCGCCCTCATCCCATGGAAAAACGCATTTCCCATCAAAGAAGGAGACATCCTGAACATCCGCCGCCTGGAGCAGGGGCTGGAACAGATGAAACGCGTCAGCTCCTCTGACGTATCCATGAAACTCCTCCCTGCCGAAGAAGCGGACATGACAGACGTGGAACTCTCCATAACCAAGGGGAAACAAATAAAGGGAAGCCTTTCCGTGGACGACTCCGGACTGGAAGACACAGGAAGCATCCAGTGGAACGCCGCCCTGGGAATAGACCGGCTCTTCAATGCCAATGACCTCTTCCGCATCAGCGGAAATACAGACGGCTCCCGGGACGGATACGAAAAAGGAACCAGAGGACAGGGCATTTCCTACTCCATCCCCAGAGGATGGGACACCTTCACACTGCGTCACAACCGCTACCGATACCACCGGACCGTAGAGTCCCGGCCCTATGACTTCATCAGCAGCGGGAAAACCCGCATCACCGAATTCACCTTCAGCCATGTCATGGGACGCACCAAAAACGAAAAATACGGCTGGGACATAAGCCTCACCAAAAGAAACGCCCACTACTTCATCAACGATATGGAAATCCCCGTACAGGCCATGGACACCACGGCCATGGAAATAGGCCTCTTTGACCGTGTCTATACAGGAGGCGGCACACTGTACACTCGCCTCGGATATAAAATGGGGACAGGATGGTTTGGCGCAAAACCTGATACGGATAATCCGGACAGCCCCAAAACCCACTATAAAATGTGGCTTCTCGACATAGACTGGCAGAAACCCCTTACCATGGGACACCGGCCGGCATCCTTCACCACATCCCTTCACGGGCAGTGGACGACAGGCGGCATGCGCCTCTACAGCACAGACATGGTGAGCATCGGGAACAGGTACACCGTCAGGGGCTTCGACGGAGAATACACCCTCATGGGAGAAAACGGATGGTACCTCCGAAACGAACTGTCATCCTCTCTTCCGCGCCTCCACAGCAGCGTATATGCAGGACTCGACGCAGGCGCCGTATACGGCGTATCCACAGAGATCCTGACAGGAAGAACCATCGCGGGCATGGCGCTGGGAATGAGAGGAACCTTTCCCTCAGGACTCTTCTACGACACCTTTATCAGCAGAGCCTTATACAAGCCTGACGGCTTCCATACGAAAACATGGGCCGGCGGATTCACAATGGGCTGTCAATTTTAAATGAAATAGGCAAAATTTTAATTAGAACGACAAGAGGTTATGACAAATGAAAACAAGCACAAGCAAACGACTCAGATGGAATGTAGCCATATGGCTGGCAGCGGGACTGTTTATGACAAGCACCGCCGGCATGGCGTCGGGCCCCATCCTGCCCGATCCGAAAGCGGAAGCCCGCCATCATCCGCAAATAGAAGAAACAGCAAACGGCATACCCCTTGTCAATATAACAGCCCCATCCTCCGGCGGCGTATCCCGGAACGAATACGAAATGTTTAACGTGCCGGACAAAGGCGCTATCCTGAACAACTCCTATACCCTCTCCAAAACCGAACTGGCAGGATACGTACCGGGAAACAATAACATGGCGGAAAGACCGGCCAAAATCATCGTAAACGAAGTCACCGGCACAGGTTCCACATCCATGGACGGATTTCTGGAAGTGGCGGGAAACAGGGCAGACGTCGTCATTGCCAACCCGAACGGCATCACCGTAAACGGAGGCGGATTCATCAATACAGGCAAAGCCTTCCTCACCACAGGGAAACCCGTCTATGACGGAGAAGACCATTTGCAGCGCTTCGACATCACAGGAGGGGACATCCTCATCGAAGGGAAAGGCCTTGGCGGAAAAGAAACGGAAAGCCTTGCCATCCTCTCCCGCGCCGTGAAAATCAACGCAGGCATCTGGGCCGAAGACCTCCATATCACCACCGGGGCCAATACCGTAGACGCAAAGACCCTCGAAGCCTCTGCCATAGAAGGGAAAGGAGGACGCCCCGCCTTCGCCCTCGACACCGCCGCCATAGGAGGCATGTACGCCGGACGGATCACCTTAGTGGGGACAGAAAAAGGACTGGGCGTCAATAACAGCGGCACATGGAGCGCCGAAGACAACCTCACCCTTGACTGGAACGGCGACCTGAAAAACAGCGGTACCATCTACAGCAAAGGAAATACAGACCTCCGCGCAAGCCGCCTGGAAAACGACAAAACCATCGCTGCGGAAAGAAATCTGTCCGCAGCGGCCAAAGAAAATATCCGTAACCAAGGCAAACTCCTCGCCGGAGAAAACATGGGCATCTATGCCGGAAAAACACTGGACAATGCGGGACATGCCATGGAAAGCGGAAACAACCTGTCCATAGAAACCGGAGACGCCATCAATAATGCGGCAGGTACCATCAAAAGCGGCGGCAGCCAGCAGATTAAAGCGGGACATACATTAACCAATACAGAAGGCACACTGGCGGCCGATGGAAATATAAACATACAAACGGATAAGATGACCGGAGACGGCATCGTATCCGCCGGGAAAAAAGCCGGAATCCTGTTGGAAAAAGACTTTACCAATACAGGGCGCCTGGAAGCAGGCAGCAGCCTTTCACTAGCCGTAAAAGGGAATATAACCAACCGCAAAGAGATCCTTTCCCGCGGACACCTGGCACTGGAAAGTAAAAACATCCGGAATGAAGAAACCGGAGAAATAAAAGGAGCGGATACAGAAACAGCGGCAGAAAACACATGGGCAAACCATGGGCTGGTCAATGGAGAAAATGTACATATCCGGGCAAACCACATAACCAATGAAAACAAGGGACGCATCTATGGAACAAGACTGTCCGTGGAAGCGGATACATTGGACAATCTGGGGACATATAAAGAAAAAGCGCCCGTGATCGCATCCCGGGAACACATGAACCTCTTCATTACCGATACACTTACAAACACCGAACACGCCCTTATCCGTGCCGAAGGAAACCTGACCATCGGCGGACAATCAGATGAGAATGGGAAAATAACGGGGAAAACAGAAAAAATAGAAAACAGAAGTGCCTATCTGGAAAGCGGCGGAAATATGGCAATCGGCGTGAACCATTTGGAAAACCGCAATGAACACTTCTCCACTAAAAACGTTCTGGCAGGGAAGACCCACCACGAAGAAGCCGTAGGGCAGGGACAGACAGACCGGTTCACTTTGGGTGGAAAAGGAACAGCCGGCGCAGCCTACATAGAGCGCCATGGACATGTAGACCACCTGTATACACCCGACAACGGAGACTATGACCATTTCACCACCTACATCTACGACCGGTCCGTTTATGAAGACCGGATAGACACGACAGACCCCGCGCACATAGCAGCCGGCGGCAGCCTTTCCCTCGAAGCCGGCAGAGCAGTGAATGACAGGAGCGTGATGACCGCCGGCAAGACCTTTACCCTCCATGGGGCAGATATAGAAAATCGGGACGAAAAAGGACATAAAACAGTAAAAGAAGAAGGAACCGCCACCTCCTACTGGACCAAAAGAGTCCACCATGGAGCCCATATTCATAAAAGGACAGAAACACGGACAACCCGCACTGATTATATGCCCGCTGATGCAGTCACCGATACGATCGTCATAGCCGCCGTGGATAAAGCCCATACAAACCCGGTATATGAAGGGACGAAAGCAGAAGCATACTTGAGTCCGTCAAAAAGAAAACCGCTTCATATTTCCGACAGCAGCCTGTATCATGTCACCTCCGACCCGACGGCCCGCTACCTTGTGGAAACCGACCCCGCCTATGCGGATAGAAAAACCTTCCTGTCCTCAGACTACTTCTTCCGCCGGATGCAGTATGACCCGGAGAAACTCGAAAAACGTCTGGGCGACGGCTACTATGAAAGCCAACTCGTCCGAGACCGGCTCATGCAGCTCAAAGGGCGGCCGGCAGGAGAAAGCGAATACAAAGCCCTCATGGACGCCGCTGTGAGATGGGCCCAAGAAAACAAAGACGTCCGCATCGGCATGGCCCTCACCGAAGACCAGAAGGCCGCCCTCAAAGAAGACATCGTCTGGATGGTGGAATCCTCCGTCCTTCTGCCTGACGGGAACATCGTCAAAGCCCTCGTGCCGGAAGTCTATCTGGCGCATGGAAAGAACGGCACCCTTACGGGTTCTGCCCTTATTTCCGCAGAAAATATAGATATCCATGCCACCAATGACATCCTCTCCCGCGGCACCGTTATCGCGGGAGACACGATGCGCCTCTCCGCCTCCGACATCAATAACGAGGGAGGTACCATAAAAGGCTCCACCATCCTGGAAGAAGCCCTGCGAGATATCCGGAATACCGGGACCATGGAAGCGGAAAACAAACTCAGCCTGAAAGCCGGGCAGGACATAGACCTTGCCTCCACCCTGCATGAAGAAAGAAATCAACAGGGATACACAGAAACCATCGCCTCCTCGGGGAAAGCCGCCGTCACGGGAAATCAAGGCACCCTGTCAATAGAAGCGGGAAGAGACATCACTGCAGAAGCGGCGGAAATATCCTCAGCGGGAAATATAGCCATGAAAGCCGGACGGGACATAACCATGGAAACCGCCGCAGTCAAAAAAGACACGGCCGTCACATGGGACGGTAATAACTACCGCCATGACAGCGCCGCCCGGGATATAGGCTCCTCCGTTACCGCTAAAGGCAGCCTCACCATGCAGTCCGAAAGAGACATATCCATCAAAGCCGCAGATATCCGTTCCGAAGGCATGACCGCCGTAAAAGCGGGAAGAAACCTTACGGTAGAAAACGGAAAAGAAATAACAGACCTGGAAGAACACCACCGCCATAAAGAAAGAAGTTTGCTCAGCAGTACCACCACGACCACCCACGATGAAGTCCATGCCGTACAAGCACAAAAAAGCATAATAGAAGGAAATACCGTCTCCCTGCAGGGAGGGAAAGACATCAGCCTTACAGGAAGCGCCGCCGCCTCCACCAAAGAAACAGCCCTGTCAGCCGGAAGAAATATCTCCATACATGCTGCAGAAGAAACAAATAAAGAAATACACAAAAAACAAGTAAAGAAAAGCGGCCTCATCGGAGGGGGATTAGGCTTCACCATCGGGAGCGAAAAGAAAAAAGACAGCTATGACACCGAAGAAACCACGCAGAGAGGAAGCACCGTGGGGAGTGTCAAAGGAAACGTCACCATCACAGCCGGACAGACGGCATCCGTCAGCGCCTCCGACATCATTGCAGGGAAAGACACCCTCATCACAGGAAGAAACGTAGACATCGAAAGCAAAGACAATACCTACAGAGGAAAAGAAGAACACGAATACAAAAAGAGCGGCCTTACCGTATCCTTAGGCGGCACGGCTGTCAATGCAGCAAGAGACATAGCCGCTCCCGTAAGGAGAGCCGGAGAAGTGGGAGACGGTCGGCTGAAAGCCCTGTATGCCCTGCAGGCAGGAATGAACGCAAGAGACATACAGAAAAACCAGAAGACAGACAAAGCCATTAATAAGAACAATGCCGTAGGAATCAATATCAGCCTGGGCAGCACCGGATGGAAAGACCATGCGGAAACCGTCACCGAAGAAGCAAGAGGAAGCCGGATCACCGCAGGAAGGACAGCCGCCATCATTGCTAAAGAAGACATGACAGTCAAAGGCAGCACAGTCAACGCCCAAGACATCCATCTCACAGCAGGAAACAACATCCACATCCTCTCCTCCGAAAACAAAAGCACAACCATAGAAGACTACAAAGCAAAAAGCGGAAGCATAGGAGCCTCCATCAGCAAAGGAGGCTATGGCATCGGCGCGTCCTACGGGAAAGGAAAAGGACAGACAGAAGAAACCACCCTTACCCATACCCCGTCAGACATCACAGCAAAAGATACGGTATCCCTTTCGAGCGGAAACGACACCCTGATCCGGGGCGGGACAGTTAAAGGAAATAAAGTTACTGCTAACGCAGGAAGAATGTCTATAGAAAGCGAACAAGACAAAAAGAACTACAAAGAAACAAGCAAGACATCGGGCCTGTCCATCAGCTACACACCGGGAAGCGCCGTCACCGTAAGCGGAGGAAAAGGAAAAACAAACACAGACTCCACCTACGAAAGCGTCACAAAACAGGCAGGCATCTACGCAGGAAAAGAAGGATACGACATCCAAGTCAAAAACAACACCCGCCTCAAAGGAGCCGTCATAGACAGTAAAGCACCGGCAGAAAAGAACAAACTCACCACCGGTACTTTGACATGGGAAAACATAGACAACAAAGCTGAATACAAAACAAAAGCAAGCGGAATTACCGTATCCACTAATGCCGTATCCAAACTCAACCCCTTAGGACTGGGCTATGTACCGACCGTACCTGTGAAAGGGAAAGCAGGAAGCACCACCTATGCGGCCATAGCAGACAGCATCATCACCACCACAAAAGAAAAGACAGACAAAGAAATCAGCCACGACACAACAAACGCGCTTAACACACTCTCTGAAATCTTCGACAAAAAGAAAATAGAAGAAAAACAGGAATACGTGAACATCCTCTCCCAAGTAGGATACCGCCTCATAGGAGACATAGCGGGACACAAAGAAAACGAACTGTATAAAAAAGCAGAAAAAGCCAGAAAAGAGAATAACAGCATACTGGCGGAGAAATACGAAAAAGAAGCAAAGAAATGGAGCGAAAGCGGAACCAACCGAATCGCCATGCACGGAATCATGGGAGCCTTAGTATCCAAAGAAGCAGGAGCAGGAATGACAAAAGGACTGACAGGAGCCGGACTGAACGCCCTCCTGCAAAAAGAACTGGGAAAAATCAAAGACCCGGAAGTCCATAAAATGGCAAGCGCTGCTATAGGATACCTGGCAGGAGGGAAAACAGGGGCAGCCATAGCCTGGCAGGCGACAACCTTCAACTACCTTACCCATGAACAGAAAAAGCAAAAAGAAGCGTTGATTGCGCAGGCGCTTGAAGAAGGAGATGAAGAACAGGCAAATACCATAAGGCAATACTATGATGAATTGGACAATAAGCAGGATATTATCATAAGCAACCTGGAACTGCCGGAACAGGATGAATATGATTCCTATACCGAAAAAATGATCATACAGTCAGGCAATATTTACGATGGGACAGATACGATAAAAGAAGTAACTATGGCCGGCTTAAAACTGGCAAAGAAACAGGGACTTACGGCATATCATTTTGGAGACGAGGACTATGTGACACTGAATGGTTCTATTGGCATCGGACTTGGACTGTCAGGAGGGTTCATTATGGATAAGACAGGCAACGTTTATTTTGTCAGAGGTGGTGGAATCGTAAATGGTCTTGGCGGAACAATAGCGACCGGAAAATTTAGCATAGATACAAATGATTGGGATAAAGATAAGTTTCGTGAGGTAATATCGGGAGGTAGTTTTGGATTTAGTATAGGATTGTATGGCTCAGCCAATATTAATATAGGAGAAAAATATGGGTCTCGGGAAATAGGGATATCTAATGGTGCATCTGCATCTATGACATATACTGATGCAAAATATATTTGTAATATAAATGATTTATGAGAGGTGTCACCATGGAGAAAATAGACTGGAAGAATTTAAGCTATTATGATTTTATTGGTTTTGTGGCAGTTACAGCCTTTTTGTTG
>OJOB01000880.1_pt1 | contig 8687 bp, 10 predicted proteins | sample 1598211 | NCBI WGS metagenome assembly OJOB01 (sample SAMN03922461, study PRJEB24848) | human gut metagenome | isolation source: stool sample | host: Homo sapiens | place: Germany | collected 2009-11 | reverse complement strand
GGTCAAGGCCGGCAAGGGCGGCAGCGTGGTCATCAACGCCGTCCCCGCGGCGCAGAGCGTGAAAGGCGGCAAGGTGGGCGCGCTGCGCGAGCTGACGCAGGACGAGCTGAGCGCGTATTTGAACGACAGCACCGTGCAGAAATCGCGCTCGAACCGCTTCGACAGCTCGTACCTTCTCTGTAAGGAAAAGGACGGCTCCACGATCGTCGTCTGGTACGAGAGCGAGGCGGACATCGCCGAAAAGACCGAGCTCTGCGCGCTGCTCGGCATCAAGAACGTCTACGTGCTGAAGTAAAACAAAAAATGACAGAGGGATATCTCATGCGAGATATCCCTCTTTTTTGCTGCGTTCAGAAGTTGTCGTTCCAGGAGTCGAAGTGCGGCGGCTCGTTTACCTGCGGCGCGGTGGCAAGCAGGTAGAAGCGGCAGATGGAAAGATTCAGATACGGTGTCAGGTAAACGCCCACACCGGCGGCGAGCACGCTCAGCAGCAGCGAGCCAAACATGATGCCGAGGAAGCTGTCGGGCAGGAGGGCGGCGATGAGCAGCTCGTAGATGAGGAAAATGCCCAGCACCAGCAGCGACCAGCCGATGAAGCTGAGCTGGAGCACAAATAGCTGCCACTTGTAGCCGAAGGTCTGCCGCTTGCTCAGATTCAATGCCTCCATCACGCCGAGTTCGGGATTTTCGCACAGGTTCAGCATGGCGAACGAGTAGCGGTAGGCCGCGATGATGCCGGGGATGACGAAAAGCATCGACCACAGGAAGATGAAAACGCCCTCGACGATGGAAAGCAGGATGACCTTCCCGGCAAAGGGGAACGCGTCAAAAAGGCTCTCATACGGCATTTCCTCACGGCGTAGGATGCCGAAGCAGTAGCAGTAATACCCCGCGTTCAGAACGAGCGCGACAAGGCCGACGAGGATGCTCACAAAGCTGAACGAGAGCACTGTGAAGCCGCCGGCAGAGTCGATCATATAGCTCACGCCCGAGTTGATCATATCGAGCACAAGGGTGATGAGAAGATAGAAAAGCGTCATCCGGAAGGGATTGACCTCACCGGTGCGCAGCAGTGAGCGCGATTCTGCCTTGATCGCGCCGGTATCGAGCTGCATGGGCATAAAAAAGCTCCTTTCTTGCCGAAACGGGGAAAAACGGACGGCAATGTGCGGAAAATGCACGAAATTCATAAAAATAATAATATATAACTATAGCATCGCGTCCGGGACACGTCAAGAAGCGGAAAAATGGGTTATTCCCTCCGCGGGCCGCCGAAAGGCAAATTGTTTGGCAAAATGCTGTTTTTGCGAGAAAATGACGACGAAATCTGATAAATTATGTAGGAAAATAATGGTCATGAAGAATATTTTCTGGACAAGAGAAAAGAAAGGGGATATAATCTATCCGATTATGGAGCAGTGTTTCCGCTGCTCTGGCAGTATAAAGATGAGGTGAAGACTATGGCACAAGCTTTCTTTGGCGGCGTTCATCCCAATGATATGAAGGCTGCTACCAATGAAAAGGCCATCGAGCAGTTACAAGCCCCTGCTCAGGTGGTGATCCCCATGTCGATGCACTTCGGCGCACCCTGCACCCCGACGGTCTCCAAGGGCGACTATGTCAAGCTTGGACAGAAGATCGGCGAATTCAAAGGTCTCGGCGCTCCCATTCACGCAAGCGTATCCGGTACGGTCGCTGCGGTGGAGCCCCGTCCCTATTCCATGGGCGGCAAGGTCATGTCCGTTGTCATCGACAATGACTTCAAGGACGACTTGAGCGAGGAAGTCCATGCTCCGGCCGACCCCGACGCGCTGAGCGTGGAGGAAATGGTCGAAATGGTCAAGCAGGCCGGTATCGTCGGTATGGGCGGCGCAACGTTCCCCACGCACACGAAGATCTCCAGCGGCATCGGCAAGGTCGATACCGTCATCATCAACGGCGCGGAGTGCGAGCCCTACATCACCGGCGACCATCGCGCGATGCTTGAGCGCCCCGCTGAGATCATCGGCGGCTGCTGCTACCTCGCCAAGATGTTCGGCGTGAGCAAGGTCATCATCGGCGTGGAGGACAACAAGAAAAACGGCATCGAGGCCCTCAACAAGGTCATCGCCGAGCAGAAGGCTCCCGTCGTGGTCGAGGCGCTGCGCTGCCGCTACCCCCAGGGCGGTGAAAAGCAGCTCTGCCAGGCCATCACCGGCAAGCAGGTTCCCCCGGGCGGTCTGCCCGCGAACATCGGCTGCGCCGTGTTCAACATCAACACCACCATCGCCATCTACCATGCCATCAAGGACGGCATGCCCGTGGTGCGCAAGGTCGTTACCGTGTCCGGCAGCGGCGTTGTGGAGCCGAAGAACCTCGAGTGCCCGATCGGCACGCCGGTCTCCCTCCTCTTCGACGCCTGCGGCGGCTTAAAGGACGAGACATTCAAGCTCATCGCCGGCGGCCCGATGATGGGTATGGCGCAGGCCTCCGCCGACTTCCCCGTGGCCAAGGGCACGGGCGCGGTACTGGCGTTCGCCGCGAATGAGAACAAGGTCTCCGAGGATCCGACCTGCATCCGCTGCGGCCGCTGCGTTGAGGCGTGCCCCATGCACCTCGAGCCCCTGTACCTCTATTTATATGTGCAGAAGAACCGCATCGAGGATCTCGAGGCGGCCCACGTCATGGACTGCATCGAGTGCGGCGCGTGCTCTTACATCTGCCCGGGCCGCCTGCACCTGACGCATTCGTTCAAGGTCGGCAAGCAGAAGGTCAAGGAAGCCGCCGCCAAGGCCAAGGCCGCGGCTGAGGCTGCCAAGGCTGCTGAAGAAGCAAAGAAGGAGGCTTAAGAGATGCTGAATGATTATAAGGGTCTGAAGCTCATCGCTTCCTCCAACCCCCATATCCGCAACAATGAAGACACGCGCTCGATCATGCTCGACGTGATCATCGCGCTGTGCCCCGCGCTCATCATGAGCGTCATCCGTTTCGGCTTCCGCGCGCTGATCTCCGTGCTCGTGAGCGTGGTTTCCGCGATGTTTTTCGAGTGGCTCTACCGTAAGCTGATGCACAAGACGCAGACGCTCGGCGACCTGTCCGCCGCCGTCACCGGTGTCCTGCTCGCGTTCGTCTGCCCCGTGACGCTTCCCTACTGGATGCTGATCGTCGGCAACTTCTTCGCAATTTTTGTTGTCAAGCAGCTCTACGGCGGCCTTGGCAAGAACTTCCTGAACCCCGCGCTGGCCGGCCGTGCCGCGCTCGTCGCGTGCTACACGAGCCAGATGACCTCCTGGATCGACCCGGCCTCCGGCAAGGCACCGCTCTTCGGCGGCGCTGACGTCGTGACCGCGGCCACTCCGCTCGCGATGATGAAGGGCGGCGAGTTTGCCGAGGTGACGGCACAGTACAGCCTGTCCGATATGTTCATCGGCAACATCGGCGGCTCTCTCGGTGAGATCTCCGCGATGATGCTGCTCATCGGCGGATTGTACTTAATTTTCCGCAAGGTCATCTCCTGGCAGATCCCCGTTGCCTACATCGGCACGGTGGCAGTCCTCACGTTCCTCTTCCCCCAGGGCAACGATGCGATGAGCTGGATGCTCTACAACGTGCTCGGCGGCGGCCTGTTCCTCGGCGCGTTCTTCATGGCCACCGACTATGTCACCTCCCCCGTCACGAAGAAGGGCCAGCTGATCTTCGGCATCGGCTGCGGTCTCATCACGGTGTTCATCCGCTACTTCGGTTCCTATCCCGAGGGCGTTTGCTACTCCATCCTTGTGATGAACTGCTGCACCTGGATCATTGACAAGTACACCAAGCCCACCCGCTTCGGCGTAGATAAGAAAGCAGCGAAGGAGGCGGCAAAGAAATGAAGATCGAAGGTAAATTCATTTTCAAGGTAGCCGGTACGCTGACGGCGATCTCGCTGGTCGTCGCGCTGCTGCTGGGCCTGACCAACATGCTGACCGCGGACAAGATCGCGGCCATCAACAAGCAAAAGACCGAAGAGGCGCTCGCCAAGGTCGTCTCTGCGGCCGACTGCGAGTTCCCCCCGATGGAGGAGATCCCGCAGGCCATGATCGACGCCGCCAACGAACAGGGCGGCAAGCTGAGCGAGGTCTATGAGGTGCAGTCCGGCGGCGACACCATCGGCTATGCCTTCAAGGTCACCGCGAGCGGCTCTCAGGGCAACATCGTGATGATCGTCGGCGTTGACACCGACCTCACTGTCACGGGCGTTTCCATCGTCAACAACTCCGAGACCAAGGGCATCGGCTCCAAGGTCATGGACAATGAAGCGACCTCCGCCGGCACCGGCGCGCTCGATCAGTTCGTCGGCAAGTCCGGCGCGGGCACGCTCGTCGTCAAGCAGAACATCGACGCCGTCACCGGCGCGACGGTCTCCACCAAGGGCGTGACCAAGGGCGTCAACGCCGCTCTGGCTGCCGCCGAGGCCATGAACTGAGAAAGGGGGAACGATCAATGAATTTTAAGAAACAGCTCAAAGACGGTCTGATCACCCAAAACCCCGTTCTGGTGCAGGTGCTCGGTATGTGCTCCACCATGGCCATCACCACGAGTGTTGCAAACGGCTTTGGTATGGGCATCTCCGTTCTCATCATCCTGACGCTTTCCAACATCTTTATTTCCCTTCTGCGCAAGATCATCCCCAACGAAGTGCGTATCGCGTGCTACATCGTCGTCATCGCGGGCTTCGTTACGATCGTTGATCTGTGCCTGCAGGCGTTTGTCCCTGACATCGCCGAGAGCCTTGGCGTGTTCATCCCGCTGATCGTCGTCAACTGCATCATCCTCGGCCGCGCCGAGGCCTTTGCCAGCAAGAACTCCGTTGCCGCCTCCGCGGTGGACGGCATCTGCCAGGGCATCGGCTACACGGTGGTGCTGCTGATCCTGAGCGCGTTCCGCGAGCTGCTCGGCGCGGGCACGCTGCTCGGCATTCAGGTCATGCCTTCTTCCTATGTTCCTGCCGGTATGCTCACGCTGCCCGTCGGTGGCTTCCTCTGCCTCGGTACGCTGATCGCCATCATGCAGTGGGCGCTTGCCAGAAGCGAGAAGAAGAACGCGGAAAAGAAAGAAACGGAGGGTAAATAAAAATGAGTGTGACTAAGTTACTTGCTATTTCCCTCGGCGCGATCCTGACGAATAACTTCATCTTCTCGCAGTTCTTGGGTATCTGCCCGTTCCTCGGCGTGTCGAAAAAGAGCGACACCGCCGTCGGTATGGGTCTTGCCGTTACGTTCGTCATGGGCCTTGCCTCGGCGTTCTGCTACGGCGTGAACATCATCCTCGTCAAGCTCGGTCTCGGCTACATGCAGACCGTCGCCTTCATTCTCGTGGTGGCGAGCCTCGTGCAGTTCATCGAGATGTTCCTCAAAAAGTCCATGCCGACGCTCTACACGGCCCTCGGCGTGTACCTGCCGCTGATCACCACCAACTGCGCCGTTCTCGGCGTGGTGCTGCTCAACGTGCAGAACGACTACAACTTCATCGGATCCGTGGTTTACGGCATCACCGGCGGCCTTGGCTTCCTGCTGGCGATCTACCTGTTCTCCACGGTGCGCGAGCGCCTGGAGTTTGCCGACTATCCCAAGGCATTTGAAGGCTTCCCCATCGCGCTGATCACCGCAGGCCTGATCGCCCTTGCATTCATGGGCTTCTCCGGCCTGCAGGTGTGGCCCATGTAAGGAGGGGACGAAATTATGATTACGAACGTTATTTACGCTGTCCTCGTGTTGGGCGTGATCGCCGTCGTGTTCGGCCTGATCCTGTCCGTTGCGGCCAAGGCCTTTGAGGTCAAGGTCGATGAGCGCCTGCCCAAGATCCAGGCCTGCCTCGCCGGCGCAAACTGCGGCGGCTGCGGCTATCCCGGCTGCGCAGGCTGCGCCGAGGCAATTCTTGCCGGTAAGGCTCCCGTCACCGCCTGCGCGCCCGCTGGCGCAGAGGGCGCTGCCAAGATTGCTGAGATCATGGGCATGGAAGCCCCCAGCGGTGAAAAGCAGGTCGCGCACGTGCTGTGCAACGGCGGCGAGGCCTCTGTGAAGAATTTCGAGTATGTCGGTCTTCACGACTGCGTCGCCGCGACGAAGGTCGCCGGCGGTCCGACCGCCTGCTCCTTTGGCTGCATGGGCTTTGGCACCTGCGTTGCCGCCTGCCAGTTCGACGCCATCCATATCAATGAGCAGGGTGTCGCCGAGGTCGACAAGGAGAAGTGCACCAACTGCGGCGCCTGCCGCGAGGCCTGCCCGCGCAAGCTGATCGTCGAGGTGCCCTACAAGCAGAAGGTCTTCGTCAACTGCTCGAACAAGGAGAAGGGCCCCGCCGTCACGAAGGTGTGCGCCAACTCCTGCATTGCCTGCGGCATGTGCGAGCGCACCTGTAAGTTCGACGCCATCCACGTCATCAACAACGTGGCCGTCATCGACTACGACAAGTGCAGAAACTGCACCATGTGCGCCAAGGCCTGCCCGCGTAACGCCATCGAGCCCACCCCGACCCCCGAGGAGAAGGAGAAGTTCAAGGCCGCGCAGAAGGCTGCCGCCGAGCGCAAGGCCGCTGCCGCCAAGGCAGCCGCCGAAGCCAAGGCTGCTGAAGCCGCGACAGCCGCCGAAGCGCCCAAGGCCGAATAAAGGTTCTTAAAAAAAGAGGAACGCGAAAGCGTTCCTCTTTTTTTATTCTTCCAAAAGCGGCGCTGCCGCTTTTGGAGAAGGCTTGCACTGCGCGTGCGTTGCAGCGGAGCGCATCCCTTTCAAATGAGGGACAACGTCACTCATTTGAGACGTTCACAAACTGTTTACACTGCCTCCTATTGACAATGGGAAATGTCGGTGGTACACTGCGTTTAGCACTCAGGGGAAAGGAGTGCTAAAGCTACGAAAGGAGCGCGGCGTATGGACTTGACCGAGCGCAAAAAGCAGATTCTCAAGCGCGTTGTCGAGGATTACATCGCCGCGGCTGAGCCGGTCGGCTCCAAGGCGCTGGCCGAGGAGATGGGCGGTTCGGTGAGCTCCGCGACCATCCGCAACGAGCTTGCGGACCTGGTCGAAATGGGCTACCTTGAGCAGCCGCACACGTCCGCCGGACGCGTGCCGTCGCCGAAAGGTTACCGCTTGTACGTCAACGAGCTGATGGAAAAGCGCGAGGTCTCCGAAACAGAAGCGGAGGAGATCAACGAGCAGCTCAAGTCCAAGCTCAGCGGCACGGACAGCGTGATTGCCAAGGCGGGGCAGATGGTGTCGAGCATCGTCAATTACCCCGTGTACAGCGTGACGGGCGGACGGCGCGAGGCGAGCGTCAAGCGCTTCGAGCTCATCGCGGTCGATGAAATGAGCTTCATCGTCGTGGTGATGGGCGAGGATAACCGCGTGAAGAGCCAGCTCCAGCGCTCGGACCTCCCGTTCGACAGCCAGCGGCTTGCGGACGTCAAGGAGCTTTTGAACACGCACTTCACCGGCCGGAGCGCCGATGAGATGAGTGCAAGGCTGATGAGCCTTTCCGAGCAGCTTTCGCCCGAGCTGTTTTTAGTGGTGTCCAAAGCGGTCGAATATGCGATCGGTGTGCTCGAGCAGAGCGCGCAGCGCAATGTGGAGACCGCGGGCGCGAGCCAGATCTTGAAAATGCCTGAGTACCGCGATGTCGACAAGGCGCACGATCTCGTGACATTCCTTGTGGATAACAAGGAAGAGCTTCCCGTGCCGGATGACGGCGCGCCGCTCAAGATCCTGATCGGGCCGGAAAACGTGAACGAGGCGCTCAAGGAAACGAGCGTGGTCGTCGCTAGCTACGATATCGGCGACGGGATGCGCGGCCTCGTCGGTGTGGTGGGTCCCACCAGAATGGACTACGCCACCGTGACGGCGCGGCTGAGTTATTTTGCAGACAGCCTGACGCGGATGTTCGGCAAGAACGAGCTTCCGCCCAAGGAAGAAGATAAGGAGTAAGAAATGGGTAAGAAAGACAAGCAGAACGCGGCGGAGAGCACGCCGGAAAAGAACACGGCGCAGCAGCCCACAGCAGACGAGGCGGCCAAGACCGCAGAAACTGCCAAGGCTGACGAGACCGCCGAAAAGAGCGCGGAGCCCGAGACCTTCACCGTCACGCGCGAGCAGATGGAGAAGATGGAAGGCCTTGCCAAGTCGCTTGCCGACGAGCAGGACAAATACCTGCGCCTTGCCGCCGAGTACGACAACTACCGCAAGCGCACCGCGAAGGAAAAGGAAAGCCTTTACGCCGACGCGAAGATCGACACGATCAAGGCGCTGCTGGGCGTTTACGATAACCTCGAGCGCGGCCTTGCCCAGTATGGCGACGAGGAGTCGCCCCACCGCAAGGGCCTTGAAATGGTGTTCAACCAGTTCAAGGAGAGCCTCAAAAAGCTGGGCGTTGAAACGATGGACGCCGCCGGAAAGCCCTTTGACCCTGAAAAGCACAACGCCGTGATGCATGTGGAAGACGAAAACTACGGGGAAAACACCGTGGTCGAGGTGCTTCAGCAGGGCTTCACGCTGGGCGATAAGGTGCTGCGATTTGCCATTGTAAAAGTGGCCAACTAAAAGTTCCTCAAAAATGTGTGGCACACATTTTTGAAAGGGCTTGCAGCCCTGTGCAGCGCACTCGCTGCGCTCGCACGTTTCAGGGCTGAGATGTGTTTTTTCTGACGCGCACGCCCCAGGGCGGCTTCTCTTGCCGCT
>OJOB01000842.1_pt1 | contig 9031 bp, 7 predicted proteins | sample 1598211 | NCBI WGS metagenome assembly OJOB01 (sample SAMN03922461, study PRJEB24848) | human gut metagenome | isolation source: stool sample | host: Homo sapiens | place: Germany | collected 2009-11 | reverse complement strand
CCATAATTTATGCGACAAAAGTAAATGAAATAAATTTAAATTGAATATAAAATTAAACAAAAAGATAGAATAGTAAATAGATGCGGTTTAAGAATCTTGCTTTGTGGTAATAAAAGATCGGGCTGTCATCCCAGCCTCCCTGCTTTTATTACTCACATATTCCTGCAATAGAACAACTCTAGGGAAAAAGCGATCCGGTAAAGATGAGGACAAAATGTAAACGGTATATGAAGTTTGTTGCTTATTTATTAGTCGTACATTGTATGTTGGTTAATAATCAGATAATTTACAACTTTAATATAAGCGTGGACGAAGACCAATTTTAGCTGGTTCATGAATTTGTTAAGAACGTTCGGTTCCTATGCCCTCGCATCTGAAATTTGAATGCCTCGTTGAAGCTCCCGATCCCACGTTGGCGTGGTGGGCTATAGGCTGTATTCAACCAATATATACTTCGGTTTATAATCACAAGTCAGTCTTGAAAAGTATTGGCACAGTGAGTTCCTATAATCAAAAGTAAATCAAAATCTTATTGTCTCGGGCGTTGCGGCTTCGCTTTCCATGGGTATTTTCCTTACGACAAGTCGCAGAAAATACCCATGGAAACAAACGCCCGGACAATGATTTTGATTTCGGGAAGGATTATAGGGACTCACTGCGACCGACGCGACGCATAACCGTGTCATTGATAAAAAGGCAGGCCTCCTTTATATCTCCATAAAAGCAGGTGGAATAGCGAAATACATGGGTCCGACAATATCTTGTGAGAAAAGATTCCGCTCCATGAGAAGACAGGGACTTCTGCTCTCTCTGCTCTGCATAATCTTTATGCCTGCATCTCGGCTTCTTTGCCTTTCCGCATACACTGTATCTTGGGGTTTTATCTTGTTCCTGCCATCTGATGAAATCTGATGACATCTGACGACAGGCGTTTGGAGAAAAGATCGTTGTTCCGCTATATTTGTTTCGAACCAATTGAATACGCTTATGGAAATCGTCACTATTGAAGCGACAGTCTTTGAAAGTATGCTGGAGTATCTGGAAAATGCAGCCCGGATTACAGATGAACTCTGTGAGAAGCTCCGTGAGAAGAGAATGGGGGAATGGTTGGATACCCAAGAGGTCTGCCTTCTGCTGGACGCCTCCCCCCGTACTTTGCAGACCCTCCGTGAGAACGGCACGCTGGCATACAGCCGGATCAGCCACAAGGTCTATTATAGGCCGGAGGATATACAAAAGATACTTTCCGCCATTCAAAAGAGAAAGGGAGGCCAGATATGAACGGGCTGCTGACCGGAAAGCATGAGAGAATCCTTGCCCTTTTCCGGAAACTTGATCATATGACAGACAGGCTTGGCAGCCTGTCCCGAAGCCACCGTCCCGTATTGGACGGGGAACATTATCTTACCGACCGTGAACTCTCCGGCAGGTTGAAAATCAGCCGCAGAACCTTGCAGGAATATCGGAACGAAGGCAGACTGCCTTACATCCAGCTCGGTGGTAAGGTTCTGTACAGAGAAAGTGACATAGAGAAAATGTTGCGGGATGGATACAGGAAAGCCCGATCGCCATTGTAAGGGAAGTCTGGAATGAGGTCAAAATGAATGGGACAGAAATCTGTGAAGACGGTTTCTGTCCCTTGTTTTATCTTGTTGCGACCATACATTACGGTACCTTTTCGTTTTTTTCCTGGTCGTATTCCTTTTTCCATCCGCTGTACCGTCCGCATTGATAGACCCTGGACGGCATGTTGTCGTCCGGCAGGGAATACATGCCTTTGGTTTCTTCCGAAAGTTTTCCGAAATCCCTGCGTACCTTTTGGTTGGTTATTTCCGCATAAATCTGTGTAGTACGTATGCTGGAATGCCCCATCATTTTACTGATGGTCTCAATTGGCACGCCGTTGGAAAGGCAGATTTCAGTCGCATAGGTGTGTCGGCTCATGTAATAGGTCAAGTGGCACTCAAGCCCGCACATTTCCCCGATGATTTTCAGGCTTCTGGACAGGCTGCAAGTGGCCGGAACCCGGAACAGTCTCCCATTCTCTCCCTCGCCTTTATATTTTTCCATGATTTTTAATGGGATGTCAAGCAGTTTGATACGGCATTCCACCTTTGTCTTCTGACGGTTGATGTGTATCCATTTGGAGCCGTCTGGAGCCGTGACGATATGTCTTTCGGACAATTCGGCCATTTCGGCCCTTCCCAGTCCGGTGAAGGTCGAGAAGACAAAGAGATCCCTGGTGTGGCACAGCCGGTAGGTGGGAAGATCGATTGCCATCACTTTGGCAAGCTGCTCACCTGTCAGGTGTCGGTGAAGTGTCGGGGGGATCTCAAGCTTGTAACCGGTAAACGGATAGCGTGACAGTATCCTGCGTTTGACTGCGAGCCGGACAATCTTGCACAGCAGGATCAGGTAGTCGTTCAGTGATATGGTTTTCAACTTCAATATTGTGGAAAGATAGAAATGGAAGTTTTCGATGAACTGCATGTCTATCGAGCGAAGTGTCACGTCTTCCACTCCATATTTGTATTGCAGGAAGTTGTACAGATGTTTTCGTGTGGTCAAATATCGGATATAGGTATGGTGTGTGCGGTCGATCCCCACACGCTTGGCGTACTCCTCGTTATGCTCGTCAAAAAGGGCCAGAAGATGTTCTTTGGGCTGAGCCTTCCCCGTAACCGCGTTCTTTATGATCTCAGCCGAGACGTACCCGGCTGAGTCCACGCTCTTCTTATAGGCGGTTCGTGCCTTCTCCTCCAGTTCCTCCAGTTTCCGATTCAGCTCTCTCAACTCTATGGAGGTTTCCGGATTCTGTCCGTGTATGACGGCACGGCCCTTATTGGCATCCCAAAATTTCGGCTGCACGTCCTCTCCGGTGGAATACTGGCTTACTTTCCCGTCAAGGGTGATACGTCCCATGACGGGGCATTTTCCGTTTTTTTTGATTTTCTGTCTGTTGATATAAAACAATAGTTTGAATGTGCTTCTCATTCTTACACTCCTTCCATTGGGTTTAATATTTCTTTTCTTTCTCTTCTCCGCATCTCTCTTAAACTCATGTCCTTCAGAATAGTGGATGGAGGCTGGTCAATGCCGGACAGTGTGTATTTGCCGGTGATCTCATGCTCTAGTATCGTCACATCCCGGTCCACCTTCTCGTCGGTCACTTTAGCATAGCGCTGCGTGGTGCTGATATTCCTGTGCCCCATAGCTTTGCTGACAGTCTCGATGGGTACGCCCTGTGAGAGACAGATCTGGGAAGCGAAACTGTGGCGGGCCATGTGGAAGGACAAGTTACGATCGATGCCGCATTGTGCGGCCATCTTTTTTAGGTGAATGTTCATGCTTTCCTTTGTCAGCATGGGAAACAGCTTCCCGTCTGGTGCCACCCCCCTGTATTTCTTCATGATTTCTATGGCGATGTCCAGTAGGCGTACGTTTTCCGGGGTTCCCGTTTTCTGCCTTCTGGTTTCTATCCATAAGTTCCCCTCGTGGTCCCTCACCACATTCTTTTCCGTCAGGTTGCGCATGTCACAGTAACAGATGCCGGTGAAGACGGAAAATAAGAACATGTCTCTGGTGAAGTTACGGTTGGGTGTATCAAAAGTGGTGCCCATCAACCTGTCCAGTTCTTCTCTGGTAAGAAACCTCTGTTTCTGCTTTGGCTTCATGGGGGAGAAGTCCTTGAACGGGCTGAAAGGCACGATGGCTCGGCTCACGGCGATTCGGGCGATATGCTTTAGCCTCTGGATGTGCCCTATGGAGGTTCCTGCCTGAAACTTTCTGTCGATGCGAAGATACAACTCGAAAGCCTCGACGAACGATTCGTCCAGTGCCTTGAAAGGGATATCCGATACCTTATATCTCACCTTGATGAACTCCTCCACGAAGTGGAATGTATGCCAGTACAGGTAAAGGGTGTTAGCGGCACGGTTCACCCCGACACGCAAGGCGTATTCCTCATTGTGCTCACGGAACAGTCCCAAGAGAGTCACCTGTTTCTCCGCCATACCCTGGAAAGCGTCACGTATCTGTGTGGCGGTGATGTCATCGCTGATTTCCGCCAGTTCGCTGTATCTCCTTTGCAGCAGGAGCATCATCTTGTCTATTGCCCTGTTGGTGGCAATGGCCATCCGGCTTTTTCCCGTACACCGTTGCGAGGTGGCGTTCCACAGTTTCGGGTCCACTCTTATTTTGCACCCGAACTGTGTGGTCGAATTGCCCGTAGCTTTTATCATGATCCTTCCCATCAGCGGGCAGAGCCCGTCCTTTCCCTGCCCGTTCCGTTTAAGATAGAGCAGCACCTTGAATTCTGTCTTCATTCCTTTCCTTGTTTAAATTGCAATATTATAAATTGTTACAAGGATTCCCGATATGAAAAGACTGGCAAAACGGTGAAAAAGAACCCGATTGGTGGTTTTCCCTTGCAAGGGAAAATGGAGTTCACTAATACTACACTGTGGTATGGAGAGAAAATCCATGGTTTTCACCAGCTTACCCGCTCGGAAGCAGGTAATGACTTGGTAGCGGAACCGTCGCAATATATTTCTTTTTTGGGTTATTCAGTCAATGTGTAGAATAATGAAATATCGCTATATCTCAACGGGTTATGTTTTGGATGCGGTGTTCTTCCTAAAAGGGATTACCTGACATTTTGTTGCTTCACCGGTCTGGCGTTCTCCGATGTCGCCACTCTGAGTGGTGAAAACCTGGTACAGGACAATCTCGGGGACTGGTGGATAAGGAAGGGAAGGGTCAAGTTGGAACACCGCAGAAAAGCGTCTTCCATCAGCAACATCCCGCTGCTGCCCGTTCCACTGGCCATATTAGAGAAATACAGGGAACATCCGGTCTGCATAAAGAAAGGATGCTGCCTGCCTGTCATGTGCAACCAGAAAATGAACAGCTACCTCAAGGAAATCGCCGATTTCTGCGGCATAAAGAAAAACCTGACCACGCACGTTGCAAAACATTGTACATTCTCTATATAGTTGAATATTAAACAGTTATACTCTACTTATCACTAAGTAGGTAACGATTTAGAAACGAGCAAATTACAATATTCTGTTTTCCTTTGCACCAGTCAAAGAACGATTCTTTCAATGCAAATATACACTTTATTGTCTAAAAAAACAATCATTTTCTATTTTTAATTGACTTACAATCAACCTTAAAGAGAGTATCTGATTTCACTTCCTCCTTTTGGAAGAATGCTGGCCCGCTCATATAATCCGGTATTTTTTTAATTTCTCGTACAAGGAGGTCCGGCTGATACCGAGCATCCTGGCCGTACGGGCACGGTTGCCCTCTGCCTCTTCAAGGGTCTTGAGAAGCAGCCGTTTTTCTTTCTCCTCTTCTGAGAGAGAAGCGGTTTCCTCCCGTCCAACAGTGAGGTCCAGATTCAGCCCCTCCAGTGAGATCCATCCGTCTGCAGAGAGCAGGACAGCACGTTGGATGCAGTTTTTCAGTTCGCGTATGTTGCCGGGCCAGGGATATTTTTGTAATGAAACCGCAGCCAGACTGTTGAAACCGCGTATGGGCTTACGGTGCTTTTCAGAAAAATGCCTCATAAAGAACTCCGCTAACGGAAGTATGTCCTCCCCGCATTCCGAGAGAGGGGGGACATTGATGGTGAACTCGTTCAGGCGATGGAACAGGTCCTCCCGGAAACGCCCTTCGGATATCGCCCTCTCCAGGTTTTCATTCGTGGCGGCTACCAGACGGACATCAAAGGCGTATTCCCGGGTAGAGCCGACGGGCTTGTAGCGTCTTTCCTGTAGGGCACGCAACAGGAGCATCTGTGTCTCGGGGGAAAGGTTGCCGATCTCATCCAAGAATAGCGTACCCCTATCAGCCGTCTGGAACAGTCCGCACCTGTCACCGTAGGCTCCGGTGAACGTCCCCTTGCGGTGCCCAAAAAATTCAGATTTGGCAAGATCGCCGGTAATGGTTCCGCAGTCCACCGGGACAAAAGGCTTGTTCCTACGGTGGCTTTGTTCATGCAGTTCGCGGGCGATATGCTCCTTTCCCGTACCGGAGGCTCCTCGAATGAGCACGGAAATGTCGGAACGTGCCACCAGCCCCACTAACCGGTACATTTCCCGCGCTTTGGCACTCTCCCCGCGGTAGAACTCACTCCCGTCATTCCGAGAACGGCTGAATATCTTTCCGATAGCTTCCAGCAACTTGTCCGGCTGGACGGGCTTGCACAGGTAGTTGGCCGCCCCCAGCTGCATGGCTTCCACCGCGTTCTCCACCTGCCCGTAGTTGGTCATGATAAGGAACGGGGTGGCGTAGAACCTCTCGTTCATCCATTCCAGCAGGGAGGTGCTGTTCCCGTCCGGCAGGCGGAGATCTGCAAGGACAAGGTCGAATTCCCTTGCGGAAAGGGCCTTGCGGGCAGCTGACAGCGTCGTAGCATGTTCGGTCGCCATCCCCTTCTTCTTCAGCCAGTTGCCGATGCTGCGGCTAAAAATCACGTCATCTTCCAAAATAAGTATCGTTTTCATTCCTGTCTCTCTTTCCGCATCAGTTCCGCATAGGATATCAGTTCCCTGACGGCACCGATTATTTTTTCTATTTTCACATATTCCTCATCCTCCCATTGGCCCGCGTCGGATTTGACCAGCACTTTCAGAACCGCCACCGGATAGTCCAGACGTACCGTCTCCCACAACGGCAGGTTCCTGTGGAGGATGGAAATGATTTCCCGGCTGTCCTTTTCTTTCACGGCGGCTGACAGCCTGTCGATGTCCTTGCGGCTCTCACTGACAAACAGCCCCAGCATTTCCTGCCGGTTGTCCTCTCCGGCAAGCAGGAGGGAGAAGTCCGGCCTCCACTCTTTCCCATTCCCTTTTATGCCCCCCATGATGGCGGTTACCAGCCTTTCTGCAGAGAAAGGCTTATGGATACATCCGGCGAAACCTGCGGAGAGATATTCCTCTTCCCTACCGGAATGTGCCGTGACGGCTATGGCCGGAATCTCCCTCGCCCGGGGGATGTTCGAGTCCCTCAGCAATTCAAGGACCGAGAAGCCGTCCGCACCGGGCATTTGTATGTCGGTCAGCAGAAGATCATACTCCTGCCTTTTCAGGCAGTCCATCAGTTCCCGGACATCCATGCAGCAGTCACAGTGAATCCGGCTGTGGGAGAGCATCTCCCGGGTGATCTCCAGCTGGATGCGGTCGTCATCCATGACCAGCACACGGATGCCGCCGGGCGGTTCACAGACCGGAAACACCTTCTCTTCCAGAGGGGCGGACTGTCCGGCCGAGGGCACGGGAAGGAAAACGGAGAAGCGGCTGCCTTCACCGGGGACGCTCTTTACCTCCACACGGCCCCGCATTTCAGACACGAGCCGAGCCGTGATCGCCAGCCCCAGTCCGAACCCTGGAATGTCACGCGCGTTGTCCAGCCTTTCGAACGCCCCGAATATCCGTTCTTTCTCTTCTGCGCTTATTCCCACGCCGGTATCCCGGACAGAGATACAAAGTTCCCCATACAGGTATTCCGCCTCAAGGCGCACCTCCCCGTAGGGCGTAAACTTCAGGGCGTTGGACAGCAGGTTGTCGGCTATTTGCCGGATATGCGAGCCGTCACAGCAGACGATGGTGTCCAGACCGGAGAAGGATACGGTGAACATTAGGTTCTTCTGCCTGGCGGCAAGCCGATAGCCGTCCGCTATTTCCTCGAACAGGACTTTCAGGCTGAAGAGCGTGTCATTGGAACGGACCCCGCCTTCATCCATCCGGTGGTATTCCATCAGCGTGTTTACCAGGCCGAGCATGTAATCGGACGAGTGCAGGATGTTGTCCAGATAGCCGGTCCTGCGGCTGACGTCGCTTTCCGAGGGCAACAGCTCCGCGCAGCCTTTGACGGCCGCCAGCGGGGCGCGCAGGTCGTGGGCCACCGAGGCCATCAGTTCCTTGCGTGAGCGGAGCAGTTCCCGATTCCTCCTGTCGGACTGTTCAAGCTTCCTTTCGTACCGGAGACGACGGTTCAGGTCCCGGTGGATGATGGTATACAGCATGATCGCCAGCAGGGAGACGGACAGGGCGAGGCTGGCTACCATATAGTAGGAGTTGTCACGTTCAAGGACAAAGGCCTTGTAGCGTGCGGTAAAACGCTCGTTGTTCTCCCGCTCAAATTCGGAGACCATATTGTTCATCCTCCCGTTCAGCTCCACACTGCCGGTGTACAGGCTGTCCATCTGTGCCAGTAGCCGGGCCTGCCTTTCGGCCTGTTCCAGGGCGACCCTCTCATTCAGGGAGCGGAGCATGCGTGTTGTCGTCCCGGTTGGAGGGGTGGCGGATAATGACTGCCGTTTACGTTCGGTCTCTTCCCTCTGTTGCAGGTAAGCGGATTTGTTTTCTTTTCTACGGAAGATATCCCAAATGCTTCTTTTCTTTTTGGGAGTATCTTGCTCACCGGCTCCCGGAGAAACCGTATTTTCCTTTTGCCGCGCAGCCTGTTTCCGGGCTGTCGATACAATGGCCGGGATGCTTTCCTGCACAATGTCACCTATACCTTGCAGCTCATTGAAGGTATGCATCGCCTTGGCAAGAAGGAGTTCCTTGTTCCAAAGAAGGAGACACAACGAATCGATATGGCTTTTCTGTAACGGGGTATGGACATATTCCTTCAGAAGCTGCAGGCTGTCACAAACCCCACGGCGTTTGCGGCTGTATTCGCTCAGGTCGTCATCATCCCATGTGACAGCAATCTCAGCGTGGGTGGAGAGATCCAGTAGACCGATGTAGCTCTTTTCGGCCAGGCGATGTATCGTTACCAGTTTCTTCTCCTCCTTGCGTAGCATGTGTCTTAACATTTGCTCCTGACGGAACTGATAAACAATGAAGACTAATAGTAAGATTAAAATTGTATAGCCGAAAAATATTTTTAATTTTAACCACATAGTAATACCAACTGTAAAATTTTATATAATATCCATGCCTAATAGAGTATAAAATTTGGAAAGTCACAATACAACCTGATTAGTGTGTAATGGAACTTTCATATTAAATCATCT
>OJOB01000835.1_pt1 | contig 9058 bp, 9 predicted proteins | sample 1598211 | NCBI WGS metagenome assembly OJOB01 (sample SAMN03922461, study PRJEB24848) | human gut metagenome | isolation source: stool sample | host: Homo sapiens | place: Germany | collected 2009-11 | reverse complement strand
GAGCCGCCGCCAGCACGACTGCCAGCGACAGCGACAAAAACTTACGGATGATAGATTTCACGATTTGCCTCCTTGCTGAAAATGCCTTGAATTGGTAAACATAACACAGTATAGCAGATGCCCTGCCATAAGTAAAGACGCAAAAACGCGGAAAAAGTTTCCACTTTTTTCGCAAAATTTAGAGGGAAAACGCCTCGAGCACCCGCACGATGACGGCGTTTGACACTAGAAAGCCCTGCGGCGTCAGCCGCCAGCGGCCGTTTTCCTTTTGGGAAAGGCCGTGGTGCGCGCACTCTTCGAGCACTGCCTCGGCGTCCCGCGTGTCCTCCTTGAGCGCCGACAGGTCGAGCCCCCGCGCGGTGCGCAGGGCAAGCATGACGCGTTCTTCTTCGCGCTCGCGTTCCGGGGGGCATGCGCTTTCGGAAAGGTGCTCCTCACCCTTGATGTAAGCATTCAAGTCGCGCGCGTAGGCGAAGCGCCGCCCGCCGAAGTCCGAATGCGCGCCAGGACCGAAGCCCAGATACTCCTGCATCGTCCAGTATTTGAGGTTGTGGCGCGACTCGCGCCCGGGACGCGCGAAGTTCGAAATTTCATACTGCGCGTAGCCCGCCTTTTCGAGCAGCTCGACCGTTGCAAGGTACTCCTCCGCCTGTTCATCGTCGTCGGGGATGCGCAGGGCGTCTTTTTTGCGGTCGAGCGGCGTGCCCTCCTCGATCTTGAGCCCGTAGCAGGAAAGGTGCTCAGGCTCAAGAGCGATGGCCGCTTGCAGGTTTTCCCGCCAGTGCGCCATTGTCTGCTCGGGTAGGCCGTAGATGAGATCGAGGCTCACATTGTCGAAGCCCGCCGTGCGGGCGGCATGTACGGCCTCAACCGTCTCTTTATGCGTGTGGACGCGCCCGATCAGGCGCAGCTCGTCGTCGCTCGCCGACTGCATCCCGAGTGAAATGCGGTTGAAGCCCGCTTCTCTGAGCTGCCGCAGTGCTGATACCTCCCGCGCGCTGTCGGGATTCGCCTCGGTCGTGATCTCAGCGTTTTTGTCCACGCGGTAATGGGCAAAAACCGTCTCCAGAAGGCGGCAGAGCCGCTCTGCGCCGAGGTAGCTCGGTGTGCCGCCGCCAAAGTAGATCGTGTCAACGGTATGGCCTTTTGCCTGATCCGCCCAGCGGATCAGATCGCGCTGCAAAGCCGCGGTGTAGGCGTCCATCTTCTCCTCGGAATGAGGAAGCGAGTAGAAGTCGCAGTAAATGCACTTCGCCTTGCAGAACGGAATGTGGAGATACAGTCCCAGCGGTCGCATCGCGTCAACTCCTTTGCAAAAATGTCCTCGCCCATTGTAACACAAACCTCGCCGCGCGCAAGACGGTATCGCGCGGATATTTCGTCCATTTCCCGCAAACACTACGACAAAAGGAGTGATTCTTCATGGATATGACGCCGCAGGAATATCAGGAGTATGTCAAGCGCCTTGCGCCCAAATCGCCCATTTTCAAGGATACCGCCTTTGCCTTTTTCATCGGCGGCGCGATCTGCGCGCTCGGCCAGCTCATCCAGAACGGCTTTCTCTCGCTCGGCCTTGCAAAGGCGGACGCAGGCACGGCGACCTCGATCTGCCTCATCTTCCTTTCCGCACTTTTAACAGGCTTAAACCTTTACAATTCCATCGCGCGCTTTGCCGGGGCCGGCACGCTCGTGCCGATCACGGGCTTTGCCAACTCCGTTGTCTCCCCCGCCATCGACTTTAAGAGCGAGGATTGACCTATAATAGACATACAGTCGGTTCTATAGAGTGAGTATGCTGATTTAGTCCAAAATCAAAGCTTCCTCCCGACTTATCATTTGCACGCATTCACCTTAAATGGTGGGTGCGTGCTTTTTTGTTTTCAATGCATTTTCATAATACCTCATCAGCTTATTTTAGTCGATAGGGAAATTTTTCTTTTTTGAAGGGTGGTCAAAAGGGGTGCCATTTCTACATTCATTACGAGAGGTGCATTCGAGGTGTTTTATGACTTGCCGACCGCAGACTCTCAACCTGTTACCACAGCACTGTACCTTGAAAACCGAATACGATTCCAAGACATCACCGTGTTCGAGCCACTATGAGCAAGTGAAAGGGGCCTGGTCAAGCTCCATTGCGACGACAGCACGGGAAAATAATGGTACACTCGTCCGGCTATGTCTCAAACCGAGGGACGACGCACCCACAAGCATGGGCCGAGGCTGAAATGCCTGTGTCCCCCTGACCAGGGGACTTGGAATCGACTCTATTTATAGCTCTGTCAGGAAGGAGGTGTATGAGATGAACTGCACACAAAAACAACAGTTGGTGTGCTTTCCGAAGGTAAGAGTTTATAAGCCGTGGTTCCGACACTTCAATGATCACAAGGATTTCCGGAACGAAGGAACTGTCCATCTATTCAGTCTCATGGCGCTCTTCAGCTACGCTAATTTTCGATCCAATGAACGCGTGATCTATGGCGACCGATATATGGAGGCACCGGGTCAGTGGATCTGCAAGCTCGGGGCATTGCCCAGAATCCTTCGAGTCCACTCCAAGGCTCAGGCGCTTGAGCTGATGGAGTACTTCCGGAATCATGGATTCCTTACCTTTGAGATCTTGGATGAGGAAAAGGAAATACTCCGCTTCACGATTGCCGATTGGAAAGAGCACTGCACACACCTACAGTATAACTATTACAGCTATAAAGGATCGGGATTCTTTTTCTTCCCGCTGCCTGTCGGCAGACTGCTTTTGAAGACAGCACGAAAGGAAGTCGGAATTGTATTCAGTGAATTGGACGCCATCATGGATATGTGGCTCCACACAATCCTGAATGACCCCCAAGTGCGAGGATCTGAGTATATGCCAGTTGTCTATTACTCCAATATGCGAGGTATGCCGCTGCTCTCATATACTTACCTTGCTCGTCGTTGGGGCTGGTCCAAGTCCCGAGTCGGACGCTTCATGTTGAAGTCCGGCGAATATGGAATTATCAGCCGTGTGAGTTTTTCCAGCTCACGCGGCTCTGTCATTTCAATGTGCCGCTATCGTGAGATGATCTACGGTGAAGGCTGTGAGGAACTCGAGCTAAGCAGGATTGGCGAGATCATTGGTATTGCTAAGGCGATTGATGTGGTGGAAGCAGACGACACCAAACTCGATATCAGCGTCGAGTCTCGCGTCCCGCCCGCTCACACTATAGGGAAGCCACGAAAAGCCTTGAGAATTCAAGTGTTTCTGGTGATCCGAAGTTCTTTTTTTGCTCGCCAAATTCCATTAGTCTTCTACAGTGCTTTAGACTGGGAGGTAACGAATCAGGAGAAGAATAGCCGCGATCCACCGACTGAGTCCCAATCCGGAAAGGAGATGAAACGATGACATCAGATAGCACTCCCGCGTTTGAGATAGAAAAAGAAGCTTTGAAAACAGAGATCGAAACCGGCATCCAAGCCGGTGTTGATCATTTAGAGGCGAAGACCGCAAAACGCAAGGATGCGGATAAGTATCATAACACAAGGCATTTGTTGACTTCATATTCTCCCGCAGCATTGCGGTAATATCTTCATAAGTGTACTGATAGAGCTCTTTGTCCCTTTCCAGCGAGCTTTCGCCGACACCGTTGAAGGCAACAAGATCATCCTCGGGCTCTAAGAAATTCTTCATAACGACTACATTTTTGCCCTCATAAGTGCCAAGGAAGGTTTCCTGTACGGGAATGCCAAGTAGTTGAAAAATATGGCTTCCCAAATACTCAGAAACATAATTGAAGGTCAAGCCCACTTCGGAATTCTTCTGAAACTTAACAATATAACGAAACCCGTCAATGATGATTTCAAACTTCTTTTCTGCCCCAGAGAATAACACGGGTGTCTTTTCGTACTTGCTGTAATCTCTCATGATAGACCTCCGATTTTGATCTTCACCATTATTATATCCACAACGAGTGAAAGTGTCAATAGAGCCGATATATATTTTGATACGATCATAAGCCAGCGAGTGTGAATCAAATGAAAAAGCCGCACCATGTAAATGGTGCGGCTTAGGAGGTAGTACTAACCGTGTCGAAATCGATACGGTTAGTCTTTTTCACCCTTCCGGGTCTTATAGTCCGCTTCAATTGGCGCTTTCCAATCGGCACTCATAGGAGCTCCGCTTCTCATGCTTGTAATCGCGCAGCTGACCACTTCATAGTTCAGCCTTGTCCCCACGCTGTCGGAGTGGTAATTGACCGCGCGGTCTTCACTAATACCAAAATGCTTTGCCATCTCGACGGCGTCAATATTGGCGCCGAGGAACAGGAATTCCCAACCATACTTGCTCTTCTCATGCTCGATCATCTGCTTAACACGAGCGCTATCATAGCGACGACTCGCATTTTCCATCCCATCCGTCGTGATGACGAACAGGGTGTGCGCCGGAACATCTTCCTCTCGCGCATATTTGTGGACGTTGCCGATGTGGTGGATCGCGCCTCCGATCGCATCCAGCAAGGCGGTGCAGCCGCGCACGCAATAATCTCTATCAGTCATGGGCTTGATGTCTCGGATATTGACGCGGTCATGGATCACTTCGCTTACATTGTCAAAGAGGATGGTGGAGACCAGCGCTTCGCCGGGAGCTTTCTTCTGCTTTTCAATCATGGCGTTGAAGCCGCCGATCGTGTCGGACTCAAGCCCACTCATGGAGCCGCTGCGGTCAAGGATAAAGACGATCTCAGTCAGATTCTTATTCATTGCAAATACCTCCAATAAATTATGGCTGTTTGGTGTTTCACCTTACAGCCATATCTTACTTCGGTATTCGTTTCATTTGGTCGCTTGTTAAGCGACAATTCAATGAAAGGCGCAAGCAAAGATGCTTGCGCCTCTGGGCTTCTCAGGATGTGTGATGTGCGTAAAACTCGCTCTCTGCAACACGAATCACGAAATTGTATCCCAGTCGATTTGCCTTGGACATGTCGATGTTATACCGCTTACTGACCTGACGCAAATAGGCAAAATACTCTTTGTCCTCACGAGTCAACGGAGACACCCAGCCTGTCCGTGAAGCATGATCTTCTACCTGACGCAGATACTCAAGCTCTTTTTGTTCCATCGCAGCACACCTCCGGAAAAGATAGCATATCAATCAGGGTTCCACCGACGAAAAGTCGCAGCACCTGATAACTATTATGCGCCAATCAGGCTTTGGTCGAATGCAAACAGCGCCTCATTGATTTCGAACACGTTGTAGTTCCCTCGCTCGACAAAATACTCCACGATGATGTCAAATTTGCTGGAGTGAGACAGGGCAAATCCTGCTTTCGAGAGCATATCCTTCAATTCGCCAAGCGGCAATTCGAGTGCAATCGCAAAGGCAATCACAGTAGGCTTTGATGGTCTATAGAGCTTATCCGATCGAATCTTTGAGAACAGCTTTCGATCGATGTTGGCTTTCTTATAGCACTCCGCGTCCGTCATACCACGCTCTGTGATCTTACGCAGCAGCATCTCGGAAAAGCTCTCGTCTATCTGCTTCAGAGCATCGTCCAGGGATGCTGCCTTTGCTACCATAGGAGCAGTTGCGATAGGACAGCTCTCTTCCGCTGCAAGACTCCGCAGCCGGCTGATCCGCTCGGCATAGCTGTCCCGATGCTCTTCTACATACCGGTCGTCTATGTAGGCGTTGATGTCCGCAAACAACTTGCTGCTGATCTGATACGCCTTGCGATCGAAGATGACGATGTAAACCATCATATCGTTTTCAAGCAGGAAACTGCTGATCGTGTCGATAGCTACTTTGAGCGCCTCATCCTTTGGATAGCCAAAGATCCCCGAGGAGATCAGAGGGAATGCGACCGACTCGCACCCGTACTCCTTTGCGAGCGCGAGTGACGTCTGGTAGCACGAGACAAGCTGGTCATGCTCCCCATACTGCCCACCGTACCATCGAGGGCCAACCGCATGGATCACATATTTACATGGCAGCTTATATCCCTTTGTTATCTTGGCACTACCGGTTTTGCATCCATTGAGCATTTCACATTCGGCCAGGAGTTCCGGGCCGGCGGCACGATGAATGCAGCCATCTACACCGCCACCACCCAAGAGGGAACTGTTTGCGGCATTGACGATCGCGTCAACCTTCATTTTTGTGATGTCATTTCTTACGATCTGGAGCGGCATAAATGGACCTCCTGTGATAGCTGCCTTTTGAGTGATCAAACGGCGAGCTTCTTTGGCAATAGATATATCCTTTTATCATCGAAGCAGATTTGCTCGGTACGGTTATAGATCTGGATCATCTCATCCATCTTTTCCATGAACATCCGTGTGCCAGGATTGCCTATGGAAGCGAATCGGTGTACGGCATCCTTTTCCATATCGAGAGCACTTTTCTTCAAGTGTGTTCCGCCATCCTGAAGGAATTCATCAACTGGCACCTCTCTTACGAGAGGGATACTTCCAATGAATTTCCCGACTGCATTTCCTGCCGTGCCGACACCTTTCAGAACATTGGCTTCTATTGCTGAGTAACTCAGCTTCTCCAAATAGTGTGAGCTCTCCTCGAACAAATCGCGGTATGCGTCTGACATCTGTTGCAGTTCATCTCGAATCCCGGAAATGTAGGATTCTTTGAAATTGCCGCTGAGCATGACCTCCATGAGGGAAGACAGCGAGAATGTATAAAGGGACAAGCGGTAGTATTTGAATTCCTTTTCCAATGAGGCAAATGACTGTTTCACACTAGCCTGTGTGACGATATGCTGTTTTTTCCCGATTGACTCAACGATCTTCTTCTGATAACCAAGCATGTTTTTGCGTGCGCGATTCTGGTAGGTAAGGACTTGATTATGATTGCCGCTGACAAAACGTTCATTGTCCCAGTTGTCCTTATACTTTTTGATGATGCTCATGAGACTTTCAACATCCGCTTCTATCTCAGATTCCTTTTCGATTTCAAGGAACGAGATGATCTGCCTCTGCATATCCTCAATTTCCCCAAGTTCCTGTTCGATTGAGAATAGTGCGACCGCCATCATCATAGTGGCGGGATTGAATGCTGCCGCTGTCTGTGTGGTAGCGGTAATTGCTCCTGCTTCCTGCAGCTGAACCATTTTAGACGCTCCATCCGCAGTTTTGAGTGAGGCCCAGAAGTTTCCGTTCTTCGCCGCTTTCAGTACATCACCGACACCAGCGTTGGCTATCGTATAGAGTCCATCCGCTGCGATGCTCGTCGTCTGCGTAACAGTATTCAACGCAGGGATGAGCGAAGAGACTCCAGCACCAAGCGTAGAGAGTTCCGCAATAGGAACGCTTAACACACCGCTGCTGTTCAGAGCAGTCCTTGCATCCGCCAAGAGGCTTTGGGTAATATCCAATAATGCCCCCGTATCACCGCCAGGCTGAGTCTCTATAGCGGTATTCGTATTGATGATCTCCCCCATGTCTTATCCTCCTCAATCGATTGAGAGTGTTCTCATTAGAGTCGTTGCTTTTTTCGCGGATTGGAAAAAGGCCATGTGGGAGCGGTCGCATACAATATTGCTTTACACGACCGATGCCCCGAAGGGCATTAAAGACAGCTTGGCCATTTTGAAGCATTGCTTTCCGATTGGAATGCCAAGGATCGTGATGCACCAGAGAGAGCCCAGAATGCAGTATCCGATTGCCATCTCAAGGCCAAAGAAAATGATCCAAATTAGGTTGACGAGGAAGGAAAAGCCTCCACCGCCATACACAACTTCTTTCCCAAACGGGAAAAAGGCGAGACTTGCGAATTTGAAGCATTGCAGGCCAACGGGTATGCCGATGATGGTGATGCACCAAAGACAGCCGGCCAGTACCCAGGCAAGCCCGCCGATCAATCCTCCAAATAGGAACCAAAGAATATTTCCAATCGTAGACATAGTTGTCACCTCAATTTCTCGCTATTTCGCATCCGTTGCAAGCTGTCGCTCGATCCATGCCATCAGCAACCTCACGATGCGTTTCTGCTCATCCTCCGTCAGCTCACGCCCTATCGGGACATGATACCACTTGTTTAAGCAGCTGCGACAGCAGCAGGCGCAGGCATGCTGGGCAATAAACACTGGATGCCCGCGCATCGGTGTCTGTTTGCCGTCATTTGGGATGATCGCCGGCGCAAGCCGCATTCGGATGAAGTCGGCCGCATGATGCTGAATGGTTTCCATGCCCTTGCCCATTATGTACTGCCTGTCCTTTTCACTCAAATGGAACTTTGCGCGGAAAGCAGACTTTTGTAGGCGTAAAAGTGTTTGCTCAATGGTTGACATGTTGCTCACTCCAAGACCTTCAGTCCCAACTCTTTCATCTTGCGAATGATATCTTTCTCATCCATCATTCCCTCCGAAGGTAATGCATAGAGCTTTTGATCAGGGAATACTCCGATGCCGCTAAACTTAGCTGCCAGCTCATCCGGTTTCCAACCGCAGGTACACCACAAGCGGCTTCCATTGTGATACTGCACGATGAGCTGCATAAGAGTATCTTGCTGCTTTTCCGTCAGGCGGACACCTACCTCGCACAATTCAATCAGCACATTCTGGATCATATCCGTTGTGCGCAGATGACCAACATTCTCGGCTCGCCGATGAAACCGCATAATCTTTTCCGCCTCTGTACCGCTGTACTCTGCCAACAGGGCAGAATAAGTGGCGGGGACTTTCTTGTAATAATCCAAATTGAACTGCTCGTTCAAATTGAGAAAAGAAAACTCGTTTAATTTCTTCCCGCGATTCTCATTCGGATAGGTTTTACGTTGTTTTGGGGCGCACTCCATCGCCGTGGACTTCAGGTTCCCAATAAAATCTGCGAGTGATTTCTCCTCTACAGATGCTGTTGGTTCCGCATATGAGAGAAAATCATCGGGGACACAATAGGGGCGATCATCGCGCTCGTCCATCAGTGCATAGAAGGAAAACATCTTACCATAGCCAGCACCAATCAATTCTTTTGATACGATGTGCCGATCCAGATCATTGTGCGGTTCCTCCGTGTACAATTCTTCGATCCCATAAACCCGATAGGGCTGCACTTCTCGGCGGACAATAGTGGA
>OJOB01000792.1_pt1 | contig 9423 bp, 3 predicted proteins | sample 1598211 | NCBI WGS metagenome assembly OJOB01 (sample SAMN03922461, study PRJEB24848) | human gut metagenome | isolation source: stool sample | host: Homo sapiens | place: Germany | collected 2009-11 | reverse complement strand
GCGTCTCGTAAAGCGCGGACAGATCATCCACCGCGCCTTTGCCGTCCTTGCCTCGGATGGCGAAGCGTCGGTATTCGGATTTCTTGGCGATCGCGTCTTCGAACACCACCATGGAGGCCACCTGGAAGGCACCACCCACAGTGTTCGAAATGTCGTAGCATTCGATGCGCAGCGGGGCTTCCGCGAGTCCCAATGCCTTGGCCACATCGTTCATGGCCTGGGTGCGTGCGCCCATGTCGGAGATGCGGCTCATCTTGCTGCGTTGCAGTGCTTGGCTGGCGTTCTCGTTGGCGCGGTCCATAAGCTGCTTCTTGTCGCCTCGCGAGGCCACACGGATGGTCACCGCTCCCCCGCGCAGATTGGTCAGCCAGCCTTCGAGTTCCTCACGGCGGGCCGGTTCGACGGGCACGATGATTTCGCGCGGTACCGGTGCGATGGGTGCCAGCAGGTCCGCGCGCCCGGTGGTCTCCTGACGGGTGTTGCGTTCTCGGGTGGCCTGGGCGCGTGCCACAGCGTCCGTGGCCGTGATGGTTTGCGTGGAGCCGATGGCCTCGCGATTGGTGGAGATGGTCGCGGCCGACTGGGGGTGATTATCCCCGGCGGCGTCCGAATACACCTGCACCAGAAGGTCGGCCATCAAGTCGGCGTCATCGATGTCCTCAACTCGTTCGACGCTCCAGTTGCGTTCGCCGCGAATCGAGCCGGCGCGCACATAAAAAGCGTGCACGGAGGCTTCGAGCTCGTCGCTGGCGAAGCCGAACACGTCCGCGTCCACATCCTGGTCGAAGACGACGGCGTTCTGTTGCACCACGGTTTCCAGCATTTGGATCTGGTCGCGCAGTCGGGCGGCTTTCTCGAATTCGAGTTCGGCGCTGGCCTCTTTCATGTCGCGGGTCAACTGGGCGATGTATGGCCGTCCGAGTCGTCCGGTCATCACGCCGACCAGCTGTTCGCACAGCCTCCGGTGTTCGTCCGCTTCAATGCGGTTCACGCAGGGTGCGGAGCATTTGCCGATGGAAGCGAACAGGCATGGCCGTCCGGTCAGTTGCGCCTTATGGAACACGTTGGTGGTGCAGGTGCGTACCGGGAACGTGCGCAGCAACCGGTCAAGACTGTGCCGCAATTCCCACACTTTGGCATAGGGGCCGAAATACCGGGTATCCCGCCGTTTGCGCGACCGCGTGACCCACACGCGCGGAATTCGCTCCCCCGTGCTGACCGCGAGATACGGATAGGTCTTATCGTCGCGGAACTGCACGTTGAACCGTGGGTCGAATTCCTTGATCCACGTGTATTCCAACGTCAGTGATTCCAGTTCGGTGGCGACGACCGTCCACTCCAGGCTGCGTGCGGTCAGCACCATGGTCTGCGTGCGCGGATGCAGCAGATACAGCGGCTGGAAATAATTGGTGAGCCTGTTGCGCAGGTTCTTTGCCTTGCCCACATAAATGACGCGCCCTTCCCCGTCGCGCCATTTGTACACACCGGGTTTGGCGGGAATATCCGAGGTCTTGGGTCGGAACAGGTCGCGAGAATCCCCCAGCAAAGGTGCCCCATTCGCATTCACCTTCGCCGTCGTTTCCCCGGCACCCACAGCTATGCTTTCCGACATTAACGCCGCCGCAGTCTTCCGCCACTCATCCGGACTATGCCGCTCAATATCGTTCGTCATAATCCTCCTCGCTATTAAGCAAAACCAATCATCAGGGATTGGGTGGGTTGGGGTGTGTGTTGCTGGACCGTAAAGACTTGACCTGAGCGGCCCGGAGCATGTCCAGCAACAAACACCCCAACCCACCCGAGGTCAGCTGCAATGGAAGGCTAAAGCATGGGTTTCAGGAACTTGCCGGTCCATGAGGCTTCGCATTCGGCAACCTGTTCGGGCGTGCCCTGCGTGACGATGGTGCCGCCTCCGTCGCCGCCCTCCGGACCGAGATCGATCAGCCAGTCGGCCTCCTTGATCACATCCAGATTATGTTCGATGACGATGACCGTATTGCCCTTGTCCACCAGGGACTGCAGCACCTTGAGCAGCTTGTTCACGTCTTCGAAGTGCAGGCCGGTGGTCGGCTCGTCGAGGATGTACACGGTTTTGCCGTCGGATCGGCGCTGCAGCTCGGTGGCAAGCTTGACGCGCTGCGATTCACCGCCGGACAGGGTGGGTGCGGGCTGGCCGAGTCGGATGTAGCCGAGGCCGACGTCCACGAGGGTCTTCAGGTATCGGGAGATGCCGGTGTACGCCTTGAAGAAGTCGGCGGCCTCCTCGATGGGCATGTTGAGGATGTCGGCCACGGTCTTGCCGTTGTACGTGACTTCGAGGGTCTCGCGGTTGTATCGTTTGCCGTGGCAGACCTCGCAGTCCACGTAGACGTCGGGCAGGAAGTTCATTTCGATCTTCAGCGTGCCGTCACCGTGGCAGGCCTCACATCGGCCGCCTTTGACGTTGAAACTGAAGCGGCCGGGGCCGTAGCCGCGCACCTGGGCTTCGGGAGTCTTGGCGAACAGGGTGCGGATCTTGTCCAACACACCGGTGTAGGTGGCGGGGTTGGATCGCGGCGTGCGGCCGATCGGGTTCTGGTCGACGTGGATCACCTTGCGCACCTGGTCCACGCCTTCCACGCGCGTGTGGCGGCCGGGTACGATGCGTGCACCGTTGAGCTTGTCGGCGAGCACCGGGTAGAGGATCGTGTTGACCAGCGAGGATTTGCCGGAGCCGGAGACGCCGGTGACCACGGTGAGCACGCCGAGCGGGAAGCTCACGTCGATGTTCTTGAGGTTGTTCTCGCGGGCACCCACGACTTTGAGCACCTGGGTCTTGTGGATCTTGCGGCGCTTGGCGGGCACGGCGATCTCTCGCCGGTGGGCGATGTAGTCGCCGGTGATGGAGCGCTTGGCTTCTATGAGGTGCTTGGCGGGGCCGGAGTAGATGACTTCGCCGCCGCGTTCGCCGGCGCCGGGGCCGATGTCGACCACCCAGTCGGCGCGGCGTATCGTGTCCTCGTCGTGTTCGACGACAATCAGCGTGTTGCCGAGATCGCGCAGGTGGTGCAGGGTTTCGATGAGGCGTTCGTTGTCACGCTGGTGCAGGCCGATGGACGGCTCGTCGAGCACGTACATGACGCCGACCAGACCGGAGCCGATCTGCGTGGCGAGTCGGATGCGCTGCGCTTCTCCGCCGGACAGGGTGGCGGCCGCGCGCGAGAGGGTCAGGTAGTCGAGGCCGACGTCGTTCAGGAAGCCGAGTCGGGCCTTGATCTCCTTGAGCACTTCGCCGGCGATCAGCTGTGCCGAGCCTTCGAGTTTCAGGCCGTTGATCCAGGCGAGTTCGCGTACGACGGGCATGTCGCACACGTCGAAGATGGATTTTCCGTCCACAGTGACAGCGAGCACTTCGGGCTTCAGACGGCGTCCGTGGCAGACCTGGCAGGGCACTTCGCGCATGTACGACTCGTAGTATTCGCGCATGGACTGCGAATCGGTTTCGTCGTGGCGTCGCATGAGCGTGCGGATCACGCCTTCGAAGCCGGTGGAGTATTCGCGCAGGCGTCCCCAGCGATTGCGGTAGGAGACGTTGACCTTGAAGTCGTGGCCGTAGAGGATGTCGTGCTTGACGTCGTCCGGCAGGCCCTTCCAAGGGGTCTTCATGGAGAAGCCCATTTCCTTGGCCAGACCTTCGAGGATGTGGCCGTAGTACTGGGAGGTCATCTTGGTGCCGCTCCACGGTTCGATGACGCCGTCGGCCAGTGACTTGTCCGGGTCGGAGATGATGAGATCCGGGTCGATTTCCAGTTTGAAGCCGAGACCGGTGCAGGCGGGGCAGGCACCGTAGGGGGCGTTGAAGGAGAAGGTGCGCGGCTCGACCTCGTCGAGTTCGAGCGTGTGCCCGTTCGGGCAGCTGCGGTGTTCGGAGAACGGCTGGCGGCGGGCCGGGCTGCCTTCCTCCTCGTCCACGAAGTCGATGACGATGCTGCCGTTGGCGAGCTTGAGGGCGGTTTCCACCGAGTCGGTCAGGCGTTGGCGGATGCCGTCCTTGACCACGAGTCGGTCGACCACGACCTCGATGGTGTGCTTCTTCTGCTTGGTGAGTTTGATGTCGTCGGACAGCTGCGTCATCTCGCCGTCGATGAGCGCGCGGGCGTAGCCGTCGGAGCGCAGCAGCTCGATCATGTCCACGAACTCGCCCTTGCGGCCCTTGACCACGGGCGAGAGAATCTGGAATCGAGTGCGCTCCGGGTAGCCGAGCAGCGTGTCGACGATCTGCTGCGGGGTCTGGGAGGCGACGGGCTCGCCGCATTCAGGGCAGTGAGGGATGCCGGTGCGGGCGAAGAGCAGTCGCAGGTAATCGTAGATTTCGGTGATGGTGCCGACGGTAGAACGCGGGTTGCGGTTGGTGGTCTTCTGGTCGATGGAGACGGCCGGGCTCAGGCCCTCGATGAAGTCAACGTCGGGCTTGTCCATCTGACCCAGGAACTGGCGGGCGTAGGCGGATAGGGATTCGACGTAGCGTCGCTGGCCTTCGGCGAACAGGGTGTCAAACGCGAGCGAGGATTTGCCCGAACCGGACAGGCCTGTGAACACGACCATGCGATTGCGCGGAATCGCCAGGTCGACGTTCTTGAGGTTGTGTTCGCGCGCACCCTGAATCGTGATCTTGAGATCGTTCGGGATGTGCGAGATATCAGCTACCAGCGAACCATCGTGTTCAATCAGCGGCGCCTTTTTGATCTCCCGGCTCAGGAAGGAGTCGCTGGTCATCACCTTTTCGACGATGACCTCACCGTTCTTGCCCTTGCCGGTTTTCGCGCCCGTTGCGCTTGTTGCGCGCCTTGCGCCAGTCTGCATTGCCGCCACAGCCACACCCCACCTTCCATCTCACCGTTCCCGCGCGCACGGTCATGCGCGCGCCAAATCTGTCCCAAGGATACCCGAACACACGACCAAATTCGAACGCTTGTTCGATGGCGTGTCAGGCCGGAAAACCGAACCATAGTATGCAAAATTCCGGACCATCAGTGGACCGAAACGCAAGAGCCGGCCCCCAAGATACTCGGGGCGTCCGGCTCTCACTTCCATTTCCCCAGCGGGGTTGGCTTACCATGAAGTATACACGGTTTTAGGACATCAATCACTGTCGATGAACACTGTTCGAACATGGCCGAGGAATTCATCGTATCTTCCAGTACCGGCCTGGGCATCACCGTACGCTCCTAGCAGCTGATCAGGGAGCCATAGCCTTGCATCAGTCTCCCCTGCACAGAGTTCGACACGAATTGGCCCGATAAATCTGCGGCTTCTCAATCCATCGATGAAACGGATATCGTTCCTGTCCTGTGAAATCTCGCGCCGTTCAAGCACAAGCGTGTCCACGTTGTATTCTGTTTCCAGCAGAGGCAGAAGACGTTCCAAACATTTACGGCGAGCGCGTTCGGCGGTATTCCACTGGCTCATTGGTACCGCAGCCACAATGACATGATCAATGTCCATTGCAGCCATGGCATCAACGACTTTGCCACGCAATGATGGCCGCATGTCTCGCCAGTGCAATTTCCTTGCTCCTTTGGGCTTAAGCAACGCCAATCTTTGCCTTGTTTCGGTTTCCGTATCATCACATACGCATGCGCCCATCAAGTACATAGGCGAGGGAACTCCGGTTTTCCGCACACTCTCGTCACCCCAAGCGGTTGCCATGTTTGTCCCTTCTCGCGCAACGCAAAACAACAGTTCGATAGTATCGGATAGCAGTGCCGGACCTTGCAGCTATGCAATGCCGTTGCATTATTAATCGGAAGGCATAATGTGAGACGAGAAAAAGCTAAGCCGTTCTAGCTCTTGGCAACATCCCCAATCACTCAGCCTAAATCGGCAAATCCTGATTTTCAATGGACTCCACGGGGATGCCAAGCTTGCGTAATTCGTCAACTGCATCACGCATGGGAATGCGTTCCTGTTCGATACGCCGATAAGCGATTGTTTTGTCAGCACACAGTCGTTCATAAAGACGTCGCTCCGCCGATTGAAGGCCGGGCGTCGGCTTAGGCTCCCGCATAGCAATCTTCGCGCTGCGTTCAGTACGATCGGTACCAAATCTGTGGTACCGATCGTATGCATCGCAATCCATCAGGATGGAGTCGCATTCGATACCTGATTCACGTAATGTCGAAAGTATTTCCAGTCCATCCGCATCCATATCACCCCAATACACGATACGCATGTCACGCAGTGCAGGAACCGCAGGTACAGCATCGCTTACAGCGCGACCAGAACCCCATATGCAGATGCCCTGCGCAATCGGCGGCATAGTCTGATACGTGTCTTTGTTCTCAACGATGACAGCATATTTAATGCCGGATAACGCTTCGCCTTCCCACGGACACCATATGATGCGTTCGAGCTCAGCATCGTCGCGGACCGGATCGAGATAACGGAACCGCAGTTCGGTCGGCCGTTTTGACAGACCCAACGTTTCGACACCGAGCAGTCGGCAAATGGCCTTACAACGATTGGTTTTTGACTCATTCAGCCATTTGCCGCTGAATCCTGTCAGTGGAATCTGTCGCGGCGTCATACCGGTCACGTCATGATGCCTGAAATATCGAACTGCGCTGACAAGCAGATCGAAGTCGTCAGGCTGTTCATGGCCTGTCATGCGAGCGGCCGATTCGATTGTTTCCGGAGCAACGTCACAAGCAGCAACCAGACATGCTATGCGGCGGTGCGCTTCGCGATATTCCGCCGCCAGCGTACGACCAACCACACGCATGGCTATTGATTCGTCAGGAACGACGACTTTGGAGATCAACTCGACAGAGGTGCCTATGGTGCGATGCTTGGTTATGATTTCGCAACCATTCTTGCTTGCCCATTGCCGTATCTCATTGTTGTTGTCATGCACTGCAATCGCATTGGTTTCCAAAAATGCTTGGTCCGGCAATCCCACCGGCACGGGAAACGGCCATGCCGGTTCGATGTCGTACATATGTGAACGCATATGTTTCTTCACGCATGTGGTGATCGCAGCGATGTCTTTCATGCCGGCCATAGTTCCCATCACCTGCTTTCGAACATCGTCGAGTCGAACCGAATCGTCTTAATACCGGCGACGCCGGGACTGCTCATTCGGCAACCCCGTCATCCTTCAATATATCCGACGATGATTCATCGTCCATGTCATTCTGGTACAGCACGGCCTCGCGCAGGGAGGTGAGGCCGGTGTCGGGGTCCTTGTAGGTCACGTAGGCCTTGGTGGAGACCTCGAGGATTTCACCGGTCTTGCTTTCCGGGGCGGAGACGATGACCTGGAATCCGAGGCGCGGCAGCACCGTGAGGGCGCGCTGCGTGTAACGGCCGTCGGCCTTGATGAGCGCCTCGTCGAGGAACAGCGTGGTGTACGAGGGCTCGCTGGTCAGGCCGCCGCCAAGCAGGTAGATGAGCGCCGCGCCGTATACGAACGAGGTGAGCTCCTGCAAGGCGCCGCCCGAGCGACCACCGGTGGAGGTGATGCGTTCGTCCGGACCGTCGGCATGATGCACGATGGCGTAGAAGGACGAGCGGCAGCGCGGGTCGAGATTGCGGGCGCCGTAGCTTTTCACGCCGTTCGTGTCCTTGACCTGCGCGAGTTCGGCGCGCAGCAGCCCGACCATCGGCGCACAGGCCGCGAAGGCCTTGCGCGAGGCGTCGGAATCGTTGACGTCGGCGGATTTCCAATCGTTCAGGGTGCCGATGACGCGGATGAGCTGCGTCCAGAAGGCGCGCTCGGGACGGCGCACGTCCGCGTGCAGGGACAGGCTGCCGTGCTTGGGACCGAACTGTTGGCCTTTGAGCATGGCGTTGATGCGGTCAAGCTGGTCGTGGATGTCACTGGCATCCGTGTCGATGGCGCGTTTGATGGTCAGGAAGCTCCTGAGCAGCTGTTCGAGGCAGCGCCGGTATTCGGCGTCGGTGGCGGCAACCGCGGCCAGCTGGGTGAGGCTGGCGAGTTCGTCGAGATAGTACCGGTAGTCCTCCACGCTGGCGGTCAGCGAGTCGTCGTCGGCCGCGTAGAGCGCGATGTAGGTGCTCATCTTCGATTCGACGCCGGTGCGTGCGGCATCGGCCTGGCCGTTCAGCAGGTTGATGCGGGAGGCCATGTCCTTGCCGATGCCGGCGATGGTGCGTTCGGGGAAGCTCTCCCCCGGAGCCTGCGTTCCTGCCGCGCCCGCGCCGATGATCATGTGCGCGCGCATGGCGGCGTCCGCCAGTCCGGCGAATCGGTTGTCGTAGGATTCGGCGAGCGCCGCCGTGACTTCGTCCGGCAGCGGGCCGGACGCGGCGTCATCGTCATTGTCGGCGGTGGCACCGGCGGCGTCCGTCGTGCCGGTGTCGGCATGGTCGCGCAGCCAGATGAGCGCCGCTTCGACGGCGCTGCCGGCGCGGGCCGCGGCCTGGTCGGATTCGATGCGCTGGCGTTCCACACGGTCGAGTTCGGCGTTCAGTTCGTCGCGCTGTTTGGCGAGTTCGGCGAGCTTGGGATCGTTTTTGATGGATGCGATGGCGTCCTGCGTGTCCGTGATGGTCCGTTGCGCGCCGGCGATGTCGATGCGCTCCCAGGACGTGTAGGCGAGCTGGTTGGCCAGTTCGAGTTCGCGGTGGAGGTTATCGGACTGTGTTTTGGCGGCCGTGTAGTCGGTGTCGGCTTGGCTGAGCGCGTTGCTGGCGGCGTCGACCTGCGCTGCGAGCGCGTTGAGGTAGGTTTCGTTGACGAATCCGATGACCTGGGCGCGGTCTTTGGTGCCGTGCTGGCCGCGTGCGCCGGATTTGATCTGACCGTCGGCCTGCACCTGACGGTTGGTGCGGTCGGTGTCGTCGATGGCGGTGACGCATAGGGCGTCGAATCGTTCGTCCTGGGTCTGCGAGCGCAGCCAGTCGGCGAAGGGCGAGTCGTCGCGGTAGCGCAGTTTGCCGGACAGCCAGTCGCCGTCCTGTTCTCCGGTGAGTATGTTCGCGTGCGCGCCGGTGTCGTCGTAGTGGCGTGCGGTGTCCACGAACTGCCAGGTGCGTCGGGGCATGGTGCGCGGGTCGATGGTGCTGACTTTGGCGGCGAAGCCCTGTTCGTGGCGCTTGTCGACGAGGATGGTCTGGGCGATGGGCGCGTAGGCGACGTTCATGGCGAGACGCCAGTCTTCCTCGTGTTCGTTCACGTCCATGAGTTCGGCCACGTACGGCAGTTCGGCGGGGGTGAGTCCGGTGGCGCGGCAGAGCATGGCGCGGGTTTCGTCCATCTGCTGGGAGATGCGGGTGCGCTGGGAGCGTTGCCGGTCGAAGTCGCGTTGCAGTCGTTCGAGGTCGCCGCGTGCGCCGGCCCGCGCGTTGATGGCGGCGGTGAGGGCTTCCTCGCATTCGCCGTCTCGTTTGTTGTATTCGCGTTTGAAGTTCACGGCGTTGATG
>OJOB01000743.1_pt1 | contig 9916 bp, 8 predicted proteins | sample 1598211 | NCBI WGS metagenome assembly OJOB01 (sample SAMN03922461, study PRJEB24848) | human gut metagenome | isolation source: stool sample | host: Homo sapiens | place: Germany | collected 2009-11 | reverse complement strand
CTGAGCCTGTCCGGCTCTTCTTTAGCACGTTGAGTGCACCTACGACGTCCGCGTTTTCAGTGTAGCCGCAAAGTTGGCAACCGAAATGCGCCTGCGTAGGTCGATTTGATGAACTCGTGTATCCGCACTTGGGACAAGTCTGGCTCGTGTACTTCGGATCGGCAAGGATGAGCCGTCCGCCGGCCTTGAACAAGGCCCACAGGATGGCCATCCTCATACCATAGGGCGCAACGCGTGCCAAAGAGCGGTTCAAGCCGCTCTTCTGCTTCACGTTCCTGCCCGGATCCTCAACCGTGCCCTTGGCCGATTTCGTCATGTTCTTCAACTTCAGATTTTCCATGGCCACCCATCCGTATTTCTGTGCGATGGTGTGAGCCGTTCTCTTCATGAAGTCCTGACGAATGTTGCGGATACGACGATAGTGCGTCAGAATCTGGTTCTTCAGTTGCCTGCACCTGCGACTCGGCTCCCGTTTGTCAAACGGGGCCGCCTTGCCCAAATCGGCCAGCTTCTTGCGGGCTTCCTTGTTGTGGCAAAGTTGCTTTTGAAGAACGGCAATTCGTTTCTCGTGCTTCTTGATGGATGAAACTTCGGGAAGCCCTTCTTATTGGACTTGAACTCATTGATGGAGGCGCACTCATCCTTCAGACCTTGCTGAAGCGCTTGAGATGGCGCATCCTGAAGCCACAACATGTCGTCTTCCTGTTTCCAGCACGTGAGCTTTTCACAAAGTTCCGCATAGTTCAGAAACGGCAGATTGTGTTCAAGCCTCTGCTTCTGCAATTCGGTCGCCTTGTTCCAAACAAAACGCCGGCACCCGGCGGCTTGAGCGAAGATTCGCGTTTGCTCCCGGGTAGGCATCAGTTCGAACTTGTAGGCGATATTGGCTTTCATGACTTCCATCCTACACCGTCCTTTTCGAGAACGCATGGTTCGTAGACAATCTGCGAACCAGAAGAGTACCTCTCATTCCATCGATTGAAATCGAGGGCTTTCTCGGCTTGGATTTGTAAGTTTGACCCGAAGGCTTGACCTTCCGCGCCCTGACTGGGCTTTGCCTTGAAAGCCCTTTCTCAAAAGGATTGCGCGGCACCTATAATGCATCTACGGCAGAGCCGGACCCTCGAAAGCACTACTGCTTTCGCATGACCTCCGCATCCCGAGAAGACCATTTTGAAGACGGGACGGAGTCCGCCCCTCGCATGCCGAATCAAGGAGACAACACATGGCCATGAAGACCTACGACTTCGCCTACGGGCGAGGTCGCAAAACCTTTACCGTTGAAGAGGACCGCGTTCTGAAGGTGGTCCGCACCGAAGAGTTCCCGCCGATGGAAGACATCAGGGGCGGCGTGCTCGAGGCGATCCGCCACCCGATCGGCTGCCCGTCGATCGAGGAGATCATCAAGCCCGGCGACACCGTCGCCTTCATCTGCAACGACCCGACCCGCGTCGCCAACAGCTTCGACTTCATGCCGGTGCTCGTCGACGAGATGAACCGTCTCGGCGTGAAGGACGAGGACATGAAGATCGTCTTCGCGCTCGGCACCCACCGCGCCATGACGCACGAGGAGATGGTCGAGGGCGTGGGCGAGAACGTCGCCTCCCGCCTCAAGATGTACAACAGCATCTGCACGAATGACGACGACTTCGAATACTTCGGCACGACCTCCCGCGGCACGCCCGTGCACATCCACAAGGAGCTCTGCAACGTCGACCACGTGATCCTCACGGGCACGATCGTGCACCACTACTTCTCCGGCTACGGCGGCGGCCGAAAGGCCATCCTTCCCGGCTGCGCCGCGATGGAGACCGTTCGCGTCAACCACAGCTTCATGCTCGACGAAAACGCCGCGCTCGGCCGCACGACGGGCAACCCCTGCTACGAAGACCAGATGGAGGGCGTCGCGCTCTTCGCCAAGGGCCGCTCGCTCTTCCTCTTCAACGCCATCCTGAACGCCAAGCACCAGTTCCTGCGCATGTTCGCGGGCGACTACATCGCCGCGCACAAGGAAGCCTGCAAGTTCGTCGACGAGGTCTACGGCTGCGTCATTCCGAAACTCGCCGACATGGTGATCGTCTCCTGCGGCGGCTATCCGAAGGACATCAACGTCTACCAGATGCAGAAGACCATGGAGAACGCCTCCTGCGCTGTCAGGAAGGACGGCGTCGTGATCCTGCTCGCCGACTGCGAGGAAGGCTCGGGCTCCAAGGTGCTCGAGGAAACCTTCCGCCGCCTCAAGACCCCGGCCGCCATCAAGGCCGAGCTCGAGGCCAACTTCAAGATCGGCGCCAACAAGGCATACGCCATCACGCGCCCGATCGAGAAGGCCCGCTACATCCTCGTGACGAGCCTTGACCGCCAGCTCGCGAAGGACATGCTCTTCACGGGCGCCGTCGACACCGTCGAGGAGGCCCTCGAGATCGCGAAGCAGTACGTGGGCGAGACGCCCGACATGATCCTGATGCCCGAAGGCTCCCTCACGGTGCCCCGCGTCGAATAAGGATCCTCCTGCGGCGGGCGTCTGCCGACGCCCCCGCATCCGAACGACTGCCGCCTGCCTGCGCCTCACCGGCCAGGCAGGCTTTTTATCCAGAACCACATCTCGAGGCCAGCATGCCCGACAACATCCGCTTCGACATCGACCGCGACGTGCGCATCGGTCTGCCCGAAGCCGTCTTCTGCGAGGGCAAGAGCCACGACGCGCTCCTCTCGCTCCTCAAGCGCTTTGCGTCCGACGACGAGAAGCCCATTCTCTTCACGCGCCTCTCGGAATCCGTCTGGGCACGCGTGCCCAAAGACCTTCGCGCCGCCTACGACTACGATCCCCTCTCCCGCACCGCCTGGCACCGCACCTGCCCGCGCCATGAAACGGGCCTTGCGAGCATCGTCTCCGCGGGAACGGCCGACGCGTTCGTGACGCACGAGGTCGCCCGCACGCTCGAGTACCTCGGCTGGACCGTCCGCCTCTTCGAGGACTGCGGAGTTGCGGGCCTCTGGCGCATTCAGGCCGCAAGGGACGACATCAACAAGGGCGACGTGGTCGTCGTCTGCGCGGGACTCGACGCCGCGCTCGCAAGCGTCATGGGCGGCCTCACCTCGAAGCCCGTCTTCGCGGTCCCCACGTCCGTGGGCTACGGCATCGCCGAAGGCGGCCGCGCTGCGCTCTCGAGCTGCCTCGCGTCCTGTGCGCCCGGCGTTGCCGTCATGAACATCGACAACGGCTACGGCGCCGCCTGCGCCGCCGCCCGCGTCCTCACCCTGCTTGAATCCGTGCGCGCTGCGCGCTGACCGAGGAGCACCGACCATGTCCGACCTCTTCAACCACCCGATCCTCACCGTCCGCATCCATGCGGGCTTCAACGCCAACGTTTTCCTAGCCGGCCTCCTCGCCCTGACGGGCCAGACCGCGGGAACGGCACAGGCCTACATGGCGCGCCGCTTCCCCGAAGTCGACGCCGCCATCGAATTCGGCCCGCGCGCCGTCAACGGCATCCTCGGCCACAAGCTCTCGATCAGGACGCCGCACGAGCACGTCCACAGAACGCCCGCCGACATCCTCCGCCACTATGAGGCGAGCACGCTCTCCGACGAGGCGAAGGCGAAGGCCGCCGCCATCTGGTCCGTGGTCGCGAACGCCGAGGCCCGCGTGCACGGCACGACGCCCGATCACGTCCACTTCCACGAGGTGGGCCGCATGGCGAACATCATCGCAGTCGGGCTCATCGCCGACTTCATGACCACGATCGATCCCGCCATGATCGTCGCGAGTCCCCTCCCGATGACCGACGGCACCGTCAACTGCGCCCACGGCGTCGTGCCCTATCCCGCACCCGCCCTCTACGCGATGCTCGACGGCGTCGCCGTGCGCCCCTGGTCGGGCGAAGGCGAGCCCGTGACGCCCACGGGGCTGGCGGTCCTGCTGGGGCTCGGTGCACGCTTCGGCGGCTGGCCCGAGATGGTCGTCACCGACCACGTCACCGTCTTCACGCCGAAGAGCTTCGAGGGCGTCGCCAACGGCACGCTCATGGCCTTCGGCCAGCCCGTTCCCGCAGCCGAGTGAACGCCATGACGCCTGCCTTCGACGATCCTCGTCTTGAGCGGCTCGCCTCGAAGCTCTCCGAAGCTTCGAGCGACGGTGCGGTCACGCTCGCCTATTCGGGCGGACTCGACAGCCGCTTCCTCGCGTTCTTCGCAAAGCTAGCGGGTTTTCGCGTGAGGCTCCTGCACGTCACAGGCCCGCACGTTGCGCCCGCCGAGACGGCCGAAGCCGTCGCCGAAGCAAGAGCCATGGGACTCGAGGCCGAGCTCGTGCCACTCGATCCTGCGGACATGCCCGACCTCGCCGCCGCGGGACGCCTGCGCTGCTACATCTGCAAGCGCCACATCTTCACGGAGCTTCTCAGGATCGCCGGCGACGTCCCGCTCTGCGATGGGACGAACCACTCCGACCTCGCCGTCTACCGTCCCGGCCGCAAGGCTCTGGAGGAGCTCGGCATCCGCTCCCCGCTTGCAGAGGCCGACATCAGCAAGGACGAGATACGTTCGCTCGGCGCCGCACTCGGCTTTCGCAATCCGGGTCAGATGGCAAGGCCCTGCCTGCTCACCCGCTTTCCCTACGGCATGAAGCCCGCGTCGCGCGACCTGATACTCGCAGCCGACGCCGAAGCCGCCGTCGAAGCCCTCATGAAGGAGGACGATCGGCTTCCGGGCCTGAGGTTCCGCTGCCGCTTCCCGGACGGCGTCAGCCCCGTGATTCATCTCGAGCGAGCTTCGGTCTCGCATGCAGAGGCACCGGAACTCCTTGCCGAAGGTCTCAGAAAGAAGCTCGGTGAGCGTGCATCAGGGCTTCGCATCGAGCTTGTGGACGAGCTCTCGGGGTGGTTCGACCGGCCCGTCCGGAACTGAGAAAGACAGAGCACGACAAAGAACAAAAGGCAGCGATCCCAGGACCGCTGCCTTTTGTTTGGATTGAAACCTCTCGCATTCAGCTCCGGAAAAAGCATCGCCCCGGATTCCTTTCGGAATCCAGGGCGACTGGTTCAGTCAAACTGATGTTCTATGCGAACGGGCAGTTATTAGAACTTGTGGACGAGACCGGCGTTGACAGCGGCGACGGAAGCCTTGTCATCAGCGCCAGCGACGAGAGCCTTGTCATAGGAGTCCATGTAGTAGCCGGCACCGCCGTAGACGAACGTGCGCTTGGAGAGCGGATATTCGTAACCGACGGAGAAGGTGTAGCGCTGAACGTCGTTAGCAGCCGAGGTCTGATCTTCGGCATCCATGTAGCCGACGAGAACCTTGGCCGTACCGCCGAAGGCGGGAACGTCAGCACCAACGGAAAGACCGAAGCCGTCAAACTCACCCACCTTCTCCACATTCTGAATCATCTTGACGGCAAGGTCAGAGTCCTTGAAGTACTGCGTGGCGACGTAGAGCTTGGCAACGCCGAAGTTGTAGTTACCACCGAGGCTGACGGTCAGGGGATCTTCAACGTCCTGCTGGCCGAGGGACTTGAGGTTCGTCTGGGTGACGATACCGGTGAGATAGAGATCGCCGGCCGTGAAGGAAGCGCCGAGGGCGTACTGACGGTCAACGGCGGAGGAACCTTCGCGGCCGTCTTTAGCGCTGTCCTTCTTGAAGGAGTACTGAGCGAGAACATTGAAGCCGGCAAACGTCGGGGTCTTGTAGGTGACGGAGTTGTCCATGCGACCGAAGCCGGCGCCCATCACATACTTATGACCGGCGATGTCAAACCAACCCGTGGAGAACGGGGAAACCTTGCCGCCGAAGAGACCGTAGCGGCCGTTGCCGGAAGCGAGGTCACCCTGACGGCCCATGCCGAGTTCGCCGAAGTCACCAGCGACATAGAGCAGAGCTTCACGGTCGAAGAGGCGCTCAGCGGTAGAGAGCTTGCCGTCGTCAGAAGAGAAGCCGTTTTCGAGCGAGAAGCCGACCTTGACGCCGTTGCCGAGGTCTTCTTCACCCTTCACGCCGAAGCGGTTGGAGGAGTTCTGGCCGGAGCGCATGTCGAACTTATTAACGTCTTCGCCATGGCCCTTGTCCGTGGAGGTGTAGCCGAGGCCCGTGTCGATGATGCCGTACATCGTGACATTGGCGGCAAAGGCGGAACCGGCGAAGGCGCCGAGAACGGCGACAGCGGCGAGAGTCTTCTTGAACATGATTTGTTTCCTCATTGAGTGCCGCGCACCGTCTTTTGTGATGCGTCGGCGGCCGGCAGACTTGTCCTTGGAAGCGCTGCCGAAATTAGAGCGGCTTAGTTGGTCCGAGCCGCATCTGGTCTTTGGTCCGCGAGGACCTGTCCACATTCTCCCAAAAACTTCTTCAATCTCCTAATGCGCTCCAGAGGACAAACAGACGAGGAAACATTGAAAATGCCTGTGGCTCTAGCCTTAAGGAGAAAAATAAGTGCTAACCCTCGCAACGTGACTTTCTCTCCGGAGTGTTGCATTCCTACAACAAACCGCCCAGTTTCCGAGAATTAGACACGCGTACGCCCCGTAGAACGAAATGTCGACTTCGCTCACTCAGGGGGCCGCGGAGGGACTTTTTCCTCGATTTTTCGCCCCGAATTCCTGCGAACGTCGACCCCGTTCGCCAGAGAAAAACACCCCGGCTCCTTGCGGAACCGGGGTGCTTGGTTCAGTCAGACTGACGTTCTATGCGAACAGGCAGTGATCAGAACTTGTGGACCATGCCGAGCATGACTTCGGACGTTTTGGTCTTCGTTTCGACGCCGGCCTTTTCGGTCTTGACCTGCGTGTAGCCGGCGGCCGTGTAGACGAACGTGCGCTTGGAGAGCGGGTATTCGTAGCCGACGCCGGTGATGATGTTGTTGCCTTCGGTGGCGCCCGTCTTCACGTCTTCGTAGTCGTTCCAACCGAGCTGAACCTTCAGCGTGCCGCCGACGAGCGGAGCCGTGCCACCGACGACGAAGCCGTAGCCCTTGTTGAGGGCGGTGTCAACGTCGACATCCTTGCCGCCGTCGAAGTACTGGACGGCAACCATCGGCTTGACCATGCCGAAGTCATAGTTGGCGAAGGCAGACACGACGGTCTGGTTGTCGTCGTTGGTCTGGCCCTTGAGTTCGGTACGGTTCCAGTCCGTCTGGCTGTAGACGAGGCCGGCGTTGAGAGCACCGGCACCGTACGTCACGCCGAGGGCGTAGTAGCGATCGGCGTCGGAGGAGCCTTCTTCAGTCTTGATGGCATCGCCCTCTTCATTAACGTTGGACTTCTTGAGAGAAGCCTGAGCGAGAAGCGTCACGCCGGCAAACTTCGGAGACTGGTAGGTGAGCGTGTTGTCCATGCGGTCGCCGAGACCGAGGAAGACCTTGCTGGTCTTCGCGATGTTGTCCCAACCCGTGCTCATGGCGGTGGCGCCGGAGCCCATCTGACCGTAGCGGCCGACACCGGAATCAAGACCGCCCGTGCGGCCGGCGGAGAGTTCGCCGTACGGCGTCTGAACGAACAGGATGGATTCGCGGTGGAAAAGGCGGGAGCCCTTGTCGAAAGCGCCGTCGTCAGCCTTGAAGCTGTTTTCAAGGTTGAAGCCAACCTTGTAGCCGTTGCCGAGATCTTCCGTGCCCTTCAGGCCGAAGCGGGAGCCGGAGTTCTGACCGGAACCCATGCCGAAGCTGTCGGTCGTGGTCGTGCCGTCGTCGACCTGCGTCCAGTTGAGACCGAGGTCAACGAGACCATAGAGCTGAACGTCGGCAGCGAGAGACTTCTTGAACATTTGCATTTCCTCATTTTTTGGGTTCGCTCCGGGCCGGACCGGCCGGCCCGCGAGCGGCGACGGAAGCTTCCCGAGGGGCTCCGTCGAGATGGCGCGCACGCTTTTGCACTGCGCTTGCACCGTGGTCCGGTCTTTTCTCAAGACCTGTGAGGCATTTTTCCAGAGAACATTCAGGCCGTGTGAAACTTTTACTGTCGCATTAACGCGTCAAACGCGACGCATCGCGCGTCCTTCAGGCGCCTCGACCTAACTGTCTCTCATAAGTCATAAGGTGTCTCCTCTACTCCCAGTGTTGTTTCGGCACCACAAACAGCCTCCGGAAGCACTTTTTCCGGGCATTGAAGCCAGGCGAAGTCCGCCCCTGCGGCCTCATGAACGAAAAGCAAAGAACGCACGAATCCTGCACGCCGGAAAGCAGAAAACCGGCGCCCGCCGCAAGGCGGGGCCGGTTTTCCGGGATGAGAGGGCCGAGGTCGGGCTTCGGGCTACCAGTTGCCCGAAAGACCGATCACGAGGTTCGCGAAGATGTCGTAGAGCGTGACGAGGTAGCGCTCGTCGAAGTCGACGGCGGCATGCTCGTGCGAGGCCTCAAGGCCCGCGCCCACGAGGAAGTAGCCTGCGCGGCCGCCCTGGCTCTGCACGCGGCGAATCATCAGGGTGGCGTCGTCGGAGCCGTTGAGTGGCACCGAGGGACGGACCTCGCGCACGTAGCGCGCGCGGCGGGCGCAGACGGTGATCATCTGCACGATGCCGTCGTCGGGCACGAAGTCGACGGCCTCGCCCATGATCTTGTGGCTCATCTTGACGCCGAAGGCCATGGCGCAGCCCTGGGCGCGCGTGACGGCCTCGCGGGCGAGCTCGCGGTTGATCGCCTCGTTCTCGCCTCGGACCTCGACCTCCATGTCCGCATGGGCCGCGATCACGTTGCGGCCCTCGCCCGCATGGAGCGTGCCGACGTTGACGCGGGTCATGCCGTCGGAGTGGCGCGGCAGGGCCATGAGGATGAGCGCGGCGTCTGCAGCGGCCAGAAGCGCATTGCGACCGAGCTGGGGCTGCATGCCCGCGTGGGCCTGCACGCCCTCGAAGTGAAGATCGATCTTCGTGGTGCAGAGGAACTTCTCGGGAGCGGCCACGACGGTGCCCGCCTGAAGGTCGGTCGCGATGTGGGCGCACAGCAGCGTGTCCACGTCGTCGAGAAGACCCGACTGCACGATCGGATAGGCGCCGCGGGAGCCCTCTTCGCCCGGCTGGAAGATGAAGCGGATGCGGCCCGTCAGACGATCCCTGTTCGCCACGATGAAGCGGCCGAGCTCGAAGGCGACGGCCTGATGACCGTCATGGCCGCAGGCGTGCATGAGGCCGGGACGCTCGGAGGCGAAGCCTTCCTTGTAGGGAATGTGGTCGGGATCGACGGGTTCGTCCATCTTGAGGGCGTCGAGCTCGACGCGGAACGCAAGGGTCTTGCCCGGACGGCCCGTGTCGAACGTCGCGCACAGCCCCGTGAGGCCGCCCATGCGCTGCAGCAGGATGGGCGAGACGCCCGCGGCCTTCGCAAGGCGCTCGGACTCGCTCACCTCGGCGTCGGAGCGGCCGCGCACGTAGATGGGGTCGATGAACTCGCGCCCGACCATGACCTTGAAGCAGAGCGACGTGAAGAATTCGGCAGCGCGGGCGGTCGCGATGAATTCGGCCCAGCCCGTTTCGGGCGTCCTGTGGACCGTGCGCCTGCGAGCCACCAGGTCGGCCTCCCTGACGGGGTCGATCCAGTGCGGAATGGAGCCGGCGGGGGACGTCGGATCCGTCTGATCGTAAGTGGGTTGCATGTCAGTGTCTTGATGCTTTGGTCTGAGGCATGCCGATATGTTGTCTGCGGCTTCTCCTGCGTATTACTACGCAATCCGCATCTGAATTTGGGGTTGGCCGTCCGCTTTGCGGACGCCGGCATACCGCACAGGGAGTAGTGTACCCGCAAAAATACGGATGGTCTACTAAGACATTTCACCTAGAAGCTGAGTCGTTTTCCTTGCCGCCCCGTCTCTTTTCATCACCGTGAATCCTCCCCGCCCAATTATTAATTGGATGGGGCTTCCCTGCCTTTTACCAGCAAGGACTGCCTGAGCACAGATAGCGGGCAAACTCAGAAATCTGCGCTCACATG
>OJOB01000739.1_pt1 | contig 10014 bp, 6 predicted proteins | sample 1598211 | NCBI WGS metagenome assembly OJOB01 (sample SAMN03922461, study PRJEB24848) | human gut metagenome | isolation source: stool sample | host: Homo sapiens | place: Germany | collected 2009-11 | reverse complement strand
GCGAGAATGTAGCCGATGCCGAAGCACGTGCCCGGCAGCATATAGGGCAGCGTCGCCAGGCAGTCGAAAAGGCTGCGGCCGATGATGCGTCGGCGGTCCATGTAGTAGGCGAAGAGCATCGCAAAAACCGTGCCGGCGATGGAGACGATGAGCGCGTATTCAACGCTTCGCAGCATCGTCGACGAGCCGATGCGCCAGAGCTGATCCCAGTATTGCAGCGTGAAGGAGTAGACACCTTTCGTGCTCTTCAAAAAGCCCGAGAGTAACACGCAGCCGTATTGCAGCACGATCATCACGAAGAAGACGGTGCTCAGCGCGATCATGCCCCAGCCCATCGCGCCGCAATGCGGCAGCGAAAGGCCAAGCTCTGTCTGAGCAGTGCGGCTGGCGTCGGTCAGCCTGTCCGAGCGGCGCATCAGCGCACGATAGATGAAGAAAAAGATGATCGACGGGATGAGCAGGAACATGTTCATTGCCGAGGACTTTTCAAGGTCCGAGTATCCAACGACTTGCAAATAGATGTCCGCGGCCAGCGTGCTGAAGCGCCCGCCGATGATGATGGGCGTGCCGAAGTCCGCGAGCGAGCGGACGAACGAGAGCAGCAGGCACACGAGTGTCGCGGGCCGAATGAGCGGCAGGACAATATCGCGCAGGATGGCACCGCCCGATGCGCCGAGGTCGCGCGCCGAGCGAAGGCTGCCCTCGTCCAGCTTTTCGAGGATGCCGGAGAGAAACATTGCGTTGAGCGGCACGAACGAGATCGACTGCATCAGGATGACGCCCCAGCGATTGTAGGGGTTCAGGCTCAGGTGCAGCAGGCGATAGGTGATCCACCCGCGCCGCCCGTAGAGCTGGATATAGGCGAGCGACGAGACGAACGGCGGCGACACCATGGCGACGAGCATGATGATCATGCAGAGCGTCTTCTTCCACCCGCGCGCCGTGGCGCATACGAGCGCCGCTGAGAGCGAGAGGATAGTGGACAGCACTGCCGTAAAAACGCCGACAAATACGCTGTTGCGCAGACTCTCGCCGTATTGGCGCAGAACAGTGCCGAACATTGCAAAGCTCACGCCGCCGTCCGCGCCGCGCAGGCTCCGCAGCGCGATGCACGCGATGGGCCAGAGAATGAACAGCAGCACGCTCCCGAGCAGGACAAGTAAGATCAGCTTGTCGGCCGCGTTTTCATATAGGGAAAAAAGGACATCGTGAGATGCCCTTTTTTCTGTATTTTTTTGGATCGCACCGGCGGACTTCATTTATTCCGTGGCGGCCTTGTCGCCCATCAGGGGCTCAAAGCGGTCGAGGATCTCGGTGCGCTGGGAACCGAACAGGGACAGGTCTTCCGTCATGAGGAGCGTAGGATCATAGGACAGCTCAATGCCTTCGATGGAGGGCTTGATGACCTTGATGCCGCTCTTCTGCTCGATCTCGGCGAGCTGACGGAGATGATCGTCGCTGCTGAAGAGCCACTCGACGAAGTACTTGGCGGCGTCGACGTTTTCAGCGTTCTTGAACACGGCCACACCCTCGGGGACCCAGGGCATCCCGTCAGAGGGGTAAACGATGGTCAGGTCGTTCTCCTCGGCGGCCTGCTCGATGCTGGCGTCGATGTAGGAGATGCCGACAGCGAACTCACCGGAAGAGACCTTGTTCTTCGGGTCGGATCCGCGCTTGCCGTAGTAGGCAATGTTGTTGTTCAGGGCATCGAAGTAGTCCCAGCCCTGATCGCCCTTGGCCTGCAGCAGCGCGTTGACCACGGCGTAGTTGGTGCCGGAAACGGCAGGGTTGGACATGACGATCTCGCCCTCATACTGGCTGTCAGTCAGGTCATCCCAGCTCTCGGGAGCGGTCAGACCCAGCTCCTCCATGAGAGAGTTGTTGAGCAGGAAGCCGACAATGGTGATGCCCTTGGAATACCAGTAACCCTCGGTATCCTTGTACTCGTCGCCGAGCTCGGCGGCCGCGTCAAAGGTGACGGGCTCAAGCAGGCCGTCGTCCTTGGCACTCATGAACGCGTCGATGCCGCCGCCGAACCACAGGTCAGCGGACGGGGTGCCGCCCTCGGCGCGGAGCTTGGAGAGCACCTCGCCGGAGGACATGGACAGGCATTCGACCTCCACGCCGGTGTCGACGGTGAACGCGTCGAACAGGGGACCGTAGACGTCTCCGGTGGCGACGACCTTCATCGTGCCGGAGAGCTCGGGAGCGGTGTCCTGAGGCTCGTCGGGCGTCTGCGTGTCGTCAGTCTTCGAGCCGCAGGCGACCAGAGAGAGCACCATCACGACGCAAAGCAACAGAGAAAACAGCTTTTTCATAATTAACCTCTTTTCCAAATTTGCTAAAGAAATCCCCGCCGCTGCGCTGACAGTGACGAGGATTATATTTTAGATAGAATAACGCAAAAAGTAAAATCGAAATTTGCACATGACTAAGGCGATTTCATCGAAAAAAACAATTATTTGGCAAGCTGCGGATCAAGGACGGACAGCGCGTATGCCGCGTAGAGCGCCGCGCCGAAGGGGAGCGTTTCCTCGTCGATGTCGAAATCGCCGCGGTGGTTGGAGATGCAGGTGTGCGGCTTTTTGGGGTTTGCCGTGCCGAGGTAGGCGTAAGCGCCCTTCGTTTGCAGCAGATACTCGGCGAAATCGTCCCCGCTGAGCGACAGCGCGCGGTTTGCCGTCGTGGGGATGCCGAGCGCGTCGGCGACGCGCTCGACCTCCCCGCACACACCGGCGTCATTCGTGAGCGGCGTGGCGAAGTCGTCCCATTCGACCTCTGCCGTGCCGCCGTAAAGGGCGGAGATGTGTGCGGCCGCGGCGTTGATCGTTTCGCGAAGGTGCGCGCGGCTCTCGGGCGAGAACATGCGCGTCGTGCCCTCGAGCACGGCGGTCTCGGCCACGGCGTTGTAGGCCGTGCCGGCGTTCAGCTTGCCCACGCCGATGAGCACCGGCTCGACCGGCGAGGTCATGCGCGTGACGATGGACTGGAGCGCGACGACGAGCTCGCTTGCGATATAGAGCGCATCCACGCCGAGCTGCGGCGTGGAGACGTGCGCGCTTTTGCCGTGGATGCGGATGATAAAGTGGTCGACGCCCGCGTTGTTGGCCCCCGGCTTGACGCCGACGGTCCCCGCGGGAAGGTCGGACGCCGTGTGCAGCCCGAAGACGCGCTGTGCGCCATCCAGCATGCCCGCGGCGATGAGCGGCCTTGCGCCCTGACCGATCTCCTCGGCGGGCTGGAAGAGGAAGCGCACCTCACCGCCAAAGTCCGCGCGGTGTGCGCTCAAAACCTTTGCCGCGCCGAGAAGACACGTCGTGTGCGCGTCGTGGCCGCAGGCGTGCATCATGCCCGGCGTTTGCGAGCGGTAGGGCACGTCGTTCGTCTCCTGAATGGGTAAGGCGTCGATATCCGCGCGCAGCACGACAAGGCCGCTTCCATTGCCGTTGCCGGTCAAATGGCCGACAACGGCGGTCTCGCCGACGCGCTCGTGCGGGATGCCGCACCTGTCAAGCTCGCGCTCGATGCGCGCGGCAGTGTGGTATTCGTGCAGGCCGAGCTCTGGGGCGCGGTGAAATTCCCGCCGCAGTGCGATGAGCTCGTCGCGAAGCTGCTGGCACTCTTCTCTCAGGGCATTCATGGCAAATTTCCTTTCTTATCCCTTGGCAGGGATCTTTTCGCGCAGGGATTCGAGACGGTTCAGCGCGTCGGTGAGCGTTTCGTCCTTCTTGGCGAAGTGCAGGCGGATGAGGTGGTTGACCGGCTCGCGGAAGAAGCTCGAGCCCGGCACCGCGCCCACGCCGACCTTGCTTGCAAGGTCCTCGCAGAATTGAAGATCACTCTCGTAGCCGAACTCCGAGATGTCGAGCATCACGTAGTAAGCGCCCTCGGGGTCATTGTGGACGATCTTGAGGTCGTCAAGGCCCTTTAAGAACAGGTCCTTTTTGTGCGTGTACTCGGCCTGCAGCGCGTCGTAGTAGTCCTGACCGAAGTTGAGACCGGGGATGATGGCCTCCTGTAGGGGCGCCGCCGCGCCGACGGTGAGGAAGTCGTGGACCTTCTTCGCGCGGTCGATGATCTCCGGCGGGGCGATGATGTAGCCAAGGCGCCAGCCGGTGATGGAATAGGTCTTGGAAAGCGACGAGCAGGACAGCGTGCGCTCCCACATGTCGGGCAGCGTCGCAAAATAGGTGTGCTGGTGCGGGGCGTAGATGATGTGCTCATAGACCTCGTCCGTGATGACGTAGACATCGTACTTCTTGGCAAGACCCGCGATGATCTCAAGCTCCTCGCGCGTGAAGACCTTGCCGCAGGGGTTCGAGGGGTTGCACAGCACGAGCGCCTTGGGGTGCTGGCGGAACGCGTCCTCGAGCACTTCGGGGTCAAACGTGAACGACGGCGGCGTGAGCGGCACATAGATGGGCACCGCGCCGGAGAGGATCGTGTCGGCACTGTAATTTTCGTAGAACGGGGAGAAGATGACGACCTTGTCGCCGGGATTGGCGACGGTCATCATTGCGGCCATCATGGCCTCGGTGCTGCCGCAGGTGACGACGATCTCGCCGTTGGGGTCGATGTCGCGGCCCATGAAGTGGGACTGCTTCTTCGCCAGCGCCTCGCGGAAGTCCTGCGCGCCCCAGGTGATGGAGTATTGATGATAGTCCTCGTAGGCGACCTGAGAGAGGCGGTCGAGGATGGGCTTGGGCGGGTCGAAATCGGGGAAGCCCTGGGAAAGATTCACCGCGCCGTACTGGTTGGAGATACGGGTCATGCGGCGGATGACGGAATCGGTAAAGCTCGCGGTGCGGTCAGAAAGTGCCTGCATTATTGTTTCCTCCTGTGAGATAAGATTTTCCGTTGTTCAAGATATGCTGCGGGTCGAGCGCCGTTTTGATGGCGTTCATGGCCTGTAAATTTTCCTTCGCCGTCTGGCGCAGGAAGTAGGGACGCTTCGATAGCCCGATGCCGTGCTCGCCGGAGGCGACGCCGCCGAGGCGATAGGCTTCGGCATAGGCCCTGTCCATGTTTTCGTGCAGCTCGCGCTGCCACGTTTCTTCATCCCGCTCGCCGCGCACGACGCACAGGTGCACATTGCCGTCGCCCGCGTGGCCGAAGCTGACCATCTGCATGCCGCTCCGGGCTTCCAAGTCGTTGATGAAGCGGATGAAGTCCGCCGTGCGGCTGATGGGCACGACGATATCGACCGGCTCCTGCTCGGAAACGGCCTCCACGGCCTTGACAAGCGCGCCGCGCACGCGCCAGATGTCAGCGCACTGCCGCGCGTCGGAGAGCTCGATAAAGTCGAGCGCGCCGTTTTGCAGCGCCAGAGAGCGCACGCGCGCGGCATTGGCCGTGACCTCTTCGCTTCTGCCGTCAAAGGTCAAGAGAATATAAGAGCCGGCGTCGGGGCGGGGATAAGAGACGCCGCAGAAGCGTTCGCCAAGCGCGACGACTTTGCGCTCCATGAATTCGACCGCCGTGGGGTTCGCGTTCGCGCGCAGGATGGTCAAAACGCTCTGGATGCCGGTTTTCAGGTCGGCATACGGCACAAGCACGCTGAGCGAGGCCTCGGGCTTGGGAACAAGGCGCAGCAGGCACTTTGTGATGACGGCGAGCGTACCCTCCGAGCCGATGAGAAGGTGCTTGAGCGAGAGCCCGCTCGCGTCCTTGACCTGCTTGCCGCCGACTTGCATCACCGTGCCGTCAGCGAGCACGACCTCGAGCCCGCGCACATAGTCGCGCGTGACACCGTACTTCACCGCGCGCATGCCGCCGGCGTTCGTGCTGATGTTGCCGCCGATGCTCGAGGCCTTTTCGCCGGGATCGGGCGGGTAGAACAGCCCGCGCGCTTCGACATAGGCCTGCAAGTCCTGCAAGAGCATACCGGGCTCGACCGTGACGGTCATCGTGTCCTCGTCGAGCTCGAGCACGCGGTCCATGCGGGAAAGGTCGAGGATGATGCCGCCCTCGAGCGGCACGGTAGAGCCGACAAGATTCGTCCCCGCGCCGCGCGGCGTGACGGGAACGCGGTGCTCGTGCGCGTAGCGCAGGAGCGCGCTCACCTCCTCGGTGGATAAGGGAAAGGCGAGCGCCTCGGCGCTGCCGTGGACGCGGCCGAGCACGTCGCTCTGGTATTCTGCGGGAATGTCCGCGCCGGTGAGCAGGCGGTTTTCGTCTGCAATGATGCGCCGCAGCGCGGAAAGATCAAGTGCCATAATAAATTCCTCCCGGAAAGGCGTACCGCCGCCCGCGCTCCCTGCGTTGCGGGAGCGCGGCGGCGGTCAGATGGTGTTTACTGATTGATCAAGTCCTGATCCCAGCCCACTGCGATGAAGTAACCGCCGAAGGTGTTGTTGAACACGTCCTCCGTCGCGCTGGACTGGAAGGCTTCGACGACCTTCTCATAGATGGCGGCGGTGTCGGGGTCTTCGACGTCAGCGGTGCGCGCGGCGATCAGATTCCAGTACTCCTCCACGTCGAGGACGCTGTCCTTGTAGATGGCCTCGTCGGTCTTGAGGCCAAAGTCGAGCGCGTAGTTGCCGTTCACGACCGCGGCGGCCACGTCCTTGTAGCTCGTGATATCGTCAACGGTGGGGTTGAAGGCGGCGTTGGGGTCGAGCTCGATGAGGCCCGCGGCTTCGAGCACCTTGAGCGCGCGGCCGCCGTTGGTCAGATCGTCGGGAATGGCGACGACGTCACCGTCTTTGAGCTCGTCAACGGAACTGACCTTCTGGGAGTAGAGGTTCAGCGGGATGATGAAGGTGTTGCCGATGTTCTGGATCGCATAGCCGTAGTTGTCGATCTCGTTCTGGAGATAAATGCGGTGCTGGAAGGCGTTGAGGTCGATGTCGCCGTTGGCGAGCGCGTTGTTCGGGGTCACGTAGTCCGAGAACTGCACGATCTCGAGGTCGATGCCCTCGTCGGCGAGCGCGGCCTTCGCGCTCGCCCACAGGTCGTCATAGATGCCGCCGACCACGCCGAGCTTGACGGTCACGGTCTCGCCGGACTGATTGTCGGTGTTGGCATCGCTGTTGTCGGCGGAGTCGTCGGCCTTGGAGCCGCAGGCGGTCAGCGCGAGGGCGAGCGTGGCGGCTGCAAGGGCGAGGGCAAAGAACTTTTTGAGCTTCATGGAAATATCCTCCGTTAAAATATTTTTTTGTAATGGGGTGGGTAGGGGCTGTATGGGGATCACATTAATGCGTGTTCTTTTTGACGATGCGTCCGCCGACAAATTCGATGACGCAGACGATGAGCACAAGGACGAGCACGGTGACGTTCGTGATGTCGGCCATGTTGCGGTCGTGGCCGTAGCGGATGGCGAAGTCGCCGAGGCCGCCCGCGCCGGCGACGCCGGCCATGGCCGTGAGGTTTAAGAGACTCACGATCGTGATGGTCGTGCCGCGCGCGATGGCCGCGATGCTCTCCTTGAGATACACGCGGAAGATGATCTCAAGCGGGCTCGAGCCCATCGAGAGCGCCGCCTCGATAAGGCCGCCGTCGAGCTCGGCGAGCGCACTTTCGACCTGACGGGTGAAAAACGGCACTGAGCCGAACACCAGCGGCACGATCGCACCGCGCACATAGAGCACCGTGCCGACCAGCGCGCGCGTGATGGGCATGGCCCACGTCAGTAGGATGATAAACGGGATGGAGCGGAACAGGCTCACGAGCTTGTCGAGAATTTGGTAGACGACCTTGTTCTCCAAAATGCCGTTCGGCTTTGTCACCGTGAGCACCACGCCGAGCAGAAGCCCGAATACGAACGAGATGAGGCCCGACCAGAGCACCATGAGCATCGTGTCGCCGAGGGCCTTATAAAAGTCCGGCAGCTTGCTTGCAAGGTTCGGGGCAATGTTAACGATCAGCTCTTGCATCTTTGATGACCTCCACTCCGACATTTTTTTCGATCAGGTATTCGATCGCTTTCGTGATCTGCTTTCTCTCGCCGCTGATGATGGCGACCGTTCCGCCGATGGGGGAATCCTGCACGATGGTGATATCGGCGAAAATGATGTTGAGCGAGACGTTGAACATCTGCGACACGGCGGAGATGATCGGCTCGTTGACGTTGCGCTGAACATAGGACAGGCGGACGATGAGCTCGCCGGGCTGGAGACGCGTGACGGGGGAATCCTCGGCGATGAGCTCTTCGACCTTCTGGAGGTTCGAGGTCGTGTGGATGAAGCTCTTCGTGATGTCCTGCTTGGGCTCAGCGAAGACCGTGAAGACCTCGCCCTGCTCGACGACGCGGCCGTATTCCATGACGGCGACACGGTCACAGATCTCCTTGACGACAGCCATCTCGTGCGTGATGAGCACGATCGTGATGCCGAGCGTTTCGTTGAGGTGCTTGAGAAGGTGCAGGATCGCCTTCGTTGTCTGCGGGTCGAGCGCGGAGGTCGCCTCGTCGCACAGAAGCACCTGTGGGTCATTGGCAAGGGCGCGAGCGATGGCGACGCGCTGCTTCTGTCCGCCGGAGAGCTGGCTGGGGTAGGCGTCCGCCTTGTCGCCGATGCCGACGAGTTCCAAGAGCGTTGCGACCTTCTTCTGGATATCCTCCTTGCTCAGGCCGCTGCCCTTGAGCGGGTAGGCGACGTTTCCGGCCACCGTGCGCGACGGCATCAGGTTGAAGTGCTGGAAGATCATGCCGATCTTCTTGCGCGCCGCGCGCAGGTCCTTGGCAGAGAGCGCCGTCAAGTCCTGTCCCGCGACGAAGACGCTGCCGGAGCTTGGCCGCTCCAAAAGGTTGATGCATCGCACGAGTGTGGACTTGCCCGCGCCCGAGAAGCCGATGATCCCGAAGATCTCGCCCGAGCCGATGGAGAGCGACACGTCGCGCACGGCGTGCACGGCCTTTTCGCCCGAGCCGAAGTCCTTGGAAATGTTCTTGAGTTCGATCAAGTGAATTCCTCCTTTATCCCAAAAGCAAACAAAAAAAGCGGGGAGCTCATGAGCTCCCCGCTTCAGGTCAAACGATGTTCGGGTGGCAAGACCCTTCTGCGCGCTTTCAATCAGCGGCGGCAATTTCGTTCCTGTGCGTATCGGGCAGGCAAATGAGCATGAGCAATCGTGGGCATCGGCATCGCCATGTCCATGTTCATGCACATTAACATTCGAGAAGTGTAAGAGAACATTTCGTCGAAATCCTTTCCGAAAATCATACTGAGATTGTAGGTATCATAGCACCGTGAAAAGCACACGTCAACAGAAAATGCGGGAAAATTCGCAACTTAGTCACACTTGACTAAAGCGGAAGAATAAACATGCGGACAAAATCGGGTAATATTGCCAGCAAATTTGCCGCGCCGTTCAGTTTTGAGATGAAAAAAGAGGAACGGAAGCGGTCAGCTTCGTTCCTCTTTCGCTGATTGAATGCCGAAAAAGCGGCGGCCGTTTTCGTTCGTCAGGGCGATGATTTCATCTGTGCTCATGCCGCGAATTTCTGCGAATTTTGCCGCGATATGGAACACATTGCGCGAGTCGTTGCGCGTGCCGCGCACGGGAACGGGGGCCATGTAAGGGCTGTCCGTTTCGAGAAGCACCCTGTCAAGCGGGACGATCTTTGCGACCTCGACGGTCTTCTTCGCGTTCTTGTAGGTCAGCGGGCCGTCAAAGCCCAGGTACCAGCCGCGCTTTATAAGCTCCTGCGCGATCTCGACGCTGCCGGAAAAGCAATGGAACACGCCACGCACCTGCGGAAACTCCTTCACGATGGCGAGGCAGTCAGCATGCGCGTCGCGGTCGTGCACGATGACGGGGAGACCTAATTCCTGCGCCAGCGCGAGCTGGTCGCGGAAAACCTCCTGCTGGAATTCCCGCGGCGGGTTTTGCTCCCAGTAGTAGTCGAGCCCGATCTCGCCGATGGCGACGACCTTCGGGTCCTTTGCCCATGCGCGCAGCGTGTCGAGGCTCTCGCGCGTGTAGGGCGCGCAGTTTTCCGGATGCCAGCCGACGGCGGCGTAGACGTGGGGATATTGTTCCGCGATCTCCACCGCGCGGCGCGAGGTATCCAAG
>OJOB01000702.1_pt1 | contig 10566 bp, 8 predicted proteins | sample 1598211 | NCBI WGS metagenome assembly OJOB01 (sample SAMN03922461, study PRJEB24848) | human gut metagenome | isolation source: stool sample | host: Homo sapiens | place: Germany | collected 2009-11 | reverse complement strand
ATCAGCCTCGGTCTCGTGGGCTCGGAGATGTGTATAAGAGACAGTGGCCAGCCAGGCGCCCAAGCGCGAGGGCTGAGCCGGCAGGCTGAACAGCCGGTGCGAGCCGGGTGGCCTAATGGCATGTCAGGGGGGCCGCGAACCGTCATCGTACGGTTCGCGGCCTTTGCATATGCGAATGATGCAGAGTGGGCGGTACTGCTTGTGAATGTAGCGGGTGGACGGGTGACGTGGTTGATGCCTTTTGCCGTATGTTCACGGTGGCTATGCGTCGGATGGGACTGTAATTCGACTTCTTGGGATCTTTTTTGCTGCAGTGGTGCGCCAAAAGGTCTCAGCCGTCTCTGCGACACGTCTTCCGGCAGTCAGTACAAGGTTGTACTACACTGGTGGCTGTCACACGGATGTCCCCGGTCGCCCGCGCCTCCGCGGTACATCGTTGTATGGATACGTGTCACGTATGCAGAGTGCATGCAGATATGTAGAAAGGAATCCCATGCCCCAGCAGGACCATCTGACCGCACGTCTCGTCGTCGATGACGATTTTGAGGTCGCTCCGGTCAACAATCGTCTGTTCGGTTCGTTCGTCGAGCACCTTGGCCGTTGCGTGTACACCGGCATCTACGAGCCCGACCACCCGACCGCCGACGAGCACGGCTTCCGCAAGGACGTCATCGACCTGGTCAAGGAACTCGGCGCCACCACCATCCGCTACCCGGGCGGCAACTTCGTGTCCGGCTACCGCTGGGAGGACGGCATCGGCCCCAAGCAGGAACGTCCCCGTCGACTCGATCTGGCCTGGCATTCCAGCGAAACCAACGAATTCGGCCTGCACGAGATGGCCGAATGGCTTGAGGCCACCGGCGGCAACGAGCTGATGGAGGCCGTCAACCTGGGCACGCGCGGCCTGCAGGAGGCCCTGGACCTGCTGGAGTACGCGAACGTGCCCGGCGGCACCGAGCTGTCGGAACGTCGCCGCGCCAACGGCGCCGACAAGCCGTTCGATATCCGCATGTGGTGCCTGGGCAACGAGATGGACGGCCCGTGGCAGCTCGGCCACAAGTCCGCCGAGGACTACGGCATGCTCGCCGCCTCCGTGGCCGCCGGCATGCGCCAGATCGATCCGGACGTGGAACTGGTGGTGTGCGGCTCCTCCGCCCATGGCATGCCGACCTTCGGCAAGTGGGAGCAGACCGTTCTTGAGAAGACCTACGAGAACGTGAACTTCGTCTCCTGCCACGCCTACTACCAGCCGTTCTTCAAGGAGGACGGCACGCGCGACATGGCCAGCTTCCTGGCCTCCGGCGTGGATATGGACGGCTTCATCAAGGACGTGGCCGCCACCATCGACGCCACCAAGGCCCATCTGAAGAGCGCGCACGACGTGTACATCTCGTTCGATGAATGGAATGTCTGGTACCAGGGTGAGGAGCCGAGCAAGACCCCCGAGGGCATCGGCAACTGGCCGGTGGCCCCGCGTCTGCTGGAGGACATCTACACCGCCGCCGACGCCGTGGTGTTCGGCGATCTGATGATCACGCTGCTCAAGAACGCCGACCGCGTGCGCGCCGCCAGCCTGGCGCAGCTGGTCAATGTCATCGCCCCGATCATGACGGAGCCGGGCGGCCCGGCCTGGCGCCAGACCACGTTCCACCCGTTCTCCGTGACCGCGCGCCTGGCCAAGGGCGGCACCGTGCTGGAGCCGAAGCTGTCCGCCGGCACCGTGGATACGCCGCGCTATGGCGAGGTCGACGGCGTGAACGCCGTGGCCGTGCGCTGCGCCGACGGCTCGCTCGCCGTGTTTGCGGTGAACCGTTCGCTCGAGGCGACCGCCGAGTTCGAGATCAGGCTGCAGGACGGCGCGCAGCCGGCATCCGTCGAGGCGCAGACGCTGCACGACGACGATCTGTTCGCCGCGAATACGCTCTACGACCAGAACTGTGTGACCCCGCACGCCAACGGGTCGGCCATGTACGATGCCGAGTCCGGCGTGGTCCGCGTCTCCCTGCCGCCGGTGAGTTGGACCGCCCTGCACATCAAGTGACGCGATGGGCCGCGCGGTCCGTTCCGGAGAAGGACGGATCGCACGGCCCTTGCTTCCCGGGCCGGGCGGAAGGGACCGGACCGGCCGGGGAAAACGCGTTATGCTGGAATCAGACGGGCGTTCCGCCTGAACCGTGCGGAACATGCCCGATGGTGCGACGAGAGGGGTGCTGTGGCGAAACGGGTGACCATCACCGACGTGGCGCGCGAGACGGGCGTCTCCATCAAAACGGTGTCGAATGTGCTGAACAACACCGGCAGTATGCGCCCGGAGACGCGCCAGCGTGTCCAGGATGCCATCGAACGCCTCGGATACCGCGTTAACGTGTCCGCCCGCGCCATGAAAACCGGCGGCACGAAGCTCATCGGACTGGCCATCACCGATTTCTGCCAGCCGTTCATGCCCTATCTCGCCGACAGCATCGTGGCGGCGGCACGTTCCCGCGGGTACGCGGTGATCACCGATACCTACAACAGCGCCGGCGGCTTGGCGCAGGCGATCCCGGAGACGAAGAAGCTGGCCGCGGACGGCTGGATTTTCTTCATGGGCTCGCCGATCACGGATCGCACGATACTGCACCAGCCGTATCCGTTGGTGATTGTGGGCGATTACGATACGCAGGGACTGGCCGATTGGGTCACGATGCCGAACGTGGAGGCCGTACGCACCGCGGTGGGGGCGCTGCTGGATTCGGGATGCCGTAGGATCGCGTTGATCGGCGGCACCGCGGAGAACGCATGCCCGGATGCCGACCGCGAGTCGCGGCCCGAAACCACCAGCACGATGCGTACCCGCGGCTATGTGTTGGCCCATGAGAAGCGTGGCCTGCAGGTCGATTGGCGGCTGGTCCGTAACGCGGATTGGGTGCAGTCCGGCGGCCGCGATGCGGTGGCGGGGCTGTTGGACGATCCGGATGCGCCGCGTCCGGATGCGGTCATGTGCCTGAACGACGCGCTCGCCATCGGGGTGATTCATGAGCTGCAGCGGCGCGGCGTGCGCGTGCCGCAGGATATGCAGGTCATTGGGTTCGACAACGTGCCGGATGCCGAGTACTGCATGCCCGGATTGACGACGATCGACCCGCATGTGGATGATTACGCGCGACATGCCGTGGATATGCTGATCGCGCGCATCGAGGGGTCGGCGGATCCGTTCCGCACGTATGTGACCTCCTACGATCTGGTGCGTCGTGCCTCGACGTGTTGACGGCCCGGCGTTCGCCTGGACATGGGTCTGTGACGGGCTGCTGTCGCCTCTCCCGTGGCGTATTCCGGGAGAGGCGACATGCGGGCTAGGATCGGAGCAGCACCTCCGTCAGCGCTTGACGGACGGCGCTCGGCATATGCGAATCGGAGCAATCTTCCATGTCCGGCCCGCTGACGTGCTCGAGTGAATCCATCGTGGCCAATGCGTCGATGCCGTTCTCCGCTATGGCGGCATAAGCCTGTTCCTTGGTCAGATATCGCATTTCGGCATGCCGAAGGATGTCGAAGACGTCTTCCATGCGGGGATCGGCGGCCATCGTCGTGTCGCCGATGGTGACACGTATCTCGCTGCGGGTGGATACGTCGGCGACCGTTACCTGCAATGTGAGGGTTTCGGCATCATACCGGCGATCCGAATCGACGGATGCGCCGTCGGCCTGTACGGATATGTCGCTGTCGGTAATGCCTCGGAACAGGAAATCCCATGTTCTCCGGGCCGGCAGAGCGTGAACGTCTCCCTGGGCTGGCGATACCGTGAGTGCGGATGTGGCGCCGTCCTTGCGCCATCGATAGGTGATCGCGGTGGTCGCCGGGGTGATCTGCCGAGAGTAATGTCCCGAATCCTCCATCAGCGTGAAGTCGCCGTCCGCTCCGGGGAAGACGATGATCTCCAGATGCTGCGGGTTGTCGACGGAGTTGATGGAATCCCCCTCGGACAGGGGCTGCATCGGCACGATGCCGCCGGCCTTCGCGAACACGGGAATTCCGTCGAGCGGACGCCAGACGGTCATGCGCCGTCCGTTGGGCGAAGACGCGCTATACCGGCGCCCGGTGAAGAAGTCGAACCAGTCGCCCTGCGGCAGCCATACGTCGGCCTTGCCCCGTCGGGAGGATTTATCCATCGGTTCCGTGATGGGCGCGGCCAGCAGTTCGGTGCCGAACATGTATTCGTTGGGAACGTGGTATGCGGCGTCGATGTCGGGCGATCCCCAATACATGGGCTCCACCAGGGGAAGGCCTGTCCGGGATGCGCGCCAGTTCATGGTGTGGAGGTACGGAATCATGCGATGGCGCAGGCGGAGCGCATCGTCCATGATCGCACGGATCTCCGGGCGGAAGTTCCATGGTTCCTTGCCGGAGAACGGCGAGCAGCTGGAATGCAGGCGGTTGATCGGGCTGAACACGCCCAGCTGGTACCAGCGGGCTTCCAGCTCCTCGTCGCGGTAGCCGAACATGTGGCCGCCGATGTCATGGCTCCACCAGCCGTAACCGATGTTCGACGCGGTGGCCGTGAAATACGGCTGGAATCTCAACGACTCCCAGGTCACGATCGTGTCGCCGGAGAAGCCGACCGGATACCGCTGCGAGCCGGGGCCGGCGAACCGGGAGAGGATCAGCGGCCAGCGGCCGTCGCGCGCGGAATCGCAGTAGTGCATGTGGTTGAGCACCCACAGCGGGTCCAGGCCGGGCTGGCGGGTCACGCCGCCCTGCTGCCAGTCGATCCACCAGAAGTCGATGCCGTCGGCCTCCAGGTCGTGGTGCATGTCGAAGTAGGCCCTGACGAAGCGCGGGTCGGTCAGGTCGAACTCGACCGGCTCGCCGCTGTCCGGGGGAATCCCCATCGTTTTCGCCGCTGAAGGATAGCAGTCCTCGAACGCGCGGATGCCGTCGCGCGGATGCACGTTCAGGGAGACGTGGCAGCCGCGCTCGTGCAGATCCCCCAGAAAACGTTGCGGATCGGGGATCAGCTTGCGGTTCCAGGTGTAGCCGGTCCAGCCGGAGCCGTACTTGGGGTCGACGTCGTCCACCAGATGCCAGTCCATGTCGATCACCGAGGTGGTGAACGGGATGCCCTCGGACTTGAACCGATCCATCAATGCTACATACTCTTCGCTTGTGTAGCGGTGGAAACGACTCCACCAGTTGCCCAAGGCGTATCGGGGGAGTAGCGGCGACCTTCCCGAAAGACGGCAGAAATCGGCCACCGCATCGGCATAACGGTGGCCGTGCCCGAAGAAGTACAGGTCAATCCCGGCGTTCTTCCGGGGCTTGATGTCACCATTGTCGGCGAATAGGCAGGTGTTCGAATCGTCGAGAACCGACCAGCCGTCGCGGGAGACCACGCCATCGTTCAGGGGAATGGCGCCGTCGGCCCAATCGAGCGTGCGGGCCGTGCCTTTCATGTTGCCCTCCTGCGCATCGCCGAAATGCCAGGTATTGGTTTTGGTGTCTTTCACGCCTTTGACCACGATGCTGAGTCCCTCCTTGCTGAAGGGCCGCATGTCGTAGGTCAGACGTAGCGCGGTCGTTTCCATGGTCAGCAGACCGTCGGCGATCGAGGTGGAATATTCCGGGGGTGTGCCGAAATCGCGGTTGACGGCCATGAGCGTCGCATCATCGTTGAACTCGCCGGTGTCTGACCATTCCAGTCGTAGCAGCGAATCGGAGAGGACTCCGATTCTCCAGCAGTTCCCTGAAATGACGCCTTTGCTGTTCGTGAAAGGTTGGGTATTCATACGGATGCACTCCTGTGTTTTCAGTGATTCTGTGCTAATAACATAGCATCTCTCAAAGAGAGTTTGCAACCGTGTGCAAAATATGCTATTTTCAAGACAAGAAGATTTTGGTCTTCGTTGCAATATGACGCTGCGCATGGATTCAAGAATGAATCTTCTGCAGATATCGATTTCGGAGAGGAGATGCAGACAATGACCACTGTCGGAAAAGTGGTGCGCAGAGGGTGGGCGCTCTTCGCACTACCTACAGTGTTGTGTTTCGCGGTGTTCTTCGTCGTGCCGCTTGCCATGGGTATCTACCTGAGCTTTACCTCGTTCAGGACGGTGACCGATGCCAAGTGGGTGGGGCTGAAGAATTATGTGGATGCGCTTTCGGATCCCGAATTCGGAGCCGCGCTGTGGCGGTCGGTGCTGTTCACCATCGTGACGACCATCATCATCAATGTCGTCTCGTTCCTGCTGGCCTATATGTTCACCAAGGCGATGCGCGGGGCGAATCTGTTCCGCTCGGTGTTCTTCATGCCGAACCTCATCGGCGGCATCGTGCTGGGCTATATCTGGCAGCTGCTGTTGAACGGCGTCCTCGCGCTGTGGGACCGTTCCCTGACCACGTCGGCGGTCTATGGCTTCTGGGGCATGGTCATTCTGATGTGCTGGCAGCAGATTGGCTATATGATGGTCATCTACGTTGCAGGCTTCCAAAGCCTGCCGACTGATCTGATCGAGGCCGCGCAGGTCGATGGCGCATCGAACGGTCAGATTATGCGCAGGATCATCATCCCGCTGATGATGCCGTCGGTGACGGTGTGCAGCTTCCTGACGGTGGCCAACGGATTCAAGATGTTCGACCAGAACCTGGCCCTGACCAACGGCGCGCCGTCAAACGCATCCGAAATGCTCGCGTTCAACATCTACCGCACCATGTACGGCCGCACCGGATTCGAGGGCGTCGCGCAGGCGAAGGCCGTCATCTTCTTCATCATCGTGGCTGTGGTCGCATTCATCCAGAACCGCATTACGACCAGCAAGGAGGTCGAGGCATGACCGACAAACTCAGGCACGGGCCGCTGTGGACGACCATTTTCGCCATCATCTCGCTGATATGGATCTATCCGATCGCGCTGGTCTTCATCAACTCCTTCAAAAAGCGCGTCTACATCTCCAAGGACGTGTTCAGCCTGCCGACCGGCGACACATTCGTCGGGTTGGAGAATTACGAGCGCGGCATAGAAAAGACGGATATCCTTCCGAGCTTCGGATGGACGATCATACTTACGCTTGGGTCCGTGGCGCTGATCCTGCTGTGCTGCTCCATGTGCGCATGGTGGATCGTCAGGGTCAACAACTGGGTCGCCAAGCTTATGTATCTCGCGTTTATCGCAAGCGTGGTGGTGCCCTTCCAGATGGTCATGTTCCCCCTCAGCAAGCTCACCGACACATTGGACCTCAACACGCCGTGGGGCATGTGGCTGGTGTATCTGGGATTCGGCGCGGGATTGCCGGTGTTCATCTTCACCGGCGTGATTAAGTCGATTCCCTCGGAGATCGAGGAGGTGGCCATGATCGATGGCGCCGGCTCCATCCGCACGTTCTTCACCATCGTCCTGCCGATGATGCGTCCGGCTCTTATCTCCGTGGCGATCCTGGAGACGATGTGGGTGTGGAACGACTTCCTGATGGCCTATCTGTGCCTGGATCTTCAACGGTTCAAGACGCTGTCCATCGCCATCCAGTACCTGAAGGGCGGATACGGATCCGTGGACATGGGCGCGATGATGGGCGCTCTGGTACTGGCGCTGCTGCCCATCCTGGTGTTCTACCTGTGCGGACAGAAGTACATCATCAAGGGCGTCACCGCTGGGGCGGTCAAGGGCTGAGCCCCAATCATTTCAAGAACCAATCGGTTCATCAAGGAAAGGAAAAAACCATGAAAACCAAGAAAATGATGGCGATCGTCGCCGCGGCCGTCATGGCGATGGGCGCGATGGCGGGGTGCGGATCCTCGTCGGCGGCCGATCCGGACAAAGGCAAGGTCTACTTCGTGAACAACAAGAAGGAGATCGTCGACCAGTTGGAGGATCTCGCCGATCAGTACACCAAGGAGACGGGCGTGCAGGTCCAGGTGCTCACGGCCGCCGACGGCTACGACAATACGCTGGCCTCCGAGTTGGCCAAGACCGAAGCCCCGACGATGTGGAGCATCACCGGCTACCCCAATTTCATCAAGTGGAAGGACTACATGGAGCCGGTCCAGGACTCCGCCGCCTTCAAGCTGCTGACCGACGAGGGCAAGGCCAACTCGTATCAAACCGACGGCAACCACTACACGTTGCCGTACGCCGCGGAATGGTACGGCATCATCTATAACAAGAAGATCGTCAACGACTACGCCTCGAAGGACTATGCGGTCATCGACTCCGCCGACGATATCAAGGACTGGGATACGTTCAAGGCCGTGGTGGAGGACATGCAGGCCCATAAGGACGATCTCGGCATCGAAGGCGCCATGGCGACCCCCCGGACTCGAATCTTCGGACCTGTACCGGTTCGCATCCCATATGACGCGTATTCCGCTGTTCTACGAATATAAGGACAACAACACCACGTTCATGCCTGAGATCAAGGGCACGTACGTGGACAACTACAAGGCCCTGTTCGACTTGGAGATGAACAACTGTCCGACCTCGCGCACGCTGTTGACCTCCAAGACGTATGAGGACGTGACCGCGGAGTTCTCGCTGGGAGAGGTGGCCTTCTACCCGAACGGCGTATGGGCCTACACGCAGGTCAAGGACAACGAGGTCGCCGATGAGGATCTGGGCATGCTGCCGTATTTCATGGGTATCCCCGGCGAGGAGGAGTACGGCCCCGCTGGCATCTACGACGCGTCCTGGGCCGTGAACAAGAACGCCAGCGAGAAGGACAAGCAGGCGACCTTCGACTTCATCGAGTGGCTGTTCAGCAGCGACGAAGGCAAGAAGGTCATGTCTCAGGATATGGGCTTCGCCGTGCCGAGCACCGCGTACGGAGATGAGGATCAGCCCGACAACCCGCTGACCGCCGCCGCCCGTAAGTACGAGACGAATGGCGTTCCGATGGTGAGGAGCTTCTCCACGCTTGACGCCTGGGGTGCAGACGTGCAGGACGCTCTTGTGGAGTACGCCAACCAAACCGGGAAGTGGGACGCCGTCGCCGACGCATACACCAATGGCTGGGCCAAGGAGTGGAAGACCTTCGAGGACACCAACGGTGTGCTGCCGGAGGCCACCACGTTGAATGGCGACGAGCAGTAAATCGTTCCTCCTCCCCATCCCCGAAGCGGGGCCGTATCCTCTCTACGGCCCCGCTTCCCCTATTCGGCGCCTATTCGTCGACGTCCCGCGGAGTCGCGGTGGTGGATCGGATGATCAGCTCGGCCGGATAGGTTCGGTACGGTTCGGAAATCGTCTTATGATTGATAAGATCGAGCAGTTTTTCCGCGACGTCGTGCCCCATCAATCGCGGCTGCTGGCGTATGGTGGTCAGTCCCAATTCCTGCGAGTAGGTTCCGTCATCGAAACCGGTGATCGAGATGTCGCCGGGAATCTTCAACCCGAATTCCCGTAAACGGCACATCAATGGTATGGCGATGCCGTCCTCTTGGCAGCAGATCGCGGTGGGCATGGGCTGCATATTGATCAATGTGTTGAAGGTCGACTGCAACGAATCGTCTCCGTCCGGAATAACCAGAACGTCGTCTTTGATATGGGCCTGCGCGCAGGCCTCCTTGAATCCCCTGATGCGCTGAGCCGCACTGAATGTCAGCAACGATTGCGGGTCCCTGCACACGTATGTGATGCGGCGATGCCTCAGGGACACCAGATGCCGGACGATAAGCCGCAGTCCATGCGCATCGTCGATGGCCGCCCATACCGACATGTTTTCGTTGGAGACGGTGTTGATGCCCGCAATGGGCACATTCATCGTTTTCAGGCGCGCGGCCTCTCTGGAATCCACGTTGAACGAGGGGACTATCACTGCGTCCGCATTGCGTCGCGCCGGCAGAACGTCAAAGAAATCCGCCCTGCTTTTTACATTGTTGATGGGGTAGATGGAGATATCATAGCCGGCGGGATGAAAGACCATGTCGAGCCCTTCGAAGATGTTGCCTCCGAACCATGTCGTGACCGGGGTGTTCAGCAGTAGCGCGATACGGAAGCTCTGCCCGGACTTGAGCGCCATCGATGATCTGGAAACGGAGAAATTGAGCTCGGAGGCGGCTTGCAACACTCTGTTTCGAGTTTTTTCGGAGACAAGCTCCGGCCGTGTGAAGGCGCGCGAAACCGTGGACGCGGAGACATTCGCACGAATCGCGACGTCGTGAACAGAAGGTGTGGAGGTCATAATGCTCAATTATAGAAGGCTGGGGGTGCGGATGTTTTTTTGGACGGTCAGGCGGCCAGTCCAAGACTTCTGCGGTATTGCACGGGGCTCATCCAGTCCAGTGACTTCTTGATCCTGGTTTCATTGTAGTGGGTCAGGTAGGCGGCCAGGCGTTCGCGGAACTCCTCGTAGCCCACGCCCCTCCAGTCCCGCCCGTAGAATAACTCGTTCTTGAGCCTGCCGAAGAACCCCTCGGCGGCCGCGTTGTCCGGGCTGCATCCCTTGGCGCTCATCGACCGGATCAGCCCGTGCTCCTCGCAGATGCGGATCCATTCGTCCCACCGGTAGTGGCAGCCGCGGTCGGAATTAAACCGATGTCGGTTTAATTCCGATTAAGCCGGGTTTGTTGTTAAGCCGGGGAACGGTTCGGGGTCTTGGTGGC
>OJOB01000683.1_pt1 | contig 10747 bp, 10 predicted proteins | sample 1598211 | NCBI WGS metagenome assembly OJOB01 (sample SAMN03922461, study PRJEB24848) | human gut metagenome | isolation source: stool sample | host: Homo sapiens | place: Germany | collected 2009-11 | reverse complement strand
AATCAACGGTGACTTCTCTTTAAACAATGTAAAAACCGGAGATATTATTGTAGTCTCTTTTGTTGGTTATCAGACTCAAGAAATCAAATTCACAGGACAATCATTGAATATCATCCTTAAAGACAATACACAAACATTGGATGAAGTTGTTGTGGTTGCTTTTGGTACACAAAAGAAAGTGAATGTAACAGGATCTGTATCTACGGTAGGAGCAAAAGAAATTTCGGCACGTCCCGTTAACTCTACCATAGAAGCTTTGCAAGGTATGGTTCCGGGGATGAATATCTCTACTGGTGATGGTGGTGGCTCCTTAGGTTCAGACAAAAAATTCAATATTCGTGGTGTTGGAACAATTGGAGCTGGTTCAAAGGTAGAACCATTGGTGCTCATTGACGGTATGGAGGGAGACATGAACGCTATCAATCCACAGGACATTGAGAATATTTCTGTACTGAAAGATGCAGCCGCTTCCTCCATTTATGGCTCGCGGGCACCAGGTGGAGTCATCCTGATTACAACAAAGAAAGGTAAGTCGGGAAAAACGGTAGTTAACTATAATAACAACTTCCGTTTTGTATCTCCCTTGAATATGCCTGAAATGGCAGATTCATACAATTTTGCTCTGGCAGTCAATGACCAGTTAACTAATGGTGGACAGACTCCCATGTATAGCGCCACCAAACTTCAACAAATTCTGGATTTTCAAGCAGGAAAAAGCACACAATATATGTGGCCGACCGATGCGGGAAGATGGAATTCATTCGATGATCCCCAACGGCAAGACGTGATGCCTACCGGCAATACCGACTGGTTAAAAACGTTATTTGGTAATAGCTTTACCCACGAGCATTCATTGAGCGTAAATGGTGGAACGGATAAAATACAATATTATCTTTCTGCGAATTATCTGGACCAAGGAGGTCTCTTGAAGTTTGGAGATGATAACAAACAACGCTACTCCTTTACTGCAAAAATCAATGCGGACTTAACCAAATGGTTGAAAATAAGTTATAGTATGCGTTTTAACCGGACGGATTATGAAGCTCCTTCATTTGCCGGAGGCGATATCAAAAGTAATGTATTCTATTTCGATGTATGTCGCTACTGGCCTGTCATTCCGGTAGTAGACCCAAACGGATTCTATACTGTCGAATCCAAGATTTACCAATTAACAGAAGGAGGCCGATATAAATCACAAAAAGACGTGATGGCACACCAGCTTGCTTTCATCGTGGAACCCATCAAAGACTGGAAAATTAACGTAGAATTGAACTACCGTTCCAACTATAATTTCAACCATACCGATTATCAAACCGTTTATGGTTATGATGTGAGTAAAAATCCCTACATTATTGCCAATCAAACTTCCAGCGTTACAGAATATGCTTATAAGAGTAATTTCTTCAATCCGAACATCTTTACCGAATACGGCAAATCATTAGAAAGCGGGCACAACTTTAAAGTGATGCTGGGTTTTCAGAGCGAACTATTCAAACAACGTGATATTACCGCTTCCCAAGACGGTATCATGTCGGAAGTGGCTACCTTGAACACCACGCAGACAAATGCACAAAACAGAGGAGGGTACTCCGAATGGGCTACAGCCGGCTTCTTCGGACGTGTTAATTACGACTACAAAGGACGTTATCTGGCTGAAGTAAATATGAGATATGACGGCACCTCACGTTTCCTTCGAGATAACCGCTGGAATCTGTTCCCATCATTCTCCTTAGGATGGAACATGGCCCGTGAAGCATTTTTTGAAGACCTGACCGATTTAATCAGCACATTCAAGATACGTGGTTCATGGGGTGAATTGGGCAACCAAAACACAGATAACTGGTATCCATTCTATCGAACTATTGATATTAACAAAGACCAATGGGGCAATTACGCACTAGGCAGTTGGCTGGTAAATGGCGTAAAACCAAATATTTCCAAAGAATCTGCGCTGGTATCTTCCTTACTGACATGGGAAAAGACGCAAACACTGGATTTAGGTTTCGACTTATCTATGCTCAACAATCGTTTGAATGTAACATTCGACTATTTCCAGCGTAAATCTAAAAACATGGTAGGCCCCGCCCCCGAACTACCCAACCTCTTAGGCATTGCCGTTCCCAAAGTAAACAACCTCGATATGACTTCCAAAGGTTGGGAAATACAGGTGAACTGGCGCGACCAGATACGCGACTTTAAGTATGGAGTTACCTTATCTTTGTCAGACAATCAAGTGGTTATTGATAAATACCCCAATCCGTCAAACACAATTTTAGATAAAGACAATAATAATACGTATTATGCAGGTGCTCACGTAGGTGATATATGGGGATTCCAAACAATCGGCATCGCAAAGACCGATCAAGAGATGAAAGATCATTTGGCCGGTATGCCCAATGGCGCACAGGATGTACTCGGTTCCGGCTGGGGAGCAGGTGACATCATGTATGCGGATTTGAACGGTGACGGCCAGATCAGCAGAGGTAACAAAACACTGGCTGATCATGGTGATTTGAAGAAAATAGGCAACAGTACACCACGCTACAACTTTGGTTTGAATCTGGATGCCGCCTGGAAAGGGTTCGACCTTAAATTATTTTTCCAAGGAACGATGAAACGTGATTATATGCCGGGGAGTGGTTCTACAATGTTCTGGGGAGCAGTAGGCTACTGGCAAACCAACTTTTTCAAACCTCATCTGGACTATTTCCGCGGAGAAGATACGACTAATCCGCTAGGAGCTAACCTGGGTGGTTATTATCCGCGTCCTCTCGAGAATGATAGAAACCGTAATCCACAGACCCGATATTTGCAAAATGCGGCTTACTGCCGTCTGAAAAACGTTACTTTAGGTTATACATTACCTAAATCTTTGACAGAGAAATTCTGCGTAAACAATCTGCGATTCTTTGTTTCAGCAGAGAATTTATTTACTATTACCAGTCTGGCCGATACGTTTGACCCCGAAACTGTTGGCATCGGCAACTGGGACGGATGTACCTATCCGCTATCCAAGACTGTATCATTCGGTTTAAGTGCAACATTTTAAATGATAAACGATTATGAAAAAACATATTAAACTTTTGACAATAGGAACATTGCTATTGGGCGGACTGACCGGTTGCAATGATTTTCTCGACAGGGAACCACTGGATAAAGTAATTCCCGAAAAATATTTTGCATCCGAAAGTGATCTGGCTGCATACACAATCAATGCTTACCCATTTGAAACAGTGACCGATGCGTATGGCATCAATTTCTTCGGCAAAGATAATGATACTGATAACCAAGCCAGTGGTGACTCACCGGCCTTCTGGATACCCGGGCAAAAGAAGGTGCCGTCAGGTGAAGGCGAATGGGACTGGAGTAAAATACGAACCTGCAACTATTTCTTTGATAATACTTTACCGAAATTCGAAGCCGGCACTATTACCGGCAATCAGGATAATGTGAAGCATTATATCGGAGAAATGTACGTGATCCGGGCATACAATTATTATAAATTACTGGTTTCTTTAGGAGATCTGCCTATTATCACTACTGCATTGCCCGACATAGAAGAGACCTTGGTGGAATCCAGCAAGCGCCAGCCGCGTAATAAGGTGGCACGCTTCATTCTGGACGATTTGCAAAAAGCAACAGAATTGTTGCTTGATAAAAGTCCCGGTGGCAAGAATCGCATCAGCAAAAACGTAGCTCACTTGCTACGTGCACGCGTTGCCCTCTTCGAAGCAACTTGGGAAAAGTATCACAAAGGAACAGCTTTTGTACCCGGTGGAAAAGGATGGCCGGGTAATCCCGCAGATGTAAGCGGTTTTAATAGTGATGCAGAAGTGGCTTATTTTCTTGATGAAGCAATGAAGTCATCAAAAGTGGTAGGCGACTATATCGTCGGAAAACTGGCAGACAATACCGATACCCCCGAAGGTATGAACGCCAGTCTGGTTTCCATCAATCCTTACTACACCATGTTCTGCGATGAAAACATGGAAGGATATGATGAAATACTGATGTGGAAACAGTTCAAGGAAGGATTGGTAACCAGCAACTTGCAAATGGAGTTGGCACGCAATGGCGGTGGTTCCGGATGGACTCGTGGCATGGTCAATTCATTCCTGATGCGCAATGGGCTTCCCATCTATGCAGCCGGTTCCGATTATAATCCCGATTGGGAGAAAGAAGGAGTAAATTCCACTTTACAGAATCGTGATTCACGCATTGTTATCTTTACCAAAAAGCCGGGTGATGCCAACACTGAAAATAAAGGTGATGTGAATTATTACGGTGATGACGGAACTCCCAGTTATTGCTCAATCCGTTTCATTTATGGCGATAAAGGAAGTTTGGCAACAACCGGATTCATCATCAAAAAAGGCAAACACTACTCCAGTCACATGGCAAATGACCATAGTGCGGGAACATCAGGTGGTATTGTTTTCCGTGCGGCAGAAGCCATGTTGATTTACATGGAAGCTTCGTATGAAAAAAATGGTAGAATCGACGGAACAGCCGACGGATATTGGAAAGCTTTACGCCGACGCGCCAAAGTGGACGAAGACTATAATAAGACAATCGCTGCAACACAGATGAGCGAAGAGGCTAAAGGCGATTTCGGTGCTTATTCTCATGGCCAATTGATAGACGCGACGTTATATAATATCCGCCGTGAACGCCGTAACGAACTTTGTGCAGAAGCTTTGCGCTGGGAAGACTTGAAACGCTGGCGTGCATGCGACCAGTTGATATCCAAACCTTACCGTGTAGAAGGTATGCTATACTGGGGAAGCAACTATGAAACGCAACTGGCAGATTTATGTAAAGTAGATCCGGCAGAAGGTAATATGTCCTCACCTGATTTAAGTAAATATATTCTTCCATACGAAAAAATCACGAAGAATAATCTGATTGCCGGGCAGAAGGGATTCCTCTTTACACCTGCTCATTATCTGAATCCGATAGGTATGGCTGTATTTCGTCAGACAGCCTCGGATAAGAATGATTTTACAAGTTCAGTCGTTTATCAGAACCCGGGATGGAAGATTGAAGGCGACACCGGCGCACAACCTGTAGAATAATAAAAAGATAAAAGAACAACTCTTTGAGCTTACAAATATATCGACCTTAATATTATATATCTGTTATCTTTTTATTTTTATAAACTTCATTGTCTCGCTTCAGATTAGGTAGAACTGCGGTCAATCTAATCCTAAGTTAGGCAATGAAGTTTTACATTCGCATGAGTTCTCGTTCAACATCCTCTGCAGATGTATAAAAAGTCTTTGTGATTTCCATAGTCACCCAACAGAGATTATCCGCAAAATTCACTACATTTGTATTTGCTTATCTATCAACCGGGCTAATCAAGTATTACAATTACTACACTATCCGATTGATAATATCTAACTTGAAACAAAGGTGTATATGAATACTGACTTTACAAACTTAACAACAGAAAATCTTTCTAATGAGCATTTATGCTGCATTATCCGCAGCAAAAAGTCTCATCCTGGTATTGAAGCAAAACGGCAATGGCTTTCCGACCGGCTGAATGAAGGCCATGTCTTTAGAAAGTTAAACGCCAAAGCTACTGTTTTTATTGAATATGCCCCTCTTGAAACAGCTTGGGTTCCCGTCATCGGCGACAACTATTATTATCTGTATTGTTTATGGGTGCTAGGTAGCCCCCGAGGAAACGGATATGGGAAAGCATTAATAGAGTACTGTATAGCTGATGCCAAAGAAAAAGGTAGATCCGGCATTTGTATGCTTGGGGCAAAAAAACAGAAGAGCTGGCTTTCCGACCAATCATTTGCAAAGAAATTTGGTTTTGAGGTGGTTGACACTACTGATAACGGATATGAATTGCTTGCTCTTTCTGTGTCGGAAAGTACGTATTTTTTATAAGTGATTGAGAATGAGATAAGTTTTTATCTCATAAAAAGAAGAGGTTACGAATTAGAAATAAACAGAATGTAGCATCCTGCTGTGATTTGCATAACCATCCAAAGAACTCTTTCGGTTGCAAAGGTACGTTATTTAATCGGGGATAAAGAATGTTTTAAGATTTTTTATCCTCGATTTTTTGCTTGGATAAATCTGTTTTTATTAACCATATTCTTCTCTATTCTTTGCTATTTCCATTTCAATCCATTCAAACTTATGGGGCAATGGTTTCTGTTTTTTGAATGGTCTATTTCGTTTGCATAGTCTCATCCTTTCGTGTGTTTTGTATAAAAGTCAGCCGTCGTCGAAGAAAGACAGTCCTCGTACCTCAGACTAACTTCCTCCGACTATGGCACGGCAAGAAAAATCCTTGGCGGTATGCCTTGAAATGCTTCAAGACTATACTGCCAAGGACTTTTCTTTGTTTGCCGTGCAGACAACGGCTGACTTTTATAGCCACAACTCGCAGTTTCATTTTTATCGCAGAATCCAAACGACATGAAACAGTAGCACGCCACCCTTTCATGTCTTAGTAGTACGGCATGAGGAAAAGTGCTTCTTTTTGTCGGTTGCAGGCTAACCGATCAAAAGAAACACCATTCCTTGATTTGTCGTACCATTTTGTTTGCTTACTCCACCGCAAGAAAGAAGTCATTGATGTAAACCCCAACGACCACTTTCATGCTTGGCTGCACAGCCTTGGAGAAAACCCGATGCAAGAAGCATGGACAAGCCATACTCTTCTTTCATCGGAATTTCTCTGAAGGCTGTGCCATTCTTGAATGCGAGTTCCATTTTCCTAAAACATTTGCAAGACAGTAATTGTATCCATTTCTCAGAAATGAGTATGCGATAATCGTGCAGTCCCAAAACTTCCGTGAAGTTTCTATTTTCATTTGCCGCTCTGATTTTCTTTCCTCCACATGGTCTTTCCTTTTGGCATCAACCGTTATCGTGCAGGTGCAAAGGTATGGCAGCGGGCTTTGGAAATAAAAGGTCGAGCCTTCGGTTTTCGAAAAAATCTCCACACCGTTGGGTAGTATTTTTCCGAAAAAACTTGTATTTCCAGCCTCGCCGCCCTTGAAAGGCACCTGAAACGAAACGACCGATGCGACAGGAAGACGCAAAAAAAATGTCGGAAAAGGGAGCGACAAAAAGGTGAAGAAACGAGAACTTCCCTTCAGTTCCTGGAACCGCAAATAAATTTAATTCAAGGCTATATGACAACAAACATCAACATAACACAGACTTGGTGGAGATTACCCTCCGCAGTCGGCTCAACCCTCATCGCTTTGGTGACTTGGTTGGGATATATGGCTCTCTGCATGGTCGGTGAAGTCATATTGGGAATTGTGAAGTTCATCTTCGGCATCATCATTTCCATTCTTTCTATGGTGGTACTGATTGGGACATTCATTTGGTTATTGACACTTTAAGCATACAAGAATATGGGAACAAAAAGACATTCAAAGACTGCATCACAGCAGTGCAGATATTATGAGGTGGACAACATCTTTGAGTATATGGTGGACACATACATCAATGGTAACATCACATCATTCAAGGACATCTACAGAGAGTTGAACAAGGACGCAAGACGTGATTTCGTGGACTTCATCTTCAACGAGGTGAACCCGAAATATACGATTGAGCTAATCAAGCAAACCATTTAATGAGCAAGCGATATGAACAGAAGCATTGAAGCGATACCCACATGGGCACTCTGCTACATCATCAATGGCGATGCAAGCGGACTGACTGACGAGGAAATCCGTATGGTGGACGAAGCCATACGCAAGAACAATATTGAGATTGTAAGTCCAAGATACAACGAGGACATGTGCACAGAACCTTACTTCAGCCGTTATCCGTTCTTCGGACTGCCTACAGAAGTTGAGGACTGCGACATCATCTATCACGAGTAACAACCCCTTTAACAACATCAGATATGAACACTACAGAATATTTCAAGAGAACCATACAAGCCTATTTGGAGGAGCGAGCAATGGAGGACGAACTCTTTGCAGCCAAGTATGACAACCCCGACAAGAACATAGACGATTGCGTGACCTATATCCTTAATTGGGTACAGAAGAGCGGTTGCAACGGCTTTTGCGATGACGAGATATATGGGCAAGCCATCCACTACTACGAGGAGAAGGACATCGAGGTCGGCAAACCATTGAACTGCCAAGTGTCTGTCAACCACCACATCGAACTCACAGAAGAGGAGAAGGCACAGGCAAGACAGGAAGCCATCCGCCAATATCAGCAAGAGCAGATGAACAAGATGCGTAACAGAGATACCGCCAAGCGCACCTCACAGAGAACGGAAACAGAAGTACACCAACCATCATTATTCGACACGTTATGAAACCAAGAACGAAATATCAGAAGCAAGTCGTAACCTCAAACAAGGGGTTACGACCTATCAAGGGAGCGCAAATGCAATGGGCATTCCGTGAGTGTCTTGACCACTATGCCTTTCAGTTGAAGCACGGACAGACCACCTGCATGGACTGCGGACACATTTGGACTACGGACGAGAATGCGGACAAATGTGTCTGCCCGAAGTGTAAGGCAAAGTTGGAAGTACAGCGCACCAAGCGACAGAAGGCAATGTCTTCTACCTATTTCAGCGTACTCACTGAACGTAAGGGACTGCAACTTATGCGAGCATATCAGATGAAAGCCTATTACCGCAAGGGACAAAAGGCAGACATCTATTGTTGGGAGGTGGCACGTTATTGGATGAACGAAAAAGGCAAGGTGGAGGTTATGGCACGCAAGCGCACAATGGGTATCTATATGGACACGTTCTGCTACGACTCCGACATTGAACTGCGCAAGGACAACACCACCTATCAGCATATTGCTTCATTTCCGGTCTGCCCCGACATGAAAGTCATTCCTCAGATATGGCGCAACGGCTTTGACGGAGCGTTTCACGGCATCGAACCGCTTACATTGTTCAAGGTAATGTTGACAGACCACCGCATCGAAACGATGATGAAGCAATGTCGTTACGGACACGTCCGCCACTTCATAGACCACCCACGGCACTTGGAAACTTGTTGGAATGCCTACAAGATAGCCAACCGCAACCATTACCTTATTACAGACATCGGCAAATGGGCGGACTACATCTGTATGTTGGTAGAAATGGGCAAGGACATCAGAAGTCCACATTACATTTGTCCCGACAACCTTGAAGCCGAGCACGACAGAATATCCGAGAAAATCAGAGCAAAGAAAGAAAATGAGCGCACCGAGGAGGAGATACGCAAGGCATTGAAGAACGAGGACAAGTTCAAGGAAATGAAGAGCCGTTTCTTCGGTTTGATGTTCACGGACGGCAATATCGTGGTGAGAATGCTTGAAAGCGTCAGAGAGCATGTTCTTGAGGGCAAGGCGATGCACCATTGCGTAGGCAGCGGTACAAACTACTCGCTCAATCCCGACTGCATCATCTTCTCTGCAAGAATAGCCGAACAAAGGGTTGAGACCGTGGAGTTTTCTCTCGAACAGATGAAAGTCGTACAATGCCACGGACTACAGAACAAGGATACCGAGCACCATGCCGACATCATCAACTTAGTGAACAGCAATGCAAGACTTATAGAGCAACGAATGGTTGCAACAACATAAAATCCATATCGGCGGAGCGATGAAAATTCGTTCCGCCACTTTCTTCATGAGCCGAGGAGCGGAAAGAAAGTGGCAAAGAACCGTTTTTTCCTTATCTGCGATGCTTGCAGAATAACAAAGGACAGCCCAAATCAAAAGGACTGTCCTTTATTCATAAATCGTTTTTTCTGTTCCTTGGGAGATAGTCCCATCTGGCGATTGACACTTTTGCTTACTAATGCGGCATGATGCCGTCCTATGGATTCAGTGGCAAGCTGAGATTTTAGCCGTAGTCTTTCTTTTTCATTGGCGTACTCTTAATTTATTGTCAGAGGCGATACGACTTGAGACCTTCATCGAATGTAGCCTTGATTTCGGCTGCATAGGCATTGAAGTGTTCGTTGATGATGTTATCCACATAACTTGCAATGGAAATCTTTCCCTTGCCTACGATACTGACAAATTTAGTCACACGCTCATGAATGTCCTCGCTGATGCCAACATGTCTGCCATATCTTGCGGTAAAACCTGCATTTGCCATGAACTTACCGACATACTGCTCAGCACGCTCTTTCTCCATTCTGTCGATTGGCTCAAATTCACCCACATCATAATTCTCATATGCTGCATCTTCATCAAAACACTCCTCCTTGTCGGAAATAGTTGACGATGTACGGTCTTGAAATGTCTCTTCAAGACAAGCGTCAATCTGTTTCCCAGCTTCCTCCATTGTCTCTTCATAATTTCTCATGAAAGCCTCATACAACTCCTTGGCATCTGTCGAAGTGAGTTGTCCTTTACTACAGTTTTTTGTTTTGTCTGCCATAATCATTTTTTAATTGTTATACAAATTCTCTGCTATTGAAATACTTGTTGACTATTGAAAATCCGACTTCAACAGTTTTTGTCAGATACCTGACATATGCAATTCCATCAACGCATCTATTTTGCGTTTAATAATCTTTGAGCGTTCTGCGATTTCAGCTTGTAGCTTTTCGCTGTCCATTTCCGAGAATGTTTTGCCCACATGTGCAAATCTATCCTTTGTTGCATTGTTTTCTTCTGTTCTTTCCATAATTCTCCTTATTAAATTGTTATACAAAGTCGAGGATATTGAAGTCCTCTATGCTATCTGGCACTTTAAACTCCTTCTTTGGCTTGGACGTTTCTTCTATCT
>OJOB01000680.1_pt1 | contig 10774 bp, 7 predicted proteins | sample 1598211 | NCBI WGS metagenome assembly OJOB01 (sample SAMN03922461, study PRJEB24848) | human gut metagenome | isolation source: stool sample | host: Homo sapiens | place: Germany | collected 2009-11 | reverse complement strand
GTCGAATACCGTGTGGAGCGCCGTTGCGAGCGACGAAGGGCTGGTGTTTTCTCCGGCATCGGGCGAGAACGACGGGGCGATTACCGTTACGGCGGCTCCTGCGGGTAAAACATCCGTAATTACAGTGACCGCCGGCGAAGGCGAGCAGACCGTGACGCGGCAGGTCGAGATTACATGCGAGAACCAGATTCCCGTTCCGGAGGAGACGATTTATTACGACGACTTCGATCAGACGCCTTTTTCGGGATGGGCCGATGCGAGCGCCGCATGGCAGAATCCGACCGGTCCGGGGGCGGCAGGGGTGACCTATACCTCCGCCCGGACTCGTATCAATAACGATAATTTCGGATCGTCGGGCCGCTATCCGGGAGCTTCGGGTGCGAACTACGTCCGTATCTGGTTCGACAACGGTCCGTATTTCATCGTGAATGACATCGCGCTTACGCCCGACCAGGTCGATCTGACCCTCTCTTTGGGCGCTTCGTTCACGGCGGCCGACTGTCTGATCGAGTTGAGCGGCGACGGCTCCTATTGGCAGCGGATCGATTATACCGGATCGAGGGCTTATAATATCTGGGAACAGATCTCCGTCGATTTTACCCTGGCTGTTCCCGTACAGCGGCTCTTCATCCGCTTTACGCCGCAAGGTTCGCAGAGCTACGGCGTCAATTTCGACGACTTGAAGCTCACGACCGGGCCGGGCGGACAGACGGTCGATTTGGACGGCGGCGACTACCGGTTCCCCGAGCTGCCGTCCAATTGGACCGCTCCGACTTCGTCCCAGGCTGTCGTTTCGGGCGATTATGCCTTCTTTACGCATTGGACGCAGACCGTCAATACGCGGAAAAACCTGCGGAATTACTCCTATTGTTACGATACGCGGCGCCATAACCCGATTTGGGTCGCCTATCCGATGCATGCCTGCTACCGCGAGGGCGGCTTCGGACGTACGGATCCCGATCCGTGGACGGCGGATCCGTCGCTCGATGTGGCGTATCAGTCGAAGATTTACCGCAAGGACGGTCCCTCCGGTTCGGATCCCTATCAGTATTGGACGAGCAATACGATGGCTTATCTCCAGCGGTCGGGATATTGGGGGAAGGGACATCTCTGCATGTCGAGCGAACGCGGCGGTGCGAACCAGCAGATCAACATGCAGACGTTCTATCCGACCAACATCGCTCCGCAGCCGAGTGCCAAAGCCGGTACGTTCGGAACAGTCTGGGGGTATGTCGAGGCGCTCTTTGCCGGGACGCGGAACAGCGAAAACGATATTGTAGCCGACGACGGCGTGCAAAATATGAACATCGTTTCCGATACGCTTTTCGTGGTGGCGGGCTGTTACTACGAGCATGATTACTGGCAGGAGTACGACTCTTCGGACTCCAATCAGGCCGAGCCGGACCCGGCGCAGAAACTCTGTACGATGCCGACCCATCAGTTCAAGATGGCGTTGCGTACGAAGTCGGGCAGCACGGGTAAACGGATTCAGCAGTGTACGGCCGATGAGTTGCAGGCCGTCGGTTTCTGGATCGAGACCTTCACCGACAGTCCGGAAACCAGCGCCCGCGCGGAATTGCGCCGTATCGCGGTGCCGGTCAGCTTCATCGAGGAGAAGATGGGCATGACCTTCTTCCCCGAGGTTCCCGAAGAGGTGAAGACACGGATCCCCGTGCCCGAAGAGTGGGGATTCTGAGTTTGGAGTGATAACTGTTTCGGGGAGGGACGCATTCTGCAAGGATGCGTCCCTCGTTTTTCGGATTTGAAACGGGTGAACCCCGGAAGTTTCGGAACCTGCCGGACGAGAAAATCGGGATGGGACGGACAAAACGGCAAAATATCGGTTATTTTTGCCCCGCTGAAAAAGTATGCGCCGGATGTACTGTCCGCATCGGACGGTTCCTGAATCTCCTTTGCGGGGGGCGGATCGGATTCTGTCCGAACAGGGTGGCGCAGTTTTGCTCCGGAGCGATCCGATATGCGTTTGTGGCCGTCTGTTGCTGCGGCCGGGACGAACCCGCAGACAGGATCCGTGAGCGGCGGGGCTTTGCCCGGGCGACACCCGGTATTTTTCAGTATTGACTGCTTTGAGTAATTGACTATGCTGAAGAGAAACGGATGGACCCGCAGCCGTATCGCCCTGCGGGAGTGGATGCCGGTTATCGTGTTGATGTGTTGTACTTTCGTGTTCAATACGTCGGAGTTTATTCCCATCGGCCTGTTGAGCGACATCGCGGCCGATTTCGGGATTACCGAGGCTCGGGCCGGATTGTTGATTACGGTCTATGCCTGGGTCGTGGCGCTGGTTTCGCTGCCGTTGATGCTCGCGGTAGCGAGGATGGAGTGTCGGCGGCTGATGCTCGGGGTGCTGGGACTTTTCATTGCGAGCCACGTGTTGTCGGGACTTTCGTCTTCCTATGCGATGCTGATGGCTTCGCGGATCGGTGTGGCTTGTGCGCATGCGGTGTTCTGGTCGATCGTTTCGCCGCTGGCGGTCCGCGTCGCACCGAAGGGGGCGCAATCGGCCGCATTGGGATTGATTATCACGGGAACGTCGATCGCCATGATCGTCGGTCTGCCGCTGGGCCGCGTGATCGGACTTTACGTGGGGTGGCGGACGACCTTCTTCTTCATTGCTGCGGTCGCGGCGGCCGTTTGGCTGTTTCTGGCGGCGATCTTTCCCCGGGTCCCGAGCCGCGACACCATTTCGCTGCGCAAGGTGCCTTCCCTGCTGGGAAACCCCGCCCTCGTGGGCGTCTATGTGCTGACCGTTCTCATGGTAACGGGCCACTATACGGGGTACAGTTACATCGAACCGTTCCTGGCACAGGTGGCCGGGCTGGACAACGACTGGATAACCTGGGTGCTGACGGCGTTCGGGTTGGTGGGGATCGTCGGAAGCCTGTGGTTTTCGCGCGATTATGAAAAATGTCCCTACGCCTTCATGCGGTTTGCCGTCGTGGGTATTGCGTTTTTCCTGCTGTTGCTGCGCCTTTCGGCTTTCGGGCACTTTCCGGTTGTCGCCCTGTGTATCTGCTGGGGGTTGGCCATTACGATTTTCAACCTGGTTTTCCAGTCGGAGATCATTCGTCTGGCTCCCGAGGCGACGGCGATCGCCATGTCCGTCTATTCGGGGATTTACAACGTCGGAATCGGTGCCGGGGCCCTCGTAGGAGGATTCGTCTGTACGCACGCTTCGATTGCCCGGATCGGTTATGCCGGGGGTGCGATCGCACTGTTGGCGGCGCTCTTTTGCTTGGTGCGGTTGGTGCCGTTATTGAAAAGGAGCCGGGGCTGATTTCGAACGAAGAACCGAAAACGCCCTGCCATCGGAGAGGTGGCAGGGCGCTGTGTCTTTCGGGGTGCCGACCGGAGCGGTCGGATCAGCGGTGCAAGCTGGTCGGGAGCTATTCAGCCTGTCGCGTCCCGCTCGGATCGAGGGGCTTGAAAAAGCCTCTTCCCGATTTTTTATAGAGCCAGAGCATGAAAAGACCCGTCAGGATGCCTACGCCGGTGCCGAGCAACAGATCGACGGGGAAGTGTTTGGCCAGGTAGATGCGCGAGTAGCAGATCAGCAGCGCTGCGGCGATCCCGAGCCATGTGAACCAGCGGCGGCGGATGACGGCGGCCGACATTACGACGACTGCCGCGATCGTCGCGGCGTGGGAGGATACGGTGCCGTATTTCCCGGCGACGGCTCCGGCGGGAACGTGTACGAGGCTGTTCGGTGTGGGGAGCCCGGCATGCCGCCAGGCGAAGAGCGAGTCGGCCGGAATGTCGAGTCCTTCGAGGGCCGGAGAGAACATCGGGCGCCAGCGGGGAGGAAAATCGGCCCAAAGGTGTTTCAGGGGACCCGAGTGCTTGAAGATGCCGCAGAGCATGTCCGAGAGCACCAGGGCGAGAGCCAGCGCCGCGAGGAAAAGCAGCGTGTTGCGCCATCCGTAGCGCCGGCAGACCAGCCAGAGTATCAGCAGGTAAAAGGGAATCCAGATCGCCATGCCCGAGATGAGGGTCATGATCCGGTCCAGGCAGGGACCGCCGTCGAAATTGAGAGCCAGAAACAGGGATTCGTCGCAGGAGTGCATAGGTCGTTTAGAATTGGAAGTAGATGAAAGGCTGGATATCGCTCGACTTGACCTGCATCACCAGCCAGATGACGCACGCGGCCAGGAGAACCTGTACGACCGTCGGCAGGGAGGTGACGAATCGTTGCGCCCAGCGGTCGCAGCGGTCGGGAAGCATGTGCAGCAGGTAGCCGATGCCGACGAGCAGGAAGATGCCGGCATAACCTTCGAGCACCTGGGGGATGACCGAAGGATTGAAGTTCGTGAAAATTTGGTGGAGCATCAGCTGCACGGTTTTCATCGATTCGGCACGGAACATCAGCCATCCGAAGCAGACCAGATTGAAGGTGAAGAAAATGCCCGGAATACGCCAGAACCACCGCATTTCGGCTCCTGTGGCTTTGGAGCCGGGAACGACGCTCAGCCAGAGCTTGTGCAGGGCCAGCGCTATGCCGTGCAGCGCTCCCCAGAGGATGAAGCGCACGGCCGCCCCGTGCCACAGACCGCCGAGCAGCATGGTGACGAGCAGGTTGAAATAGGTGCGGATACGCCCCTTGCGGTTGCCGCCCAGCGAGATATAGAGGTAATCGCGCAGCCACGTGGAGAGCGAGATGTGCCACCGGCGCCAGAATTCGGTGATCGTGGCCGACTTGTAGGGGGCGTCGAAGTTCTTCGGAAAGCGGAAGCCCAGCAGCAGGGCGATGCCGATGGCCATATCCGAGTAACCCGAGAAGTCGCAATAGATTTGCAGGGCGTAGCCGTAGATTCCCATCAGGCATTCGAACCCGGAGTAGAGCAGCGGCTCGTCGAAGATACGATCGACGAAGTTGAGTGAGATATAGTCCGAAATGACGGCTTTTTTGAATAAGCCGATCAGGATCAGGAATACGCCCATGCCGAACATTTCGCGCGTGACCCGCAGCGGGTTTTGTCGGATCTGGGGAATGAAGTCTTTGGCCCGGACGATCGGGCCGGCTACCAGTTGCGGGAAGAACGAGAGATAGAACAGGTAATCGGCCCAGTTGTTCAGGGGTTTGAGTTGTCCCCGGCAGATGTCGATCGTATAGCTCATCGACTGGAATACGAAGAACGAAATACCGACCGGCAGGAAGATGTTCTGGAAGTTGAGGAACCCTTGTCCGAAGAGGTTGTTGGCGATTTCGATCAGGAAATTCGTATATTTGAAATAGCCCAACATGCCCAGATTGACCAATATGCTCAATCCCACGAGCCAGTATTTCGCCCGTTGCGTCCGCACTTTGTAGATGGCATGGGCGATCCAGTAGTCGCTCACTGAAGCGAAGACGAGCAGCAGGAAGTAGATGCCGCTCGACTTGTAATAGAAGTAGAGCGAAAAGAGGATGACATAGACGATACGGGCTATCGGAGCCCGGCGGGTGAATCCGTAGAAGAAGAGGAATCCTGCGAAGAGGAAAAGGAACAGTCCGCTGCTGAAGATCAACGGCTGCGATGCGTCGTACGTGAGCATCGAAATCAGCTTTTCCCCGATATTTTCTACCGTCTGGATCATGTCCGGGCGTTAGGGTTTTTGCATACGGGGCCTGGCTGCCTGGCGCAGCATCATTTCCAGGTGCGAGATTTTCCGGGTGTCGATGACGTTGTCATACGCAACGGGCGTGAAGGGAGGATGTTGTTCGGCACCCCGGTTGATGGCGTCGTACAGAGCCCAGGCTACGCGACGACCGCCTGCGAAATTGATGTGGGTGTAGTCCTTGCCGGCCCAGCCGTTGGCCACGAATTGCGCCATGCCGCCGAGTGACTGCATGGCGTCGTAGGCGCTCCAGAAGGCTGCCCCGCTGTTCTGCGCGGCCTGCCGTTGGGCCGCAGCCATGTAGGGGGCCGAATCCATCGGGCCGAATCCCGAGTCCGACTTCACGCTGCGGTCGCTGACGCTCATCACTAATACGGCGGCCGTAGGGAAGCACTGCCGGATGTAGGCGATCATCTTCTCGATCTGTTCGCCGTATTTGGCGAAGGAGCGGATGCCCGGTTCCAGGATGTTGAGACCGTATTGCAGGATCACCAGGTCGTAGCCGAGCATTTCATTGATCTGGGCATTGACCGTGGGCGAGGTCCAGAACATCGCCTGTCCGTTGTTGCTGCGGATCGAATAGTTGTCCACCACCACGCCGGGCGCCGATTCGAAGATTGCACCGTAGCCGATCGTTTCTGCGGCACCCGACAGCACCTTGAAACTCAACGAACGGATGTCGTCATGGACGACGATCTGTCGCACGGCGGGCGAACCTTCGATGTCGAACGTACGGTTGTCCCGATCATTGACGGTCACTTCGATACGGCTGTCGTCACGGCTGACGAACAGGATCCGGGCCGTGCGGCAACTGTCCAGGCAAGCCCGGTCCGATGAACCTTCCCAGCGAACGGAGGCTCCGTCCGAAGGTTGGCAGAGCCAGCCCGAGATGTAATAATAGTCGCTGATGGCGGCGGGGGTGTTCCGCCGTTGCATGATGTTGTAGGAGTCCCAACCTTTGGACTGGGTTTTGATCGTGCGCCGGAAACCGGTCAGCGGCGAAGCCATCGGAGCGAAACCGGCCCCGGAACCGCCGAACCGGAGCTGCAGCTTTTCACGCAGGTCCGAGGAGAGGATGTCGCCTTCGACGAACGAGTCGCCCATGACCGCGATACGGACAGGAGCGTCGCCTTTCTGCAGTTTTTCATAGAAGGCCGTGAGGCGGCTGTGTCCCGTCGTGTCGAAATCTTCGATCGGGATCAGCGTCGGCGACAGCCGGACCGAATCCGGAAGCCGGGGTTGGGCAGTCGTATCGTCCGCCTCTTCCCGGAGGTTCCATTCGTAGGTGGTCGGGGCGTGTTGAGGCACCGTGTCGGCGATCTGGCGGGCGACCTGCGTCAGGTCGATGTGGAAATCCGCATCGTCCAGATCGATCGCTTTTTCGGCTTTTTCGAGGTCTTCTTCGAAAGAGATGAGGTCGGACAGGATGTTAGCCCTGCGCAGACTGACCCCGCCGAGCGTTTGCGGCGGTATCAGGCTCAATCCGATGAGAACGGCGATGAGCAGGGTGACGGCGATCCAGCTCCGGTGTGTGTAGTCCTTTTCCGGGGCCATCAATCACGGCGTCCTAAAATCATCAAAACGTAATAGAGCAGCGACGCTACGGCACTCAAGGCCGCTACCAGGTAGGTGCGGGCAGCCCACGAGAGGGCTTCCTTGGCTTGTCCGAGCTGTGCGCCTTCGAGCGTGTGGCTGCTCTGGAGCCAGGCGAGGGCCCGCTGCGAAGCGTTGTATTCCACCGGCAGGGTGATGATCGAGAAGAGAGCCGATACGCCGATCATGCCCACGCCGATCCAGCAGAGCAGTTCATTCTGCGTGGAGGCCAGGATCACCAGGCCGATGATGATGACGAACATTGCCATACGCGAGGAGAACTGCACGATGGGTACCAGCTGCGAACGCAACGCCAGCGGAGCGTAGCCCTGTGCATGCTGGATGGCGTGCCCGCATTCGTGGCAGGCGACGGCTGCCGCCGCGACGCTGCGGCTCGAATAGACCGCGTCGCTCAAATTGACGGTCATCGTCTGCGGATTGAAGTGGTCGGTCAGTTGTCCGCTGACGTGGGTGATCTTCACATTGTGGATCTTGTTGTCGCGCAACATCTTTTCGGCGACTTCCGCACCGGTGAGTCCGCCGGGGAAAGGCACTTCGGAGTATTTTTTGAAGACGTGTTGCAGGCGGGCCTGCACGATGTAGCCGATTACGCCGATCACGATAATCAGCACGAACATGCCCATCGTGGCGGCGTCGTACCGCGACGCTACGGGCTCCGTGGTGTAATAACCGCTTTGGAGCAGGTTGAAAATCAGCAGCATAATTTTTCAATTTCAGTGTCTGCGCTTCGATTTTTCCCGGACATATTCGGCCCCGGATTTCGAAGACGGACAGGGTTGTTATTTCGTATTCCGGCAGGTGTAGTATGCACCGGCCTGTTGAGCCGGCATCAGTACTATATCATTAACGTTCATGTGGGCCGGTAATTGTACGATCCAGGCGATCGTTTCCGCAATATCCGCGCCGGTCAAAGGTTCGACGCCGGTATAGGTCTTGTCGGCTCGCTCTTGATCGCCGTGGAAACGCACCAGCGAAAATTCGGTTTCGACCATGCCCGGACGGATCTCCGTGACCTTGATGCGGTGGCTCAGCAGGTCGGCACGCATGGCTTGCGAAATGGCGTGTACGGCGTGTTTCGACGCGCAATATACGGCGCCGTTTTCGTAAGGCTCGGTTCCGGCGATCGATCCGATGTTGATTACGTGTCCCCCGCCTGCGGCGATCATTTTGGGTGTGATGATGCGGGTGACGTAGAGCAGTCCCTTGACGTTCGTGTCGATCATGGCGTCCCAGTCGGCCGTGGAGCCCTGGTCGATGTGTTCGAGTCCGGCGGCCAGCCCGGCGTTGTTGAGCAGCAGATCGACCCGATCGAGCGGTTCGAGGTGTTTTCTGCATTCGGCTTCGCTGCGTACGTCGAAACAGAGCGTGCGGCAACTGCCGCCCTGCGCTTCGATGGCAGATTTGAGCGCTGCCAGCCGTTCGGCGCGGCGCCCTGTGGCGATGATGTCGTATCCGAGGGCTGCGAGCCGTAGCGCCGTAGCGTGTCCGATGCCCGAAGTGGCCCCTGTAATTAAAGCTTGTTTTTTCATAATGGTCGGTTTATCGAACAAAAGTAAGAAAAATTTATGTTACTTTGCATGAAAAATACGTGCAAAATCGGAAGAGGGTGAATCTCGAACTGTTCATAGCGCGCAGAATCGCGCGTAACGGACCCGGCAACCGTCCGGGTGTGATGGTTCGTATCGCCGTGGTCGCGGTAGCGTTGAGCGTGACGGTGATGATTCTGGCTTTGGCCGTTATCATGGGTTTCAAGCGGGAAATCACGGATCGTGTCACCGGCTTCTCGGCCCAGGTCGAGGTCGCTGATCTGCGAAGCGCCGGGTCGATCGAGTCGGTGCCGGTACCCCGCAGCGAACAGCTCGAGAGGGCGATCCGCTCGGCAGGCAAGGTCGTACGGCTCGCTCCCTATGCCGTGAAGGGGGGCGTGGTGAAGACGCCCGATGCGATTCTCGGCGTGATGCTCAAGGGGGTGGACGGCGGTTACGATTGGTCGTTTTTTCGGGACCATCTGCTCGAGGGCGAGTTGCCCCGTGTCGGGGATTCGATTCGCACCAAGGAGATTTTGATCTCCCGGAGCGTTGCCCGGGAGATGGGGCTTGTGCCCGGCGATAAGGTCGAGATGCTTTTCGTCGAGTCGGAGAAGAGTCCGCGCCGCGATCGGTTCAAGGTGTCGGGTATCTATGCGACCGGGATGGACGAATTCGACCGGAGCGTGGCGATGACCGATTTGAGAAACGTGCAGCGGTTGGCCGACTGGTCGTCCGACGAGGTGTCGGGCTACGAAGTGACGCTCGCGGATTTCTCGCAGGCGGAAGATTTCTCCCGCCGGCTGAACGATATGTTGCTGGATTCGGATCGGGAGGCTTTTTGGGACCTGACGGCCCGCAGTGCGCAGGAGCGGTTCCCGACCGTGTTCGACTGGCTCAAGACGCACGATGTCAATGCTGCGGTGATCCTGGTCATCATGGTCGTCGTGGCCGTGTTCAACATGGCGACCGCGTTGCTGACGCTCGTGCTGGAGCGTACACGTATGATCGGTCTGTTGAAGACGATGGGAATGAACAGTGCGTCGCTGCGCCGGATTTTTCTCTACCGGGCCTTGATGCTCATCTTGCGAGGGGTCGTGTGGGGCAATGCGATCGGTTTGGGAATCTGTCTGTTGCAATATTATTTCCACCTGATCCCGCTCGATCCCGAGGGTTATATGCTGTCGGAGGTGCCCGTCGCGTTCGGCGTGGGGTGGTGGTTGGCGCTCAATGCGGGAGTCGTGGCCGTGATTTTAACGTTGCTGATGCTTCCGGCTTCGATCATTTCACAGGTCAAACCGGTGGAGGCGATCCGTTACGATTCATAAATAGAGTACATAAAAGATGAAACCATACGATACAGAGCAGGACAAGAAAGAACAGGTGCGCGAGATGTTCGACCGCATCGCTCCGGCGTACGACCGGTTGAACCACACGCTTTCGTTTCAGATCGATAAATTGTGGCGTCGGCATGTGGTGCGGATCGTGCGGCGGATGCAGCCCCGGCGGATTCTCGACGTAGCGACCGGTACGGGCGACCTGGCATTGGCGATGGCCCGCCGCATGCGGGGCGTGCAGGTATTGGGCGTCGATCTTTCGGAAAATATGCTTGCGGAGGCCCGCCGGAAGGCGACGGCCTGCGGACTGGACGAACGGGTGGTGCTTTCGCTCGGGGATGCGGAGCGCCTGGAGGTGGCGGATGCGTCGGTGGACGTGGTGACGGTGGCTTTCGGAGTGCGTAATTTCGGGGATCTCGGAGCGGGACTCCGGGAGATCGTCCGGGTGCTGAAGCCCGGCGGGAAGGTCGTTATCCTGGAGTTTTCGACCCCTCGCAATCCGTTGTTCCGAAGGGTGTACGGTCTTTACAGCCATCGCCTGTTGCCCGCTATCGGCGGGATGATCTCCAAAGACCGCAAGGCATACGAGTACCTGCCTGCTTCGGTGGATGAATTTCCGGCTCCGGAATGTTTTATGGCGATGATGCGCGAGGCGGGATTCAAGGATTGCAGGGCCCGTTC
>OJOB01000663.1_pt1 | contig 10998 bp, 13 predicted proteins | sample 1598211 | NCBI WGS metagenome assembly OJOB01 (sample SAMN03922461, study PRJEB24848) | human gut metagenome | isolation source: stool sample | host: Homo sapiens | place: Germany | collected 2009-11 | reverse complement strand
AACAGAAAGCTGTCATAGCTCGCTGTCTGGGCTTTGAACTTCCTGTCAAGCTCTTGCTCTGGTGTGATATGCTCGTCCTCATGGTAGCTGTGTACGAAGTGCTTATAGGTTCTTCCCCCAGTCTTGCCCCACAGCTCCTTGGTGGCTTGCATTTCGTCCTTTACTGTATCTGGTTCACAGTGCAGACCGCTGACAAGCTTATCTTCCGTCTTTTCCTCTTTCGTCACATAGTCCAGTGCTTGCCCTATGCCTGCTTTTGAAGAAAGCAGAGCAGTCCAAGAGAGCAGCTTCAAGAGTTAAACCGACAGAGCCGGACAGAGCTGGAAAACAGTCTGCTCAAAGAAGCGTTGGCGATGTCGAGCGAGAACTGCGAGGAATTGATGAAGCAGTCAAATCAAGAACAAGTAAGGGCAGAGCGGAACAGGCAGAGAGACGCAGAGCAGAACAGGAAGCTCATCAGCGAGCTGAAGCAGAGCGTAGAGCTACTGAAGAACAGCAACGAATTGCTTCAAGACGCTATATCGGGCGAGGTTGGGAGTTTGAAAGATGAGGTTAAGGAAAATACCGTCCAAGAGGTTAGAAAGGCATTACAGGCGAATATAGAGGCTATACAGAGGGCTACAAAGCTTCTTGAGAAGCAGTCTGATACACTTACGAGCGTGATGAAGCAGAAGATCCGGGAGCTGGAGGAAAGCAAAAACAGCTTTTTCAGATATGAGGGTTTGAAACTGTACTTGTTTTGGGGCGGTATGGTCTGTAATATTTTAGTATTTCTTATGCTAGCGTCTAGCATGTTTGGTAGGTGAAAATATATCTAGTTAGATAAAAAAAGGTACAAAAAACTCATTGATAAGATTAGCAGTCAAGGCGAGAGGGAGTGAGGGGTAAGTATTGACACCAAAAAGGCACTCCCTTATAATTAACGAAAAAAAGGTAAAAAAACCTATTGATAAGATTAGCGGTCAAGGCGAGAGGGAGTGAGGGGGAAAAGACTATGGCAAAATATACCAAAAGGAGAGATAAAAGAAGGTATGAGTGGGAGTCTGCTTATCGGGAGAAAGAAGCCCTTATGTTGGAGAGGGGATACCCGGAAGTAAGTCCTCATGATTTCTATCGGGAGTTGTTTCCGGCTGGCAGTCTCCAGCAAGAGCCGGAGGACGGAAAAGGCAATATTATAGCGACACAGATTAGACCGTCCGGCAAAGGAAGAACCCGGCAATGGGTAATTGATGATAGTCTGAAAATGCTGGATAAGGTCATAGGGGATAGGTTTGGGCTGATACCGCCTATTAGTTTTTACGGAAAGTCACACACGAAAGAGAACGCTCATGAGCTGTTTGCGGTGGTGGTGGATGTGGACTATGTAGGTAAACGGCAGTTAAAGAACCTGTTGAAGCAGTTTGGGAATGGCGTACAGCTTCGTCCGACTTATCTTGTCAGCTCCGGCAAGGGCGTACATCTTTACTATTTCTTGCAGGAGCCGGTTCAGTTGTATCGAAACCGGGAAGAAGTGCTTGCAGAGCTAAAAGAAGCTCTTATCCGGCGGCTATGGAATGATACCAGCTCTATTCGTCCGGACAGCCCGGATATAACCGGCATTTATCAAGGTTTTCGGTGTGTGGGCAGTCAGTCGAAGCTGGGGGCAGATTTTCCAGTAAAAGCCTATAAGTTGTCAGAGAACCGTTACACGCTGGAGGATATAAAAGCCAGCATACCGAGTTGTAAGGTTGACTTTGCTCCGTTGTACGAGAAGCCGAGAAGAAAAAGCACCGTTACGCTGGAAGAAGCAAAGGAGTTGTACCCGGATTGGTATGAGAAGCGGATTGTGCAGGGAGAGCCGAAGCAGAAAAGTAAAAAGCAGGGCGGTACGTGGGTGTGTAACGAAGCTTTATATGAGTGGTGGAAACGGAAAATAACAGAGGAAGTAAAAGCCGGAGGACGTTACTTTTCCATTATGGCATTATGCTCTTATGGCTTGAAGTGTGGTGTGTCGGAGTATAGGATAAGACGAGATGCCTATGCGTTTTTAGAGCATTTAGAGAGTCTAACCGAGGACGAGGACAACCATTTCAGCAGGGCAGATGTGAAGGACGCTCTCCGAGCATTAAAAGGGGATAGAAAAAGGCTTTCAACGATAGCAAGCCGGGAATGGATAGAGGATAACACAAAGGTTACGATACCAGCAAATAAGCGGAATTACAGAAAACAAGAAGCCCATTTATATCTTGCTAGGCGAAAAAAAGAGGATATGAAAGTCATAGGCGAAGTAGTAAATGAGGGTAGACCAACTGCAGAGCAAACGGTCAGAGAATGGCAGGAGAGCCACCCGGCAGGAAAGAAAGCGGACTGCATACGGGAAACAGGATTGAGCAAGCCCACCGTTTACAAGTGGTGGAAGTAGGGAATACTTGAAATGGCTATCTGAATATGCTATAATGGCGATAGCTAAAAAGGATATGGTACCACGAGTACACAAAGTGAAAGCCCCGGAGGTGACGCTCCGGGGCTTTCTTTAGGTTAGTTGTCACTGTCGTTTCCGTCTAACCATTTGCAGATGTAGTAGCTGGTTACGCCTGCCATAACGGAAACCAAAAAGGATATAATAATTTCCACGAGTACACCCCCTTTCTGTTGCCAGATTGGGTGCGACAACGTTGAATATTATATCATATACTGATAGTGTATTACAATTTAATTCTCTAATTTAATGTATCAAGGAAATAATAAGAACAGCTTGTCTTATTTGTGAAAATTATGATATAATTGCTATAAATCTTAGTGCAAAGTGGGATGGTGTAATGAAAAGAAAAGTTATTGTCAGCATAACTTTTGTAGTATTGCTATGTAGTATTGTTTTGTGCGTGATAAATCAAAAAAAAGCTCCATTTATTGAAGGTGTCATTGTTGAAAAAAACGAGCGATTTTTTACCATAGAAACGGATATACAAGAAAAAATAGTCTGTACTTTGCCAAAAGAATATGATTATCAAGATATATCGCTGGGAGATAACATAAGAGTGTATTATAAAGGCGAAATTTTAGAAACAAGTCCTGCACGAATAAAGAATGTAAAAGAAATTAAAAAAATATAATATCCTTGCAAACGGAAAGGAGTGAATATGAAGAAAAATAAGATTGTGAATAAAATAGGCATTTTAGTTTTAGCAGTAATGCTTAGTATCTTATCTTCAATTACGGTGTTAGCGAGTGAACCAGAACTGCTTTAATGACTGCCATACCTTATCCAACTCCTTTTGGTTGTCGGTAATAAGATTGTACTGATAGTATCTTCCGCCATTTAGTGCATGTGCTATCTGGTTCAAATTATTACCCACCCTCTTTAACTCTGGTATAAGTTCTTTTATTCCGTCTGTATTGGTTATGGGTTTATTCAGAACGCATGAAAGAATGTACTCTTGTTGGCTCATTCCCGACTGCTCTACTTTTTTTCTTAACTGTTCAGCTTCGGCTTCTGAAATCCTAATGTTTATCTGAACATTTCTCTTTCTGCCCTTAGCTTCTTGCTTCTCTATTTCTGACATTCTCTTACTTCCCCGTTCTTATATTCTACATACATGACACCGCCAACAGTGTCCATAACCTTTGCTGTGTCCTTTGCCTACTACATCTGCAAATGGTTGGACGGAGAAGAATAACTGGTAGCCAGCCTTGGGATTAAGCCACCCACCCAGAACGGAATAGAAAAGCCCCGGAGTCGCAACCTCCGGGGCTTTTTGCTGTGCCACATGAGCACTTCTGTCATTTTCGCCTACTGGTATTATAGCATATGCCTTTCGGCATTTCAAGTATACCCTACTTCCACCACTTCAATACAGTATGCCGGCTAAGCCCAGTTTCTCTCTCACAATCTATCTTCTTTCCGTCCGGGTGCTGACGCTGCCATTCTTCGACAATCTTCGACTTTTCTCCGCTGCCTTTTGGTCTACCATTTCCCTCTCTCCAATCCCTATCCTGTCTTTTCATACGAATATCACGAATTGCCCTTGCTTCTTCTAAGTGATCAGCCTGTTTTTGGTAATTCCTTTTATTCGCTGGCATAGGAATAGCCGATACTCTTTCCGCTTCACTTCGACTATATGTGACATAATTTTCTTGATAAAACTGCATAGCGTCCATTATATCACGCTTAGTAAAACGGTTATGCTCATCATCTGACATATCATCAAGAAACTGCAATAGGGAAAAAGCGTCCGTAAAAAGCTCATCTTCCGGAATATCGCACTTAACGGCATAGGACGCCAAAACGCAAAGGCAGCTGTATCTATGCCCTACAGAAGCTCCCTCTTTTATTTTCCGCAGCCACCAATCATATAAGTCCCTTTTGACATGCCAGCGCTCACGGCGCTCCCCCTGCACAATTCGCTTTTCATACCATTCCGGGTACTTCTTCCGGGCTTCGGCAAGACTCAAATCGCTCTTATAGTGAAAATCCGTGACCGCCTTGCTCTTATCCATAAGATACCCGTTCAAATACTCAATCGTCACTCTCTCGCCCGTTTCAAAAGCCTTTACCGGGTATCTCTTTCCCAGCTTTGACTGCGTTCCAACCATACGGAATCCCTGAAAAATCCCCTGATACTGAACCTGCTCCCGTTCCGTGAATGTACTTGTATATCGGTTCCAGACTTTCGCAATCAGCTCATACTTGAACTCTCGGAGCTTATCCTGCAAATGCTTATACAAGGGAACCGGCTTTTCCAGCAGATAATATAAATGCAGCCCGTGACCGCTGTTAATACAGTAAGTGCATTTCGGGATAATATCATGGTTCATTTGATGGAACACATCACGGAGCTGCGGCATCTCCACCCCGTCAAGGTCTATCGCTATCCCATACAGCCACCTTGCATTGGCTGCCGTCCGATTTCTGCCGGAATACGCCACAGGGGACATGACAGCAAACTCTGCCCCCTTGACCTCATCAATGACCGACAAATCATCAAATACAATCCGATTCTTTGCCTTATCGTTTTCGACTATAGTTATAATGCCATTTGCTTTTCCGTCCTCAAAATGCCCAGCTCTCTCAAAACTTCCCTCCGGGAAAACAGCCCGATAAAACTCTTTCGGCTTCACTTCCTCAAAAAACTGCCCAAGCCATTCATTTTTCAGCTTATACAACTGCTTTTCAGTCGGTTTTTTTGCCATAAGTCCACCACCTTTCTTCTCCCCTCTAAAACACCTATAGGGGGCTTATATTATCAATATATTTTATTGCACATTTTTGACCTCTTAAAAAAGGGCTGGTTTTCTCTCCCTTTCCTTGCCATTATAGCACTGCTACTTTTCCTTCGCAATCTCACTTTTCTCGTATTCAGAACAGTGCCCCTCTCTCTCAAAACTACCCTCTGGGAACACAGCCCTGTAAAAATCCTTGGGCTTCACTTCCTCATAGAACTGCCCCAACCATTCATTTTTCATCTTGAACAACTGCTTATCAGTCGGCTTTCTTGCCATGAATAAACACCTCTTTTCTGGCATATACTTATACTATATCCGCTACCCTATGACTGTTAGCCCTAAAGGGCTATAGGGGGCTTATATTATCAATGAAGTTTTTCCACCTTTTTTATTAAAATATAACACCCCAGTTAAGGGGTGTCAATTTAATAGTATCCTCTCGACCTCATACACCCTTTTACATACCACCTTATCAGCACATAAACGATATGTACCAGTATCAGCAGTAAAAGAAGATTGATAGGGATTACCGCCCTTATAGGCTCTGCAAAGTACACCGATACTGCAAGGCTTATGAGGAATACGGCAAGGCTCATGGTGTCCGCATAATCCTCTGTATAGAACTCAAACACCTTGCTTGCTCCAAGGAAGATAAGAAAGCCCACACCGATAGCAATACCGCCCACAAAGACGATTAAGAGAAGATAATGCACTATGGTAGCCACTACTGGCTGTGGTATCTTATCTCCCAGTTGTGAAGCCCACTGACCGCCTTTAAGAAGCAACTGGAACGCATTCACAATGAACTGCCATATAACCATGAAAAAGGTCTTAAAATCGCTTACAAAGGCTTCTGAACGTACTGCTGTGAATACTGTGGTAAGCACTCCATACAGTAGCAGACCTAACAGAAAGCTGTCATAGCTCGCTGTCTGGGCTTTGAACTTCCTGTCAAGCTCTTTCTTCTGGTCCAGATACTTCGCTGTTGCTCTCTGCTCTATATCTTCGCTTATGCTCTGCCTTTCGGATTTAAGGCTTGCCGACTGCTTGGCAGCTTCTCCGATTCTGCGGTCAAGCTCTCTGCCCTTGGCTTCATATTCCCTTTTAACGCTCGATACCGTAGCTTCGGCTTCTTGCTCTGCGTTGAGCTTGTCTTGCTTCAGCTTCTCGTTTTGCTTCTTCAGCTCTGCGTTGAGCTTCAGCACGTTGTCTGCTTCGTTCAGCTTCTCTATTTGCTCTGTCTGCTCCGCTATTCTCTTCCCTTGTTCGGCTACTGTCGATACCAGCTCTTGCTTCTCGGATAAGAGTTTCTGTATCTGTATCTCCGATTTCTCGGCTTGGTTCTTCCATTCCTCGGCTTGGCTTATGGCTTCGGAGGCTTGCAAGCCTTTCTTCTGCAAGGTCTTTTTGAGGTTCAGTTGTTCTTCCAGTAGTTTCCGTTCCTGGTCTTTTGCCCTGGTCTGTTCCTGGTCTGCCCTGGCTTTCCATTCCTCGGCTTGGCTGATAGCTTCGGAGATTTGAGAGTCTTTCTTCTGTGACTGCTGTGTTATCTGGCTGATATGCCTTTCCAGTTCTGCTATCTTCTGCGACTGCTGTTCTATCAAGTAGCTGTCTTGCTCTTGCTCTTTCATCAGCTCCGCTATTCTCTGCGACTGCTGTTCTATCAAGCTGTTGTCTTGCACGCTCTGTTGTGGCTGTTCGCTCTGCTTCTCTGCGTGCATTGATTTCAAACCCATGCTCTAAGCTCTCCTTTCCAAAGTCCACTGCATAATACTTTTCCAGTTTATTGTTGCGGACTTTACATTGTTTTTCCCCTTGGCTCTGCCTTTCAAGGTCTGTGAATGTGATGTATTTATGGCTGTCTTTCCAGTCCACACCATAGCCCCTTGCTTTCATCTGGTCTATGAAGTCCTCTCGGCTTGTGGCTGTTTCTCGGCAGTCCATGACCGCAAGGGCTGTATCTTGCACATAACTTTTCACTTCTCCATTCTCGGCTTGCTTCAAGAGGTTGTATGTCTCTTTATTCCACGCAACAGTTTCTTCTCTTTCTTCTCCGGAGAATGTCTTTCCCTTTTCCGGAACATGAAGCCCCTGTTGCCGGCTCTGCTCATTGCACCGGTCTTTCAAGTTCTGCAGATCCGCTTTGCTCCACTGCAACTTGTGACCGTTCTCATAATTCACACTGTTTACGATAAAGTGTGTGTGTATGTGTCCTCGGTCTATATGGGTGGCAATAAGTACCTCATGCCCTTTCCATGCTTCCGTACCCTTGGCAAGCTCGATTGCGTTCTTATGGGCTTGCTCTGGTGTGATATGCTCGTCCTCATGGTAGCTGTGTACGAAGTGCTTATAGGTTCTTCCCCCAGTCTTGCCCCACAGCTCCTTGGTGGCTTGCATTTCGTCCTTTACTGTATCTGGTTCACAGTGCAGACCGCTGACAAGCTTATCTTCCGTCTTTTCCTCTTTCGTCACATAGTCCAGTGCTTGCCCTATGCCTGCTTTTGAAGAAACTGCTTTAATGACTGCCATACCTTATCCAACTCCTTTTGGTTGTCGGTAATAAGATTGTACTGATAGTATCTTCCGCCATTTAGTGCATGTGCTATCTGGTTCAAATTATTACCCACCCTCTTTAACTCTGGTATAAGTTCTTTTATTCCGTCTGTATTGGTTATGGGTTTATTCAGAACGCATGAAAGAATGTACTCTTGTTGGCTCATTCCCGACTGCTCTACTTTTTTTCTTAACTGTTCAGCTTCGGCTTCTGAAATCCTAATGTTTATCTGAACATTTCTCTTTCTGCCCTTAGCTTCTTGCTTCTCTATTTCTGACATTCTCTTACTTCCCCGTTCTTATATTCTACATACATGACACCGCCAACAGTGTCCATAACCTTTGCTGTGTCCTTTCCTGTGTACTCCAACCTTGCACAGCCCATTATAAAATTGTCATCTAACCATTGCTTGATATGATACTGTGCTATTGTCTGCGGTCTCATATTCTCAATAATTCTCTTGGAGTTTTCTTCAAGCTCCCTTATCTCTTTACTCATTGATAAAGTCCTCTCTTTCCTTTACCCACTTCTTAATGAGTTCGATTTCCTCGTCCATGTTCGGCTCTTTCTCTGGTTTCCAGTCTTCTCTCATATCTTTCAGTTCTTCCAGTGCTTCTTCTAAGTCTGCCTTATAGCTTTCTAAATCTTCTTTTTCGCTTGCTATATACTCATCAACACTATTGTAACAAGGCACACACTCATAGCTTGTTCTATCATCATTGTACTTGTGGTATACAATGTCTTTCCATTCATCACTCGGCTCTGCTATATTCTGTTTAGTGATTTCAATGTCGGATTTTATTGTTTCTACGTTTTCCAACATATCCAGATAATGCTCTGGTTCATACCCAAAATTCAATAAGTGATTCAGCAGTGTAGGCTCTGGGAACATTCCGAACCAACAACGCTCGAACCACTGGTCAGCATAATCTCTTTCATCACTTCCGTTTGAGTAAGTACCGCCCACCAAATCTCCGACAAAATTCTCTATCAGCTCTCCGATTGTCAGACCATGCTCCCCACACTTTCTCGCCAGTCGGTCACAATCTGCATCCGACAATTTCACTGTGATTTTTCTCTCTCTGATTGTCTCAATTTCTTTCTTCTGTTCTTCGCCCCAACTCATGCTTTACCTCTCTTTCTTCTCGACATCATTCCAACAAATTTCCGCATATCTGCGGTCATTTCAAGGGGGATTGAAGGGGGGCTTGCCACCCTCACAAGTTCTAAATGGCTAGCCATTTAGGGAACTTGCAATATATCCGCTACACATAATATAGCATGTGGCTAGCCACTCGTCAAGCGGATATATTCGTACGTGGATTTTGCCAGAAATACAGTGGAGCTTACTCCCTCTTGGGTGACTTTGGAAATGGAAAAATGAGATAGTCAAGGGCTTGTTTTTTTCTATGCTTCCATGAGCTTCCGCTTGCGGATCAGCGATTGGCAGCATAGAAAAAAATTGTCGCAGACAACCCTTTACTCTCTCATTTTGGAATGGACAATCGAACCCAAGAGGGAGTAACGGAACGGACGGACAAGCATTTTCCCCTCGGACATTGTAGCCAACAAAAAAGAGTATCAAGGGTAAACTGCACAGTCTTGCGACTGCCCTTGACACTCTTTTTCTTATGGCTCTTGGGTAATTAAGGGGAAATGCCTTAGAGGGCTTCGCCCACGCTCCACCACTTCAATACAGTATGTCGGCTCAAGCCAGTATCCCTTTCGCATTCCGCTTTTGTTCCCAGAGGGTTGCTTTCTCTCCATTCTTCGACAATCTTCGCCTTGTCTGGTCTCCCTTGTAGAGCTTTGCCCCTGTCCTCATTCATTGTTTCAAGGGTAAAACGTGCGATTTTTAAGTGCATGGCTTGCTTTCTGCCGTTCCTCTTATTTGGCGGTATGACAACTTTCGTCTGCTTCTCTATCCATTCTCGGCTTGCCATAGTCGAAAGTAGCTTGTTATCAGCTTTGAGGGCTTTCAATGCGTCCTTTACATCTTCCCTTGTAAAATGGTTGTCCTCATCATCTGTAAGGCTCTCCAGATGCTCCAAAAATGAATAGGCATCTTGCCTTATTCGTCTTTCAGATATGCCACATTTCAAGCCATACGCACACAATGCCATGATTGAGAAGTACCTACCGCCTACCTTTACTTCGGTAAAAATCTTGTTCTTCCACCACTCATAAAGGGCTTCATTACATACCCATGTGCCTTTTTTCTTCGGTCTGCCCTCTACAACTCGCTCTTGATACCACTCTGGGTACAGCTTCTTTGCTTCGTCCAGTGACAGCTTACTCTTTTCTTTCTTCGGCTTCTCTGTAAGTACCGATAAATCAACCTTACAGTTCGGTATGCTGTCCTTTATATCTTCCAGAGTATAGCGGTTATCCGACATCTTATAGGCTTTCACTGGGAAGTCTGCCCCCAGCTTGCTCTGGCTCCCAACACACCTAAAGCCTTGATAGATACCTGTTATATCTGGGCTGTCTGGTCTGATACTGCTCGTATCGTTCCATAGTCTGCGGATAAATGCTTCTTTCAGCTCCGCAAGGGTATCTTCCAGATTATGATACAACTGTACTGGCTCTTTCAAAAAGTAATAGGCATGGACACCCTTTCCAGAACTCACAAGGTAGGTCGGTCGGAGCTGTACTCCGTTCCCGAACTGCTTCAAGAGGTTCTTCAACTGCTGTTTTCCGACATAATCAATATCTATTGCAACCGCATACAGTTCATGTGCGTTCTGCTTCGTATGTGTCTTGCCATAGAACGTGATAGGCGGTATCAGTCCGAACTCGTCCCCTATGACCTTATCAAGCATATTCAGACTATCATCTATAACCCACTGCTTCGTTCTTCCCTTTCCAGACGGTCTTATCTGGGTTGCAATCACATTTCCTTTTCCGTCATGCTCTGCACTCTGCAAGCTCCCCTCTGGGAACAAGTCACGATAGAACTCATGGGGGCTGACCTCTGGAAAACCTCTCTCCAACATCAGCTCCTCTTTATCCCTATATGCCTTTCTCCACTCATACATTGTTTTTGTATTTCTACGCATATTTTTCTCCTACTTAGATATATTATATAATATACTGCCCTTGCTTCGCTTGACCGCTAATCTTATCAATAGATTTTTGCACATCTGTAATACAAATATAACACCCCATTTCTGGGGTGTCAATTTAGTAGTATCCTCTCGACCTCATACACCCTTTTACATACCACCTTATCAGCACATAAA
>OJOB01000640.1_pt1 | contig 11348 bp, 9 predicted proteins | sample 1598211 | NCBI WGS metagenome assembly OJOB01 (sample SAMN03922461, study PRJEB24848) | human gut metagenome | isolation source: stool sample | host: Homo sapiens | place: Germany | collected 2009-11 | reverse complement strand
GAGATGTGTATAAGAGACAGGTCCTCCACGACCTGCGCGCCCGCCTCGTCGCCGCGCTCCTTGGCGAGAAACGCTGTGCGGCCGTCGACACCGCCCTGCTCCGCGGCAATCGCGTGCAGCAGGCTCTCGGGGTGCGCGGCCATGGTGCGCTTCGTGTCGCGGATCAGCGCCGTGGCGGAGGAGTAGGCCTCGAAGCATCCGCGGCTGCCGCAGGTGCACTCTTCGCCGTTTTCCGCGATGACCATGTGGCCGATCTCGCTCGCCGCGCCCGTGTAGCCTGTCAGGAGCTTGCCGCCGAGCACCACGCCGCCGCCGACGCCCGTGCCGAGCGTGACGACGATGGTGCTCTCCGCGCCGCGGCCGCAGCCGAACAGCGCCTCGCCCAGCGCCGCGGCGTTTGCGTCGTTGCCGAGGTGGATGGGAAGCGCAGTGTGCGCGCGCAGCGCGCTTCGCAGGTCGAAGTTCACAAAATTCAGGTTCGCCGCAAAGCGCACGATGCCGCTCGCGTCGTCCACCGTGCCGGGGCAGCCGACGCCCACGCCGCCGACGGTGTCCTCGCCGATAGAGAGCTGCGCGATGACCTGACCGATGCGTCCCGCGACCGCCTCGGGGCCGAGATCGACGCGCGTCGGGATAGAATGCTCCTTTAAGATCTCGCCCTTCGCGCTCACGAGTGCGCCCTTGATGTTTGTGCCGCCGAGGTCGATGCCGATATAGTTCATAAAAACGCCCCTCCCGGGTGAAATGTGTCCTCATTGTATGCCGCGGCGACGGAAAATGCAAGAGCTCGCACGGGGAAGAAAAAAGTTTCTTAAAAAAATCATAAGGGTGAAACTTTTTGAGAAATTTCTCGTCTAAGAGAATGTACGGAACGAAAAAAGCTCCGCATAATCAAGATGGAAAGAAGACGATGAGAGGAGAAACAAAATGAACCGCTGGGGACCGATGAGCGCCCTTGCGCTCGCCGCCGTGCTGCTGCTCGCAGGCTGTGGAGGCGACTGCGGGCTTGACGATGACGACAGCGCCGACGAGCTGCAGATCACCTACGAAGACATCTGTGAGAGAAATAAGATCTCCGCGCTGCTTGAACGGCACAAGGTGGTGACTATTGTACGGGAGAGCACAGACAGCAGCAACGGCGGTCAGGACGTCAAGAGCACTGACCAGTACACGCGCGACGAAGAAGGCCGGCTGCAAAGCTGGAGCCACGGCTGGTATTATGATGAGTACGGCGCAGACGATATTTATAGCGTGAATGTCTGCCTGGATGAAGTGCCGGACGGTATGTGCATTATCGCTGGAACAAATGATGACGGCAGCGCTCGAATTGCCAGTGTGATCGCCTGCGGAACGGATGAGTGGTACGAAGAAAGTACCGCGCGGGAACCGTTTTTGCCCGTGGCCGGTGACGGTATCACGGTGGAGGCCGAAGAGCCGTATGAGCAGGACGGCCAGCTCGTGTTTCCGATCAAACATTATATCACCGACGATGACACTGACTACTCGCTGCGATGGCTCTATGTCGATCCAACCTCCGATGACCTGATATCGATCAAGTCGGAGCGGCACAGAAAAGACTTGCAGGGAAAAGACACCTGCTTTGCCACGGGAAGCTATACGTTCAGCTATGATCGCCCTTATGAACCGGAGGAAGACCTCTACGCGCTGATGCTGTCGGACGATGTTCCCAAGCATGAAATCACGCTCGCGTGGGACCCGGGCACCGCGCAGGAGCACGAGCAGCACTTTACCGTGCCGAGCGCAGCGTACTTTTCCCCAGAGAGTGGTAAGGGCGTCATGCTTTACTACGACGCCGCCATGACGCAGGAGTATCAAACCCCTGAGATCGAGTGGCCGGACGGCGGCAGCACGACCGTCTATGTGAAAAGCGGCGATCAAGACTGACGGGAGATGAGAGAGGAGAGCACACCATGAAAAGCTGGAAGAGAGAAGCCACCATCGCTTTATGCGCTGCGAGCTTACTTGTGGGCTGCGGAGTGCAGAGCGGCAACGTAAGCAACGACGACAGCACCGATGAACCGCAGCAGATCACGCTCGAGCAGATCCGTGCCGCGAATGATCCGCGATCCCTGCTCGAAAAGCACGACGCTGTGACCGTGACCGTGCAGGAGAGCAGTCAGAATGACGCCGTGATCGATACGGCGAAGTTCCAGTACACCTACGTTGTGGATGAGGTGCTGGCCTGGTATCACTATCAGTATACCGAGAACAGCGACGCAGGCGAGGATGAAGTGTGGGGCGAAGCAAACGAAAAAATGTATGCCGAGCGCAGGGCGAGCGACGATGCTGCAAGCCTGAGTATTCACTTTAGACACGATGACAAGCAATATATTCTTGACATGATGCCCCAATGCCCCACATCCGGAGAGAATGCAGAGCAGACGATTGACGGATGCAGTGAAGAGGACGGCGCGATCCTGCTTTCCGTCACCACGCGCTATCTGGATTCCAGCGGCTATTATTACACCACGTGCTACCGCGTTGACCCCGCAACGAGTGAACTGCTTGAGATGTCGGTGACCGACTACCATGAAGATGAAAATGGCGCGGTATCCAAGCAGGGAATAAGGCTTTACCGCTGGAGCTACGACGAGCCTTATAAAGCAGGGCGCAATCTGCTGAACGAGGTCCTGTTTTCGACGGACAGCATGGAGGACGTCTGCGATCTGACGTACTTCTATCCCGCGCCGGGCTCGGAGAAGGGCTGGGACGTTGGGGAGAACGGCTGGAGCGTCAGCGAGATCCGCGTGGCGCATGGCACGCGCATCCTCTTCCTCGACAGTGCGGATCTCGCGCTTTATGCGGACAGGGAGCTGACCAAGCCCATCGACTTCTACGACGGCGTCGACACGAGCGGCGAGAGTGCAACGGTCTATATCGTGCCGCTGGAAGAAAACCGTTAAAAAGAATTTGAAACGCGGGCGTAAGTCCGCACCCAAATAAGGAGGAAACCAAGGTGAAAAACTGGAAGAAAACTGGTATTGCCGCGCTTTGCGTCGTGAGCCTGCTCGCGGGCTGCGGCATGCAGGGCGGAGATACGAACAACAACGATAAAAACGCCGACGAGCCGAAGGAAATTTCGCTCGAGCAGGTGCGCGCGGACAACATTCCCGAAAAGCTGCTCGAAAATCACGAGGCCGTGACCGTGAGCATTCAGGGCACCGACCGGGACGGCGAGGTGGCCTACACCGCAAGATTGCAGTACACGGACGGGGGCGACAGCACGATCCTCATGTCCTCGCACTACAGCTATACCGCCAACAGCGGCCCGGGCGAGGATGAGCTGTGGAGCCAGGGGCGTGGCGGCCTGTATGCCACGCGCATGGCGAGCGACGACACCGCGAGCCTGAACATCTATCCCATTCCGGGCGAGGGGACGGAGTATCTCCTTGACATACTGCCACAGTGCGCCGACCCCGCCGCCAAGAACGCCGAGGAAACGCTCGACGAGCGCAGCGAGCAGGACGGCGCGGTGCTGCTCTCGACCACCACGCGCTTTGACGATCAGGACGACTACTACTATACCACCCTCTACTACGCCGATCCCGAGACGGGCGAGCTGCTCGCCATGTCCGTGACCGACTACATCGAGGACGGCGCGGGCGGCGCGACGGAGATGGGCACGACGCTCTACAACTGGAGCTACGATGAGCCCTACAATCAAGAACCCTACAAGTCAGGCCGCTACCTTCTGAACGATGTCGTGTACGCGACGGACGACACGAGACCCGCCTGCCTGCTGACGGTCTGCCTCCCTGCGGAAGAAGGGGGCGAAGACTGGTGGGTGAATGAATACCATGTGGCGAGGGGGACGTATGTCAACATCTGTTGCCGCAGCGGTTGCACACTCTACGCGGACGCGGAGCTGACGCAGCCCATCGACGACACTGTGTCCATCGACACAAATGGCGGAGAGATGACGGTCTACGTCGTGCCCGACGTGCCGCTGAACTAAAACGGCATGAACTTAAAAAAACGGCGGACTTCAAAAAAGTCTGCCGTTTTTTTCAAAAAGGATGAAACATTTTTCGATAAATTCCGTCTAAATAATACAGGAAAGAGGCTCGGTGCGAGAATTAAGGAACTCTTAAATAATTTGTAACCAAATCGCGCCTGATTGTAACGACTTCCTCATAAGATGAGATTATAATGGACCCAAGATTAAAATTGAGGAGAAACTGCGATGGCAAATGACCAGAAGCCCGTCATTTCGGTGCGAAAGCTCCGAAAGGTGTACATGATGGGGCAGGAGCACGTGGTCGCACTGCACAATATTGACCTCGACATCCCGCGGGGCGAGGTGTGCTGTATTTTCGGCACGTCCGGCAGCGGCAAATCGACGCTGCTCAACCAGCTGGCGGGACTGGAAAAGCCCACGCGCGGCGTGGTGCGCATCGGCGGCGTGCCGATCTCACTGCTCAACGAAAATCAGCTCGCCGCCTTCCGGCAGAAGCACATCGGCTTCGTCTTCCAGTCCTACAACCTGCTGCCGGAGCTGACGGCGGCGGAAAACGTGGCCATGCCGCTGATGTTCAAGGGCATCGACCCGGATGTGCGGCTGCTGGAGGCGAAGAAAATGCTCTGCCGCGTGGGACTGAAGGACCGCATGGACCACTTTCCGAACCAGATGTCCGGCGGACAGCAGCAGCGCGTGGGCATCGCACGCGCGTTCGTCACGCGCCCCGAGGTCGTGTTCGCCGATGAGCCGACCGGCAACCTCGACTCGAAGACGACGAAAGAGGTCATGCACATGATCCGCGGCTTTGCCAAGCGCTTCCACCAGACGATCGTGCTCGTCTCCCACGATCCGGAGATGACCGAGTATGCCGACCGCATCGTCACGCTCATCGACGGCAGGATCGTCAGCAACGTAGAAAATCAGGTCAAGGCGGAGATCGACGCCGCACCCTACATCGAATAACGGAGGAAATCGAACATGAAACGCATCTCAAGATCCCTGCTCTCGCTCTGCCTTGCCCTTGTGCTGTGCGCAGCGCTGCTGCCTGTGAATGTCGCCAAAGCGACGGGCGAAGGCACGACGGCACGGACGGGAACCAGCTTTCTGATCACCGGCTACCGGGCCAGCAGAAGCAGCATTTACACCGGCGATACGGTGGACATCACGGTCTACTTATCCCGCACGGACGGCAGCAACGATTCGATCCGCGTCGTGCGCGGCCTTGACAGCTTTCAGGACGGCACGAGCGCTGTTGCAAGCGGACAGAACGGCGAATATACCGTTACGTTCACCGGCCTGACCTACACCGGCGACAGCGGCAAGCAGCTTGCCTTTACAATTTATTATGAAGGCAACGGCGGCGGCTATCAGGACGGCAACACCGTCCCGGTGCGCGAGTGCGTGCCCTACACCGAGCCGAAGCCCGCCCCCGAGCCGACGCCGGAAACGATTCCCGAGCCGCGCGCCGTCTTCAACTCCGACGGCACGAGCACGTCTATTGCCGCGGGCGAGACGAAGACCATCACCGTTTACATCCAGAACGCCGGCACGACCGCCATGCGCGACCCTATCCTGACGCTCAAATCCTCCGGATCGCTTCTCATCATGGGCAGCCAGGACTACATGCTCGACGATATCCGCGCAGGCCGCGACACGGCCGTCACTGTGACGGTCAAGGCGCCCGACAAGATCGAGTCCCAGATGCAGACGATCGACGCGAGCCTGTCGTTCTACTATGACAACGGCACGCAGCTCACCAGCGGCAGCGCCAGCGGCAGCGTGAACGTTCTCTCCACCGTTACCAAGGATACGAAGGACGAGGAGACCATTGCGAGCCCCACGCCCATCGTCATTCTCTCGAAGTACAACTACGGCGGTTCGTCCGTTGCGGCGGGCTCAAGCACGAACCTGAGCTTCTCGTTCACGAACACCAGCAAGACCATCAAGATCGAAAACGTCATGGTCACCGTCACCGGCGGTCAGGACCTGATGCTCAACGGCTCGACGAACACGTTCTACTTTGAATCTGTCGCCGCGAGCGGCAGCAAGACCGTCACCGTGCCGATGAAGGCCGCGCAGCTCATCAGCGCCAGCGCACAGGACGTCAAGATCGACGTGACCTATGAATACGTCGACCAGAACGCAAGAAAGTCGGGCAACGCCACGCTGTCGCTGAGCGTGCCCCTCTACCAGCCCGACCGCTTTGAGCTCAGCGAGCCCAAGACCTCCTACACCGGCTACGTCGGCGAGGAGACGAGCCTGACCATCGACTATGTCAACAAGGGCAAGAGCGCCATCAACAACGTTGAGGCGACCATCTCCGGTGACATTGATTCCCCCACGCCTTATCAGCGCGTCGGCACGATCGACGGCGGCAAGAACGGCACCATCGCCTTTGCCGTGACCCCGCAGCTGGAGGGCGAGAATCAGGTCAAGATCGTCATTACCTACGAGGATTCCAACGGCAACACGAAAGAGCGCGTCTTTGAAGCGACGGTCGAAGCCATGGCCTATGAGCCGACCGACCCCGGCATGGACGATCCCGGCATGATCGACCCCGAGCCGGCGCACACCTTCCCGTGGAAGTACGTCATCATCGCGCTCGTCGTCATCGCCGTCATCGCCCTGATCGTGCTCCGCGCCCGCAAGAAGAAGGCCAAGCAGAAGGCCGAGCAGGCGCTCTGGGACAAGTGGGACGAAGAGGAGCTCGCCGAGGAGAAGCAGGAGGCAGCGGAAGCCGCGGCGGCTGAAAACAAGGAGACTGCGGCCACGGGTGCTGAGGAGCAGAAAAAATGAGATTCGCAGACATCCTGAAAATGTGCTTTGACAGCCTGTCACGGCGCAAAGGACGCACGATCCTGACGGTGCTGGGCGTGTTCATCGGCTGCACGTCCATCATCGTGATGGTTTCCATCGGCGCGGGGATGCAGGAGTCCTACGACCAGATGCTCAAAAATATGGGCGACCTCTCCATCATCGAGGTCTACCGCGGCTACAACCAGAGCACCGGCACGCAGACGGAGAGCAAGCTTGACGACAAGGCGGTCGAGAGCTTCCACGAGATCGCGGGCGTCAAGGCCGTCATGCCCAAGGCAAGTCTCGACGAATATAATGTAAGCTTCAAGGCTGGCGTCAACGGCCGCTACACGGCCAACTGGGTCGATTTTGCCGGCATTGACTCGAGCGCCCTTGAGGACATGGGCTTTGAGCTGATGGACGGGCGGTATCCGGAGAGCAGCGACGAGGTGGTCGTGGGCCAGTATTTTGCCTATAACTTCTTCGATACGCTGATGCCGGATGGCAGAAATTATGTCGACCGATATATCTGGGACGAAAACGGCAATATCGACACGGAAAAGGTCCCCGACCCGTTTTTCGACCCGCTCAAGACGAGCATCACCATGGTACTCACACCGTATGACGACGGTACAGGCACCGAACCTACCCCCTATGAGGTCGAGCTCAAGGTCGTCGGTGTGATGAAGGAAGATCGGGGCAAGGGCTACGAGACGAGCGACGGCGTGATGATGGACATCAATGCGCTCAAAGCTCTTATTCAGGACCTGACCGGCAAGACCGACACGAAGTTCGAGTATTCGTCCATCAATGTCAAGGCCGAGAGCCTTGACGCCGTGGCGGATGTGGAGCAGTCCATCAAGGACTTGGGCTACAGCACCTATTCCATGCAGAGCATGCGCGACGAGCTCAACAAGCAGACCCGCCAGATCGAGTTGATGCTCGGTGGCCTCGGTGCGATCTCGCTTCTGGTCGCGGCCATCGGCATCACGAACACGATGATCATGTCCATCTCCGAGCGCACGAAGGAGATCGGCATTATGAAGGCGCTCGGCTGCTATGTGCGCGATATCCGCGCGATGTTCCTCATGGAGGCGGGCAGCATCGGCCTTCTCGGCGGCATTTTGGGGCTTATTTTCAGCTTCATCATATCCGTCATCATCAATCTGTTCTCGTTCGGCGCGTTCGGCGGCGGGGGCGTCACGTGGGAGCTTATCAAGCAGGCGCTCATCGGCGGCGAAGGCGTGGTGCGCACGTCCGTCATCAAGCCGGAGCTCGTGATTTTCGCGCTGGTGTTCTCGGTGCTGGTCGGACTGGTGTCCGGCTATCAGCCCGCGAACAAGGCGGTCAAGATCTCGGCGCTCGAAGCCATCCGAAACGAATAAGAAAAACACAGTATTTTGCAAGAAGGCGGCGTCCTGGACCGGACGCCGCCTTCTTTTGTAAAAAGCGCGATATTGCATTGTTTCAAGCGCTTGCTTTGCTTGACCGCGCTGATGCGATGTGATATCATATATCAGTCAAAATATTTATGAAAACAGGAGGGGATCGTCTTGGCAACTGTCAAACGCAGATCCACCGTACCCTATTACGCCGCGGCGGGAACATGGGTCATTTATGCGCTGCTGTTCCCGCTTTACCGCGTGCCGCAGTTCATCTTTATTGCCATCGTATCGGCGGTGGTGTATTTCATCATGAACGCCGTGTGCGGCACGGTGGAGGTCACAGTTCCCGACCCGCCGAAAAAGGAAGAGAGCACCGGCAACCCCGAGCTCGACAAGATGATCAAGGACGGCAATCTTGCCATCTCCGAGATGAAGCGTCTGAATGATTCCATCAAGGACGCGAAGATCTCTGCCGACATCGACCGGCTCGAGGATTTGAGCGCGAAGATCTTCGCGCAGGTCAAGGCAGACCCCAAAAAGCTGCCGCAGATCCGCAAGTTCATGGACTACTACCTGCCCACGACCCTTAAGCTCTTGAACGCCTATGACCGTATGGGCGCGCAGGGCGTGAGCGGCGAGAACATCGACGCGACCATGCAGCGCGTGGAGAGTATGATGAGCACGATCGTTACGGCTTTTGAAAAGCAGCTCGACATGCTCTTCGGCAGCGAGGCGATGGATATTTCCGCCGATATCACGGTGCTTGAAAACATGATGAAGCGCGAGGGGCTCAGTGAGGACGACGGTGAGCTGCATGCCGAGTCCGGCACGGCGACGGCCTCGCAGGACGACATCAAGCTCGAGCTATAAAGGAGTAAGCGATGCGAAAGAAAGTGATGGCGTTCAACGCCAAGGTGAACGCATGGATCATGAAGCGCCTCAAGGGCGTGTGGCTCGACCCGATCTTCTGTGCAATCTTTGCCATCATGTGTGTGACAAGCATCATCGGCGCGCTGCATCTGCACAGGGATACGCTTTACTATTCTGCGCTGATCTGGGCGTTGGCCACGCTGCTGTGCCTGCGCCGCATCCAGCGCATCAAAAAGCACGAAAAAGAACAAACTCAAAGCCAAAATACGGAGGAGAAATGATATGAGCGACAACATGATGCCCGAGCTGACCCTGAACCCCACCGAAGCGGCGCAGGAGGCCGTCCCTGAGCTGACGCTCACGCCCGAAGCGCCCACGGCGCCCGAGGCGGAGAAAAAGGAAGTCGAGCCTGTCAAGGTCGATGAGAGCATGCTCACCGAGCAGGAGAAGAAAGCCGTCGACGATTTTGCGAAAAAGATCGACATCACGGATACGAACCTCGTGCTCAACTACGGCGTGGCCGCGCAGAAGAGCGTTGCGACATTCTCGGAAAATGCACTGTCCTCCGTGCGCAACAAGGATCTTGGCGAGGTGGGCGAGACGCTCTCGAACCTCGTCGTCGAGGTCAAGGGCTTCGGTCAGGAGGAGAAGAAGGGCTTCGCAGGCCTGTTCCGCAAGCAGAAGGACAAGCTCGAGCTGATGCGCGCGCAGTACGGCAAGGCCGAGACGAGCGTGAACCGCATTGTTTCTGAGCTTGAAAAGCATCAGGTCACGCTGATGAAGGACATCGCGATGCTCGACCAGATGTATGAGCTGAACCTCAAGTACTACAAAGAACTGACCATGTATATCATCGCGGGCAAAAAGCGTCTGGCCGAGGTCCGCTCCGGCGAGCTGGAGGAGCTGCGCAAGAAGGCGGAGGCGAGCGGCCTTGCCGAGGATGCGCAGGCCTACAACGACTACGCGCAGAAGTGCGAGCGCTTTGAAAAGAAGCTGCATGACCTGGAGCTCACGCGCATGGTGTCGCTCCAGATGGGCCCGCAGACGAGACTTCTCCAGAACAACGACACGCTGATGGTCGAAAAGATCCAGTCCTCGCTCGTCAATACCATCCCCCTCTGGAAGAGCCAGATGGTGCTCGCGCTCGGCATGGAGCACAGCCGTCAGGCCACGGCCGCACAGAGCGCGGTGGCGCAGACGACGAACGAGCTTCTCAAGAAGAACGCCGACATGCTCAAGATGGGCACCATCGCCACGGCAAAGGAAGCCGAGCGCAGCATCGTCGATATCGAGACGCTGCAGCACACGAACGAGCAGCTCGTCTCCACGCTCGACGAGGTCGTGAACATCCAGCGCGAGGGCGCGCAGAAGCGCAAGGAAGCGGAGGTCGAGCTCGGCCGTATCGAAGGTGAGCTGAAGCAGAAGCTCATGGAGCTGAGAAGCTGAGACGCTCCGGATAGGAGAAGCATATGAAATTCTTTCAAAAACGCGGCGTCGCCATCGTCGTGCTGATTCTGGCGATCGTCGCATCCAGTGCGTGGGGCCTTCATAAGGCACCTGCCATCACCACGCCGACGGGCGGTGAGAAGGTCGACACCTCGCTTTCCACGGCGGCGTTCGAGCAGTACGTGCGCGACGAGGCGAACGTCCTTTCGGACAAGACCGAAAAGGCGGTCAGCCTCTATAACGCTAACTGGGACAAGATGTTCGGCAGCATCATGGCCGTCGTGACGGTGCAGTCGTCGGATAATCTCGAGAATACGGCGTATGACTATGCGGACACGATGCAGCTTGGCTCAAATGACGCCATTCTTGTCATCGCCAAACAGCAGCAGGACTATTATCTGGTCGCCAGCGGCGATTTCTATGATCTGCTCAGCGGCCTTTCGCAGAGCTTTGTTGCCTCCTGCATGGCGGATAACGTGCAGAAGGGCGATTATGACGCTGCGGTGCGCTCGCTTTGCGCCGCGCTCCATGTGGAGCTGAGCCAGCAGTATCAGCAGAGCAAGGCGGCGCTGGACGAGGCGGCCAACGGTGTGATGTTCATCATGATCCTCATCATATTCTTTGTCCTCTGGATCATGCTTGATGGCATGCGTTATCGCCGCTATCGCCGCCGCTACATGATGCCCGGCATGGGCGTGCCGACGGTGATGTATCACCCCATCTTCTGGGGACGCCGTCCTCCGCGCGGCCCGCGTCCGCCCCGTTCGGGCGGCCCCCGTCCTCCACAGGGCGGCCCTAGACCGCCGCGCAGCGGCGGCTCCTCCGGCGGTAATCGCCGCCCGCCCCAGCAGCCGAGACGGCCTTCCGGTTCC
>OJOB01000620.1_pt1 | contig 11635 bp, 9 predicted proteins | sample 1598211 | NCBI WGS metagenome assembly OJOB01 (sample SAMN03922461, study PRJEB24848) | human gut metagenome | isolation source: stool sample | host: Homo sapiens | place: Germany | collected 2009-11 | reverse complement strand
GACGATCAAAATTAGTTCCGCTCCAACCATCATCAGAGTAGCGATCAATAAAGGTGATATCATCGTTATGGGCAATATAATCATCAATGATGTCAAATTGCGTCCCGATGCTATCGCTTTCCTCTTTATCACCGTCCTCTCTTGAAATACGTGCGTAATCCGCAGCTTTCCACTGTTTTGCATCAGGCAAAACTCCCTGGCGTTTCCGCAAATATTCATCATATCGGTTTCTGTATGCCATATAAACCTCCTACTATAAGGCCGTATGATATGGCTATACTACACGCACTAATTATATCATACGAAACAGCAAAATCAATTCTCCGAAATGAGCAAGTTATGGATACGGCGCTGTAAAGTATCCCCTGTATTTCCTGAATAAGTCACATGAACGCCAATACTACCGACACGGAATAGATACGGATTTTTGACAGCATCTACAAATGCTTTCATCTTATCGCCATCGGATTCTGACCGTACATGAATCTCTGTAATATCAACCAAAGTGTTCTTATTGAAAGCAGGAGACGAGAGGTAGTGTAAAGCAGATTCTTTCAGGTTATTATTCAAGTGCAGACCTCCTTTGTAAAAAATGATGTAATAATTTTAACCATAAGCTGGAATTTGTATTCACTTGAAACTATATCCGGGCCATTTCCTGCGCCCTCGCTTCAGGCCGCGTATTTGCAGGCTGCCGCTGTGCGGCACTTCCCCGGCAGGTACGCAAACGCATACTGTCAGCCGATCCTGTATAACTCCCGGACAAATCGATGCAGCCGCATTTGGGGGCGGCGTTTTCAAGGTTCAATAGGTGGTTTTTACCGTTCACAAAATAAATACGGGGCTATGTCCGTATTTTTTGCACGCACACCAGAAAAACTAAATATAGTATTTTTGTATTGACTTATACAATATATTGTGTTACACTTTGCCCGTAAATGAGTTTTGCGCAATTTCCCTTTGGGCATAGGTCAATGATCTGTGTGTGGAGCGATCCACCTGCGCACGTTGTCAGGTTTGTACGTTTTTGTCAGTAGTATTGCTGTGCCATGAAAGCCGGCTGCTGCTGGCTTTTTTGTTTTACGGGGCACCGCCCCATACTGCGGGAATGACGAGAGTTTGCTGTCAGGCAAACATACTGGATTTTACCAGAATCGTTGTTCCCGCTTTTTTGCGCCCAAATGCCGAAAGGCTTTGAGGATATATCATCAAGAAAGGTGGAAACAAGAAATGAAATTCAGGCGAAAATGGAAACCCGGATGGCATCCCAGACGCTCCTTCCGACCGTACCACAGGTACAGAGAGAAACGGCTTTTGAATAAGCCGCACATCAAATATGAAACCGAGGAGGAACGCATCCATGGAAAACGCAAAGTGTTACGCTCCGCAAATTCTCGTCGGTACAGAAGGTCTGCCGCGTGAACAATGGCTGGAATACCGGCGCAAGGGCATCGGCGGAAGTGACGCCGCTGCCGTTCTCGGAATTTCACCATTCCGTACCGGGCGGGATCTCTACTATGACAAGCTGAATATCGTCACAGCGGATGATGCCGAAAACTGGGTTCAGCTGGAGGTTGGAACTCTGCTGGAGCCGTTGGTTGCCAAGATCTTCGCCCATAAGACGGGCTATAAGATCTACCGCCGGCCATTCATGTTCCAGCACCCGCTGTATCCCTGGATGCTGGCGGATCTGGATTATATGGTGGAACTGCCGGATGGTACAACAGCCATCCTTGAGATCAAGACCACGAACTATAACGCCAAGGATAACTGGTGGTACAACGGCGAGGAAATCGTTCCTATCTACTACGAATCGCAGGGGCGGCACTACATGGCGGTCATGAACATTGACCGGGTCTACTTCTGCTGCCTTTACGGAAATTCGGAAGACGAGGCGATGATCCGCCGTATCGACCGTGACATGGCCTATGAAGAAGAACTGATCGCTTTGGAACGGGACTTCTGGGAGAATCATGTTCTCACAAAAACGCCGCCTCCCTATGTGGAAGCGGATGGCGACCTGATCCTCGAAAGCCTGCGGCGAAAGCTGGGGCCTGCGGACAAGGACGCGCCTCCCGTACTGCTGGGACAGACGCAGTTTGGGCAGCTGTCCATGCTTCTTTCCCTGCAAGAGCAGAAAAAGACGCTGTCGGCTGATGTGAACAAGCTGGACAAGGACATCAAGCGGTTGAAGGGTATGCTCATCGAGAGAATGGGCACAAGCTGCACCGCCGTGTATAACGGTCTTGCGGAGAGCTACACCATAACCTACAATCCGGTACGCTCCGCAGGCATATCGAAGGACGCCTTAGAGCGTTTGAAGGACGAACACCCTGATATTTACGATCAGTATGTCACGGTGTCTGAATGGCGAAGATTCCATGTGAAAAAAGCTGCTTTGCAGGCAGCGTGAAAGGAAACGGAGGTGATGTGCTGTGAGCATTGTTGCAGCACTGGACAAGGTACTGTTTTTCAATGCGTCCAGCAAGTATTCTGTCCTTCGGATGAAGACGGAGGACAGCAGCGTACCGGCAGAAGCCCGGAGTCCCTATCGCTATCACGACCACCTGATCCGCTTTACCGCCGTCGGCATCGAATTGCCGCAGACGGATACGGTGAAGATCGAGATGGATGGAGAGTGGAAGGACGGAAAATACGGGCTCCAGCTTCAAGTCGATCATTGGCAGGAGATCGTGCCGCCCACATTGGAGGGCGTCCGCAATTATCTTGCCTCCGGTCTGCTGAAAGGCATCGGAGAAAAGACCGCCGACGCGATCATTGAAAAGTTTGGTGTCAACGCTCTGGAGATTCTGGAACATCAGCCAGACCGGCTTCTTGAGATCCGCGGTATTACAAAGGAGCGGCTTGCAGAGATCAAGGACGCCTATGCGGAAACCAGCCGGATGCGTGTCCTGATGACCCTGCTGGCCCCGTTCAAGGTCACGCCGACGACCGCGCAGAAGATCTATCAGCATTTCGGCCCTGCCTGTGCAGACATCGTGAGACAGAGTCCCTTCAATCTCTGTCAGGTGCCGGGGTTCGGCTTCAAGAGGATTGACGCCATCGTACAAAAATCCGGTGGAGATCTGCGTGATCCGAAGCGCGTCCACGGTGCGCTCTTTTATGCGCTGGAGGACGCACGGACAAAGGAAGGACATCTCTATCTGGAGGCAGAGGCTCTGCTCAAAGCGGCTATGCAGCTGCTCAATGAGCGGATACCCCTCCCGCAGATGCGCGTCCCCATGAGCCAGGTCGAACAGGAACTGTCTGCCATGATCCGGCAGGACGAGGTGGTATCGAATCACGGCAATGTGTATCTGCCCAAGCAATTCCTGCAGGAGAGCGAAACCGCACAGAAAGCGGTAGAGCTGTTTCTGGCAAATCCGACGGTGGTGGACATTACGCAGCCGTTGGAGCGAGTAAAGAATAGCTTAGGGCTCAACCTGTCCAAACGCCAGTCAGAAGGCGTGGAGATGGTGTTCCGGCATAACCTGTCCATTATCACAGGCGGCCCCGGTACCGGCAAGACCACGGTTCTGAAAACGGTGATCGAAGTGTACCGTCAGCTCTATCCGCGGCAGAAGATCGTACTCGGAGCGCCCACAGGTAAGGCGAGCCGGCGTATGGCGGAGGCAACGGGGATCGATGAAGCGCAGACACTCCACAGCATTCTGGGACTTCACGGTGATTCGGAATCGAAGAAAGACCGGGAACGGAAACCGCTGGAAGCAGGGCTCCTGATCGTGGACGAGACTTCCATGGTCGATATGTGGCTGATCCACCAGCTCTTTTCACGCTTGCGCCCCGGCACCAAAGTCCTTTTGGTCGGTGATGCAGACCAGTTGGAGAGTGTGGGCGCCGGTGATGTATTTCACGAGCTGATCGGCTCCGGTGTCGTGCCGGTCACGGTGCTGGACGAGATCTTCCGTCAGGCACAGGACAGCCTGATCGCCCACAATGCCCGTTTTATCAACGAGGGCAAAACGACGCTCTACTATGGTGAGGACTTTGCCTTTCATAAGGCAGAGAGCCAGGAGGAGACTGCCGGCATCATCCGTGAGTTGTATCAGGAGCAGATCGCCGCAAAAGGAATTGAGCAGGTGGAGATTTTATCACCGTTCCGCTCTGAGGGCGAGGCATCGGTCAACAGCCTGAATGAAGCTATCCGCGAGGAGATCAACCCCGCAGCGCCGGAGACGCCGGAGATCGTGTATGCCGGAAAGATATTCCGTCTCAATGACCGCGTGATGCAGATGCGGAACAACTATGAGATCAAGCTGTATAACCGCTCCGGCAAGCAGGTCGGCGAGGGTGTTTTCAACGGTGACATCGGCACGATCCGCAAAATCAGCGGTACCGATGTCGTGATCGAGTTTGACGGCCGCTATATGGATTGCCCGCAGGTACTTCTGGATGATTTGGAGCTGTCCTATGCCATTACGATCCACAAATCCATGGGCTCCGAGTATGATACGGTCATTATTCCACTGCTGGCTGCCCATAATGTGCTCCTGACGCGGAATCTTCTCTACACGGCAATCACCCGTGCCAAGCGCCGTGTGCTGCTGGTGGGTGAGAAACGGGCGTTGTATATGGCGATCCATCGGAGCCGAAAAGGAAAACGCAATACCATGCTGGGCGAACGCATCGCCCTCTACTATAAGGCAGTCACGCGCAAGGCTCTCCGTAACGAAGAGGGCGAAGAATGGCAACGTGCCAGTTAATGTGAGATGAATGTGCAAAAAAACGCACAGTCATCTCTTATTTATTTTATGAAGGGAGTATCAAACCATGTCCAGAGAAAGAATTATGCTGACCCAGGCGATCCCCGCCGTACAGCAGCTTCGCAAGGTGCAGGGCTTTGACCCGCTGCGCTTTCTGAAAAGAAACGCCAACGGCGGAATCGAGCTGGAGCCGCGCTATCAGCGGCTCTGGTTCCGATTGGCCTGCCCCGATGGAAAAATGCTGCTGAACCGGCTGCAGATCACAGACCAAATCGCCGTTTATGAGGCGCAGGTATTTCTGTCCAGAGAGGACAACCAGCCCATTACCAATTTTACCGCGGCGGTGGAAAAGGCTCAGGCTCCTGCCGGACGCTATGTGCAGGCCGCGCAGGACGAGGCGCTGAAAACGGCGCTGGATAATGCAGGCTTCGGCATCCAGCTCTGTGAGATCAACCCCTCTGCGGCGGTAGATGCACAGGCCGATGGAAAACAGGAAGTCGCAACGGGTACTGTAAATCGTCAGGAGACTGCTCCGGCGGTAAATAGAGCCGCAGCACCGCAGCGAGAAGCGTCTGTCGGTGAAAATCATCCGGTGCAGGCAGTTCCTACACCGCAAGAGGTTCAACCGCAGGAGGCGGCAAAGACGCCCAGCGTAAATCAGCAAGAGGTTCACACCACCCAGCAGACGGAAAGCGTTTCAGACGCCATGAGTCTGCTGCAGGCGTTAAGCGGCGGAACTGCGGCTTCTGAGCCTGACCCGGTTATGCCCCAAAAGGCGCAGGAGGTTCCTTCGGAAACGGCGGAGCCTGCTGTCACGGTGCGGGCTGAAACAGCGCAGACGGTAAAGTCTGTCGTGGTCGATATGCCGGCAGCGGCATCGACAGCGGCTGCACCGAAATATTCGGACGATATGACGGTGGACGAAATCCTTTCGCTGATGACGGAAGAGGAAGCTGCGGAGCTGGTCGTAACCACCGGCGTCAATAAGGGCTGGACGATGGCACAGGTTTCTGAGCAGCGTCCCTCCAGCCTGAAATATTACGCCTATCTCTGTGAGGATTGCGGCAATATTATGAAGGCTGCCGCCATGCTTCTGATGGGCGGTTCGCAGCAGTTGAAGGCAAGCTGACCGCTTTCCATCCGTAAATTTCGCGTCTTGGGAGGGATGCTGGTTTGCATTACGGGAAAAAGCATGATCTCCCCTTTGGCATTATGGATGTGGCCGGGCTCCTCCGCCTGAATATCAGGCGGAGGGCTCCCGGTCAGGTGTACGTGGATTGTCCCATCTGCGGTGACCGCCGGGGGAAAATGAATCTGAACACGGAAAAAGACCTGTGGCGCTGTAACTACTGCGGCGAAGGCGGCGGAATGCTGTCCCTTTACGCAAAGGTGTATGGCGTCAGCAATTCAGACGCTTATCGGGAGATCTGCGACGCTTTGGCGGTAAATGGTTTTTCACCGGACTATACGGTTCCGGAGAAAACGGCGCCTACGGAGGCCGAGCAGTCTGACGCGGCTTCTGTTCAGGAAGTGCATCAGACTCTCTCCATGTTGCTGTCCATGCTGACACTCATCCCGGCGCACCGCGAGCACCTCCGGTCTGTGCGGGGGCTGTCCGACGATGAGATCACACGCTTTGGCTTCAAGAGTACGCCGCCCCCTTTCCTGTGCCGCTCCTTAACAAATCGGTTGGTCAAGGCGGGCTGCAGGGTGCAGGGTGTTCCCGGCTTCTATGTGGATGATAACGGCTGCTGGACGGTCAAATTCCATCAGCGGACATCAGGCATCATCATTCCCATCTTCGGTGTAGACGGTCTGATCCGCGGCGCGCAGATCCGGTTGGATCACCCGCTCAAGGATAAAGACGATCCACCGGAGAAAACGGGCGTGAAATATCTGACGCTGTCCTCCACGGGAAAGCGCATGGGAACGACCTCGGGGAGCCCCATTCATTTTGTGGGCGACCCCTGCTCCCGCGTGGTATATGTGACGGAAGGCTGCCTCAAGGCGGATGTCGCTCACGCGCTGATGCACAGGACCTTTGTTGCCACACTGGGAGCCAACAACACCTCCAAGCTGGATGAACTGTTTGCGTTCCTGCACCGGAACGGAACGGAGGAGATCATCGAGGCGGAGGACATGGATAAGTACAGCAATGAAATGGTGGGAAAAGGCGCATCGAAGATCTATGCGCTGGCGGCCAGGCACGGAATGCGCTGCCGCAGGCTCACATGGAATCCCAATTACAAGGGCATTGATGACTGGCAGCTTGCGCTGCGCCGGAAAGAACAGAAAATGAAGGAGGATCCAGAAATGACATTTAAGGAGCAATATCTCAACGGACTGTGCGGGCTGGAAACGATGGAAACCTGTACGGAAAAATGGCATGCGATGAAGGTGGACAGTATTTCCCTGCGGGACTATCTGGGGCTGACAGAGCAGGAATACGATGCGTACTTACAGACTACCCCCGGCGTTTCTTTTCAGAAGCTGCTGGACAGTCAGCGCAAAACGCAGCGCTTTCGTGTTTATCAGTTGGATCTGGAGCATGGCGAGACGCGCGCCTTCGCCTTTGGCGGCATTGACGCGCTGCACAAGGCTGGCTTTCAGCAGCCGCCGGCGGCAGAATACACACTCGTTTACGACGGTGAGCTGATCTGCCCGGTCGGGCAAGATGAACGTGATATTCTGGAACGCATTTTTGCACGCTATAATCAGGCGTTCCCCCCGGACTATCGCGGCCGCAGCATTGCCCCATCCGATGTGCTGGAGTTGTATGATGAAAGCGAGCGCAGATACTTTTACTGCGATATGGCTGGTTTTCCGCAGGTGAAATTCTCTCCCGCGCTGGCAAAGAAGGCTTGAATGCAGGCTTTACCGCAGACGATCCATTTAGAAATGGACGAGCAGAAGACAAAGCAGCTGAAAGCCATGCTGGGAATCTGTCAAAGACTTGGGGCGGAGACACGGTATCATCCGGAACACCGTTATTTCACAGCTATGGTCTGGACTGGATGGGATACTCCCTGTGGAATGGGAGAGGCCCTTGCTGTCCAACAGAAAATTCAAAGAACAGCCGCTCAGTACCCGGCCGTCGTGTGCTATTGCTTCGACCCATTCAGCACACTGGTCTATACGGTTTGAGCGCAGTATGTAAGAAGGGACGCCTTGTGCCATTGGCACAGGAGCGTCCTTTTCTCATTTTTTATTTAGGAGGAATGTACGAATGGGCGCTTTTTCAAATATGGATTATGAGCTTCAAAACAGCGAGGCTGCCGTTTCCGACGCCTTTACGGAAGATGATGCTATGGATATGCCGCAGGCGGCTCCTGTGGAACCGGCGACAGCAAGTTCTCCGACTGCAGCTCCGACTCCAGTAGCGGCGGCCAGCGAACCGGCAACCGCCCTCAATACCCAAAGTGAGGATGAGGCCCGCCGTGCGCACGAAGCGGCTGAAGCCAAGCGCAAAGCAGAGTGGGACGACAAGCAGGCGGAAAAGCGGCGGGCGGAACAGGCCGCGCTGGAAAGGTTGGATGCCATGGGCCCGACGGAACTGCTCAAGGCTGCCGCAAAGCGTGTGTCCGCAGATACGGAGAAGCTGACGCGGCGCAACATGAAAGAAAGCGTTGCCGAGTTTATCCAGACCAAGTGTATTGATGACCTCGGCTTTGCCCGGCTCACCATGCACCCGCGCAAAAGCATGATCCACTGTTTCCAGTACATCAGCCGGAAAGCATGGGATTATGTGCAGGACGAGCTGAAGGCAAACGGCGTTCAGCCGGGCCCCGGCCAGCAGGCATACGGCTGCGATATTCCCGATGATCTCTGCTATCAGTGGGCGGAGGACTATTTCCGTGACCCCGATGCCAAGGAGGATCAAGGGGATGAAGAGGAGTTTGTCCCGCAGCCCTATCGTGGGAAAACATCTTCCAAGTCCGTTCCCAAGAAGAAAAAGGAAGAAAAGAAGAAAGAGCCGGAGAAGAAGGAACCGCCGAAAAAAGCGGAAGCCGACGATGGGCAGATCTCGCTGGGCGATCTCTCCTCCTTTGGGGAGGCAGCCTGATGTACGCTTATAAAGGCTTTGAGCCGGATCTCTCCTGCCGTGGCTATCGGTTCGTCATGGGAAAGAATGTCACCCCGGAGGCAAACTGCGCCAGCAACGGTTTCCATTGTGCGGAGGACCCGCTGGATTGTCTTTCCTACTATGGCGACATGAATCGCTCCATTTACTGCTTGGTGCAGCCCGGCGGGGATATTGACGAGGACGATCGTGACTCCAAAATTGCCTGCACGGAACTGACAATCCTGCGGCGGCTGACGAGGAAAGAATTCTTTCTTCATGCACTTGCCTACATGGTGGATCACCCAGGCCGCAAGGTGAGCGACAAGGTACAGCGTGAGCACAGCACCAGCCGCAACGGCTATGCCATCGTTCGAGGCAAGACACCCGCTGCGTGTGGAAAACTGGGCGATATTCTCGCATTTGCCAGAGAGCGGCGTGAAACCGAAGTAATCTGTCAGATTGCGGTTGTTGAGGTCGATGGAGAAAAAATTCTGCCTGATGTATGGTATGACATTGATTTTGTGAAAAGAGAGGCGGTGCAGAAATGAAAAAAAGCAGTTTGCTGAAAATGAAGAATTTGCCTGCGACTGAAGAAATGCTTGCGGTTGCCCGTGAGGATGTGCCGGTCAAGGTCGGTTCGGGCTGGAACACTTTCTATCGATGCCGATACAGCGGTTTTGTACGAAGCGCGGTAGAGGGCGGCATTTTGAAAGTCACCCTGTATGACCCGGATGCAATGCGCCTTGGCGGAACGCTGCCGGTCTATGAGATTTTCATGGAGAAAGAAAAGCAGCAGTTTCTCACCTATGACCGTACCCGTAACGAGTGGCGGGCGGCAAAGATCGACTATCTGGAGTGGCAGGCGAAGGGATCCAATAACGTGTGGATCAGCGCCGTGGATGATGCACAGATCCGGCAATATCTGGCGTCGGATGAAAAAAGCGTATATCGGGCTATTCTGAAATTTCAGTGCGCCGTTCGTGATGCTGAACTGGAACGCCGGCACAGAAAGGAAACCGATCCGTGGGATGCGGAGCTCTCTCAGACACCGCCGCTGCCGAAGGACTGGGAGCGTTGGGTCAATAAGGTGGGTATTCAGGAAAACTACATCTTCTACGATTACCGCAAGGGCGGGGCAAGGTACGGCTACTGCACCTATTGTGAAAAGGAAGTCGCACTGAAACAGCGGCCCTATCATAACGCGGTGGGAAGGTGCCCGAGATGCCGTCATAAGATCACGTTCAAGGCGAAAGGGAAAATAACGGAGTACCTGCGCTCACCGACCGAATGTGCATATCTGGCCCAGAAGTGCGGAGACGGGTTTGTGGTTCGCCAATTTCAGGTGAACAGGCAGTACCGGAAAGAAGAGAACACCATCACATCGAAAACCTCCAGCTTTGAGAAGCAGCGTATTTTCTACCGTGCGGATCTGTCCTCTCACCCGTATCACTGGGGCTGGTATAAACAGCGCCGCGTCCGGTGGGTGCAGGGCATCGATGAGTACATCAACACAGGTATGGGCTATTCCTACAACGAGTATTGTTATCAGCCGGGGAGCATCTATGGAAAAACGCTTTCCAGCATTGCCCCATTTCTTGTAAGGACCGGATTGAGTGAGTATGTAAGACTTTGCAGGGGGCACGTAAGTCCTAACTGGTATCTGGCCGCGTGGGAGAGCCTTCCGCGCATTGAGCAGATATGCAAGGCGGGCCTATCCAGGCTGACGGTGGAATGTATGGAAAATGTCAAAGCCGTAAAAAGCTGTATCCGGCAGGAGTCTGAAACCAGTCTCGTCAAGGCATTGGCACTTGATACGAACCGGCTTTCGCGGCTCCGGACACTCAACGGCGGCGCCATTATGCTCGACTGGCTGCAGCGGGAGAAATGCAGCGGCAGAATCATCCCGGATCATGTGCTGCACTGGCTGGAGCAGGAGAATATCCATGTTTCGGATATCGACTTCATTCTGGATCGAATGTCAGAGCAGCAGGTCTGCAACTATCTTCAGCGTCAGAAAAGCGGCACACGGGATTCCCTGCGGCAGATTATTTTCACATGGCGGGATTACCTTTCCATGGCGGACAAGCTGGGAATCAACACCCATGATGAGATCGTGTACCGCGTCAAGCTGCTGCGCCAGCGTCACGATGAACTGGTGGAGCAGCTGCGGAAAAGAGAACGGGACATGGAAGCTGCCGCAACAGCAAGAAAATATCGGAAAATTGCAGGCATCTGCCGCTCGATCAAACCGAAATACGAATACACCGGCGAGGTGTATTCCATCGTCGTTCCGTCAGGTGTACGCGATATTATGCGCGAGGGCGATGCGCTTTCCCACTGTGTCGGCAAGTCAGACCGCTATTGGGAGCGCATCGAGCAGCAGGAGGCATATATCCTGTTCCTGCGCAAGACCGCAGAGATCGACAAGCCGTACTACACCCTTGAGGTGGAGCCAAACGGCACGATACGGCAGAAACGGACCTACTTTGACCGACAGAACGATGACCTCAAAGACGCAGAGATGTTCCTGAAAGAATGGCAGAAAGTTGTCTCCGAGCGTCTGACCGAGAGCGACCGGGAAAAAGCGGAAAAGAGCAAGATCCTTCGCCTGCAGGAGTTTGAGCAGCTGCGGCAGGACGATGTGCGTATCCACGTCGGAGATCTTGCCGGTCAGCGGCTGGTGGATGTTCTGGTGTCGGATCTCATGGAAACTGCGGCCTAAGCCGCAATACAACACATTTGAACGAAAGAAAGGAAACTATACAGAAAATGAAAAACGGATTTACGATCACGCAGCGCAACGCTGTGGTGGAGCAGCATCTTTGGTGCATTGACACGGTCATGGTGC
>OJOB01000576.1_pt1 | contig 12505 bp, 8 predicted proteins | sample 1598211 | NCBI WGS metagenome assembly OJOB01 (sample SAMN03922461, study PRJEB24848) | human gut metagenome | isolation source: stool sample | host: Homo sapiens | place: Germany | collected 2009-11 | reverse complement strand
CATAGACGTTGTACGTCATCGGCTTGAGGGTGTCGCCTCCGTAGTTCGAGATTTTGATTTTGAGTTCGATCGAGTCGAAAATGGGCTGGTAACCGAAGCCGGTCGTATCGGAGAGGGCTACGGCGCGGTATTGGGTCAGGAAACCTGCCGTGCGACGCCCGAAAGTTTCGTCGTGCATCACACCGAAATACCCCTCTCCCAGGTTGGAAGCCTTGAGAGAGTCGGTTTTGTAGAGTCGAGTTTCGAAATAGGGCCGCTCGGCGTCGGGTGCGAGCGCGAAAACTTTCAGACCGATCTTCATCTGCTGATCCCCCGGTTGGTAGCCTGCGCCCAGCCGGTCGTCCACTTTCGTGCAACCTGTAAAGAAGACCATGCCCGCTGCGGTGAGAACGGCGGCCAATTCGGCGGCCCGGCGTATTTTACTGGATCGAATCATAGAATCGGTTGTAGTTGTCGAAAAAGTCCTCTGCGTCGGGCGACTGGTATTCCAGGAGCGGTTTGCCGCTGTTGCGGACCAACTCGATAATTTCGGGGGTTACCGCATCGGAAGCCAGAATGATGCCGTCGGCATACTCCATAACGTAACGGCAGAGGTTTTCGTATGAAGGGGTGTCGAGGATCGACAGTTTTTTGTCTTTGACGCCTTCGTTGGCGATTTTCTCCTTCATTCCTGCATCCAGCGGTTTGTCGAAACCGTCGCCGTAGAGCGAAACGACGATTTTGACCTCCTTGAAAATCGGGTCGTCGGCGAAGACCTTTTTCAGATAGATCGGCACGATACTCGAGAACCAGCCGTGGCAGTGGACGACCGTTGGCGTCCAACGCAGTTTCTTGACCGTTTCGAGTACGCCCCGGGCGAAGAAGATGGCCCGTTCGTCGTTGTCTTCGAAATAGTTTTCGTCGGCATCCCGGAGAATGGCTTTGCGGGCGAAATAGTCGTCGTTGTCGATGAAATAGATCTGCACTCGGGCTGACGGAATCGAAGCGACCTTGATAATCAGTTGATGATCGTTGTCGTCGATGATGAGGTTCATACCCGAGAGCCGGATCACCTCATGCAGTTGATGACGCCGTTCGTTGATGCAGCCGTACCGGGGCATGAATGTGCGGATTTCATTGCCGCGCTCCTGCATCGCCTGCGAGAGCCGCCGGCACAGAAGCGCCCCTTCCGTATCCGGGACATACGGAGCCACTTCCTGACAGACGTATAGTATCCTGTTCGATGCCATTGGTTGAAATTTTTTCTTCATCTCCTGGTGCGGTGTGCTCGGAGTGCCCGCCGGTCGGAAACGATGATTTTTTAGCTTGCTCGGCGAAGAAGGCACGGGCCGGATGCAATGCGAAAAGTTGCCTTGTCGTGCTGCCGTACCTCACTTCACGAAAGTTTATCTTTCGCAAAGATAGTGAAAGATGAGAGCAATCGCGCGGGCTTGCACGCAAAAGATTGCCGAACCGCCTCCTATCTTCTGCAAAGATAGTGATTTTTCTTAAAGAATCAGCATCGCGTCGCCATAAGTTCCGAAGCGGTAGCCCTCCTCTTTGGCTATTTTGTAGGCATTCATTATCAGGTCGTAACCTCCGAATGCCGAAACCATCATCAGTTGGGTCGAGTAGGGAAGCTGGAAGTTGGTCACCATGGCGTCGGCCACCGAAAATTCGTACGGGGCGAAGATGAACTTGTTGGTCCAGCCCTCCATCGGCTTGATCATGCCGCCGGTCGAAACGGCCGTTTCGAGCGTTCGCATGACCGTCGTGCCGATCGAAACGATCTTATGTCCTTCGCGTTTGGTCTTGTTTACCGTTTCGGCCGTGGGTTCGTCCACGAAGAACTGTTCGGAGTCCATCTTGTGCTTCGAGAGGTCTTCGACATCGACCGTGCGGAAGTTGCCCAGGCCGACGTGGAGCGTGATGAACGCCTTTTCGATCCCCTTGATCTCCATACGTTTGAACAGGTGCTTGGAGAAATGCATGCCGGCCGTCGGAGCGGCTACGGCACCCTCTTTGCTGGCGAAAATGGTCTGATAGCGCTCGGCGTCTTCCGGCTCGACCTTTTCGCGCACCCACTTGGGCAGCGGGGTTTCGCCCAGTTTGAAGAGGGTTTCTTTGAACTCTTCGTAGGACCCGTCGAACAGGAACCGGAGCGTGCGGCCCCGCGAAGTGGTATTGTCGATCACCTCGGCTACCAGCAGGTCGTCGTCGCCGAAGTAGAGCTTGTTGCCGATGCGGATTTTGCGGGCCGGATCCACCAGTACGTCCCACAGGCGCAACTCGCGGTTGAGTTCGCGCAGCAGGAAGATTTCGATCTCGGCGCCCGTTTTCTCCTTGTTGCCGTACAGACGGGCGGGGAAAACCTTCGTGTCGTTGAAGATGAAGAGGTCCTTTTCGTCGAAGTATTCGATGATCTCCTTGAAAATGCGGTGTTCGATGGTGCCCTTGGCACGATTGACCACCATCAGGCGGGATTCGTCCCGGTTTTCGGCCGGGGATTTCGCCAGCAGGTCGGCGGAGAAGTCGTAACCGTATTGCGATAGTTTCATGGCTAAAAGTATTTGCGAACATTTTTTCGGTCCGTGGGCAGCGCTGCAGGCAGTTTTGCGGGTACGGAGCAAGATAAACCGTCAATTTATCTATACGAAAAATAAGTTATTTTGTTTCAGCTTTTTGCAGTTTTTCGAGAAAAAAGTTCAATTCGTGCGCCGCATCGAGCCGAAAACCTCCGCTGCGGGTGCGGCAGAGCGAGGTGAGGTGCGCACCGCTGCCGAGCGCCTGGCCGATCTCTCCGGCCAGCGAACGGATGTAGGTCCCCTTGCTGCACCGGACCCGGATGCGGATGCGGGGCAGGTCGTATTCCATGAGCTCCATTTCGTAGATGTTGATGAGCGCTTTGCGCAGTTCCACCTCTTCGCCCGCGCGGGCCAGCTCGTAGGCCCGGACGCCTTCGACCTTCTTGGCCGAATAGAGGGGCGGGGTTTGCAGCCGTTCGCCGGTGAGCGAGCGGAGTACCTCCTCGACCGCTTCGCGCGTGATATGTTCGAAGGGATAGGTCCTGTCGATGGGGTGTTCGAGGTCGAAGCTGGGGGTCGTAGCGCCCAGCATCAGGTCGGCGACGTACTCTTTCTCCTCGGCTTGCAGGGCGTCCGCCATTTTGGTCGCCTTGCCGATGCAGACCAGCAGGATGCCCGTTGCGAGCGGATCGAGTGTTCCGGCATGGCCGACCTTGATTTTCGGGTAACCGGCCCTGCGCAGGGCGAACTTGATTTTGCGGACTACGTCCGAGGAGGTCCACTCCAGCGGTTTGTCGATGACGGCGATGTAGCCCTCTTCGAAGTCGATTCCCTGTAGGTTCAGTTCGGATTGTTGCGTCATGTGCGGATTATTGGATCACGAAATAGCGGATGATGGCCAGCCCTCCGACCAGCGTACAGTAGATGGCGAACCAGTTGAGCTTTCCCCGTTTAACGATGTTTATCATGAATTTGCAGGCCAGACAGCCGACTACGAACGCAGCAGCGAATCCGGCGAGCAGGGGGGCGGTCCCGATGCTCTGGGCGGCCAGTTCTCCGCTCATCAGATCGAGAACCATTTTGCCCAGGATCGGTGCCAGCACCATCAGGAAGGAGAATTGGGCCACGCTCTCCTTGCGGTTGCCCAGGATCAGTCCCGTGGCGATCGTCGTGCCCGAGCGCGACAGACCCGGCAGTGTGGCGACTGCCTGCGCCAGACCGATGATGAAGGCGTCGCGGTAGGAGATGGTCGCCTTGTGGCGGGGTTTGGCGTAATAGGCGAAGGTCAGCAGTACGGCCGTGACCAGCAGCATGGTTCCGACCAGCAGCAGGATGCCGTGATTCGGCAGGTCTTCGACGAGCGACTGGAGAAAAGGTTCCAGCGTGAAGCCCACGATGACTACCGGGATCATCGAAAGGATGATCTTCAGCACGTAGGCCTGTTCCGCGTTGAATCGTTTGGAGAAGAGTCCCACGACCAAGCGTTTGATTTCGCTCCAGAGCACGACGATCGTGCTCAGGACCGTCGCGGCGTGCAGCGTGAGATCGAAGGTGAGTCCTCCCACTTCGGGATCGACGCCCAGCAGTTCTTTGGCCAGTTGCAGATGGCCGCTGCTCGATACGGGCAGGAATTCGGTCAGACCCTGGACGATGCCCAGGATGATAGCTTGAATGGTTTCCATTTTACAGTTCTCGGGGATATTTCGGTGTCGGGGAAGCGCGGGTTGCAACCCGGCTTCCGGCGGTCGGAGAAGTCCGGATTCAGAATCGTTTGAGAATGGCGTAAATTTCGAAGATGAAGCCGCCGATCACCAGGATCGGGGCGAGCGTGATGCGGCGCCAGGAAAACATGGCGTAGTTGAACTCGTCGGGCGAGTCGCTGCCGCCGCCGGCCATCAGGACGAAGCCCAGAATGATGACGATCAGTCCGGCGAGCAACAGGATGTAATTTTTGAGCGAGAGCGGCATCTTCGGATCGTTTTTATCGTTGATCTCCTTGAATTTTTTCATGGTACGGGGATTTTTAGTAGAGATAGATCTTGTTGGATTTCATGTTGACGAACTTGTTGACGGCGAAGAACGTGAAGCAGAGCGAGATCAGGATGCCGCCCAACACCATGCCGCCCACGATGATTCCGATTTTCATGGTTTCGGCCAGCGACATCAGTTCCGGAACCGCCTCGTTCAGTCCGTAAACGGCCGTCAGGAAGAGTGCCGATGCGATGATTCCCGACAGAATGCCTTGTGTGATGCTGCTGCCCAGGAACGGTCGCATGATGAACCATTTGGTTGCCCCTACGAGCTTCATCGTGTTAATCAGGTAGCGTTTCGAGAAGATCGCCAGCCGGATCGTGTTGTTCAGCAGGATGAGCGAGATGACGAGCAGGGCTCCGCCGAAGAGTAGCAGCACCAGCCGGATCTTCGCGATCGTGGCATGCAGCCGCTCGACGGTCTGTGCCGGATAGGAAACCCGGTCCACGCCGTCGAGTTCGGCAATTTGGGCGATGAAGGTTTCGAGCTTGTCCGGGTCCGCCGAATCGGCTGACAGGGTCAATTCGAACGAGTCGAGCAGCGGATTCTCTTCGAGGATCGCCTCGAACTCCTGTTCGAACATCTGCCGGAAATCGGTGTCGTTCAGTTTATCGTCTTTGGAGCTGTATTCCACATGGCTCACCAGCTCGTTGGCTTCGAACCGTTTGCGGAGCGATTCTTTTTGTTTTTCGTCCGCTCCGTTGCGAAGCTCGACGGTGACGGTGACGCTCTCCTGCAACGTGCGGGCCACCTGCATGGCGGCCGTCATGAGGTATCCCACCGATCCCAGCAGGAAGAGCACCAGGGCGATGCTGATGTTCGAAACGATGTAGGAATTGCGTACCTTACGCTTGAGTCTTTTGTCGTCTTTCATGGCGTAAAACGAGTATAACGGTTGCAATGATGCCTGCGAGAATCGCGAGCGACGAGGCGAGCGTCACGCCTTCGGCGACGTTCCAGCCGGGGGCGCGGAACCGCCATTCGACCGTGTGCGTACCGGCCGGGAGCTCCATTCCCCGCAGCAGGTAGTCGGCTCGGAAATAGGGAGTTTCGATGCCGTCGATATAGGCTGTCCAGCCGTCCTTGTAGTAGATCTCCGAGAAGATCGCCGTACCGGGCGCAGTGGCCGTGTATTCGTACCGGAGATAATTGGGCCGGTACTCCTCCAGACGGATTTCCCCTTCGCCGCCGATCAGGGGGCGGATATCGAACTCACGGGTGTTGATGACAGCCGCCGTTTTGGTGTCGATGCGCCCCAGTGCGTCGATTTCTTTCTGCGGAGTGTCCGCATCGACGACCTCCTGGACGAACCAGGCCGGGCCGTTGGCTGTGGCCCGCAATTCGGCGACGGGCTGTCCCGTCGGGTCGAAGCGGATGAGGTAACGCGTGTTGAGCATGTCGAGTACGCCCTCGTCCATCGACGTGAGATAACGCTCGATCAAGTCCTGGTAGCGGGCCAGTTTGGCGCCGTGGTAGCCGCCCACCGAGCGATGGAAGTAGGAGGTCGTAGCATCGTTGAAGGGGCTGACCGTGAGGTTCAGCACCCGGAATCCGGGTTCCGGGTCGCGCAGGATCGCGCGGTCGGCTTCCGTGGGCTGTATCTGCTGGCGCCGTGCGGCGACGAAGCGGCTTTGAGGCAGGTAGCGCAGGTTGACCGGCACCAGGTCGATCAGAACGATCACGCCGAGCAGCGCTATGAGCCAGCCCCGTCTGATCCGTCCCAGGGCGAAGAGCAGCACGCTGCCCGCCGCGAGGGCGATCATTACGAGCGAGCGCCAGGCATCGGAGCGCATGATCGCGGCCCGGTCGGCGGCCATGGCGTCGGCCGTCACCTCTCCCAACTCTTCGGGAGCGCCCTGTGCGATGGCTTCCTGCATACCTGCGGCTTGGAACATCTGGTAGTATTGGCGGCTCATGAAATCGGCGGCTTCCGTCCGGCCGAAGTCGAAGATCGCGCTGCCGGCCACGGCGAAGAGCAGGCAGAAACCGCCCGTGATGCCTCCGGCCCAGGCGAGGGCCCGCAGGAGTTTTCGACGCGGCACCTCTCCCCGCCAGAGGGGCATCAGAGCCAACGCCGCGAGCAGGGGAACCGTCCATTCGACCACCACGAGGGCCATCGATACGGTGCGGAACTTGTTGTAGCCGGGCAGGTATTTGAAGGCGAATTCGGTGAATCCCATGAAATTATGTCCCCAGGCCAGCAAAAGCGTCAGCAGACTGACGGCTGCGATCCACCACTTGTTGCGTCCCGATGCCAGCAGGAGTCCCAGCAGAGCCAGGAACAGGGCGGCGGCGCCCAGGTAGGTCGGTCCGGCAGTGTAGGGCTGCTGCCCCCAGTAGGCGGGCAGTTGCTCCGCGATACCCTCCAGCCCGTACGGTTTCAAGGCCTCGGCTACCTTGCCGTCGCGTGTGAACGCCCGACCCGAATCGCCGCCCATGAAGTCGGGAATCAACAGGTTCCAGCTTTCGGCGCGTCCGTAGCTCCAGGCCGTAGCGTAATCGAGTGCCAACCCTTCCTGGGAGGTTTCCTCGCCGGCGGCGAGTTCCGAACCGCCGCGGATGGTCTGTTTCGAGTGGTGCATCGTGTACCACAGAGGAGCGAAGTTCGAGCCGACGGCCAGAATGCCTGCGGCCAGCAGTACCGCCGTGCGGCGGACGAACGAAGGCAGGTGCTTTTTTCGGAAGGCGACGATTCCTTCGCTGATCCACAGCGCGGCCATGGCCAGCAGGAAATAGTAGGTGATCTGCGGATGGTTGGCGCCGATTTCGAGCGAGGCGAAGAGGGCCGTAAGCGCTCCGCCGAGCCACATGTTACCCCGCAGCGTAAGCCATGCGCCGCCCATCATCAGGGGGGCATATACCAGTGCCCACATTTTGGTCACGTGACCCGCGCCGATGATGAGGAAAAAGTAGGTCGAAAGGCCGTACATGAGCGACGGAATGATGCCGACCCAGGGATTCACCCCGACGATCGGGAGCATCAGCCACATGGAAACCATGGCGAAGAAGACGAAGGCTGCGGGAGTATTTATAATTTTAACGATCTGTCCTGCCGTGTTTTTGACTAGCTGTGCCGGGTAGGCTACATTGATCAGGTAGGCGGGCATGCCGCCGAACATCCGCCCCGCCCACTGGGGATCTTCGCCCGTTTGGGCGCGGTTGTCCCAGATCTCCTTGGCCATGCCTTCGTATTGCTGCACGTCGTGCTGTGGCAGCACTTCGCCGCGAAACTGGGGGGCGAAATAGAGGGCGCTGACGATGAAGAAGAGCAGCAGGGCCGCGCCCGTCGGCAGCACTTTCGGGAGAATCTCTTTGAAGCGGGTCATCTGGAATGTTTTTGTCGATTGCCAAAGGTACGAAAAAACATTGAGTTTCCTCCCCGACTCAGCGAAAAATCACTACCTTTGCACGGATTGATCCCAGGCTCGGGGCGGTTGTATTCCGGCGGGGAGACAATCGCTCTGTATTCGGCTAACCTTTTTTCGACGTAAACAAAAGTTCGGTTATGGTAACACTCGATATGATCCGCAAGCCGGTCGAGGGTGATCTGGAGGCCTTCGAGCAGTTCATCCGGCAAAAATTCACGGCGGACGGCACGTTGCTCTCCGAGATGCTCGATTATGCGCTCTCGGCGCGGGGCAAGGGGATTCGTCCGATGACGGTGCTGCTGTCTGCGGCGCTCAACGCTCCGGCGGGGCAGCGCAGCGGCGGTCTGCGCGCACTGCTCGCAGCCACGTTGGTCGAGATGATCCACGTGGCCTCGCTCATCCACGACGATGTGATCGACGAATCGGACATGCGCCGGGGCCGGGCTTCGGTCAATGCCCGCTGGCAGTCGCGCAATGCGGTCGTAGTCGGAGATTACATCCTGGCCAAAAACATGGACCTCGGCCTCAAGAGCGGCCAGTTCGACCTGGTGACTCACGTTTGCGGTGCCATCGCCACGCTCTGCGAGGGAGAGATTCTGCAAAACGACAAGGCGAACCGGCAGGAGATGACGCGGGCGTCGTACCTGGATATCATCTACAAGAAAACCGCCTGCCTGATCGGGGTGAGCGCTTCGGCCGGAGCGCTGGCCGTCGGTGCGTCCCGTGAAAAACAGGCGCTCATGCGCAAGTTCGGCGAGTCGATAGGCATGGCGTTCCAGATTCAGGACGACATTCTGGACTATACCCGCACGGCCCGTACGGGCAAGCCCTCCAACAACGACTTGCGCGAACACAAGGTGACCCTGCCGCTGCTCACGGTGCTCGAGTCCGTCGGCGAGGAGCGCCGCAGGGAGTTGCTGGCCCGGCTGGCCCGTTGCCACGAGGAGGATGAGTCGGTCGAATATTTGCAGCACATCGTCGAGAACGAGGGCGGTATGGAAAAGGCGGCCCGCGTCATGCAGGAATACCTCACGCGGGCGATGTCCGTGCTCTCCGAATACGAACCTTCCGAATACCGCGACGCATTGGCCAACCTCTGTGTCTATGTCGGTGAGCGGGACCGGTAGGGAAGCGGTTGCCCGTGCAGCTTGGTTCCGGGTTCCTCGTGCGAATTTTTGACCTGTTGTCTGGATTTTCTGCGGCTCGGCTCGGATTTCCGGGCGGGAGTGCGGATTGTCCGATCGGCGGAGGTCCGTTGTAAATTTCCGGACATGGGACCCGAACAGGTGTATGGCGGTGTGTCCGAATGACACACAACGGTAGTTATTATCGGGATACGGGTTAAGTCATTTGCCATAGTAAAAGACTGTCACCCTTACCCTCAATGCCTTGCCTTGCATCCATTCCGACACCCTTTAGGATCGTGCCTGAAATTTTCATTTCAACACACTCTTTTTTATGACAGGATACACTTGCAGGTCGAGGGTGGTTTTCTGCGGGCTGTTTTGTATCTTTTTTTACTGCTTTTTATGATGCGCTGGCGGGTTGCCGACCCGTCGGATGCGACGAAGAAGCCGCCTGATAAAGGCGGCTTTCTCTTTTCGGGGCGTTTTCAGTTATTGACGCGGTAGGCTTTCTGCACGCCTTTGATCCGCAGGATCGAGTGGATCAGCATATCGACCATGCCCGTACCGGGCACTTCGACGTGGATCACGCCCGAGAGCAGGCCGCCGCCCGGCGACAGGTTCATCGAGCGGATGCTCAACTTCAGGTCGCGGTTGATTACTTCGGCGATGTGGTTGATCATCCCCGTCGTGTCGCTGGCCACCACGCGGATCGACACCCGGAACGCGCCCTGCGCTTCGTCGCGCCAGCGGGCTTCGAGTACCCGGTAGGGGTAGTTTCTGCGGAGACGCTGTGCGTTGGGGCAGTCCGTACGGTGGATCGTGATGCCGGCACCTACGGTGATGAAGCCGAAGATTTCGTCGCCGTGGATCGGATTGCAGCATTTGGCCAGTTTGTAGTCGAGCTGTCCGATCTTTTCGTCGATGATGAGTGCGTCGCCGCTGCTCTGGGTCGAAACTTTTTCGGCTTTGCGTCGTTTTTCGGACTCGATGGCTGCTGCTGCGGCCCGGCGCTCTTCCTCCGCTTCGCCCGACAGATGGGCCTGAAGCAGCTCCTTGATCTGCATGAGGTCGATCTTTTCGGTGCCGATCGAGGCGTAAAGTTCCGTTCCCGTGCGGAGTTTGAAGTGCTTGCAGAGGATGCCGACCCCTTCATCGACGGTCAGGGGCAGTTTCCAGTTCTTGAGTTTGCGTTCCAATTCTTCCCGTCCCAGACGGGCGTTCTTGGTGTGCTCCTCGCGCAGCGAGGCCTTGATCCGGGTGCGGGCCTTCGACGTGGTGACGAACCCCAGCCAGTCGGCTTTGGGCTTCTGATTCTTCTGCGTCAGCACTTCGACGATGTCTCCGTTGTGGAGTACGTCGCGGATCGCCGCCGGACGGTTATTGACCTTGCCGCCCGAGCAGGTGAGCCCCAGCGAGGTGTGGATGTCGAAGGCGAAATCCAGCACCGTGGCTCCTTCGGGCAGCTTGCGCAGGTCGCCGCCGGGGGTGAAGACGAAAATTTCGCCCGAGGAGGGCTTGGCGTCGAAGTTCTGGGCCAGCGGACGGGTCTTGTCTTCCATTAGCTCCCGGAGTTGTTTCATCCACATTTCGCTCCCGTCCGATCCCGCGTTTACGCCTTTGTAGCGCCAGTGGGCCGCGATGCCCCGCTCCGCCACGGCGTCCATCCGCTCGGTGCGGATCTGGATTTCGACCCACCGTCCCTCTTTGGTGGCGACGGTGGTGTGGAGCGATTCGTAGCCGTTGGATTTGGGGATGGAGATCCAGTCGCGCATCCGCTCGGGATTGGGCGTGTAGAAATCCGTGACGATCGAATAGACCGTCCAGCATTGCTGCTTCTCCTCTTCGAGCGGACAGTCCAGGATGATACGGATGGCGAAGATGTCATATACCCCCTCGAACGGGACGTGCTGCTTGCGCATCTTGTTCCAGATCGAGAAGATCGACTTGGTGCGGCTCTTGACGTGATAGCGCAGCCCCGCCTGGTCGAGCCGCTGCGTGATGGGTTCGAGGACGCGGGCGATGAAGGCCCGGCGTTCGCTTTCGGTCTCGGCCAGTTTGTCGGCGATATGCTGGTAGTCCTGGGGTTCGAGATAGCGCAGGGCGATGTCTTCGAGTTCGCTCTTGATGTTGTATAGACCCAGTTTGTGGGCGATTTGGGCGTAGAGGTTGAGGCTCTCCCAGCTCTTCTTGCGCCACTTTTCGCGGGGGAAAATTTCGAGGCGGCGCATCACCTCGAGCCGGTCGGCCAGCTTGATCAGGATCACGCGCGGATCTTCCGAATAGGAGACGATCAGCTCGCGGAAATTTTCCGCCTGCTCCCGGGAGGCTTTCAGGCGAATATCGGAGATGTGGCTCAGACTTACGGTCATGCCGAGCACCTCCTTGCCGAAGCGGTCCCGGATCTCGTCCGTCAGCCGCAGGAATGTCTCTTCGTCCTGCCGACTGGCTGTGCGGACTACGTCGTGGAGAATGGCGGCCACGACCGAGTCGCCTCCCAGCCCGATCTCCTCCAGCCCGATCCGCGCTACTTCGGCGGCGTGGTCCAGCATCGGCGAGCCGTCGTGTCGTACCTGCGAAGCGGTATGTTCGGCAGCATATTCCAGGGCGCGGTCGGCTGCGGCCGCCTCGTCGGGCGAGAGCGTTCGGCGGATCGCGCTGCGCAGCTTGTCATAACGGGTCAAATCCATTTTCCGGAAAGTTTTACTGTTTTTCAAAAGTAGCGAAAATCTTCGGCATCGCAAAGCGCCGTCGGGGATTTCACGGAATAATCTTGTGCAAAAACCGATGCAGTTGTATAAAAAACGTATCTTTGTAGAACAGAATTATACGTCGTCTATGAAAAAAGAGGAAAAAGTCCGTTTGCCCTACGTACCCACCTACGGCGAGGAGGTGGCCAACACGGTTTCGCATGCCGTGATGCTGCCGCTGACCCTTTGTCTGCTGCCTTTCGCTGCGGTGTGGACCTATCTGCACGATGCCCGGCCCGTGCTGGCGTCGGTGTCGGTAAGCGTCTGCGTCATTTCGATCTTTCTGATGTTGCTCGCTTCGACGCTCTACCATTCGATGCGCCCGGATTCGAAGCACAAGGCCGTTTTCCACAAGCTCGACCATATCTTCATCTTCGTCGCCATCGCCGGAACCTATACCCCCGTAGCGCTGCTCGTGATCGGCGGCTGGCAGGGTGTCTTCGTCACCGTTTTGCAGTGGACGGCCGTTCTGCTGGGTATTCTGTATAAGACGCTGGCCCGGCGTTCCATCCCGGCTTTGAGCCTGACGATTTATCTGGTGATGGGCTGGACGGCGATCTTTTTCCTGCCTCGGCTGATTCGGAACGCTTCGCTGCCTCTGCTGTTGCTGATCCTGCTGGGCGGGGTCCTCTATACGGCCGGAGCGATCGTTTATGCGAAGAAGGGATTCCGCTACCACCACCTGGTCTGGCATCTGTTTATCGACCTGGCGCTGTTGTCGCATCTGG
>OJOB01000561.1_pt1 | contig 12794 bp, 9 predicted proteins | sample 1598211 | NCBI WGS metagenome assembly OJOB01 (sample SAMN03922461, study PRJEB24848) | human gut metagenome | isolation source: stool sample | host: Homo sapiens | place: Germany | collected 2009-11 | reverse complement strand
AACGCAGTTTGTCTACCGACACAAAGGCAATCTCCACTCCTGAAAAGAAAGCGGAGAAGACCATGGTGATAATTAGAGAGATATAAATATTCATAGTTTATTTCACAGAATCTTTTCGCACTGAATCCGGCAGCGCTTTTGTTTCCGGTTGGGGCGGACCACCTGCTTCCTCATCCACATAGAAAATACCTTCGATATTATGGATGGTATATATGGTCATTTGCTGGTTCGAGTCGAATCCATGCCCTGTAATAATTCTGTCCGGTTGTTGAATACGTATAAACTTGTCGGAATATACCTTTTGGGTAGCTTCGTTCCAGTACAGCAGTTCCGTATTAAAACGCTCTCCTTTCCGGTTCTGTATATCTACGTTCCCTATCAGCTTCCAAAGCCTTTCTTTGTCATAATAGTAGGCAGTATCCGCTTTGATACTGGCTTCTATATGAAAGATAGAGTCGAACTGTTCCAGATATACGCCCTTCTCAAAGGCCCAATAGGATGGTTTCTTACGGTCGTACACCGACCATTCTTCCGTATTCACTCTGTAGCGTGTCACTCCGGAATCGGAGATAAGGGTGGTGACTCCCAATGTTGTCATCATCGGAAGGGAATCACGTTCCGTGATAGCCTCACCCATAGCTTTCTTCTTTCCGCCACAGGAAGATAATAAAAGAAGCATAACAATCACCCCGGAGGTAATTGTTATGCTCATGCTTTTATGCAATAAACGGTTTCTTCGTTTTCGCAACATACATTTATCTAATCGTTGTAGTCTCTCCTATCCAACCGCCGATAGTGATGCGGTCGCCTTGCTTGTAACCTAACATAAACAGGTCTTTAGCTTGTGGAGTATGACCAGAATATCTACCGATCAAGCTGTTAGCTTCTTCAGCTACGCTCGGATCTACTTGTTTTGCACGTTGCAGTTTGTCGATTACTGCAAAGTAAGTACACTTGTTCAAAGCTGACTCGTCGCTCCAGTTAGGGCTCATTGCATACAGATTGGCAATCAGGATATATGGAGCACCATAGTTTTCGTTGAACCCGATAGCTTTCTGGCAATATGCTCTTGCTTGAGACAGTTTTTTAGCAGAAGCCAATACTGCTGCGGCAGCGTATGCTTTTTCAGCTTTCTTCACGTTGTCAGTTTCCAATCCAATGGCTTCGTCGAAGAATTTGACAGCACCGTCGATGTCACCTTTCTTAAATGCCTGGTAAGCACATCCGGTAGCGGCATCTGCACTAGGTTCTATTTTGTACACATAGAAAGCAGCCTGTTGATAAGCTTCGCTTTCCGTACATCTCATCATTTTCATGATGTCAATTACTTTCTTCAAGTAAGCCAGGTCTGTTTGGTTAGCTTCTACTTTCGGTCCATAGATGTTTTGCAGTGATTCGCAATCAGCCGTTCCGCTGTTTACAAACAAAGCAACCAGATTATCTTTGATACCTTGCAAGTTTTTCTTCTTTGCTTCGTTCGTTTCAGCGGCAATAGCAGCATCAGCATATTCAGAAGCAGCCAGATAATCCTGAATGAATTGTTCCTTATGGTTAGGATCTGTTTTCAGTTTATCCAAAGACATTTGCAGGAAATAGAAGATAGTAGCGGCAGCAGATTCAGCTTTTACTGCATTTACCGACTGGCTCAACCATTGATAAGCCTGATTAACATCAATTTTAGGAGCGAAAGCGATGTAATCTACTGCTTTGATACCCAGAGCTTCATCAGCAGAAGACACTTTTGTACCTTTAGCCAAGAACTCATCTGTGTATTTGATACGCAAATCATGCGTATTCATCAGTTCATCAAAATATTTCTGATATTCCGGATTATTCCTATCCTTGATTTGTCCCATCAAGCCTTTCAGAATTTTATATCCGTCAGTAAAAGTATAGAAACGAAGCGTCGGGCAGTTTTCCAACACAGCTTTCCAAGGAGTATACGCATCTTTAAAGTTACCTGCACGCACAGCTTCATGCGAGATACTACTGTTCGAGTTACAGTTAGTCGCATCCTGTGCTACCACAGTGGTTGCCCCTGCCGAAAGGAACAACATAGCCACAAGCGTTTTAATTTTCATTGTATCTAAATTTTAGTTGTTATTATTATAGTCGTCTATTCTTTCTCTTCTTACATTCATCTCAATTACTCTACTCTGCGCTTGAAGAACCAACGTTCGTTGAACGTCAATCCGATGCTAACGCGGAAGATATTTTCGTTTACAAAGGTCGATTCCTGTCCACTTACACGAACAAACTGTCCGCTGATGCTAAGGATGGAACGGGAACGAGGCACAGGCAGACCGAAACCGGCAGTTACGCCATATTCGCGGGCTGCGTCTTTACCGCCAATCTTATAATACGGAGTCGTATAATAAGCTCCCAAACGATATTTGATGTGGGATAAATAGGAACGTCCAATCAAATTGGGAATATATTCCGCACCCACTGATATTTTATGACGGTCGCAATACGTGTATGTTTCATCAAAATCTTCACGTACAGCATCATCCGATGTATTTACGCCAAACTTTGTTTTTGACCATTGCTGCAAACTATAATCCAGACCGACAGTCAAACGTTTGTCATAGTTATATGTAAAGCCGACGCCAAAAGTATTAGGCACTTCAAGCGTAGCATCCCAATCCTGACTGACAGTTGAGCTAGCTTGCGTCGTTACTGTATAATCATTATTCAGTTTATGCTTCGGAGAATATACTGCTCCGATAGTGGCTGAATGTTTTTTGTTAAATTCTTGCGTATATTGCAATCCAAAATCCAGTTTATAATCCGACACTGACACAGCATTCTGCCTAATGTAAGAATAAGCAGAAGCGGTATTCGGATAAAGCTGCGTCAACGAGCGGGTTATATCTCCCCAAAAATAAGAAGCATTCACACCAACAGACAGGTTTTTCAAGACTTTTACACCCGCACCAACATACAGTTGATGTAAACCTCCCTCACCAGTAAGGCTTTTCGTGCTATACGGTGAAGTTTCTGTAGCCTCATTGCTTTCCGATACAGAATATCCCACATTGGAGAACGGCAACAGACCGATACTCATCGCTATCTTCGGATGCAAACGAAATTGCATAGCCAGATAGTCGAAGCTAGAGTTTTTAGCGTTCAGTTTCACACCACCGCCACTAATATTCATATTTTGCAGACTAACGCCTCCTTCAAAAATAAACGTCAACGAGTCAATGGCTGTATACGAAGCAGGATTCAGCGGATTGATCTGTGCTCCATCCCGAAGTCCAAAAGCAATTCCCCCCATCGCCTTGCTATTCCCGAAACTCTGATCGGACAAGTCGCCATAGCCATATCGTGTATAAGGAGAGTTTGTATTATTTTGAGCGATTGCCATTCCGGTAACCATCGTGAGCAAAAGCGCACAAAGTGTGTGTTTAAATCCTACCATTATTATAGTTTAAAATTCTATTTAATCCTTTCAACACTAAAAATCTATCTGCAAAGATGATACTTTTTACGCTGCTATCAAAAGAAAAATCATCTCCGCCCGTTAAAAAAACCAAAAGTTCAGGATATTTATGCTTCATAGACTCAATATAACCTGAAATTTCGTATTCCATCCCTTTCATCACTCCGGCACGTATAGCCGTTTCGGTGTCCCGTCCCATCGGGAGTTTGCGCCCATTGGTGTCCACCAGAGGCAAACGCCCCGTAAACTGATGAAGTGCTTTAAAACGCATCTGCATACCGGGAGAAATATTACCACCATGATACTGACCTTTTGAGTCGATAAATTCATAAGTGATGCAAGTTCCGGCATCAATAACCAACACATCCCGATGAGGGAATTGCTCATTAGCACCAACTGCGGCAGCCATACGATCGTACCCCAATGTTTCAGGAGTTTCGTACAGATTGACAACCGGAAGCGGAGTCTGATGATTGAGCCACAACAATGGGAACGGCAAAGCTGCCAAATCGGCTAGTATCCGTTCGCTTAAATCTATGACAGTAGCCACAATCCCCTGCTCAACCGGATACTTGGAACAAAGTGCTTTCAAACAATCCAGCGACTGATTGGATTCGGTTAATACCTCCACCATCTCTCCGCCATTGAAGAGAGCCACCTTTGCCATCGTATTTCCTATGTCGATAATTAAATTCAATGCATTTTCATCTTTAGCGAGCGCAAAGGTAAGGCAAAAAAAGAGAAATTGAAGCATCGAGAGAGAATTATCTTTATTTTTCCATTCACAGAACACAGAAAAAGTGTGTTGAGCGAACTATATTTATATAGATTATTAATATTTATTATTTATATATGCTCGTTAGGGTGTCCGCCCTCTTTTTTCCAGGCGTTATAACCGCATAAGTAACAGCCCATTACACAACCATCAGGGGTGTCCACTAGGGTGTCCGGTATTTCGCAAAGATTTGACGCCCGAACAGAGGCTCTATTTCACCTAAACAGAGCCTCTGTTTACCCCAATTAGAGCCTCTGTTCTGATAAAATAGAGGCTCCGTTTTCCCGAATCCAACTATTCTTTCTATATTTGCCACCGAAATAAAACGAACCAGCTAATGAAACGGTTTTTCTCATACATCATCCTCTCCTTCTTCCTGTTGCTTCTGCCCACCGGACAAGCATCTGCCAACAACAACGACTCCATCCGTTTGAGCCTGTTGACTTGTGCCCCCGGAGAGGAAATATATTCCCTATTCGGACACACTGCCATCCGTTACGAAAATCCTTCACAAGGGATTGACATTGTATTCAACTACGGACTGTTCAGTTTCAACACTCCCAACTTCATCTTCCGCTTCTCGCTCGGAGAAACAGACTACCAACTGGGAGCAACGGATTATGAACGTTTTGCAGCTGAATACGCATTTTTCGGACGCAGCGTATGGCAGCAAACGCTGAATCTGACCGATGAAGAAAAGACAGAACTAATCCGGTTATTACAAGAAAATTATCGTCCGGAAAACCGGGTATACCGTTACAATTTCTTTTACGACAATTGTGCTACCCGCCCCCGGGACAAGATAGAAGAAAGCATTGCAGGAAAAGTGATTTATCCCGCAGAACCACAGGATGGCTCCCTCACTTTCCGCGACATTGTACATCAGTATTGCAAAGGACATCCATGGGCACGTTTCGGCATTGATCTCTGTATCGGAAGTGAAGCCGACCAGCCCATCACACAACGTCAGATGATGTTTGCCCCTTTCTACCTGATGGATGCTTTCGACGGTGCACAAATTAAAAGCGATTCTATCCAGCGTCCACTCATAACGGCCAACGAGCTGGTAGTCGATGCCACTCCCGAACCGGATGAAAGCGGCTGGATGCCTACTCCGCTTCAATGCACCTTACTCTTATTTATATTGACAACCGCCGCCACCATCTATGGAATCCGCCGGAGAACCGGATTATGGGGAATCGACCTCTTCCTTTTTGGGATAGCAGGTATTGTGGGATGTGTCCTTGCATTTCTCGCGCTCTTCTCCCAACACCCGGCAGTCAGCTCCAATTTCCTATTATTGGTATTCCATCCGGGACAACTTCTTTTCTTGCCATACATTATATATTGTGTCCGAAAAGGGAAGAAATGTTGGTATTTAACCCTGAATCTGGCAGTTTTAACACTTTTTATAGTGCTTTTTCCTGTAATTCCGCAAAGATTTGACTTTGCTGTTGTACCTTTGGCACTCGTTTTGCTGATACGTTCAGCGAGCAATCTGATTGTGACATCTAAAAAGAAATAATGAAAGGACTACTAACTTCCCTCATCACCGTACTGACTTTCACCGGGCTACAAGCCCAGTCACTGCCTGCCGCCCCTAAATTAGTGGTAGGGTTGACGATTGACCAATTACGTACGGACTATCTGGAAGCATTTTCGTCACTCTACGGCGAGAAAGGCTTCAAACGTCTTTGGAAAGAGGGAAGAGTGTTCCATAACGCCGAATATACCTTCTGCGGTATAGACCGCGCTTCTGCCATAGCGGCTATTTATAGCGGTACGACGCCTTCCATGAACGGAATTATTTCTCAACGCTGGATGGATGCCTCTACCCTTCGCCCCGTCAACAGCACAGACGACACGGCATTTATGGGGTATTACACCGACCAGACTGTCGCCCCCACCAAACTACTGACTTCAACCATTGCCGACGAGCTGAAAATAGCGACACAAGGCAAAGGACTCGTATATGCCATTGCACCTGATTGCGATGCCGCACTTTTTGCAGCCGGACATGCCGGAAACGCTGCTTTCTGGCTCAATCCCAACACCGGAAAATGGAGTGGAACCACCTATTATGGAGAGTTTCCGTGGTGGGCAAGCCAATATAACGACCGTCAAGCGATCGATTTCCGTATTGCCGGTATGACATGGGAACCCATATTTCCCCGGGGCATGTACACTTTCCTGCCAGATTGGCGGGATATGCTCTTCAAATATAAATTTGATGATGACCGCAGTAATAAATACCGCCGCTTCATCGCCAGCCCTTTTGTGAATGATGAAGTGAATGCGCTTGCCGAAGAAGCATTGAACAAAAGCTCCATCGGCATGGATGACATTACTGACTTATTGGCACTCACTTATTATGCTGGAAACTATGCGCACAAATCCGTACAGGAATGTGCTATGGAAATACAAGACACCTACGTGCGTCTTGACCGCAGCATTGCCGACCTGCTCGAAGTTCTTGATAAGAAAGTAGGACTACAAAATGTACTTATTTTCGTCACTTCCACCGGATATATAGACAGCGAATCGCCTGATTCGGGATTGTACAAAGTGCCCGGCGGAGAGTTTTACCTCAACCGTTGTGCGGCTCTATTGAATATGTACCTGATGGCTACGTATGGCGAAGGAAAGTATGTGGAAGCTCACCACAACCAGCAGATTTATCTGAATCATAAATTGCTGGAAAAGAAGGAACTGAATCTGGCAGAGATCCAACAAAAGTCTGCAGAATTCCTGATGCAGTTCAGCGGAGTGAACGAAGCCTATTCGGCTAACCGGCTATTGCTGGGTTCATGGACTCCGGAAATCTACAAAATACGTAACGGCTACCACCGCAAACGTTCGGGTGACCTCGTAATCGACGTCCTCCCCGGATGGACTATCGTCAACGAGAACGGCGGCGACAACAAGGTGGTACGTCATTCCTATATTCCCTCACCGCTGATTTTCATGGGACATTCCGTGAAACCGGCCATTATCCAGACACCTGTAACCATCGACCATATTGCGCCTACACTGGCACATTTTATGCGCATCCGGGCTCCCAACGCCTGTACTTCTGCTCCTATTACCGACCTGCGGTAAAAATTTACTCACAAAAACAGGGAGCAAAACATAAATAAATCAGCATTTTAATGTAACTTTGCGGAGGTTTCTTGATATAAAGATTCCCCAACGCGGATTAACGCAGATTTACGCGGATTAAAAAAAATCCAATTTAATCTTTCCTTTAATCTGTGTAAATCGGCGTTAATCCGCGTTGAAATTGAAATAAATAATAAACTAAATAATATAACATGGGATTTAATGAATTTTTAAGCTCGGTTTTCGGAAACAAATCCACACGAGACATGAAAGAAATCAAGCCCTGGGTGGAAAAGATCAAAGCTGCCTACCCGGAGGTTGAGAAACTGGACAACGACGCCCTCCGTGCCAAAACGGAAGAACTCAAAAAATATATCCATGAATCGGCTACCGCCGAACGTGCGAAAGTGGAAGAGTTGAAGGCAAGCATCGAGACACTGGAACTGGAAGACCGCGAAGAAGTCTTCGCACAAATCGATAAGACAGAAAAAGAAATTCTGGAAAAATATGAAAAAGCACTGGACGAAGTACTGCCTGTTGCTTTTTCTATCGTAAAGGCTACTGCCAAACGTTTTACAGAAAATGAAGAAATCGTCGTAACGGCTACCGACTTCGACCGTCAACTGGCTGCTACAAAAGATTTCGTACGCATCGAAGGCGACAAGGCCATCTATCAGAATCACTGGGTAGCCGGTGGTAACGACACATTGTGGAACATGGTTCACTACGATGTACAGCTCTTTGGTGGTGTCGTTCTGCATAAAGGTAAGATTGCGGAAATGGCAACCGGTGAAGGTAAAACATTGGTAGCTACACTCCCGGTATTCCTCAACGCATTGACCGGAAACGGCGTACACGTAGTTACCGTGAATGATTACCTCGCCAAACGTGACTCCGAATGGATGGGTCCTCTTTATATGTTCCACGGTTTGAGCGTAGATTGTATCGACCGTCATCAGCCGAACTCCGACGCACGTCGTCAGGCATATCTGGCAGATATCACTTTTGGTACAAACAATGAATTCGGTTTCGACTACCTGCGTGACAACATGGCTATCAGCCCGAAAGACCTTGTACAACGTCAGCACAATTATGCCATCGTCGATGAGGTCGACTCGGTATTAATTGACGACGCACGTACTCCGTTGATTATCTCCGGTCCTGTACCCAAAGGCGATGACCAGTTGTTCGAGCAACTCCGTCCGCTAGTGGAACGTCTGGTAGAGGCACAAAAGGTACTGGCTACCAAATATCTTTCCGAAGCAAAAAAACTGATCGCATCCAACGATAAGAAAGAGGTGGAAGAAGGATTCCTCGCTTTATACCGCAGCCACAAGGCATTGCCGAAAAACAAGGCTTTGATTAAGTTCCTTAGTGAACAGGGTATCAAGGCAGGTATGCTCAAGACGGAAGAAATCTACATGGAACAGAACAACAAGCGTATGCATGAAGTTACTGATCCGCTGTATTTCGTGATCGACGAGAAACTGAATAGTGTAGACCTGACAGACAAGGGTGTAGACCTGATTACCGGTAACTCTGAAGACCCGACATTGTTCGTTCTTCCGGATATCGCCGGACAACTTTCGGAACTGGAAAACCAACATCTGACTAACGAACAACTGCTTGAAAAGAAAGATGAACTTCTGACAAACTATGCCATCAAATCGGAACGTGTACACACCATCAACCAGCTGTTGAAGGCTTACACCATGTTCGAGAAAGATGATGAATATGTAGTGATCGACGGACAGGTGAAGATCGTAGACGAGCAGACAGGTCGTATCATGGAAGGTCGCCGCTACTCTGACGGATTGCACCAGGCTATCGAAGCCAAGGAACGTGTGAAAGTGGAAGCTGCTACGCAGACCTTTGCAACGATTACTTTGCAGAACTACTTCCGTATGTATCACAAACTGTCCGGTATGACCGGTACCGCTGAAACGGAAGCAGGCGAACTTTGGGACATCTACAAATTGGACGTAGTCGTGATCCCGACCAACCGTCCGATTGCAAGAAAGGATATGAACGACCGCGTTTACAAGACGAAACGCGAAAAGTATAAAGCTGTTATCGAGGAAATCGAAAAATTGGTTCAGGCAGGACGTCCGGTATTGGTGGGTACTACCTCGGTAGAAATCTCCGAGATGTTGAGCAAGATGCTTGCCATGCGCCATATCGAGCACAAGGTATTGAACGCCAAACTGCACCAGAAAGAAGCGGACATCGTTGCTACCGCCGGTTTAAGCGGAACAGTAACCATTGCTACCAATATGGCTGGTCGTGGTACCGACATCAAGTTAAGTCCGGAAGTGAAAGCTGCGGGCGGTTTGGCAATTATCGGTACGGAACGTCACGAATCCCGTCGTGTAGACCGCCAGTTGCGTGGTCGTGCAGGACGTCAGGGTGACCCGGGTTCTTCTGTATTCTTCGTATCACTGGAAGACGATTTGATGCGTCTGTTCTCTTCTGACCGTATTGCCAGTGTAATGGACAAGCTCGGTTTCCAGGAAGGCGAAATGATCGAACACAAGATGATTTCCAACTCCATCGAACGTGCACAGAAGAAAGTGGAAGAAAACAACTTCGGTATTCGTAAACGTCTGTTGGAATATGACGACGTAATGAACAAGCAACGTACAGTGGTTTACACCAAACGTCGCCACGCTTTGATGGGTGAACGTATCGGTATGGACATCGTGAACATGATCTGGGACCGTTGTGCCAATGCTATCGAAAACAATGATTATGAAGGCTGCCAAATGGAACTGCTTCAGACATTAGCAATGGAAACTCCGTTCACTGAAGAAGAATTCCGTAACGAGAAAAAAGAAAAGTTGGCCGAAAAGACTTTCAACATTGCGATGGATAACTTCAAACGCAAAACTGAACGTCTGGCACAGATCGCTAACCCGGTTATCAAACAGGTATATGAAAACCAGGGACACATGTACGAAAACATCCTGATTCCTATTACAGACGGTAAACGGATGTATAATATCTCTTGTAACCTGAAAGCGGCTTACGAATCGGAATCTAAAGAAGTGGTGAAGTCGTTCGAGAAATCAATCTTGCTCCACGTAATCGACGAAGCATGGAAAGAAAACTTGCGCGAACTGGACGAACTGAAACATTCCGTACAGAATGCAAGCTACGAGCAGAAAGACCCGCTATTGATTTATAAACTGGAATCTGTGACTTTGTTTGACGCTATGGTGAACAAGATCAATAACCAGACTATATCTATTTTGATGCGTGGACAAATTCCTGTACAGGAAGCTCCGGATGAATCAGCTGCACGCCGTGTAGAAGTGCGTCAGGCTGCTCCTGAACAACGCCAGGATATGAGCAAGTATCGCGAAAACAAAGAAAATTTGAGTGATCCGAACCAGCAGGCTGCTGCAAGTCAGGATACTCGTGAACAGCAGAAACGTGAACCGATTCGTGCAGAGAAGACAGTAGGTCGTAACGATCCTTGTCCATGCGGAAGCGGGAAAAAGTATAAAAACTGCCACGGAAAGAACCTTTGATTAATTAATAATTAAAAATTAAAGGTTGGAAATTGTAGGGTAATGTGCTTTATGGCATAGTCTCTCTATATTCAACTTATAAAAGAAAGTCTCAAACGGTTAAAAACTGTTTGAGACTTTCTTTTATTCTTCCAAAGTTGTACTTTTGTTCAAATTACTAAATAGAACAAAACTATGGCAAAATCTTATTCACTGGTTTTCATCGTTTTATTCCTGCTGACTCTGGGTAGCTGTCAGAGTCTGGAACAGATCCCCATTGATTATCTGCAACCTGCCGACTTGAGCTTTCCTCCGCAACTCCGGAAAGTAGCTATTGTGAATAACACCAGCGACGCCCCGGATAATAAACTGATAACAGAGACTGAAAAAATTAAAGAAGGTACACCATTGATAAGTCGTGCAACAGCTTATGCCAATGGAGATCCTAAGACAGCCACTGAATCACTGGCAGAAGAAATAGCACAGCAGAACTACTTCGATGAGGTGGTTATCTGTGATTCTGCCTTACGCGCCAATGATAAACTGGCCCGCGAAAGTACATTGAGCCAGGAGGAAGTGCGTCAACTGACTTCTAACCTGGGAGTGGACTTTATTATTGCACTGGAAAACCTGCAACTCAAAGCAACAAAGACTGTCCGTTATCTGGATGAGTTCAACTGCTTTCAAGGAGCGGTAGACGTGAAAGTTTATCCCACGGTGAAAGTTTATCTTCCCGAACGTAGCAGACCGATGACTACGCTCCATCCTAATGATAGCATTTTTTGGGAGGAGTTTGGAGGTACAGCCATAGAAGCCGCCACTCGCATGATTCCCGACAAGCAGATGCTGGAAGAAGCGGCAGCATTCGCGGGAACGGTTCCGGTGAAAAATATTGTCCCTATTTGGAAAAAAGGAACACGGTATCTTTATACTGGTGGTTCGGTTCCTATGCGTGACGCTGCCATTTATGTACGCGAAAATTCATGGGACGACGCATACGAACTTTGGCGTCAGGCTTTCGAAGGTACCAAGAACCAAAAGAAAAAAATGCGGGCAGCTCTCAACATTGCTGTTTACTACGAAATGAAAGATAGTTTGGCTAAAGCAGAAGAATGGGCAGAAAAGGCACAACAACTAGCTAAAAAAATAGATAAAAAGAACATCACAGATAGCCCTCAAGCTACCATTGATGATGTGCCGAATTATTATCTTACTACTTTGTATTTAGCTGAACTAAAGGAGAGAAATGCTCAATTACCCAAGTTAAAATTGCAAATGAGCCGATTTAATGATGATTTTTAAGGAAATTGTGTATCAAATCTTATTTTTTTTATACCTTTGAACTTATAAAAAGAAGGAACCCATGAAACTAAGCCAACAATCACTATCCATTATCGAATCGGCTATCCAAAAGGCAGTCGCCAAATATGTATGTAACTGCGAACAAACAGTTGTAACCGATATCCATCTCCAACCGGACCAGACATCGGGACAACTTAATATTTACAATGATGATGATGAAGAACTGGCAAACATCATGATCGAAGAATGGGCTACGTATGAAGGGGATGATTTCCTTGAAAGTGTGGAACCTTCTCTACGCAACATTCTTTGCAGAATGAAAGATGCCGGAGACTTCGACAAGGTGACTATCCTGAAGCCTTACTCTTTCGTTCTGGTGGATGAAGAGAAAGAGACCATAGCGGAATTGTTACTGGTGGACGATGATACGATCCTGGTGAACGATGAATTGCTGAAAGGGTTGGATAAGGAATTGGACGAGTTCTTAAAAGAGTTGTTGGAAAAATAAAATACAGCATTTTTAGGATAGAGTTCGTTCAGGATTAATATAAATATCCGAAATCATTATATAAAGAGAATCGGAAGCAAACAGGGTATTTCCTGTTGCTTCCGATTATTTTTATAGATACTTCCCTATTGGTTATTTATTATATTTGATCGAGAT
>OJOB01000489.1_pt1 | contig 14314 bp, 6 predicted proteins | sample 1598211 | NCBI WGS metagenome assembly OJOB01 (sample SAMN03922461, study PRJEB24848) | human gut metagenome | isolation source: stool sample | host: Homo sapiens | place: Germany | collected 2009-11 | reverse complement strand
ATCTAGAAGGGAATCTATTGGCTAAGGTTGTAGCCAGTGGTGACGGTACGGCATATTCTCTTATGACTGATAAGGGGACTCTGGTTGTATCGGGTCAAAATGTCGCCTTGTCTGGTGATGTTGCTGTTCAAAATGCGGGATCTCTTTCTTTTGGATCGGATGCAGGCAGTGCGGTCAATCTAACGGGTAATGTTTCAGTTGATCAGCAGTCATCGATCATGCTTCAAAAAGCGTCTGTCGAGCTTGCTGAGGGTAGCACGATGACAGTTGAAGGTGCGCTTTCGAGTAATGGTGGGCAGATCATTCTCAATGATGCGGCCGCGGATACGGTTAGTATCGCTAGCCTGACTGACGGATCTTCTCTCGACGCCGTTGCTTCGGGTAGCCTCAACGACAAGCTTGGCGGCGATCTCAATGCTTTCAACGACGCCATCTCCATCACGAACGGTGCCGAAGGCACGACCCTCGTCATGAAGGAAGGTCTTGTGGCCGGTGAAAAGACGGCGCAGCTGACCGAGGAAGGCAAGATCGACGAGACGACGGTGACCGAAAAGACGAACTCGGTCATGGAGTCTTCTCTTGAGATGGCTGCTTCCATGCCGCTTGCGATGAACCGCATTCTCACCAACGACGTGCGTAAGCGCATGGGGGATCTGCGTGCTTCGAACGGTACGCACAGTGCCTGGGCGCGTTATGACGGCGGCAAGCTCTCGGGCGAGAATGGCCTTGACAGTGAGTTCCATACGATTCAGGTTGGCGTCGATACGGTAGCCTCTGCTGACGCTCCGCGTGTCGGCGTGGCCTTCGCCTATACGGACGGTGACATGGACCATGTTCGCAACTCGTCCGACATGCAGGCCTACAGCCTGGCGGGCTATGCAACCTGGATGGCTGACAACGGCATGTTCCTCGACACGGTTGTCCGAATGTCGAAGTTCGACAATGACCTGACGGTTGATGGCCGTCTCAAGGGGCAGATGGACAGTCTGGCTGTCGGCGTTTCCGCTGAAGGCGGCTGGCGTTTTGACCTGACCGACATGTTCTATGTCGAGCCGCAGGCCGAAGTCGCGTACACCTACATCAATGGCGACGACTTCACGCTGGACAGCCTGACGGGCCGTCTCGGCTTTGCCTCGGGCATCAAGTGCCCGAACAACAAGGGTGATGTCTATCTCCGCGCATCGGTCGTTCACGAATTCCTTGGCGACAGCAAGATCACGGGTACGGCTTCCGGCAGCACCGGCATTGTTGAAATCGACGGCAAGGACACTTGGGTTGAATACGGTCTTGGTGCCAACTTCAACCTGACCGACACCACGTACTTCTGGGCAGACGTCGAACGCACGAGCGGCAGCTACCTGGATGAAGACTGGCGTGCCACTGTTGGTGTGAGGCATGCGTTCTAACCGCAACCGAAAACGGATGACTACCGTGGAGTGACTTGGTAACCCATCCCGAACAGTCGATCTCAAGGACCGCCCGGACGTGTAAAAGCGTTCGGGCGGTTTGCTTTGTGCGCCCAGCAGTGCACGTGTGTCTATGCGGTGAAAGTCCGCTGTCCGCCCGAACAGGGGAAGGACGAGTGAGTCGTGCAAGTCGAGGGAGGCAACGACCTTGATGAAGGAAGCCGATAACAAAACTCCAGCCTGACGAACAGGAATCGGATGTGAGGCGTGTATCTTGGGAGAGTCGGCAAAGCTCGATTAACCCAAAGCTGTTCCGGAAGGGATGCACGTAGATCCGGCAGGTAGGGAGGGAAGCACATGTGTGATACCTGGGGATATCCATGTCGACGCCGAGAGGCTACCGAGGTCGAGAGGCCGAGGGATATCGGCATGGAAGTCAGCCGAGGTCGTAGTAAGGTGAAATTTTCGCCATGAAGGGCCGAATCTGAGTTATGTAAGTAGAGAGCGTGGAACTCTCCGATGCGACGGCAGTAGCGCAAGTCGAAGTAGAAGAAGAGTAGAGCTCACTCCCGACCAAGGGCCGGAAGCCCGAGGGAGGCTGTGAGTCCAGAGGCCGAAGGAGCAGAAAAGAGGGGCCACGCACTGGACGAAAACAGGAGGTTCAGTGATTTCACTGGAGAAAGTACTCTCGCCGCAAAACATGCTTTTGGCATGCAAGCGCGTGAGAGCCAACAAAGGAGCCCCGGGCGTGGACGGGATGACCGTCGACGAACTCGAGGGGCACTTTCGCCGCCACTGGGCGAGCATCTGCGCTCACATTCGGGCAGGGAGGTACATCCCTTCGCCTGTGAAGCGCGTGGACATTCCAAAACCTGATGGCGGCATGCTTATGCTGGGTATCCCCACTGTACAGGATCGTCTGATTCAGCAGGCCATCGCACAGGTTCTGGTCGAACACTTCGACCCCACCTTCTCGGAATTCAGCTACGGCTTCCGGCCGGGCCGCAGTGCACATCAGGCTATCGAGCAAACGCAACGCTACATAGCGGAAGGACGCTCTTGGATTGTCGAAATGGACCTTGCCAAATTCTTCGATACCGTCAATCACGATCGTCTGATCTCGATGCTCGAACGGAATTGCAGGGACAAGATGCTCATCCGCCTCATACGGCGCTATCTCCGTACGGGTATTCTGGCCGACGGCCTGGTAATTCCCCGAGACGAAGGTACGCCGCAAGGGTCCCCTCTTAGCCCGATCCTGTCCCTGATCGTTCTGGACGAATTGGACAAGTGCCTGGAAAAACGGGGTTTGAAGTTCTGTAGGTATGCCGACGACTGCAACTATACGTTGGGGCCGAGCGCGCCGGGAAGCGCGTGTTGGAAAACACGATCAAGTTCATCGAGGAGCCGCTCAAGTTGCGGGTTAATCGCAACAAGAGCGGCGTCTTTCGCCCTCGAGGAGCAAAATTTCGGTTCATCTCGGAAGTCCGTGGAACGCGGCCTTCCGAGATGAACCAAGAAAAAGCCTGAATCCTCACAAGAGGCCAGAAGCCCGAAATTCGGGCCTGAATTCGAGATGACTGCTGAGTTGTGTTTTTACAACCGAGCCTAAATACTAAGCAATCTGTAGCTTGCTGCAGAACAATGGATATTCCGATGTAAGGGTTAATACCCCCCCCCTATTGAAAAGAAATTGTATTGTGAACTCGTTCGGCATCGGGCCTCATCGCTTCAACATGTAAATGCTTTATGCGCGATGCTTTTTTTAAGGAAAGGAGTTCAAAATGAAAAAAACGGTTCTCGCTTCTGCCGTGTTACTGGCCATGGCAGGGGCTGCATCGGCAACCCCGGATTTCGGCACCATTACCATTGATGGTAAGACTGCCGATTCTTCTGCACTGGCCACCGAAACCAACGGGATCGTCAAAATTGAAGGGACATCTGAAAAAGAAGCATTCAAAACTGAATCGGACCTCACCATCCGTGGCAAGGAAATTCGATTCGAACGAATCACGGCAGATTACACGGAAACTACTCGTATCCAGGGCGATAGCAAGACCGTGATCGGCGGCGCAGAAACCGAACTGATTCATGCAAAAGGTGGTGACGGCTTCGTAGTTCTGGCCAAAAATGGTGTGCCGACACTGGATCTCAACGCCAAGAACATTGTGATTGAAGCTACTGGTACAGGCATCTGGGCACAGAACAATACCGAAACCCCGTCTCTCCCAGAAATGCATACCACCATCAACCTCAACGCCGACAACATCTCGATCAAGGCGAAAACTAGTGGGGTGGTTGCCTTCTCGAACTCTGAGATCAATCTGAATGGCAACGTCTCGATTGATGCACCAATCGCCATCGACGCTCGCGGGAACTCACTCGTGAACATCAACAAGACCGGTGACAAGAAGGTTGTCCTTACGGGTGACATCGTCTTCGAGACACCGAACTCGCTGGGTGACTCTCAAAACAGCGGCAAGATCATCAACGCCAAAGTCAATGTCAATCTTTCCGGCGAAGGTTCTTCCTGGACCGGTCGTGCGTATCAACAGTACAAGGTTAATGGGGAGGCTGTGGAAAATGTTGAATTTGAGGCCAAACCGTACTACGGCAACGTCACTGACTTCACGGTAAGCATCTCCAATGGTGCTGCATGGAACATGACGGACGACAGTTTCACCAATAATCTCACCATCAAGAAGGGCGGCACGATCAACGTGTCCGAACACGTTGATAAATTCAATGCCAGCACTGTTGAGCTCGCCGGTGGCACGCTCGATATCAAGGGTAATGCGGACATCAGTGTCAATACACTGACTGGCACGGGCGGCGAGCTCAATCTGGCCGCCGTGATCGAAGATGACCAGACTGTATCTTCCGGCAAGCTTACCGTGAAGAATGCCGTCACTTCAGACACGCACGTTGAGGTGAACGTCAGGGGCTTTAATGCCGATGCTGTCACGGACTCCAAGGCTGTCATGGACTCCCTGAACGAAAAGATCAAAGTGGCCGAAGGTTCGAAGCTTACTCGCACAAATACCATCGCTGAAGGTGACGTCAAGGGATCTCTAACTCAGGAGGTTGACGCAGAAGGCAATGCAGGTGCTGTCACCGAAGCCGTGAACAAGAAGCTCGACGGCTACAGCTCCATTGCCGCGCTTTCCGCCGTGCAATGGCGCCACGAAAACGATACGCTTCTGAAGCGTATGGGAGATCTTCGCGATTCTGAAGGTGCCATCGGCACTTGGGCACGCATCTACGGTTCCGAGCAGGAGTATGGCGCTCAGTCCGTGACCGCCAAGAACACGACTGTCCAAGTGGGCACTGATTATGACATCGGCTCGGGCATCAAGCTGGGCGGTGCCTTCTCCTATACGGATGGATCCTCGACCTTCAACATGGGTGATAGCGATGCCAACATGTACGGCGTTGCGCTCTATGGCACCTGGCTCGCCGACAGCGGCCTCTATGTCGATGTGATCGGCAAGTATTCCCGCCTTGAGAACGAATTCACCTCCGGCACGATGAAGGGCGAATTTGACAACAATGCGCTGAGCCTTGCCGTCGAAACGGGTTGGCATTACGCTCTCAACGAGCTGGGGTTTGTTGAACCGTCCGTCGGCGTCACCTACGGTCGCATTATGGGCGATGATTTCGTTGCTCACAACGGCGTCAAGGTTGAACAAGACGACTATGACAGCCTGATCGGTCGTCTGGGCGTGCGCTCGGGCTTCTACTTCCCGGAAAAGAAGGGCAACATCTATGCACGCGTTGCTGTGTTGCACGACTTCATGGGCGACATGGAAGCCACGGCCTCGAAGGCCAATGCCGCTGGCGTCATGCAGACCACTCACCTCAAGGAAGACCTTGGCGACACTTGGGTTGAATACGGCATCGGCGCTAACTTCAATCTCTCGAAGAACGCCTATACGTTCGTTGACCTTGAGAAGACTGCCGGCAGCGACGTGAAGGAAAACTGGAAGTGGACTGTCGGCGCACGCATCGCCTTCTAATCAACTCCCTTCAATGACAATATGACCGACCGCAAGGCGGGTTGATCCCGCCTCGAATCCGGCACCACAACGACCGCCCGGGCGTACAAGCGCTCGGGCGGTTTGCTATTGGTCGAAGGAAAGCGCGTTAGACAATGTCTATCACTCAATAGATTGGCGGATTTCCGAAGGGAATCCCGTAATTCTTCAGGGAAAACCCAGATGTCGAAATAAAAGAGTCTGCCTATCAGACAGGCGTTTGTAACGGATTGTTGTACCAAAATGACTTTCTTGGATTTCGTCGCCTGATCCCGCGAAATGCGCAAGCATTTTTACAAGAGTTACAAAAATCTGTTGTAAGTCGTGACGTGGTGGAAACCCGAAACGGCCTGGGGAGTTTGATTTAAGTCAAATTTCGGGGGGGGGCTGGGTAGCCTGTCAGGTGCACTTTCTCGTCATTTCGGGAGAGGCAGGACCAAACCAACCATTATTTGGAGTAAATCATGAATCGCGTTTTCAAGACCAAGTGGAGCGTGGCTCATCAGGAGTACGTCGTCACCGACGAAAAGCACACCACCAAGACAAAGGCTGCTAAGAGTGCCGTGGCGCTGGCTGTAGCGGCGTTGATGCTCGGTGCCGGTGCGGCATCGGCAGCCTATATGGCCCCGAAGGGTGGAAGCCAGGATCCTGGCTTTGTTGCCAACAATTCGACTCAGGTCGATGCGGCCAAGGAGTCTTGGGAAACAGCCGAATACAACAAGAATTGGGGCCTCAAGGCGATGAAGGCCTCCTCCGCCTATGCGCTTGGCTACTACGGTCAGGGCGTCAAGGTTGGCATGATGGACTCCGGCTTCCTGACGACGCATCAGGAACTTTCCGGCGATCGTTGGCACACTGTTAAGTTCGAGGGCACCTATTCTCAGAGTGGCGAACGGTATCCGCAGTATGCCTTCAAAGACGAATATGGCCGCCCGCAGAACAACGGTGATACGGGGAAATATAACAAGGGAGACAAGTTCTCGGTTGACGGAGCTTACAACCCCGACTTCAACGACAATCACGGTACTGGTTGCGCCGGCGTCTATGCAGGTAACCGTGACGGCGTAGGCATGCATGGTGTTGCCTGGGGCTCTGAATTTTATTCAGCCAACACAGGCGGTACTGACAGCACCAACTATGGTCCTTTCCTTGACTATAACTTCTTCAAGGCAGGCTACGATGCCTTGGTTAACTCAGGTGTGAAAATCATCAACAACAGTTTCGGCACCAATCTGAAACAGGTTGATGAAAATGGCAAGATCGTGACCTACTACCAAAGTGGTCCGGAACTCACGACCGTCAAAGACATCGAATACGAATACTTCCTCTTCAAGAAACAGTACAACAACAACGACGCCGATCCTGAACTCAAGGGCAAGAGCTTTGTTGATGCGGCATGGGATGCCGTGAAGGGCAAGGACGTCATTCAGGTCTTCACGAACGGTAACAACGACCGTGCCAACCCGTACCATCGTGCGCTCTATCCGTATTTCAACCCTGAAGCTGAAGCCCAGTGGATCGCCATTGCCGGCCTGCGTCAGATGGACAAGAACACGGATCCTGACAACTACAAGCTCGAAGCCAACTTCAATGAGGCCGGTTATGCCAAGTACTGGACGCTTACGGGTCCAGGCCAGAACGGCAACACCGCCAACATCAAGGGCGATGATCAGTATGGCGGCTACAGCGGTACGTCCATGGCTGCTCCGTTCATCTCCGGCGCCTTTGGTGTTCTGGCCTCCCGTTATCAGGACATGAGCGCCGTTCAGGTTCGCGAAGTTCTTCTGACGACTGCCAACCACAAGAACGCTGACGGCACCGATATGGAAGGTTGGGCTAACGTCAATAAGACGACGCCCGCAGAAGGTGAAGTCTCTGATCGCATGGGTTGGGGCGTGCCTGATCTTGAAAAGGGCATGTATGGTCTCGGTCAAACGCTCGGTAAGTTCGACTACAACCTCCGTAGCGAACTTGACGTTTGGTCGAATGACATCTCTCAGGTTGCTCTCGATCAGCGCTATCGTGAAGACATTGCCTGGCTGAAGTCCGTGACCGAAGACGGGACGATTGATGGCAAGGTGTTTGTTTCCGACAATCCTTCCGATTACAAATTAACCAACGATTATGACCTTGCCGGCATTGCTGACAAGAACATTTCCTTGGAAGATGCCAAGAAGTGGCGCCTTGAATACTACGAAAAGCGCGCCGCTGCCATCCGTGACAAGATCAATAACGGCCTCTACAACGGTTCCATCGTCAAGCGCGGCGAAGGTACGCTCGTCATGACGGGCAGCAACACCTATCGTGGCGGTACCACGGTTGAGGGCGGCAAGCTCCTTGGCTACTCCAACTCCTTCGGTGTCTCGGGTGATGATGGCAAGGCCAACGGCAAGGTCGTCGTGAACGGCGGCACCTTCGGTATCCTTGAAACGTACAACGACCAGTTCACCATGAAGGGTGAAATCGAACGCGGTGAAGGTACGCACTCCGTCGACGTTGTTGTGAACGAAGGCGGTACGTTCCAGATCACGGTTGGTCAGGACGTGACGATGGGCAAGCTTGAGTTCAAGGAAGGCGCTGGCTTCACGGTCGGTTCTGAAGACGTTGATGTCCTCAAGGAAGCTTATGCCGGTAAGGCTCAGACAGGTACTGTGACGACGACTGGCGTGACTGGTGCCGATCTTGCCGTCGCCAACCCCGACTATGCCTTCTTCAAGACTGAACTCAAGGCTGAAGGCAACAAGCTCACTGGCACGCTCTCTCGCGACGAAACGAAGAGCTTCGCCACCTACGCTCAGAACGCCAACGGTCAGGCCATTGCCGGCGCGCTTGAAGGCGCTGCGGGCGGTGCGCTCTACGACGCTCTCATTGGTGCTTCGAAGGGTGATGTTGCCAAGACCTACAACTCTCTGGGCGACGACTTCATCCTCAATACGCGCAATGCGGGCATCGTGAACGGCATGACGCTCTCCCGCGCCATCAAGGATCAGGCCACGGGCATCGGTGAAGGCCGCAAGGTCGAAATGGCCGATGGCACGGCTCGACTCTGGGCGACGGGTGTCGGCAGCTGGTCGGCGCTTGACTACGGTCAGTCCGACATGGACAGCGACTTCTACGCCGGCCTCTTCGGTGCTGAAGTTGACGTCTGCTCGGCCACGAAGCTCGGTCTCTTCTTTGGTGCCGGTTCGACCGACAACAAGGCGGGCGACAACAAGGTTGAAAGCGATGACATCCACTTCGGTGCTTATGGCGTCACGAACTTCAGTGACGTGGTCAACGCCACCTACGGCTTCGTCTACAGCCATCAGTCGGCTGATGCCACCCGCGCTCTGCAGGTTGGCTCCCAGCTTGGCATGAATGCCTTCTCGGGCGACACGGACATCACGCAGATCTTCGCAGAAGCTGCCTACACGGGTCTCAACACGGACGCCTACAGCATCGAGCCGTACTTCGGCCTGAGCTGGATCCATGCTGAATCCGACGGCTTCAACGAACAGGTCGGCACGATGGCCTTCTCGACCACAACCGAAGATCAGGATGTCCAGGTGACGACGCTTGGCGTTCGCGGTGCCATCCCGTTCACGATGGGCGAAACCAAGGTTGCGCTCAAGGGTGACGTGGCTTGGAACCACTTCTTCGGCGACACGGAAGCCGAAGCTTCGATGGCCCTCGCCGGCTCCGGCGTGGCCCACCTGAAGGGCGGCGAACTCGGCGACATGGCCTCCGTCGGTCTCGGTGTTGAAGCTCAGGTCGGCAAGATGACGACCATGGGTCTCTCCTACACGGGTGCCTATGACGGCGACATCACGTCGCACGGCATCTCCGCCAATGTCCGCTTCAACTTCTAATGTGAAGCAGAGGACGTGACCCGATTGGTCGTCGGGTCACACGGTACCGACCGTCCTCGCAGTCGGTCGGTACCTTTCTCAAGCGTCTTTCCATGAGGATGCTTGAGAAAGCAGTTGGTCCTGCTGGGTTGCTTTAAGCAACCGCTTGCCCTGTTGGCTTCTCGCCGACGGGGCATTTTCTTGAGTTGGCAACCGTCCAATGGCGGTTTTTCGGATTCAACCAACCGTTTTGGCAATTTTTGCCAAAACGGCCGCAGTTCCTGCCTGTTCGATTTGGAGAATGAGGGTTGGGCTTGGGAGAAGGCTCTTTCTTCGAAAGAGGCGCAATCTCAATTGATCGTCTTCCGAGAATGGGGCCTGGCCTTTGGAGTCGGGACAAGCGGTCGCTTTCCTCTCTCAAGCCTCATTCCTTGCATGGTGGTGCGATTCTTGAAAACACCCTCTGTAGGATAAGAAACCCCCTCAGCTACAGCTGAAAGGTTTAAGCAAAACCTCCTTTCGAAAGGGCAAAACATGAACAAGAGTTTTAAGGTTGTGTTCAACAAGGCACGAGGTGCCTTGATGGTCGTCAATGAAGTGACGTCTTCCGTGCAGGCCAAGGGCACGAAGACGGTGATCGCGACCGCCGTGGCGCTTGTGGCCGGTGCCGCCGTGGCCGCTCCGGAAATCTCCACGACGCCTGACGTTGACACGACCGTCTCCGAATGGGGCGAAGTGCCGGCAGAAGGCGTCATCACGACCGACAAGAAGATCGACTGGGCCGACGTCAAGGCTGATGGTCAGTACCACTACAAGAATAACGCCGGCCAGAGCGCCTTCACGACCCTCACCAAGGAAAAGGGCGAATTCGCTGGCAAGCTTTGGGTATCCGCCTCTGGCAAGGATGCAGACGCCACCGGTCTTGAAGTCAAGGGCGAAGGCGTTGAACTCACCAACAAGGGCGAGATCTACGTCACGACCGACAAGGATGGCGTCGAGTGGAAAAATGAAGCGATCCTTGCCGAGGACAATGCCAAGGCCGTGAATGCAGGCAAGATCGTCGTCAAGAACGCCTACGGCATGCGCGTTGGCCGCAACGCTCCGGCTACCATTGAAAACGCCGGCACGATCATTGTGGAAGAGCAGGGCGTCGGCATGGAACTCGGCGGCGGTGATAAGTCCGTGAATTCCGTTGCGACCAACAACGGCTCCATCATCGTGGGCGACATTGCCAAAGGCAAGTACGGTCACGGCGTTCTCATCAAGGATGCGAAGGACGTCGTCCTCAACAACAACGGTCTGATCCAGGCGGGCGAAGGCGCTACGGCCATTGACGTCCAGCTCGAAGGCGAAACTTCCGCCACGATCAACCTTGGTGAGACGTCCCAGATCGACGGTCTGATCAAGATCGGCGAGGGCACGAAGGTTGCTCTCAACGCCAAGGGCATGACCGGCAAGCTCAAGGTTCAGGCCGCTGACGGCACGACGACCTTCAACGTTGCCGAGGGCTCGACCGTTGAACTCGTGGACGGACAGAAGAGCGTCTACGAAAAGGTCAATGTCGAGAAGGGCACGCTCACTGCTTCCATTCAGAAGGCCGACAACCACATGAAGGATGTCGTCGTGGGTGAAGAGGGTGTCTTCAACATCACGAAGCTCAATTCCGGCGGTAACCAGGATGATCTCGCCGCGAAGCCCCATGACACGCTGCTTCTCTCTGCCATGGATGTTACCCTCAATGGCGGTGATCTTCAGGTGGCAGGCCAGACCTACGAAGGCAAGGTCAAGATTGGCGTGAGCAAGGTCGCCAGTCAATTGACTGTCAATAAGGGTGCTTACCGCTTTGATGATGTGAGCTTTGGCTCAAGCTTCAAGGAACCCAACAAAAAGCGTTCTGTTCTTGAAGTCGCCGCCGGCGGCACGCTGTCGGTCGGCACGCTCGACTTTTCCAACGGCGACGGGCAGATCGGCGGCCAGCTGAACGCCGACAAGCTTGTCTGGGAAGACAAGCAGTACGGCAACGAAACGACGCATGTGTCCGGGCCTGAAGGAACGATCACCGTCAATGCCGAAGGTGTTCTCACCACCGTTGCCAAGGACAACCTCGCCAAGCAGGATGAGGCCGGCAAGTGGACGACCACCGAAGTCGTCGAGCACATCACCAACAACGGCACGCTTGAAATCACCGACGCCTTCTCCGCAAAGGCTTCTGATGTCAAGGACTACCTTGCCAAGGCTGAAAGCGCCTTTGGTGGCGAAGTGGTCTTCAAGAACGTGACCCTTACCGACGAAAAGGTTGAATGGGCACCGGAACTCGGCATGATCACGCTCAACACGACCGTGGCTCTGCCGGAAGCCGATGATCAGGGTGTTGCTTCCGCCCAGCTCGACGGCAATGATGTCGGCGTTGCCGCGCTCGAAGTGGCCGAAGGCACGAAGTCCGTCAAGGTTGAAGGCACCGGTTCTCTCACCGTTCGCGGCGAGGCGGCTTCGGGCAATGTCTTTGAGGGCGTTTCCGCTCTCGAAACGGCTGAAGTCAGCAATCTCGTGCTCGGCTACGAAGATGCCGACACGGGCGTTGTGAACGCCAAGACGCTCAAGGCGGGGGCGCTTGATGTCATCGGCAGCTTCACGGCTCAGAACGTTGAAGTCGGCTCCGTCTACGTTGACGGCGCACTTGCCCTCAACAGCCTGACGGTTACGGGTGAGGCCAAGATCGAAAACGGCACGCTCAACCTTCTTGGCGTAACGGAAAAGGATGCCAAGGACATCGCTGGCAAGGTCACCGTGACCGGCGCGGGTCTCCTCACTACGCACAAGGCTGCGGCTGATGCCTACATTGCCAAGCTCGAAGATGAAGAGCAGCCTGCCGTCTTCTACGTTGATCGCGGCGTGAAGCTCGCCGACAGCGCTGAAATCGTCATCGGCAGTGTTGCCACCCAGAAGATTGCGCTTCTCGCAAGCGGTGAGGGTGATGCTGATTCCTCCGCCAACAATGCGACCGTCAAGTTCGTGAACGGCGGCTACGGCCTCGTTGACGTGACGAAGTTCCTCGACACGGAAGAAGCCGTCTTCGGTGAGAACGCCGACGTCGTCGTTGAAAACGGTGCCGCGATTGACCTCGTCAATGTGACGAAGACCAGTGAAGTGAAGCTCGGCGCTTCGGTCAACGTTGCCGAAGGCGGTGAAATCGACACCGACAGCCTCTATCTCGGCGCTCAGGCCGGCGACAAGGGCGTGGTTGCCATCAACTATCGCGACGGCGTTGCCGCTGACGATAAGGTTGATGCCCGCCTGAAGGATCTCTTCACGAAGGGTGCTTCCGAGAAGAAAGTCGCCATTCTGAATGCCCTCGACAACGAGCTCTATCTTGATCCCGAAACGGATACGCTCAATGCGCTCGGCAACAAGGCCCTTGAACAGGCTACGGGCGGCAACGCCACCGCCGGCGTGCTCAATGTCGCCTATGACGCCAACGCTCAGGTGACCGACGCCATCGTTCGCCACCAGCTCTCCGCCCATGCCGGCATGGGCGTGTGGGCCGATGTCTTCTACGCCAAGAACGAAGCCAAGAAGCTCTACGGCGACTTCGGTTACTCCGCCGACATCTATGGCGGCGTGCTCGGCTTTGACTACACGGCTGCTTGTGGCGGCACGCTCGGCGCTGCGTTGACGGTCGGTACGGCTGATGCCGACAGCGAAGGCGGCGTTCTGTCGAACTCTCTGAGCTCCGACTTCGTGGGCTTCTCCGTCTACGCCTCGAAGGACTTCTCGGGCCTCAACGTCAAGGCTGACCTCGGCTACATCGACTTTAGCAACGACTTCTCGGGTCTCGGTGATGCGTCCGACGCTTCCACGATCACGTTCGGTGTTCGCGGCGACTTCACGGCCTACCAGAACGGCGCCTTCTCCGTCGTTCCGCACATGGGTCTTCGCTACACGCGCATCGACACCGATGCCGTGGCCTTCAACGACGAGCAGAACATGAACGTCCTTGAAGCCCCGATCGGCGTCAAGTTCGCGGGCACGTTCGAGACCGCCGGCTGGAAGGTCGTGCCGTCCTACGACTTCACGATTGTTCCGCAGTTGGGCGACAAGGATGTTGAAGCCTTCGGCACCGCCGGCGACGTCACCATCCTCTCGGGCGGCCTTTACAACAACGTGATCGGCGTTGAAGCCGTCAACGGCAACCTGTCCTTTGGTCTCAATGCGTCCTACGGCTTCGGTCCGGACGATCGCGCCAACACGCAGGTGAACGCCAACATCCGCTACAACTTCTAAGCGGTTTTCGTTGGAGGTTTGACCCTTGGCAGGAAGGATGAATCTTCTTCCCTGCCGAGGGCAAAACAAGAAGGGGGATTTTGCTCAACGGCGAAATCCCCCTTTTTCTCGATCCGGTCAAAACTCAATTGGCCGGTTTCTCTTCCGGTTCGATGGGCTCAACGCCGTGCTCGGTCAATCGAACCTTCTTCCATTGCTCAACTTCCTCGACCTTCAAGGCTTGCGCTGCGCTGACGAACTCCTCAACCGAGACAACGCGCCAGATGCCCTCGACGAGATCGAGCGCTTCGCGAACAAGATCGAGATTGCGCTGGCCGTTTTCGGTCAACTCCGGCTCCTTGGCAAGGAGATGCATGGCTTCGCGGAGTCGGGCGGCAATGGCTTCCCCGTTTTCGACATGCTTGCAAAGCGATTCGCCAAAGCGCAGAACGGAATAGAGCTCGCAGCGATCCTGCCAATTGTCGGAACCCATGTACATGCGCAAAAGCGCCGCGTCGTGTTTCTGCTTCAACTTCTGGATGCGGGATTCCGGGACTTCCAGCTTGTGCATCAGGCCGACGGGAATGCGTCCCGTCGTCGGGCGATATTTCTTGTTCTTGCGGGTAGATTTGGACTTCGGCATGGCTTTGTCGTTTCGGAAGTCTTGGCGCTACTCATTTCGGGAGACACTTGAAGCTCCCCTGTCTGAAGACAGAGGATTCACTTTGACCATCAGACAGCTCTTTCAGGGGGCAAAGCCGCCTGAACGTCACCGTCCGTACAAAGT
>OJOB01000462.1_pt1 | contig 15076 bp, 10 predicted proteins | sample 1598211 | NCBI WGS metagenome assembly OJOB01 (sample SAMN03922461, study PRJEB24848) | human gut metagenome | isolation source: stool sample | host: Homo sapiens | place: Germany | collected 2009-11 | reverse complement strand
CTTGGTGATCGTATTCCTCGAATTATAAGCATATGTGTTTGTGTAGTTGCCATCTTCCCCCTTCTTACTGCCGATTACCTGCAAAGGCATTACGTTATAGGCTGCGGTGTAAGTGGTTCCCCATTTCTTATTCAACATATTGGCAAAGTTCGTAACGTCGAATGTCACCTGGAATTTGCTGCCACGGTCTTTCAGCACGAAGATATCCTGCGCCACATGCAGGTCGACCCGATTTTCCCACGGAGCCGAATTGGAGTTACGCATGGCGTACGCTCCACGATGTTTCTTTGCATAGCTGTCGCCTTCGATCCATTCGTCAAACTTCCGACGGTCTTCTTCAGTCTTGAAGTCCATCTTCTGCAGTTCGTCTTCAGTCGGGATATAAAGCAATGAGTTTCCACCCCAGCCGTCACCGTTGTAGTCGATATAGACCGTTTTCTTTTTCTCGGCATCGTAGTAAGATTCGTTCATCGTCAGACTGTAACGCTGCCCCACGTAGCCGTTATAGACAAGAGAGACGGTAGTTGCCATGAAGCCTTTGGCATAGCGGGGAGTCCGATAACCGACAGAAACCATCACACGGTGAGGAATATCGAACATGGAATAAGCCAGACCAGGGTTATTGGAATCTACCGCATAATTATATTTCCAATTGGAATAAGCCACAGAAGAGGTTCCGTCATACACCGATTTGGAATGCCCGAACGTATAAGACGCAGCCAAGTCCAAACCGAAATAGAAACTCTTTTCAAACAAGGCGGACAGAGAATAGGTATATCCCATATTCGTATTTTTCAGATTGGTAATACTGAAATACTTCTTGTCTACGGAGTAATAAGGAGTGGCGGAAGTTTCCACACCCGGAACGGCATAGACTTTGGCATTGCTCGATAATGCCAGGTTCTCAAAATATACGTTATTGAATGTTTTGGAATATAGCCCTTCCAAAGTCATCTTCACATCACCGGGCAAGACACGTTCCAATGCCAAGTTCACACGGAAAACCTGCGGATATTTAAAGTCTTTGGACACGGTCACGATATCGGGGGTCGCAGGATTTCCCTTTTGGGAATTCATGGCTCCGATCGGATCATCCGCATATTGTCCCAACGAAGGGGCGGAAGTCGAACCGGAAGCAAAGATAGTCGTACCTTTCTGCTCAACCCCGGTATTATTATAAGCATTGGAAAGCCATACAAAAGGAACGCGCCCCGTAAACAACCCCAGTCCACCACGAATCAAGGTGGTCCGGCTATCGTCCGTATACCAGCGGAATCCCAGACGGGGAGATACCATCACTTTGGCGCCGGGCATTTCTCCTACTCTTTCCTTAATATTTTTGCTTGCGGCATATTCATTGAACTCATGATTGACTGTCGGATCATTAAACAACAAAGGGATATCAAAACGTAAACCGTAAGTCAGTGAGAAATTATCGGCAACATCCCATTTGTCCTGTGCGTAGAAGCCAAACTGACCGGCTTTAATAATAGGTGTATAGCGATAGTTACCGCCCGTCACATCGGGGTCCGTATACTTGAATACATATTTGGAAGGACTGTCATTCAAGAATGCGTCCATCGAACCGAACTCCCATGAGCCGGTAACGGCCTGGATAAAGAGGTTCTTCATCCGGAATATTTCATTGTGCGTACCGAAGGTAAAAGTATGATTACCCTTATACCAGGAAAGATTGTCCTCAAATGTGTAAATATCCTGATCCAGGGCGTTTGCACCGGAAGAATACTCCGTACCGATGTTGACCGTCGTATTGTTTGTTCCGCTGTTATCGCTACCGTTAATCTTTACGTTCGGCCCTTGATAAGCCACCTGGCGTTCATCCCGGACTGTCGTAACACCTGCACGGAACTCGTTATACAAGACATCGCTCCAATGGGAGTTCCACTCGGCCACAAACGAATTCGTCTTATTTTTCATCCGGTAACCACTCCCGTTAAAGAAGTAGGTCGTGCTTGACGGGCTGAAAATGTCATCGTATGAGTTATTATACTGATAACGGAAAGCCAGTTTATTGTTCCGGTCGATATTCCAGTCGATACGTCCTAAGAAATTAAAGGCCCTCTGATCTACATCGCGTGATCCGAAGCTCTCACGGATTCCGGTATATTCTTCATACTTATCGGCGATTTTCTGTGCCATATCGGTGGAAAATCCTTTCTCGTCATATCCGGCATAGAAACGGGAGGGATAAGATTCCTTACGGTTTTCTGCATTGGCAAAGAAAAACAGCTTGTCTTTGATGATCGGACCACTCAACGTCCCGCCAAAAGTTTTTGTGGACTGTTCCGTCAATTTATCCTTTATGTTATCTTTATAAGCATTGTACTTTCCGTAAAGACCTTCATTCGTAAAATAAGAATAGACCGATGCATGGTATGTGTTGTTTCCCTGTTTGGTAATAGCGTTGATGCCACCTCCGGTAAAACCGCTTTGGCGAACATCGAAAGGAGCGACCACCACTTGGATTTCCTGGATGGCATCCATCGAAATCGGATTGGCATTCGTCTGACCACCGTTTGTACCCGACGGAGCCAGCCCGAAAACATCATTGCTCACCGTACCGTCGATCTGGAAACTGTTATAACGGTTATTGGAGCCGGCAAACGTGATCCCTCCGTTTTTGGAGGTCATGGCCATCGGCATATTCTTTACGACATCATATATATTGCGGTCGACCGTCGGAGTCTCCTGTATCCTTCCTGTAGAAAAATTTTCGGATGCACCGATATTCGCTTTTGCATCAGCAGTGACTACCACTTCTCCCAATTGCTCCGAACTGGGATACAAGGTCGCATTCAGGACATATGTATTGCCCAATTCCAACCTGATATCCGTAAAAATAGCCTTTTTATAACCGACATAGGAAATCTCCACTTTATAGGGTCCTCCGGTACGCATTCCCTGGATCGTGTAACGGCCATCCACATTCGTTACCGCACCATACATGGTTCCGGATGGTTCGTGTACCGCTACCACCGTAGCTCCTATCACATACTCATTTTGATCGTCGATAATTTTTCCGCCCAGTACGGAAGTTGTCACCTGAGCTTTTACGGAGAACCCTATGCATATCAAAACACATACAAAAAAGCAGATAACTTTTTTCATACAGAAATTTATTTTTAATGAATACCCTCTACAGAATTTAACATTGCATCACAAAGATACAACCTTATTATCACGCTTTTATTATATTTCTGTACAAAATTAATGACAACTTATTAATTTTCATTCCCATTACGAAGGTCATCGGCAATATCCTGATGCTGCCGAGCCAACTCTTCCTCCCCTATATGCAGAAATGCTTCGGCAAGATATTCATGGGCTGCAGCGTGCTTCGGTTTCAGATCGACAGCTTTCATAAAGTCAGAAACGGCCTCGTCGTAATATTTCAGTTGAAGATAAGATTTTCCACGATTATAACGCGCTTTAAATGATTTCGGGTTCAGTCGCACGGCTTCATTCAGGCAAGTAACCGCCTGGAAACCGTCACCCATATCGAGAAGGGTCACTCCTTTACGTACCCAAGCATCCACAAACTCAGGATAAAGCTTGAGCGCTTTGTCGAAAGAGCGAATAGCTGCGTTCGGATCGTGCGCTTTCGTAATACATTCATTCCCCATCAAATAGTATTCGTGGGCATATTCTTTCTGAATCTCCCGCTGGGCGTGTATCTCCTCCTGGAGTTTCTTGATCTGCGCCCGTTGAGTGTTCATAGTTTGCAATTTCATACGGAGCAACCGTTGCACTTCTGGCTTTTCCAGCTCATTCCGCTTACTGACAGCAGCAGCGAAAGCCTCAACCATCTCTTTCACATTGCCGGATTTAAAACAACGGGCGGCACGTGCATACAACAATTCCGCCTCACTTTCACGCAAACTTTTTTCAATCAACTGCCGGTCATTAAACATCTGGCTGAACTGGACGATCTCTTTCCGCACAAAGATATCATGCGGAGAAATCCGGCTTTTCAGCACCAGCCCTTCCAGAGACGTACAACGACTTAAAGCGACATATGTCTGGCCACCGGCAAACACGCCGCCTGTCAAATCCACCACGACACGGCTGAACGTAAGCCCCTGGCTCTTATGCACGGTGATCGCCCAGGCAAGACGAATCGGCAACTGCTCGAAAGTACCGACAATTTCTTCTTCGACCTTTTTCTCCTTTTCGTTGTATTTATATTTATAGTTGCGCCAAGAAGTCGGCTCGACCAGATATTCCCTCCCGTCCTCTAACAGGACGTAGACATTCCCATTCTCGTCGATCCCCGACACCATACCGATCGTACCATTGACCCAACGACGTTCATAATCATTATCGATAAAAATAACCTGGGCCTGCTCCTTGATGGATAGGTTTAATTGTGTCGGTAGAGACGACTCAGGAAAATCACCTTCGATCTTGCCGTGAGAAACGAACTCTTCACCGGGCAATTCCCCCAACTTCCGTTCATTGATAAAATCCACCTGATCCCGCCGGGTGGCAAGCGTGATGTACATATCCTCGTTTCGAGGTATAAAATCAGGGAAATAGCGAGCATTCAAAGTATCCAACTCCTGTTTCCGGGCAATATTGCTACGGATACGATCCAAAATATTGATAAATACAGGATCTGTCTGCCGGTACACTTTCTGCAATTCGATCGGGACCAGATTTATATCTTTGAAGACACGGGCCGAAAAGAAAAACGGACTGGCATAGAAGAGACTTAATATTTCTTTCTGGTCGGCAGGGACCACCGGCTCCAATTGGAAGACGTCGCCGACAAACAGCAATTGCTTGCCTCCGAACGGCAAACGCATATTACCGGAAAAGACACGCAAGATCCGGTCGACACAATCGATGATATCTGCCCGTACCATCGAAATCTCGTCTATAATGATCAATTCCACTTCCGAAATCAACTTCCGATGCTCTTTCCTGTATTTGAAAAACTCGAAGATCCGTCCGTTCTTCAGACTCAAATCCGGATCATCGGGCAACATCGGGCGAAAAGGTAATTTAAAAAAAGAATGAAGCGTCACCCCTTCCGCGTTAATCGCGGCTATCCCTGTCGGTGCCAATACGACATATTTCTTTTTCGTATGTGCGCAGATGTATTTCAAGAACGTGGATTTACCCGTTCCGGCCTTCCCGGTCAAGAAGACGGACTGACGTGTATGAGTGATCAGTTGCAGGGCATCCTGAAACTCCTTATTATCTGTGTCTAACTGAAATTCCAATCGTGTAATTTTTAAGTAGACAAAGCTATAGAATATTTTATATATCTACTCATAAAAAGTCCATAATTTATTTGCATATGTCCGAAACTTTGTCTTATTTTGTGATATCAAAATAATATCAAATAACGATCATTATGAAAACACAGGAAAAGAACTTCGACGGCATCAAATTATCCGGTTTTACGGCTATACTTATCATGCTTGCTTTAACAGGGACAGCCATATATCTACTATCGCTGCCACAAACACCGAGTATCATCGCCGGTGTCATCTGCGGGATATGCGTTGTTGTCATGTTACCCGGATTTATGATCATCCAGCCAAACAATTCGCGCGTATTGACTTTTTTCGGCAGATATGCCGGAACGGTCATTAGTAACGGTTTCTATTGGGTAAACCCACTTTTCCTGAAATCAACCGTAACATTACGCATCCTAAACTTGAACATCGACCCGATCAAAGTCAACGACAAAGTCGGAAATCCGATCATGATCGGAGCCGTGGTCGTCTGGAGAATAAAAGACACCTACAAAGCCAGTTTCGATATATCCGGAAACATCCGAGAGTTTGTCCAAATACAAAGCGATGCCGCTCTTCGGCAAGTAGCAGGCATGTATGCTTACGACACAAATGAGACGATTGATAAAGTCACACTCCGTTCCGATGAAAGCGGAGAAATAACCCAACGCCTAGAAGACGAACTCAACAGCCGTCTTGCCATCGCTGGAATCGAAATTGTGGAAGCCCGTATCAACTATCTGGCTTATGCATCCGAAATCGCCAGCGTGATGTTACGCCGCCAGCAGGCAGACGCCATCATTTCTGCCCGCGAACGGATCGTAGAAGGAGCTGTCAGCATGGTTCACCTGGCATTGGAAAAGTTAGAGAAAGACGGTGTTGTCGAGCTGGATGAAGAACGGAAAGCAGCAATGGTCAGCAATCTGCTGGTAGTCCTTTGCGCAGACGAGTCCGCACAACCTGTAGTCAATACAGGTACTTTATATCAGTAACTTAATACAGTAATATTAAATATGGCCAAAAAGGAAAATGGAAATGCGACCAAGAGTTTCATATTGCGTGTGGACGCAGAAATGATGGAAGCGATCGAAGCCTGGGCTGCCGATGAATTTCGGAGTACAAACGGCCAGATACAATACATTTTGGATCAAGCCCTACGCAAGGCAGGGCGCCTCAAAAAGAAACGAATACTAAAATCTGAAGAGAAAAATAAAGAGTAGAAAACAATAATAACGAAAACCTGTCCGGACGTTTTTTAAATATCCTTCGGTAGAAAATAACTTTTCAACTGAAGGATATTTCTTTCTATTCATTATAAATCAACGGCTAATAAATAACCACGCATCCTTATATTTCGGATTGGAACGGAGAGTTGCCATATAAGATTCCGCAGCTTCGCGATTATCAAACTTATCCGCATAGATACGATACTTCCCGTCACGAACAACCTTGCTGACATGCTTACATTCGTTACGATCTACACCGGCAATAAATTCGTCCGCTTGCGATTCTGATGGAAAACTGGCGATTACGATATGATACATTTTTTTAGATTGGACAACTACAGGCCTGGACACAAACGCCTTCTTTTCCGGAGCCGGAACAGACACAACTTTTTTCACTTCACGCGCAATCACCTCTTCCGATGACTCTTGCTTCGTATCTGCCTCCGCCACAGTACTGTCTGGCAAAACCGCTTCAAGAAGAACCGGCTTTTGTACAACCAACCCCGTCGGAACAAAACTGGCTGTATAAGCCTCTTGGTTAACATCTCTAACCGGAGTAGAAACCAACAGGAACAATGCCACTGCAGCAGCCGAAGCCATCACTGTACGGATAAGTTTACGGCTAATCGGAATATAAAGAGTATCTTTCTTCTCTTTTTGGGATACAAGAAGAACCGCTTCTTCGCGTTCCATCTCTAGTGGAGCGAGAACCGGGAAATGGAAAACAGGCAAGCCATACGAGCCGACACTGAACAGATCGGTTTCCCCCGGATGGAAAATCATCTGTCCTTCTTCTCCTATGCTGAACGAACCTAACACCCCTAACGACAACTTTCCATATTGTTGCAGGATGTTCTTTATATCCTCCACATCTTCTTCCAGCATCAGTTGTGCCTGACGATAGCTCACCTCGTGCATCTGCATATACGATTCAGGCAAAAGCCCGTCATTATGTTGCAGCGTCATATTGAAACCGATCTCTTTTCTCAAAGGACGAAACGTATGTTCCTCCTTATGCTGCATGGCCGGAACAGCCTGCAGAACAAAACCTCCGAACTTCGGCACAATCACACAATCATGCACTAAAAGCAAACGTTCAATATGTGTTACAATTCTAAGCATACAACAAAGGTAAATCTTTTGTCTGGATTGACAAAAAATTTATAGGATTACAATTGATGAAATTCGTATCTTTGTAAGGAAAAGAATCAATTAATCAATAAAGATCATATCATGCTTGCATATACATATATTGAAAAAGGCAGATTTGGTTTAACAGAAAAACCGAAACCGAAAATTACGGATGCACGGGATGCGATCGTGCGTGTGACCCTGGGTAGTATCTGCACCAGTGACCTGCATATCAAGCACGGAAGTGTACCCCGCGCAATACCCGGAACAACCGTCGGACATGAAATGGTAGGTGTCGTCGAAGAAGTGGGAACAGGTGTCACATCTGTCAAACCCGGAGACAGAGTAACCGTGAACGTCGAGACTTTCTGTGGAAAATGCTTCTTTTGCCAACACGGATATGTCAATAATTGTACCGACCTCAACGGTGGCTGGGCTTTAGGCTGCCGTATCGACGGAGGACAGGCGGAATATGTCAGAGTACCCTATGCCGATCAAGGACTGAATCGCATTCCCGACACGGTCAGTGACGAGCAGGCTCTGTTTGTCGGAGACATACTTGCCACAGGTTTTTGGGCTACTCGCATCTCGGAAATTACGGAGAAAGACACGGTCCTCATCATCGGTGCAGGGCCTACCGGAATTTGTACTTTACTCTGCTCGATGCTGAAGAACCCGAAGCATATCATTGTCTGTGAAAAGTCTCCTGAAAGGGTTCGGTTTATCCGTGAACATTACCCTGACGTATTGATCACGACTCCTGATAACTGTAAGGAGTTTGTACTCAAAAACAGTGACCACGGCGGAGCAGATGTTGTTCTGGAAGTGGCAGGGAGCGAAGACAGTTTCCAGATGGCGTGGGAATGCGCTCGTCCAAACGCGACAGTCACAATCGTGGCTCTTTACGATAAACCTCTACTTTTCCCTCTGCCTGACATGTATGGTAAGAACCTGATTTTCAAAACCGGTGGAGTAGACGGTTGTGATTGTGCTGAGATTCTCCAACTGATTGAGGAAGGCAAGATAGACACCACTCCCCTTATCACCCACCGCTTTGCATTGAACGAGATCGAGGAGGCTTATCGAGTTTTTGAAAACAAACTGGACGGTGTAATCAAGATTGCTATTTATTAAAAGACTTGTCAAATGCCTGTTATCGAAATATCTTCTTTATCTCATCCTGGAGTCGAGATGTTCTGTACACTCACCGAAGCTCAGTTGCGCAATCGTATCGAGCCAGACAAAGGTATTTTTATCGTAGAAAGCCCAAAGGTTATCACGAGGGCTCTGGATGCCGGCTACGAACCTTTAGCCATTTTGTGCGAGCACAAGCATATCACAGGAGATGCTTCCGATATCATTGAACGTTGTAGCAACGTGCCTGTCTATACAGGAGAAAGGGAGTTGCTTGCGACATTGACCGGCTATGTCCTGACACGCGGTGTCCTTTGCGCCATGCGTCGTCCTGAGCCACGCGGCATGGAAGATGTATGCCAGAAGGCCCGACGCATCGTCGTAATCGATGGGGTTGTCGACACAACCAATATCGGTGCTATTTTCCGTTCGGCGGCGGCTCTTGGAATTGATGCCGTATTACTGACACGCAACTCTTGTGACCCATTGAACCGTCGCGCAGTCAGAGTGTCAATGGGGACAGTCTTTCTTGTGCCCTGGACTTGGATGGACGGTTCTCTTGGCGACTTGGGAAGACTGGGTTTTCGTACGGCAGCCATGGCACTCACAGACAATTCTATTTCCATCGATAATCCTGTCTTGGCAACCGAACCCAGATTGGCAATCGTGATGGGGACTGAAGGGGACGGACTTTCGCAGGAAACGATTGCCGCAGCCGACTATGTTGTCCGCATCCCCATGTCGCACGGTGTCGATTCACTTAATGTGGCAGCCGCAGCGGCCGTGGCATTTTGGCAACTTCGTGCTCCGAATCCACAATAATTCCCCGATTGCATATCGTTCACCTACAACCATTGTAAATAGATTCAATTATGATTACTTTTGCCATCCTATTAAAAAGCGAAAGATCATGGCAGACAACTATCTGGAAAAGAAATACGAAGAATATAAATCCCGCAAGGAGGGACGTACGAACCATCCGTACAATGGTAGGAAAACAACCGTTATCCACAAAACCAGGAGAGTCTTTGTAACAGGAGGTGCGGAAGGTATAGGCAAAGCGATCGTAAGAGCTTTCCGTTCCGCCGGACACCGCGTGGCGTTCTGCGACCGTAACGAAGCGGCGGGAAAAGAGACAGCGTTGCAGACCGGAACCTCTTTTTTCCATGTTGACGTAAGTGACCAAGAAGCGCTAGAGAACTGCATGCAGCAGATTTTCAAGGAATGGGGCGATATCGATATCATAATCAACAATGCGGGAATCAGTTGTTTCTCCCCTATCACGGAAACCGGTGTGGAAGATTTCGACCGGATATTATCCGTGAACTTGCGTCCGGTTTTCATCACTTCCCGCAGATTGGCCATTCACCGCCAATCACAGGAGGCACCCAATCCGTTCGGACGGATCGTCAATATCTGTTCCACTCGCTATCTGATGAGCGAACCCGGCAGCGAAGGTTATGCGGCATCCAAAGGCGGTATCTATTCGCTGACACACGCCCTTGCACTATCGCTTGCCCAATGGCATATCACGGTCAACTCGATTTCGCCGGGCTGGATCGAGACGCGCGACTACGAACAGCTTCGCCCAGAAGATCACGCCCAACATCCGTCGGGGCGAGTAGGTAAACCGGAAGACATCGCCCGTTTGTGCCTGTTCATCTGCCAGGAGGAAAATGATTTTATGAACGGCGAGAACGTAACGATCGACGGAGGGATGACAAAGAAAATGATCTATATCGAGTGACAATAGCTATACCATAGGCATGACACAACCGTTACATAGACATGGCACAACTGTTACCATAGCATGAAACTGTTGTTTCCTCGGCATGGTACAGTCGTTTCATGCCGAGGAAACAACAGTGCCAACGGCATGAAGAAATCGTGGCACAACTATAAAAGATCATCAAAGCCGGATTCCTTTTCTATTTCCATATACACTCCAGAGACAGGATGAATAAACCCCAAGTATTCGGCATGCAGATACAAGCGGTCTGCCTTCCTGCCATACAACTCATCCCCTACTATCGGGGCATTCAAGCCAAGCGGATGGGCCGAATGGACACGCAACTGATGTGTGCGCCCGGTTTTCGGTATGAAAGAAATAAAAGTACGCCCCGAATCATAATGCAGCACAGTATAATCAGTCACGGCAGGTTTTCCGTGAACCGCATCGACCACCTGCCGCGGCCGGTCTTCCGGATCCGGGCGGAGGGGGAGTTCAATATGACCTTCTTTTTTCTCCACAATGCCATCCAACCAAGCAACATATCGTTTACACACCGTCCGGTTCTTGAACTGTGCCTGCAAGTTCTGGTGCACTTCTTTCGTCTTGGCTATAAGGATCAGGCCGGAGGTCGCCATGTCAAGTCGGTGCACGATCATCGGTCCGGTTGCTTCGGGATACATCCGTCGCACTCGCCCGTAGACGGAATCGATATCCGATTTTCCGGGGACTGACAACATGCCGGCCGGTTTGTTCACTACCGACAACCATTCGTCTTCATACATGATTTCCAACTCCGTATCCCGGTGCATATCCGTTTCCAACGGGTTTTCCTCGACGTGTAGGCCTTGTAGCATATGCTTCAGGATCGGTCCGCATTTCCCTTTGCAGGCCGGATAATAATATCCATGACGGCGGATCTCGTTTTTCGGAGAATCTCCCCACCAGAATTCAGCCATAGCAAGAGGTTGCCAACCGTTCCGGTAGGCATATTGCAGGAGCTTGGGAGCCGCACACTCACCTGCACCTGCCGGTGGCGTCTTTTGGACGGTATCTTTAAACAAGTTGCACAAATCCCGTTCCTCCCCGCGGGCGTTCAACATGCGGAATTGTTTGAAAAGCCATTGTTGAAGGGCAGCCGAACGGGTCTTGCGTTCTGCTTTGAGGCGTTCGATTTCCGTCTCGAACACCTCTACTTCCGCTTGGAGGGAGGCAAGGTGATCTTTCCAATATTGTTTCTGCCGTTTCAGTTCCGCTTTCTGGAACTGGCTTTCACGGATCAGCTGCTCCGAATCTACCCGTGTGACGGTCGAACGCAACCGGTCACGTTCAACCTTAGCCGCTTTCATCCGTCCCCGTATATCATCCAAAACCTGTCCGGCAAGGATCGTCTCGTCAGCCAACCGTTGCTTGCAATCTTTATATCGCACATCTGCCTGCAACTCCTCGATCCGCCTGTTGATTCCCGATATCTGTTCTTCTTCGATTCTGAAAAAGCCATCTGGCTCTTGCACGTCATAAACCGGAGGCACGAAATAAGTGTGTCGATTCTTCCCTGCCAGGATGCCAGAGAAGGCTGCCAGATAGCCGACTTCCCCCTCTCCTGTACGGACAATCAAAACGCCAAACATCTTCCCTTTCCGCAGTTCTCCCTGCCATTCTCCCTTTGTCGACAAATAGCGCCCGACCTCGCCCGCTGCCGCCACACAAAGGGGATGCGGGGTATAATGGAACGGATAGGTAAACTTTTCCGGCAGAGAGAGAAGAGAAATAGAATCTGCAAAATAGTGAAGTTTGTTCATGCTTTTTCCGAATCAAAACGTTTTATCCGGCAAAAGTAAAGGATTTTTTTGGACAGCTCCGTTTTATCCAGTAGATTTGTAACCATCAATTTTAGACCAATTAATAATTAGCGTTTTAACAGACCATGAACAGACTCATCATCGCCTTGTTAGGCTCCGTCTTGTATTCCGGCACAAGTATGGCTCAGAAACAGACCTATTTTACCAATCCTGTTATTCACGGGGATGTCGCCGACCCGTCCATCCTGAGGATCGACGATACTTATTATGCAACGGGGACTTCCTCCGAATGGGCTCCCTACTATCCGGTATTCACATCTAAAGACCTAGTCAACTGGAAACAGACCGGACACGTATTCGAGCAGCAGCCGGAATGGACCAAGTCGTCGTTCTGGGCTCCGGAATGGTATTATCATAACGGTAAGGTTTATGTATACTATACCGCACGAAAGAAGTCGAACAACACTTCCTACATCGGAGTAGCCACCTCCGACTCTCCGACAGGCAAATTCAAAGATCACGGACCGGTTGTCGAATTCGGAACGGAAGCGATCGATGCTTTTATCCTCGAAGACAAGGGTGATTTATACATCAGCTGGAAAGCCTACGGACTGGACAACCGGCCGATCGAACTTCTCGCCAGCAAGTTGACTCCGGACGGGTTGAAATTGACCGGCAAGCCGTTCAGCCTGCTCCGAGACGACGAACGTGTGGGGATGGAAGGACAGCACTGGTTCAAAAAGAACGGTTACTACTATCTGATCTATGCGATTAATGGTTGTTGCGGTCCCAATAGCGACTATGCCGTAGCTGTCGCCCGCTCGAAGAAGCTCGAAGGGCCTTATGAAAAGTATGAAGGAAATCCGATCCTGCACGGGAGCGACGAGATACAATCTATCGGTCATGGCACACTGACGACGACGCCTGACGGACGTATGTTTTATCTATGTCACGCCTATTCGGAAGGCAGCGATTTCTTTCTAGGGCGTCAGCCCCATCTCCAGGAGTTGCGTTTCGGAGAGGACAACTGGCCTTATTTCGTTACCGGCGAATATGCCCGCTTGGTACAACCGATGCCTTTTGCCGATTGCGTGCAAGAGCCGGTAACCGGTTTCTTCGACAATTTTGCCGACCCGAATCTGCGCCCGGAATGGAGTTGGAATTATCCGTACTCGAATGTCCAAGCTAAAATCGAAGCGGGCAGACTGTGGCTGAGTGGTTCTCCCAAGCCGGAATGCAAGACAGGAGAGGCACTTTGCCTTCGTCCTGCATCTTCGGGCTACACATTGGATGCCGGCATAACAAACCAAAATGGCAGTTGGAAAGGGATCACGCTTTACGGGGATAATAGCTATTATATCGCTTACGGCCCGGTCGGCGACCGATTGCAAATAAAGTTGGTTCGAGAAGGGAAGGAACAACAGTTGGCCGATCTGCCACTGCCCAGCATGGCATTGCATCTGCGCATGCAGGTGAAAGAAGGACTCCCCTATCAATTCGCCTGGAGTAAAGACGGCAAGCAATGGACTCCGGTGAACCACGGTCTATCGGAAGAAGCCATACGCTCACTTATTCGCTGGGATCGGGTGGCACGTCCGGGACTTTACCATGAAGGAGACGAAAAGGCACCTGCCGTATTTGAATATTGTTCTTTATCTTATCAGTAAGAATTAGAAACCGGCATTTGCCAGGTTTCTCAGAATATCTTCATAGGGGATGACAGATGACTTGCGCAACAAGACTCCATCATCCCCATGCATATTTCCACAGACAGGCAAGCACAGACTTAGGCACGGGATTCCCGGCAGATCTGAGCTGGAGCCTTTACTGTATTCCCAAGTCTCATCGGGTTCTGCTTCATGTACAAACACGCACGAAGTACCGCTTGCTTGAAGTAATTCGACAATGTGATAACCGGTTATTATATCAAAACCATGATCGTTTTCGATAGAGAAAGCAGCTTCATCTTCCCAACCTTCATTCGTGACATCAAGCACGAGAGCCTTACCTACCAGACATTCCATTCGGCCTAACATCTGCATGATTTCGATGGCTCCTGCCGAGTCTTTCTCTTCATCTCCCGTGAAAGCGACCAGAACGGATTCATCCAGTTCGCCCCGCAACATCAGGTCGATCACGGCAGCATTGGTCGCACTATTGTCGAACGTGCCCTTCCAGCAAAGTTCGTCTTCGTCTTTGGCAAAACAATTTTTATAAACGCAATCAACATGGGATGAAACAAGCGTCCGGTAAGTATTTTCTTCTTCCATCGGCTTTCCATACAGCAAAGAAAGACTTCCCTCGCCCAACAATTCATAACCCGAATTTTCCAACAAGGCTTTTATCTCATGTATCCGGTCTTTCTTCCGAAACTGTTTTCCGTCATCCTTACAATCCACCGTCAACCGTTTCAACAATTCTGCATATTCCATATATTCCTTCTTCCTATAAAACTACATTAAAAACTCATCCGATCAACAAATATATGGCAGAAACAACAAACCCGCACATATTTGGTATTTAAACTTGGAAGATAATGTTGATTATGCCTAAATTTGTAGAAAAGAACAGACTCAATATGCCATCAACCCGTATCCGACAAGAACAGGAGATCGTCGCACAGATGGTCCGTATCTATTGCCGTCAGAAAGAAAAGCATACGGATTTATGCCCGGATTGTAAAGAACTTTTGCAATATGCTCATGCACGACTGTCTCATTGTCCTTTCGGAGAGAAGAAAACCTGTCTCTTATACACATCTCCGAGCCCACGAGACCGAGGCTGATCTCG
>OJOB01000402.1_pt1 | contig 17522 bp, 10 predicted proteins | sample 1598211 | NCBI WGS metagenome assembly OJOB01 (sample SAMN03922461, study PRJEB24848) | human gut metagenome | isolation source: stool sample | host: Homo sapiens | place: Germany | collected 2009-11 | reverse complement strand
TGGAGGAATAAAAGATGAGCGATAAAGTATATACCGTACAAGATTATAAATCAGGCCAACCACGCTGGTGTCCGGGATGCGGTGACCACGCTTTCCTGAACTCACTGCACAAAGCTATGGCCGAACTGGGAGTAGCTCCGCATGATATTGCCGTCATTTCCGGTATCGGTTGTTCTTCCCGTCTGCCTTACTATGTAAATACATATGGGTTCCACACTATCCACGGACGTGCCGCTGCTGTTGCAACAGGAGCTAAAGTAGCCAATCCCAATTTGACTATCTGGCAGATTTCCGGTGATGGTGACGGCCTTGCAATTGGTGGTAACCACTTCATCCACGCATTACGCCGTAATGTCGACCTGAATATGATTCTTCTGAACAACCGTATCTACGGTCTGACAAAAGGACAATATTCACCGACTTCAGAACGCGGACTTGTCACCAAATCATCTCCTTACGGAACAGTGGAAGACCCGTTCCATCCGGCAGAGCTGGCTTTTGGCGCCCGCGGACGTTTCTTTGCACGCTGCATTGCAGTAGATGGTGCCGCTTCTGTAGAAGTGTTGAAAGCAGCAGCCAATCACAAAGGTGCTTCTGTTGTAGAAGTTCTACAGAACTGCGTGATCTTCAACGACGGAACTCACGCCAGCGTTGCCACCAAAGAAGGACGTGCCAAGAATGCTATCTATCTGGAACATGGCAAACCGATGTTATTTGGTGAAAACAAGGAGTTCGGATTGATGCAGGAAGGCTTCGGGCTGAAGGTAGTGAAACTGGGTGAGAACGGTATCACAGAAAAGGATATCCTTATCCACGACGCACACTGCCAAGATAATACGCTTCAACTGAAGCTGGCTTTGATGGAAGGTCCCGACTTCCCGATTGCACTCGGTGTAATCCGTGATGTAGACGCTCCGACTTACAACGATGCTGTCGTTGAACAAATCGAAGAAATCAAAGGCAAGAAGAAATATCACAATTTCCAGGAGCTGTTGATGACTAATGAGACTTGGGAAGTGAAGTAATTCACTGCTCATCAATAATATAAAAGCTGGAGGAAAGATAAAACAATCCCTTTCTCCAGCTTTCATTATAAATACACCTCAAGTTTGCTTAAAGGTCATCTTCAGTCATCCCACAGCATACTGGGCGTCACCCCACAAGCCGTGATTTGTTTCATGCCATGAAACCATTTGTTTCTCACCGAGAAACGAAATGTTTCAAGCAGGGAAACAAAGTGTTTCACGCCGAGAAACAAACAGTTCCAAACAGGGTTGGAACTAAACGGTTGCAATGAAATCAAAAGCGCTCCATTATCTCCATACACATACGCCCGTTATGGTAAGGACATTTCCAAAATCCGGCTTTATCATCCTCACGGTTGACAGTCCCATCAGCCGAAAGGCTCCAGTACCATTCACCGAAGCAAGCCGAGCCATGTACTTGAGTTACTCAAGCCTCCTACATCATTTCACTGAGTTTGAAGTATGATTAAAACATCTCATTAAATCTATAAAAGTTTGAAGTATAATTAAAACTTTTCCGTATATTCGCAAGAGTTTAAAGTATAATTAAAACTTTCAGGCGTATGAACTTCCCTCGAATCCTCAAAAAAAGAAAAGGTTATATTGACCGAATAAAACCTTTTATGCAAAAATCTGTAGTCAAGGTGTTAACAGGGCAACGCCGTGTAGGCAAAAGTTTCCTCCTTTACCAACTTATTGAAGAAATTTTAGCAGAAGAACCGGATGCGAATATTATCTATGTCAATCTTGAAGATTTTACATTCAGTTCTCTACAAACAGCAGAAGATTTACACTCGTACATCATTTCTCATAGCAAAGAAAAAGTTAAGAATTATATCTTTATCGATGAAATACAAGATATTCCCGGGTTTGAAAAAGTCATCCGTTCGCTCCTGCTCAATGAAGATAATGATATATACATTACAGGTAGTAACGCCAAGATGCTTTCAGGAGAACTCGCCACTTATTTAAGTGGCAGATATATCGAATTCAAAATATATAGTCTCTCCTATTCTGAGTTTCTTGAATTCCACGGATTAACTGAAAGTGAAACGAGTTACGAATTATATAGCCGTTATGGCGGACTTCCCTATTTATTAAATCTACCTCTCGAAGATGAAACAGTCAATGAATATTTGAAGAGTGTATATTCCACGATTGTATTTCGTGATGTTGTCAGTAGATACAAGTTACGCAATACTTTGTTCCTTGAGAAACTGATTCAATTTTTATCCGAAAACATAGGCAATCTCTTCTCGGCAAAGAATATCAGTGATTATTTAAAATCACAACATACCACCATATCAGTTAACCAAATACAAAGCTATACAGAATATTTAAACAATGCTTTCCTTATCCACCGAGTAGAGCGGTATGATTTAATTGGGAAACGCGTATTTGAGATAGGAGAGAAATATTATTTCGAAAATATGGGAATCCGGAACATTGTCATCGGATATCGCATTACAGACAAAGCCAAAATATTGGAAAATCTAGTGTATAACCACCTTTTATACAAAGGTTACGATATTAAGGTTGGCTATTACGGAGATAAGGAAATTGACTTTGTCGGAGAAAAGAATGGAGAAAAACTATATATACAGGTCGCTTTAAAAATAGATAGCGACAAGACAGCAGAAAGAGAATTTGGAAACCTGCTAAAGATACAGGACAACTATCCCAAAATAGTGGTAACAGAAGATACATTCAGCGGAAATAGCTACGAGGGTATACGCCATTGTTCTATACGCCAGTTCTTAATGGAGTAAACCATACAATATACGAAAAATAAATGCAGTACACCATCGGGTTGCCACGAGCAATCAAATCGCCTTTGGTGTGCTGCATTTACATTTGAATCAAGTCATCTATAATACCATGGATTCTGCTGCAAGACGGGCGGCAATGTCCATTGTTAGTTAGTAATAGACAGATCGGTTACCTTATACGGATGCTTTACTGCTGCATGGGCAGCTTTCTGAGCAACAGCTTTTCGTGCCTCATCCAGCCCTTCCGGGGTATAAGGATTCCCGACTACATTGTGTTTGAAGATGCGTTCGAACCAGGTACAGGCAGCGGTATAACGTCCAATCTTCACATCCAGATGATAGCCGTCCCGATTCAGGTGGTCGCCGATGAAAGAGGTGCGCGCATTTTGTATGGCAGTGCCCGAAGGGATGACAATCTTTATCTTATTCGCCTTAGCCGCTTTCTTCACTGCATCGGCAATAGCCTGATACATGGTGAGTTGATTGCAGTTGTAGTTTTTAAATCCACTATGCCTGGAAGTAGATGCATACGCCCAGGTTTGGTGCAGCATCAGCTTTGTTTTCTTTGGAAGGCGTGCTTTTACATATTCTATGAGCTCGGGAAGAGAAGCTTCATACGTCTCATACATTCCCGAAAAAGGACTTGCCTGTTGCAGGCTGACGTAATCCCAGTCTTCATCTGCAAGCACCGTTTCCAAAGACATCTTACCCTTTTCCCGTTTTTTTCCATCTGTACCGATTTTCCGGTAGGCATAGGCAGGAGCATTGTCACGGGCATTTTTCACATGACGTTCCAGGGAACAGCCGCCAATAAACATATTGCCGATTATGGTTGAAATGCCTTCGGCTTCGGCAAGTTCATGCAGATATTGCTCCACGGCATCTTGGGAGAAGCTGTTGCCGATGGCAAGTATCCTGACCGTTTTTTGCTGCGCATACACTCCTCCGGCAAGAAGGAGCAGTATGCACATACAAATCACTACAATCTTATATTGCTTCATCACATTCAAATATAGCTAAACTTATCGGTTATTTCTCTTTTTCATGTAATAATCTCTCATCAGATACCACGCTTTCTTACGCATACCCTGGTCGGATATGAGTCCTTTGCGGTTCCAGCCATCCTGATTGGTGGGGTGGAAACGGAATGGGGAACGGAAGTCGAACAGAATCCAGGGAGATACGCCACGCAGGTTCGGGATATTGTCGAACATACGGATATTGTCTCTGTACAAGCGTGCCTGGTATTCTTCACTCCAAGAGCTGACTACGTTCTCATCACCGGACTGACCGTACAATGCTTCGCCGCCAAATTCCGAGATAATCAACGGTTTGTCCGTCACTACTTCCCATATAGCGTCTTTCGGTTCCACAGGCCACGGATGATACCAGCCCATATATTTATTGATAGCTACGACGTCCAGTTGGGAAGTAAAAGAATCTTCCATTACAAAACGCTGTTTTTCGCTATTGAAGTGCACAAGGTCGAAAGCGGCAACATACAGGCGGGTAGTGTCCAGCTGTTTTCCCGTTTCGAGCAGGGAAGTAAGGAATTCATTCCGTTCTTTGGAAGGCTGTGTTTCATTGGCGACACCCCAATAACCTACCGCGCAGCGGTTCTGATCACGCTTAATCATTTCAGAAAGCATCCTCTGCGCTTTCTTACGGGTATCATTGTCTGTAAAGTCAATGCCTTGCCAAATGGGAATCTCCTGCCAGAGAAGGAAGCCCATCTTTTCCGCCAGGCGTACCGTGTACTCATTCTGCGGATAATGAGCCAGGCGAATCATGTTCACGCCAAGCGCTTTCGCTTCATTTAGCAACATAGCTGCATCGGCTTCCGAGAAAGCACGCCCCATACGTTGCGGGATTTCTTCGTGGAAAGAGATACAGCACATAAATGTCGGCTTCCCGTTCAGGTAGATATCAGTTCCTTTCACGGTGATATTACGGAAGCCTATTTGCTCTTCCACACGGTCGGCACTTGAAGATACAGTCACGCCATAGAGTTTCGGTTCTTCCGGCGACCAGCGTTGCAGCCTCTTCGCATTCAATACGGTTTCCGCCTTTCCTTCTGCGTCGGTGGTGAGCTCCGCGTTGATTTTGAGTTCGGGGATGGCAACTGTTACTTTCTCACCAGCCTTTTTATCAGAAAGACGCACGCGGGCGATGATGCGGTCTGGAGTGTTTTTATCCAATTGGATGAAATAATCTTTTATAAATGTCCGGGGAGTTTTCACCAGCAATACATCTCTTGTGATGCCGCCATAGTTCCACCAGTCGAATGCCATAGCGGGAATGGCGTCTTTGGTACGGCGGTTGTTCACTTCTACCGCCAGGAAGTTGTCACCGTCTTTCAACAGGTCTGTCACTTCCACTTGGAAAGGAGTAAAACCGCCTTCGTGCTCTGCTATCTCTTTTCCGTTCAGGTAGACTTTGCAACGATAGCTGACAGCACCGAAATAAAGAAACTGGCGTTTGTCTGCCAAGCGTTTGGCATCAAAGTGACGGGCATACCATACAGTGCCTTCGTAATACTTCAATTCGGGCGATTGAGAGTTCCAGTCTCCCGGAACATTAAGACGCAACCCGCCTTCAAACGCGTATTCATAGAAATCGATATTTCCTTCCGGTTGCCGGTTCTCATAGATTTTCATCCGTTGCCCCTGGTCGTACAGGTCGATGATAGCATTCCATTTACCATTCAGCGAATGGATGTTGCGACCATATACATTCGTTATCAGCTCCTGTGCCGCAACGCTTCCAGCAAAAACGATTAGCAACAATAGACATAGACTTAATTTCTCACCTGTTTTCATTTAAGTATGTTGTTATAATTAGTGTATATAATAAGTTCAGGCACGGATTATACGGATCTCACGGTTTTTAGAATAGAATAGGTAAAACAACAGTGTTAATCCGTGTAATCCGTGCTATTTCGATTTATTTTTCAGGAAATTCATTACCCAGTTCCAGGCTGCGCTCCACTGTTCGGCATAGGCATAATGAGCGGTCGTCTCAGCTACAAACAGCTCTTTCGGAGCATTAATCACGTTGTAAGCGGAGTAAGTGGTAGTAGGCGGACAAACCATATCATTATAACCAAAAGTATAGAATCCCGGAACTTTGACCTGTCGGGCAAAGTTCACCACATCAAAATACTGAACGGTTTGAATCTTTTCCGGCGTCCGGTTCTTCGCATCCTTAAACAAATGCGGCCAACCGCCTGCACGACCGTGGGTATAACCCGCCATATCACACAAGGCTGGATAGAAAGAAACCAATCCCTTGACACGAGCATCCAGTCCGGCAATTACAATGGAAAGCGCACCGCCCTGGCTTCCTCCAAAAGTCGCCAGATTACCGTTAAATTCGGGAAGTGTGTAAATGAAATCAATGGCTCTCACACAGCCTGTATAAACCCGTTTGTAATAGTACTTGTCCCGATTGTCCATATTGAACGAGTGGTAATTCTTCAAAGCACCGTTATAAAGCCGGTGATACACATCTCCCGTCAGGTTGACCGGAATGCCGTGGATACCGATTTCCAGAATAATAAAACCTTTTCCGGCACGTTCGGCTTCTCCGTTATAGGCACGGATGCCTGCGCCCGGCACTTTCAGAATCGCCGGATATTCCCCGGAAGCCTTCGGAACACAAAGGATGCCGTACATACGGGACGCATAGTCATTGTTCGCGAAGGAGACATGATATACGTTCACCTTATCTGTACACCTTTCCGGCAGTAAAGTCATTATCGGTTCCAATGCCCACTTTTCTGCGGCTTCTTTGGTACTTTTCCAAAATTCCAGAAAGTCGGCAGGCAACGGAGTGGTCGGTTGCAATTTCTCAGGAGAGAAGCCGACGGTAGCCACGCCTTCATACTCACGCCCTTGGCAAGTGACGAAAGCGCGGCAACGCAGGAACCCTTCTTTTTTCATAGTCCCTGCGTTAATTTCAAGCTTTTCATTCTTCAAAGGCTGTTTGCCTGTCTGATGAGGTTTCATCATGTCTTCCGAAATCTCATAACGTACTTCCAGATTATCCTGTGGGATATTGCATTTCAATACCACTACTTTGAATTTCACTTTTTCTCCCGGTTTATACAGCCAATTGGTGTGGTCTGGAGTGACCTGCACTTGAACCAGTCTTTCCTGCGGCTGTCCCCATGCAACTATCTGCATGGAGACAAATGCTATCAGGAGAAGAAGAAAACGTACACTTTTTACCATAGTTCCCTATTTTATTTCATTTGTCGTTGTTATATTAATATCCCATTTATCAGCTATTAATACTCATTGTCTCAAACTATTAATACCCATTATCTCAACTATTAATACCTATCCGCTCAGCTATTAATACCTGACAACTCAACTATTAACATCCAACAGCAGAGGTATTAATGCTTCTCTCCACCTACCATACTACTCTGCGAATCAGAAGTTAACACATCACTCGTTATTAGCGTAGAATGCAGATAGCCGCCTTTTTATGGTTTTACTTCGTATTGATAGAGTGCGAAAGAGTTCTTGTCATTTAGCTCGAAACTTACTCTACCCTGTGCGCCGACTTTTGCAGCAAACTTCTTGCCACTTCCCATCACAGGGATAAAATCCACTTTCTTGCCTTCAGGAAGCCAGGTGTCAATAGTCCCCCTAGCTTGCTCGTTGTCTTCACGGTAAACAACAAGATAACCTTGCGTGCCGGAGACGGTCGATTGGAATCCGGTCCACGAGCGTCCCGAGGGTTCTTCACCAATAGGCAGTATGACGCCTTGATGAAACCGGAGTTGCAAGGGTTGGTATTTCTTGAGCAGAGATGCCGTAATATAAGCCTCTTCGGGCAAGTTCGAAGCCTCCATCCAAGCCAACGGCTGTGCCGCCAAGGTGATAGCAAAGAGGTAATCGAAACTGTAACGGGCGGGGGCAAAAGGGTCGGCAGCGTCATACTTGTCGGCATTGCGCCATTTATTAAGGAACTCTATCTGCATCTTCTCCGCCGGTACATAGCGGGACAGCATCCAGAGGTTGCGCAAGGTGCGATAAGGGTAATAGTTGCCCCAATCGGTATAGCGGTTTTCCAGGAAGATGTTGCCGTACTCGTTCATATAGTGATACCCGCCGCGACGACCGGCAGTGGCATCGAGGTTGAAAATCACTTCATAGTTGGTTTGCTCCAACACGGTATCAAACAGTCGGCGCAGATTCTGTTCGGCTGTCTTGGTAGGTATCTGCAGGCCGTCTATCTTGAAACAGCAGATGCCGTACTTCTTATAAAGTCCGATAATGGCTTGCGCATCTTTTTGCCAATCGGCAAAATCATTCTGTATGCTGGGGTTGAACCATAATCCGATGCGAATACCCAATTTCTTGCCTTTCTCTACAATAGGTTTCAGACCATGAGGGAATTTCGTGGGGTTGGGCGTCCAGTAACCGGTATTCTTCCAAATATCCTTAAAACTACCTCCGGCGGTCTTTGAGTTAGGGCTTTTTCCGCTCTGCCAGCCATCATCCAGTTGAAAGAGGGTGATGCCCATGCGTGCGGCACGGTCTAGTTCTGCCAGACAGAAAGCCTCATCTATTTTGGCATCCTGGCTACGGTCGCCCCAGGTATTGAGCATAATCATCTCATCCTGTGCGGCGGTATGATGACGCAGTTGTTTCTGATAGAGGCGCAAGGCAGTAAGCGCTTCTTGCTCGCCGCCGGTATAGATGCCGGTAACGCATCCATAAACGCGGGTCCAGCTATCCGGCTTTACATCATGAGACGCAATGCCCAGCCCCACTACCATAAAATCGCTAAAGTCCGCCACGAAGTCAGAACCCGGATAATGTAATTGGGTACTGCTGCTAGGAGCCTCTTTCAAAAAAAAGAAGCCTTGACGCGTAACTACGTCATGAGCAAAAAGCAAATTACCACGATACGTATTGCGACGGTAAGGAAGCCAGGTACGCCCGGTCACCAGATTGTCGTTCCAATCGGTGTAGTCGAAAAACTCTATTGTGCGGGCACTCCAATGATTGCCGGATAGTTGCAGCCTGTCGAGCGTGGGAGTTTTCACCCCCGTAGCCATATCGGCCGTGTGCTCTATATTTTTGCGGTCAGCGTTAGAGCGGTTATCCTCCTTATTCTGATAAAGTTCCACTTGTCCTTTCAGATAGGTGTCGCAAGCAATGGCGGGACAGTCTGCATAAATGCGATAGCGACGCTCTATATTCAGCGAACCGATAGTGCAAGCCACGGTAGCCTGCAGATAACTGGCGTGGATGCCGTTCGTCGGTATCTCGTTCACGGTGAGCGTGGCATCCGTAGGGATACCTTTCACAATCGAGAAATCGGGTTGTTTGCCCTGTACCGGAATGTTTTTTCCGTGTTGCTTGTCAGTAAGGCTGATGGTAACGGGTGCACCGTTATTCCACAGCATGGCGCGTTCCATATAGTTATTGCCTATACGTAGCGTGTCACCTTTCAGAAAAGCGTAATACTGTTGTCCTCCCCAAAGCGGCAAGGTACATATTGCCGATAGAAATATCGTAATAATATTTTTTTTGCTCATAGTTTGTCTACGGTTTGATGTAAGCTCCCGGAACTTCCAACAATTTGTTGGGTTCGTTGAAGCGTTGGTTATCGGGCACATCGCGTTTGCCCAGACCCGCTTGCATAAGTTGCTTCAGTTCGGGCAGGTGATGATGATAGATATCGCGCGGCTCTACACTACGTTTGTGGCAGAGTCCGGCTGCCATACCTACTACTTCACCCATCATGCCGGTAGTACGCATCACACGTACCGTACCCAAAGCTACATGGGTGCAACTCATATTACGACCTGCCATAAAGAGATTGTCCACATTGCGCGAATAGAGGCAGCGATAGGGAACGGCATAAGGATGAATCCAACGATGCACCGTAGCCGACTTGAATTCATTGCCGGGAAAGCGGACACTGTTCACGCTGTCGGGGAAGTGAAGGTCGATGCTCCAGGTCGTGGTAAACGAAGCATCCTCATGCGCCACATTCTTGTCTATATCGTCCTGTGACAGTACGTAGTCGCCCAAGAGACGGCGTGATTCACGTTTGCCTGAAACATACGCCACCCAGTCGAGGGAACGGTTGGCATACTTCTTATGGTCTTTATAGTGATTCTTCAGATAGCTCCAGTTGGAATATATCACCAAAAGTCCATAGTCGCGTACACGTTCAGCTTCGCTGACTTGATTGCGGTTCATACCCGTTTCCCATTTCCACTCGCCCATAGTTACAGGCTCACAGTTTTCAGCGTCAAAGCGCACGCCATATTCAAAATGAGGGAATGAGGTTTTCTTCTTCATATCCTTACTATACCATTGTATAGAAGCCCCCATCACCAATGAGTCGGGTTGCTCGGGAGCAAGGCTCTCGCCATATTCATCGCGACCTTCACGCCCCATAGCCCAATCGGCACCGGCTAAATAGCCTATGGTAGCATCACCTGTGCAGTCGCTAAAGAGAGGAGCGGTAAGTTCGGTTTGTTTGCCTGTCTCGATGTGCTGGATAGTGACTGACGCAATGCGGTCTCCTTGCATCTTCACGGCTACCGCACGTTGAGAAGCATAAAGGGTAATGTTCTTTTCGGCCTCTATAAAGTCTTCCTTCTTCTGGTCTTCATAGTAGTCGCCCGGTTGGGCATTGCCGGAACGTTCATGACCGAATTCACGTATCATACGCCCCAATCCCTGATTAGGTCCCATTTCGATGATACCGCCGAGGTGTACACGAATCTCCGACGAGTTATTACCGCCCAATACAGGACGGTCGTTCACTAATGCCACCTTACAACCTAATCGGGCAGCAGATGCGGCAGCACACATTCCAGCTATTCCCCCTCCTACTACCACAAAGTCGTATTGATGAGCGGGCACCGGCTGTTGTTGTCGCAGGCGGGTACGAAGTGCGGCTGTCTCTGCCGCATCCCAGGTAGCGGGCTGCGTATTCGCATCGGTCGTAAGGTAAATGGCATCGCAACGACCGTCGAAACCGGTGAGGTCTTTCAGGGCAAGGGTGGTAGTCCCTGCTTTCAATACTGTCTTTCCGGCAAATTGCCATTGCCAGGAATTACCGGTATGTCCTAATGTAGCTTTCAGCAATTTGCCGCCTAAAGCCAGGCGGAACTTTCCGGGGCCCTCGGCATCGGTCCAAGGTGAAGTCCAGTTGTAAGTACGGGCATATACGTAGTAAGTGCCCGCCTGGGGAATGTTGATTTCTGCCGTAGCATCCACCACAGGGATGCCCATGCCATGTGCCATGAGATAGGGCGAACCCATTTGATCCATGAACTGCTGGTCGAGCACCCAGCCGCCTCGCTGGCTGAAGCTTTCTGCTTCGATGAGCAGTTCTTCGGCTACAGCCACAAGGCTACAGGCTACGGCTATGCATGTCAATAAGATTTTTTTCATCACAGTACAGCGTTTTTATGATTATTGTCTACTATCTTCACAGAGGGAACAGATTATCTCGCCATTTTGTAAATTTCATTGCCTGCCATCAAAAAAGCACCAACTCCATAAACCTCCGTCATGTCACGAGTCACTTTCTTCGGGTCGGCACCGATTTGCTGCACATAACCCAGTTTCCCATTCGGTTCCACAGCCGAGACTAATGCATTCCAGCCTTTTATCATTACAGGAAGATAAATTTCCTTATCCAATAAACCTTCGTTTATTCCATAAGCAATGGAATAGACAATGAAAGTAGTGCAACTTGTTTCCGGTGATGGATAAGAGGCAGGATCCAAAAGACTGGCATGCCAGAAACCGTCCGGATGCTGTAATCCGGCAACACGGGTAGCCAGTTTTACAAATAATTCCTCATAGAATTTGCGGTTCTTATCTTTCTTGGGCAGTTCCTTTAATATTTCAACCAGACCACCAAGCACCCAACCGTTGCCACGTCCCCAAAAGACTTTCTTGCCATTGGCTTCGCACTTATCAAAATAACGCCAGTCACGGTAGAACAAGTTTTCTTCTTTATCGAACAGGTAATCATAAGTCGCTTTATACTCACGATTCATAAATTTGATATATTTTTTCTCTCCGGTCAGCATATACAGTTTGGCATATACAGGGGGAGCCATAAAGAGAGCATCACACCAAGTCCAACGTTCCAAGGTCTTTAAGTCTCCCTCCACCAGCTTGAAACTGCCTTCGGACGGATGATTGACAATCCATTCCGTACGGGCGAGCGTAGGGATAATCATTGCTTCGTCTTTGTACTTGCGGTATAAATCCAAAAAGGACTGTGATACAGCGATGTCATCAGCATGATAAAACCGTTTGTCCGGCTGCCAGCAATTCCGTCGGCCTATACGGGTAAGCCACTTATAATATGTATCATCATTGTCTTCTTTTTCAGCCAATTCCGCCCAATCCACCATGCCGACATAAAGAGCACCTTGCGGCCAGTTCAAGTCGTCATGTTCAGGAGCGGGGTGTGGATTGGCAATCTGCCAATCCGCCACCTTTCGCATGATAGACTTTATTTCTGCTTTTTGAAAAGGAATCTCTGTTGCCATTATAAAAACGGAACATAACAGAGACGCTCCCAATAAAAGTGTTTTTTTCATTCTATATTTATTTGTTTATCATTCGGTCATTACAGTTCAACTGTAGCCTTTAAAGGCAATTGACTGGAAGCAGGCCCGACTAAGATCTCAAAGTCTCCTTTTTCCACTACAAAGCGGTGTTGATTCATATCGTAAAAAGAGAATGCATCCTCATCCAGCACAACAGAAACCCGCTTCTTCTCCCCTTTCTTCAAGAATACCTTTTCATATCCTTTCAGTTCTTTCAACGGACGGGGAACAGAAGACTGTACATCATGCACATACACTTGTGCCACCTCCGAAGCATCCATCTTACCTGTATTCTCTATATCAAAGCTAACGGTAACCTGATGCTCACCCGTTTTCTCCGCAGCCATATTACTATAAGCGAAAGTAGTATAGGACAAACCGTAGCCAAACGGATAGAAAGGTTCTTTTCCCGAACGGTCGTATCCACGATAACCGACAAAGACACCTTCGGAATAGTCTACACGCTTAATCTCCGCCTTTAAGTTCTCGTAATAACTCCCGTGCACCGGATTATCTTCCCATTTCCGCTCGATAGAAATCGGTAGCTTTCCACTTGGAGAAATCTTACCGGTCAGGATTTCAGCTATCGCCTGGCCGCCTTCCTGTCCCGGATACCAGGCCATAAGAATCGCTTTTGCGGCATCATACCAGTTGGTGAAATCCACACCGCCACCGGCGTTCAGTACAACCACAACATTGGGATGCATGGACGCAATCTTCTTGATAAACAATTCCTGATAGCGGAGCAAGGCAAACGGACGGTCAAAGCCTTCGCCTTCGGTATTACTATTAAAGCCTGTGCAGAACACTACATTATCCACCTTTGCCAATCCTTGACGAAGTTTCGCCTCATTAAGGCTATAAGCATTAAAACGAATGATGGCCGAAGAAATATTATCAAAGAATTCAATCCGGAAACGGTATTCCTTACCACCCTCAACCGGCAGTTCAACTTCACGGCTAGAGTATGAATGATTTCCCCAATCTCCTGTAATATGCTTGTCATTCACAAACAGACGATAACCGTCATCACCACCGATATGAAGTTTCAACTGCCCGTCAGTTTGTGACATGTAGCAGGCTGTCCAACGGACAGAGAATCCATCTGTCGGAAAGCCGTCCAAAGGTGCTCCATATCCCCAGTCATAATCAACAGAGGATTCCGTGCGTATTACTTCAGGCTGGCCCGAAAGAGTCTTGTTTTTAAAGTATTCAGCTTTGAAGCCTTTCATCTGACGATTAGCATCAGTATAAAACTCATGGACAATATCTTCATAAATCACATCATCCGTCAATAGTAACAGATTCTTTTTCTTCAATTCCTTCAAGCCTTGAACCACTGAGACGGTAGAAAAAGGAGTGACAAACCCACTACCGCCACCGGTAGGAATCAAATTTGCATTAGGCCCCATCACGGCTGTCTTTCCTTTCAGCGGGAGCAAGTTTCCTTCATTCTTCAACAGGACTACACCCTCGCGCGCCAGCTCTAAAGCTGTCTGGCGGGAGAAAGGATTATCCTCTGCTATGTTGCTGTCTTTCTGTTCCTTATCCAGCATACCATAAGCAATCAGAGTTTGCAGGATGTGTTGTACTTTCAGGTTGATGGTTTCTTCTGTCACTGTGCCCGCTTTGATAGCAGGCAACAGATTCTCCAAATTCATAAAACGTCCTTTCGGCATTTCGAGGTCAAGTCCGGCGTTAGCAGCGCCTACGGCGGAATATACGGAAGTCCAGTCAGACATCAGAATACCTTTGAAGCCCCAAAGATTGCGCAAGACATCAATATTCAACCATTTATGTTCGGTGGCATGGACACCGTTCAACAGATTGTAGCTGTTCATTACGGCGCCGACATTGGCTTCCTGTACTGCTTTCCGGAAAGCCGGGAAATAGATTTCCTGCAAAGTACGTTCGTCTATGTCAGAGCTGGCATGGTGGCGGCTCCATTCCTGGTTGTTGGCAGCAAAGTGTTTGATTGTAGCAATGACTCCTTCCGATTGTACTCCCAGGATATACTGTTTCGCCGTTTCACCTGTCAAGTAAGGGTCTTCACCGAAGTATTCAAAGTTACGGCCGCACAATGGAGCACGATAGATATTCACGCCCGGGCCAAGCAGAATATTAACTCCTCTTGCCTTGGCATCCTGTCCCAAGCCTTGCCCTAACTTATAAAGTAATTCCCGGTTCCAAGTAGAAGCGGAAAGTATTCCGGAAGGATATAAAGTGCTCTTGGGAGCATGATTACGAATTCCCTGCGGCCCGTCAGCCAACTTAATTTCAGGTATTCCCAAACGGGGAATGGCACGCAGAGAAAAACTGGTATATCCGGAAATATACTCTATTTTCTCTTGCAAAGTCATTTTTGATACAATGTCCTTCGCACGTTGTTCGGCTTGGGGAGTGATTGTCTGTGCACAGGTTAATATGCTCCATGCAAGCATACATAAACCTATGCCTCCTATTTTCTTTTTCATGGTGATTCTGTGTTAATATAATATGTGTAAAAACCAACTTAGCTATCAGCTCTTCACACACTTTTGTTCTTTACATTTTTAGTCTATCAGTTCTATTTTAACGGTCTGTCCTTGTACCAGAATATGATATTCGCCGGCTTCAAGGAAGCGTTTACCATCCTCATTGACAAAACCGAAATCACGTTCCAGGTCGATGTCGAAACGGAAAGTCTTCGTTTCGCCGGCTTTGATAAGTTGTTTCTCAAAGTGTTTCAGTTCTTTCACCGGACGGGTGATAGAGCAATAAGGATCGGAAATAAACCAATGAACAGTCTCTGCTCCATCGCGGGCACCGGTGTTGGTGACGGTCACTTCTGCCGACAGTTTATCGCCGCGCTTCACCTTAGTAGCAGAAGGGGTAACAGTGCCATACTTAAATTCGGTATAACTTAATCCATGCCCGAACGGATATAACGGATCGCTTGTTATATCTTTATAAAATCCCTGATGTCCGCGTCCGCTCTTGCGGCGATTATAATAAATAGGAATTTGTCCTGTGGAATAAGGGAACGTCATGGCTAGTTTACCGGAAGGGTTGATACGTCCTGATAAAATACCTGCCATTGAACGTGCACCATTTATTCCCGGTTGCCATATCTCCAATATAGCATCACAAAGAGGTTCCATGCGATTTAACTCCAAGGGACGTCCATTAGAAAGTACCAATATAACAGGTTTACCAGCCTCCTTTAGCTCTTTCACCAATTCTTCCTGAATCTGTGGCAAAGCAATCGTAGAACGGGAGGCATTCTCACCACTCCAGGTAAGCATCTCGCCCAAACAAACAATGACTACATCAGACCAACGAGCAACGTCCAATGCGCCAGCAAAACCTGAACGGTCATTGCCCTGCGGTTTGCATCCCATTGCATAACGTAATTCGGCATCTCCTCCAAACTCGGCAGTCAACCCATCATAAAGCATTTCCACATCCGTATCTTTTCCATGTCCGCACCAGGAACCCAATAAGTCCCAACCATTTTTTGCCATTGGACCTACTACGGCAATCTTTTTTTTGTTTGTAAGTGGTAATATCTGATTGTCATTTTTCAACAACACCATTGATTCTGCTGCCAGTTGAGCGGCCACAGCCATACTTTGCGGACGGAAAAAACGATCCTTCTCATTAGTAACCGGAGTATAAGGACGTTCGAACAAACCCAGACGGAATTTTACACGCAATACTCGACGGACTGATTCGTCAACTTGTGCCATTGTTACCTTACCTTCCTCTACAAGCTCTTTCAGATAACGATCGTAGGCATGAGACATCATATCCATTTCAAGCCCCGCATTAAAAGCATACCGAGCAGCATCTTTCTTTGTAGCGGCTAATCCCTGATTCTTTAACTGTTCCACAGCCCCCCAGTCAGACACAATGACCCCGTCATGTTTCCAGCGTTTCTTTAATATCTCGGTCATGATATAAGGATTAGCTGACCCAGGTACTCCACTGATGTCATTGAAAGAACTCATCAAAGTGGCCGCACCAGCTTTCACCCCCATCTCATAGGGCAGTAGATAAGTATCCCAAAGAGTTTGAGCTGAAATTTCGGTATAAACATAATCTCGCCCAGCCTCCGAAGCACCATAACCTACATAGTGTTTCAGACAAGCAGCCATACGGTTCTCTGCTGACATATCATCTCCCTGATACCCACGCACCGAAGCAGCGGCAAACACTCCATTTGTATAAGGATCTTCACCATATCCTTCGGCTACACGTCCCCATCGAGGATCACGTGCCACGTCGATCATGGGAGAAAAAGTCCAATCAACCCCAGACATGCGGGCTTCTTGTGCAGATACCGCACATGCCTGTTCTACCAATCCCGGATTCCATGAACAGGCCTGCCCCAACGAAATAGGATATATGGTGCGAAATCCATGAATAGCATCGTAGCCAAAAATGATGGGAATGCCCAAACGAGATTCTTCCATCGCTTTTTTCTGCATACTATTACGCAACTCTGGATTTATATCAAAGTAAATCAAAGAACCAATCTCTGACGGTACTTTTTTCACTTCTTCGCCAACATTATTCACATTGTTATTTCGTCCCAATGTATATTGGTTTAGCTGCAAAATCTTTTCCTCCAATGTCATACGCGATATTAAATCATCAATACGTTTTTCAATTGGAGCTTTGGCATCCTTATACAAAGGAATACTCTTTTTATCTTTTGACGAAAGAGAATGTGTGACTCCCAATAGGCACAATCCCAAAATCAAAACTTTTTTTCTCATCTGTTTTTTCGTCGGTTAGTTATCATTTCTATTTTTCAATTGATTATGACTTACCGAGCTGTCACTTCAAATAATTTCAACCATCCGGCAGATGTCACATTGTTCTTCACAGCAAGGTGAATTCCAATCTCATTCTGCTTTGTCGTATCAACAATACCAACAGCCCACATGTATTTACCTGCCTCCACGCCTTCAACCCGGGTTGTAAACGTATATGATTTAGCCGTACCTTTCACCCAATCACAAGTTTCCGGTTCTCCATCAACAAATACATACTTCGGTTTATCATTCTTGATGTCCAATAAAGCAAAAGCCACTTTATATTTATTCTTCCACTGGGGAATATTCGTCGGACAATATC
>OJOB01000367.1_pt1 | contig 19236 bp, 8 predicted proteins | sample 1598211 | NCBI WGS metagenome assembly OJOB01 (sample SAMN03922461, study PRJEB24848) | human gut metagenome | isolation source: stool sample | host: Homo sapiens | place: Germany | collected 2009-11 | reverse complement strand
TTGATAAAAGTGTTTTTATACAATGACAGATAAAAAAAAATCCTCCGTAAACAGACGAATATTACAGATAGCCATCCCATCGATTATATCGAATATTACCGTTCCGCTACTGGGACTTATCGATGTCACGATTGTAGGACATCTCGGTTCTCCGGCGTACATTGGAGCCATTGCAGTAGGGGGAATGTTATTCAATATTATCTACTGGATTTTTGGATTCCTACGCATGGGAACAAGCGGAATGACTTCACAAGCGTACGGTCAGCATGATTTAAACGAAATCACCCGGTTACTACTACGTTCTGTTGGAGTAGGATTATTTATAGCACTTTGCCTGTTGATACTCCAATACCCTATCCTGAAACTGGCATTTACACTGATACAAACCACACCGGAGGTCAAGCAACTGGCAACAGCCTATTTTTATATTTGTATCTGGGGAGCCCCAGCCACATTAGGGCTTTATGGATTCGCCGGCTGGTTTATCGGGATGCAGAATTCACGTTTTCCCATGTATATCGCTATTACTCAAAATATTGTCAACATTGTAGCCAGTCTATGTTTTGTCTACTTATTGGACATGAAAATGGCAGGAGTGGCAACAGGAACTTTAATTGCCCAATATGCAGGTTTCTTCATGGCTATTTTGTTATACATGCATTACTATAGTGCGCTTAAAAAACGAATCGTGTGGAAAGAAATCATACAGAAACAAGCCATGTACCGTTTCTTTCAAGTCAACCGGGACATATTCTTCCGTACCCTCTGCCTTGTTATAGTCACTATGTTTTTTACTTCTGCAGGGGCCGCCCAAGGAGAAATCGTATTAGCCGTGAACACCTTGCTCATGCAAGTATTAGCCGTAAACACCTTGCTCATGCAACTATTCACTCTGTTTTCGTACATTATGGACGGATTTGCTTATGCCGGTGAAGCACTGACCGGCCGTTACATTGGTGCCAAAAACCAAACAGGCTTACGTAACACAATACATCACCTTTTCTATTGGGGATTCGGTCTTTCACTGGTATTCACGATTCTCTATGCAGCTGGCGGAAAAGAATTCCTAGGATTACTAACCAATGACACTTCAGTAATCAGCGCTTCAGACACTTATTTTTACTGGGCACTCATTATTCCGTTAGCCGGTTTCTCCGCTTTCTTATGGGATGGCATTTTTATCGGTGCCACTGCTACCCGGCAGATGCTTTACTCCATGTTAGTTGCCTCTGCCAGCTTCTTTGGAGTCTATTACGCTTTCCATCCCCTTTTAGGAAATCACGCCCTGTGGCTAGCCTTTCTCATTTATCTTTCATTGCGGGGAATTGTACAAACCCTTTTGGGAAGACAAATAATGAAAAAAGTAATCGTATCCCGGTGAGGCTATCCGATAAATTATCTCTATATTTGCGGCAAACAATAAAAAGCAAAAGGTATGGCAAAGTATAAAAGAATCTTACTAAAGCTTAGTGGAGAGAGCTTAATGGGCGAAAAGCAATATGGCATTGATGAAAAAAGACTGGCAGAATATGCTGAACAAATCAAAGAAATCCACCAGCAAGGGGTACAGATTGGTATCGTTATCGGAGGAGGCAATATATTTCGCGGACTAAGCGGAGCCAATAAAGGTTTCGACCGCGTGAAAGGAGACCAAATGGGAATGTTGGCTACTGTAATCAACAGTCTCGCTCTAAGTTCTGCTCTTGTGGCTACCGGTGTAAAGGCACGTGTGTTGACAGCAGTCCGGATGGAACCTATCGGTGAATTCTACAGTAAATGGAAAGCTATCGAATGTATGGAGAACGGCGAAGTGGTCATTATGTCCGCTGGAACGGGAAATCCTTTCTTTACTACTGACACCGGTTCTTCACTTAGAGGCATAGAAATCGAAGCAGACGTTATGCTGAAAGGTACTCGTGTAGATGGCATTTACACGGCTGATCCCGAAAAAGATCCTACCGCTACCAAATTCGACGATATTACATACGATGAAGTACTGAAACGTGGTTTGAAAGTCATGGATTTGACAGCGACTTGTATGTGTAAAGAAAACAATCTGCCAATCGTCGTATTTGATATGGACACAGTAGGCAACTTAAAGAAGGTTATCAGTGGAGAAGAGATAGGTACGTTAGTACATAACTAATTTTTCACTACCGATATTCATTTGTCTATCAGATGATACAGATAGGTACGTTAGTACATAACTAATATTTCACTACCGATATTCATTTGTCTATCAGATGATACTCTACTCTGATAAAACATTGATTATTCATTAAAAAATAAGAAGTGCGAATTTTGCAGTATAGCTTTAACCAAAACTAATCCTGTAAAATTCGCACTTTGTTTTTCCTCTCAAATATTATATAGAAACAAACACCTATTTATCAAAATACTGAATCAAATCATACGCATTAAAATTCAATTCGCGGGCAAAGAAAGATAAATAAGGAAAGAGTTGATAAGAATTATCATAAAGACCTTTATTAGCAGGTTTCGACGAATTATCCGTACCATCATCATCCTGGTATTTGAACCAATGCCATCCGATACAATTCTTAGCTTCAAGCAATCCTAATGTAAAATGCTGATAAGCATAAGCTCTCTCGTTTTGTGTAGGGACAGAATATCCGGCTCCCGACTGGTTATTCAGATCAGAGTCCTCCACCCCTTTCGTATAAAACTCACTTACAAGAAACGGTTTGTCCGCCCAATTAGCCCAATCAGCAATCGCTGTTGTCAGTTCAGGACTCCAACGACTATAATAATTGATAGAAATAACATCACAATATTTTCCGGCAGCTCTCACTACTCCTTCCATGTATTTAGGAGTTCCATGTAATCTAGTTCCCAGATAAAGCAACTTATCATCTACTTTCTTCACTGCCTCTTTCACTGCTTTATAATATTTCTCTGCTACAATCCCGGCAAACTCATTATTCAAGTCATCCGTCACACTTTGCGTACCTTTAGAATCCATAAAAGCTTTCGCCGCAACATAAGCCGGATCACTTGAGTTACTGATAGCCAGAAAACGATCCAAAATCCGGGAACTGTTTGAAGAGAAGTTTATCTCATTATCAGAAAAGAAACCTAACACATTAGGATCCCGCAAATAATCTGCGAAAGCACTACCTGCCAAATATAATTCACACCATTCAGTCCATCCATTATAAAACACAAGACCTGCCGCGTTATCATCGCTTCCTCCGGGATAATTATAAGACTTCGCACTCTTGAACTGGCTTAAAAAAGCAAATGAAGGCGCCAAAGTTAACGGACTGCTCGGATTGGAAACATTATGAGTCTGAATCAGTGAATAAGTTCCTGTGCAGAAAGCACCTGTACCGTGAAAGCCGATCTCACTCAATTCACGTTGAGTAGTAGATAACCATTTCTCATCAGCTCCAAACCTGCTATTCCAGGCCGTTTTATTACGACTAGAAGTTCCCTTACGCAAAGAAGTCGCACTACGCTCCAGATGCAGACAACCTTCCGGATCAACCAACCACCAACGTCCGTCTATTTTCTTCGTATAAAATCTTCCCGTAGCCGCCTGTTTCGGAAGTGTAGTCGAACTTCCGTATTTATTAACCGACTCCTGATACGCTTTCAACGTTTTAATAGCCGGCTTATACCCGTCCATATACGCAATAATACGTGTATTCTCTGTTTTCCAACTAGATATAGGCGGATAAGCACTGGAATACTTAACACTGATAGGACGATACATATTGGCATTTAATGACGGAGTATACATCACAGAAGCTCCGGGAGCAGGCAAATCTTCCGGATATTCCGACTCTACATCTCCCCCTCCCATCACTATGTCAGGAGGCATAAAATTAGGATCTTTATCATCATCATCCGTACAAGACACCATAGGAATAGAACTTATAAACAGAAAAGTTCCCAATATAAATAGTTTTTTCATGGTATGTATTTTATTTATTATTAGTTGATTGTTGGTCGAACCAGTCAGCCAAACGATAAGCGTTGATATTCAATTCTTTCATAGCATCGCCCAACGGTTTATAAAGATTGTATTCATTATCTACCAGCCCTTTGTTAGAGTCCAGATTCGAAGGATCTGCCCCTTTTGCTGTCGGATCATTATCCTGATAACGGAACCAATGCCATCCGACACAATTCCCACTTTCCAATAATCCCAAAACAAAATGCTGGTAGGCATATCCACGTTCCTGCTGGGTTTGAACGGTGAAACCTGCCCCTGTTGTGTTTGCCAGCCCTGAATCCATTCCTTTCGTATAAAATTCCGTGATGATGAAAGGTTTTTGAGCCCATTCGCCCCAATGCTTCATGGTCTTCTCACTCGGTGTCCATGCACCATAGTAGTTAATAGCAACGACATCACAATACCTGCCTGCCGCTTCCACAATCTGGCGGACAAACTTAGGTTTTCCATGTAGACGACTACCTAAATAAAGGTGATTGGGATCATACTTCCGAATCGCTTCCGACACCACTTTGTAGTATCGTTCCGCTACTACCCCCGCAAACTCTTCCCGATGTTCGTCCGTAATTTGCTGCAAAGTAATACCCTGCTGTTTCAACCAGGATTCTGCATACAATCTTCCCGGATCATTGGGATTCTTCAAAGTCAGATACCCCTCCAGATTCTTCGGCCCGAACGGCAGTTCATTATCCGAAAAATAGCCGATGATATTTTTATCCGTTTTATTTGCGACCAGTTTTTGTGCCATCTCATCGCAATAGGTTTCGAACTCCGGGTCAAAAACGAAAATACACTGATTAGGATATCCCGTATTACCAGGTAACTGATAAGTTCCTCCTCGTTTCTTCCCATATCCACTCATCAGGTTCAGAATGATTGAGCGAGTCAGTACCTCCTTATGAGAGGCATTGTAAGAGGCAATAGCTTCTTCATTACTCCAGGAGCCGGTCCCGGAAAAACCCAGCGAATGAATCATCCGTGCCGTTCCTTCGATCCATTTTTCCTCCGTACCGAATTTGTCCAGCATTGCTTGTTTATTGCGTTCGGAAGTACCTAAACGTACTCCTACCACCACTTTCTGCAAATGCCGATACCCATCGGGATCAATCATCCACCATCGATTTCCAATACGTTCTACCCTGAAAAATCCTGTAGCCCGATGCCTGGGAGCATCCAAATCACTTCCATACTTATTCACACGTACTTTACCAGTAGGTTTGAACCCATCCAATTGAGCAATAGTACGGGTATCATACTCTTTCCAAGGCAGATTTTTCTGTCCTTTCACCCACGGACGGGCAGTGACCTTAAATGTACGTCCCTGGGCATAACCAAACTGGGATAACAGCAGTAAAAACAATATAACTATACTATTTTTCATCATCTAATATTCTTTTACGATTCGTATTGCATTTAAAATGGGCACAGACTCCACCGCTCCAAAACGAACGACAAGCCCCTTTCCTTGTGAAACCGGAACAATATATTTCTTAATAACCGCACGTTCGGAACCGTATTCTTCTGCAATATTCAGTTGTTTGGCAACAGATACTCCATTTATATCCACAGAAAATACCCGGTTAATATAGTCCTCCCTCACCACATCATTTCCTAAATTATACACCAAAGCCTCTCTTTTATTTTCAGAAGTAAGTTCTGTCCAATACAAATATACAGCATAAACACCATCCGGTACATCTGCCTTAAAAGCTTCAATGCCTACTCGCTGTGTCTGGAAGATAGGATCCTGATCCGTCCCCAGTATATCTTTATCGCTGGCCGGCAAAGAACCGTAACGAGTTTTGTTCGGAGCCACTTCCCCACCAATATATCCCCATGAACCTTCTGCATAAGCCTGTTCGGGTATCCAGCACATCTCTGCTATCCGGTCCTCAAAATAGCGTCGAGCACCCAGTAATACATTGATTTCCGTAAAGCCATTCTTCACATTGACACATTTAAAATCACAAACATACTGGTCACGATATTCACGTCCCTCCTTTTCAATCACAGCATCCACCACATTCTTTCCGTTTACAAAAGAAATGTCCACGGAAACCACCTTATCTGCTACCGGATATACTCCCAAACTTTTTCCATTCAAAAAGACCTCCACCTTATCCGCGTTAGTATAAACTTTCAGCGGTTGCGTACAACTCTTTCCATCCCGACTGGCTCCTGCCCTATTCTTCCAAGATTTAGAAGCAATATGCAGAACAGGTGACTCTTTCAGATAAGCCTGATAAAGAAAATATCCGTCCTTACGTTCTCTATCCGTACTTACCAACCCTTTATTGTTCACATGAGGCATGGCATTTCTTCTGGCTTCGGAATAAAAATCATTCAAATTCCAGACCATAGCCCCCACGATATAATCCCTCTTTAGAATTTCAGGCAAATAATGTTCATGATAGACAGAACCAAACTCACAACTAAAATCAAACCGCACAGGCAAAAAAGAATGAATACGAGTATCTACATCCGCCCCATATTCGGTAATAAGCAACGGTTTATGAGGAAACTCCTTGTGAAGTTCTTCCAGTTTCTCTTCAAATCCGTCCAAATTACCACCATACCATCCATTATAAAGATTAAATCCCAATAACATCGGCAATTCAGTAATCCCTGCTTCCTGATAGATTTGGGAAGCAGAATGACAAGGCAACATGGTATAGCGTTCCGAGTTCAGACTTCTGATCTGCGCCTCAACAGCCGAAGCTATTTGATGAAGAAACTTCATATATTCCGCCCGTTCTTTCTTGTTGTCAGGATTAAAGGGAGGACGCAAAAGCACTTCATTCATGTAAGCCCAAATGATGACAGACGGATAATTATGGTTCTGATAAACCATTTCCGTAGCCTGTTCCACACAGTTGTCCATAAACGCCCTACTTTGAGTAATGGCATTTACAATCGGAATTTCAACCGAAGTCAACAGCCCCAACTTATCACACATCTGCATCACAACCGGATCTTGCGGATAATGAGCCACTCGCAGGAAATTACTTCCCATATCCTTACTCAACTGTATATCCCGGATATGCATTTCATCCCGCAAGGCATTCCCCATTCCTTTGTAATCCTGATGCCGGCTGGTACCAATCAATTTCCGATATTTCCCGTTCAGGAAAAAACCTTTCTCCGCATCAAAATGATATTCACGGATTCCCAGCGGATTAACAACGCAATCGAGAACTTCTCCCTTTTTATTCTTCAAACGGCTATACACCTTATATAAATAAGGAGAATCAACATCCCACCGTTTGGGTTGCGCAATAGTCATCAACGCTTCAAAGGCTACATTCTTCTCCCCTGCCTTCACATTCACTTTCTTTGCGGAAAGTGCCACTCTATTGCCGTCTGTATCCAAAATCTCCGTTTCAAGAATCAATGCCTGATTACTTTTCAAAGCATTGGACAAGAATGTTTTTGCACACACTTCCGCTTGAGCGTCTGTTATTCCAACAGTTTTGAGATATACTCCACTGGAAGCATAATGGGTGGTAGACAGTTGCACGGGCGAAGTATACACCAGATAAACATCCCGATAAAGTCCGCCGAAGAAAGTAAAGTCTGCCGAAAGAGGAGCAATATCCGGATTATAAGAGTTGTCAACACTCACTGCTACCAGATTGCGTCCGGTATGAACATAGTCAGTCACATCAAACGTAAAAGCAGAATAACCACCTTTATGATTCCCTACCAACTTTCCATTCACAAATACATTTGTTTCCTGATTGGCTCCTTCAAAACAAAGATAAACTCTTTGACCGACAATCAGTTCCTCCACTGTCACGGCTTTCCTGTACCAGCCTTTTCCCCGGAAATAACCGGGGATTTCATCTTCTGCATCTTTTGCATTCCAAGTATGAGGAATGGAAACGTCAGTCCAACCGGACACATCAAAGTCAGCAGTGGACGCGTCTCCCTCAAAGAGGGAGAACTTCCAACCATCGTTGATCGTTTGCGTCACACGCTGACCGCAGACCGTGCCGGCAACAATCAATAACAAGCAGGCTAAGATTATTTTTCTATATACCTTATACATACCTAATACCATTATTTCGAGATTGAACGGACTGCACGAATATATCTTGCCCCAGACTTTTTCCCATTTGCTTTATCCCAAGCAAGCGGTTTTCCAAAACGTACATAAAATGCATTTGTACCACTTGACGTTTCACGACTAGCCCAATAAGAATCTCCGGTAGAAGATGCCGCTGCCGTATTCATAGCAGTTCCTCCTACATTAGTAACTATCAGATCCCATGCCGCACGATTTGCTTTCTCAAAATCAGTAATCGCATTCGGATTATCCTCCGTCGCATCTGCTACTTTAGTCCCATTATAGGTTTCAAACATCTGTTCCAGATCCGATCTTGTAGGCCAATACCATCCGGAACCTTTATCCATACAATATTTAAGAGCAGGCATTTCCGCTGCATTCGGCAATGCTGCCAAGGCAGTAGTATTTGCCAAACCGTCATCATTAGATAAAGTCACTCCGGTAGAAGCCGGAGAGCCTGCTGTAGACCATGCCAAATTCTCTCTGTCCAACGACATAATCTTAGCCTTACCACGATTAGTTGCATCTACCCAGAAAACAATGCCTCCTTTCAACGAACCATTATCCGCAATTACCTGTCCCACCGCAAACTCGGAACTTAAAAGTCCTCTCTGTGTAATCGTGACCTCTTGTTTAGGTGCATTCGCTCCATTTCCGGCTATTACCGTAGCAGTCGTTACCCGGCTAGAACTATTCAGATTGGGAGATAAAGTCCAAAAATAAAGAGTTTTACTTGTTACATCAACATACGCTTTCACCCAAGATTCATCAGTGATATTTATTGCAAATTCCGTCTCATCAGAAATCATTGTGATTACCTCTGATTTTGCTACCGCATCAGGCGTAATAGTCACCGTATTGGTACTCAATTCGAGGGAAGCGTCTCCCTCGGCAGCTACATTTTGATTCACTGTTACCTCCACTGCTTTTGCGGCTGCGCCAGTACCGGCTGTTATTGTAGCAATTGTCGTACGAATATTACCAGTGGTATTTTTTGATTTTGCCTTGAACGTAACTGTTGTGCCTGAAATAGTATATGAAAGCCAGGAATCATCTGCCAACACCACGCTGAATACACTCTTATTGGATGTCAACGTAACATTTGCTTCCGCTTCGTTAGCACCTTCCAATGTCACAGGATTGGGAGCAACCGTCAGAGTTGCCGGCTCTTCAGGATAAGTATAATCACCAATTGTGCGCATACATCTCACAAAACGGTTGGTAGCTGTTTTATTTCCTGCATCAGCACCAGACTTTCCGAAACGTACCCAATAAGCCTTATCCCCTGCTGCATTTTCCGTACTCGACCAATAGCTTTCCCCATTGCCCGAACCGGCAGCCTCGTTTATCACATCACCCTGCAAATCGGTCAACATCTTATCAAATGCCGCACGGGCCGCTTTCTCAACTTCCGTCAACTTATCAGGTACAACCGAAGCAAAATCCGGATCAGCATGTCCAATACCGTTGTAAACATCAAACAACTCCCATAACTCATCACGTGCAGGCAGATACCATCCCTCACCCAACGACTGACAGTATGCCACTGCATCATTTGCAGCAGGAGCAGTAAACAAAGCCGTATTGGCATATCCATTCACTGTAGAAAGAGCATTATGAGACATCACAGAGGCCTCAAAAGGATTTCCTCCCTGACGTTTTACAGATACAGCTTTTCCTACCATCTTGTCCGAAGGATCCACCCAGAAAATCATACCGATACCATCATCTACACTTTGTCCTACCTTCAAAGAAAGGTCCGGTTCTTTGGAATCCTGTGTAACCGTCACTTCCACTGTATATGAACCGCAAGTCAGTTTCACGACAGTACTCCTTGCATCCTCACCGTCATTCTGCGTCAAGGCAGTGTATATTACACTTTTAGCGTTTACATCTACAGAAAGCCACTCCGCTTGATATTGAGCAACAACCTGACCGACATTAGTATATAATAGCGATGTGACGGAAGAACCCGCCGCTTTTGCCAGGTTTACTTTTGTATCTTTACAATTAAATTCAGGCATCACACGTACCGACGCATCATCGACACAGGAAAGCAGCCCCAGATTTAAAATCAATAACAGATATATTATTTTTTTCATACTCATTCATGTTTTACAGATAATCAATCGCTTAATACCAATTCTCATTCTGTGGAAAATTCTCTTTCCCCATCAAGTCAATCTGCTCCTGTGGAATAGGCCAACATTCGTGCTTTCCAACTACAAAACTGGTACGACATTCCGCATAATCTTTATCTAAATAAGGATTTTCAGCTTTTGTCTCGCCATAATGCGCTTTCACCCTTTCACCCAAAAGCCCCAAACGTTTTAGTAAAGGCCAACGGACTCCCTCGAAGTTCAGTTCACGGGCATATTCATCCAAAAGAATATCTTGCGTCAGAGGTCCCGCAAATTTGTCATTCCCGGCACGTTCCCATGTTTTATTGTAGCAGCGCAGAGCATCCGTGCTCATTCCTCCGTCACGGCGCATATACGCTTCTGCCGCCATTAAGTAAGTTTCAGCCAGTCGATAGACAATCAAATCCTTGAATCCCGTTGTCCGGTCCGGATTATCGGCCATAGTCCACTGATCAAAGTATTTTTTCGACATGAAATGCAGCGTCTCACAATAACTGGAACTTTTCGCAAGGGGAATCAATTCGCCATATTTAGGAGAAGTAGGATCATTGTATTTGAAACGGTGTACGAACAATTCATTGTATCGTGTATCTTTAGCCTGGTCATACAAACTCAATAAATAGGTATTCGGATAAATACGTCCCCAACCATATCCACCCTGATCGGCCGTATTGATACAACCTGCAATTTTATTGATTCGGGTAGTGGTCTGAATAGAGATACGATGTCCGGCAACCGGAGTTCCGGAACCTCCTCCACCCAAGTTTTGTGAATATTGGAAACTCCACAACACTTCCGGGGATTTCAAATCTGCGCTATTAAATACATTCTCGGCCTTCTTTTCCATTGAGTAAATGCCCTCCTGTTTAAAGATGTCTTCACATTCCTCAATGGCTGTATCCCAATCCGATTCCCACATGGCAACCTGTGCACGGACATGTTTGGCAGTCGCTTTCGTTACCCGTCCATACAATACATTTCCGTTATTTTGAGGAAGTGACCAGTCCAGACCTTTCATCGCATCATCCAAGTCAGTTGTCATCAGTGTCATCAGTTCTTCATGAGAAGCCGGTTTATACTCCCGTTTCAGATTATCTACAGTGGTTGGAGTGATGTTCAGATAAAGGCGGTCAAAGCGTTTCCAAAGTTCAAAATAGCTCCGTCCTCTGAAGAATTTCGCTTCACTCCATGCGTGCAATACATCGCTGTCATCCAGTCCCAAGGCTTCTGCCGCTACAATAATTTCATTTGCTTTTCCGATAATCCCATAGTGATGTTTCCAGAACTTATTGACATCTCCGGTACTTGGAGTAAAACTTGTATTCAAACGTCCGATTGAGGTAGAAACACCTGCTCTAAGTATGGCAATATCCGTATTAAAGTCACACATGGTAACGATGTACAGATTAGATTCGTTATTATCCGCTCCACCCGGCAATTCACGTGCCAGGGAATACAATCCTGTAACGACAGTATTCAACCCTTCGGGAGTAGTGAACAGATAATTATTCGTCACGTCTGTTTTTGATTCCAGATTTAATAAATCCGAGCAGGAAGCGGTCAACATTCCGCAAATGACAAAGGCTGTATATATTAACTTTTTCATAAGGATTCTTTATTTTAGAATGAAACATTGACACCAAACACATATTGTCTGGACTCCGGATAAGACCCTGGAGTCAGTTCGGGACTATAAGATTTAAACTCCGTAAATGTCAGCAAGTTAGTAGCTGTTGCATACAAGCGTAATTTATGAATCGGAGTATTCTTCAATAGTCGGGTGGGGAAAGTATATCCCAGTTGTAAGGTGCGTAAACGGATATAAGAAGCATCCTGAATGGCAATGGCACTCAAATATGCAGGGTCCGCACTATAAGAAGGACGTGGGAATTTGTTCGAAGGATTGAACGGAGTCCAATAATCCACCTTCACCCCATTCAATTTTCCACGTAAAGAACCACCGGAATTATACTCGTACAAATAACCGTTCTTAATCTTTCTGCCGGAAACTCCATACCAGTCCATGAACAGGTCAAATCCTTTCCAGTTCCATGTAGAAGAAAGGGAGAGTGTAAACTTCGGATCTTTACGGATAGGTACCCTGTCATCAGCTGTAATCTTTCCATCCCCGTTGTTATCACGCACCTTGACCATTCCCGGTTCAATAGCGCCACCGTAATTAATCGGACTGTCGGCCACACCGTCATTATCACTATCATAGGTGTTTTTCAGTGTATAGACCAGATTTCCCGTACCATCACGAGTGATATCAAAATCATCATACTGAAAAATTCCATCTATCAGATAATCATAGTATACATTGATCGGTTCTCCGATAATCCACCCCTGGGCTACCTGACTTGCCGGTTTCCCGTTCTCATCGAGAGTATCGTCAATACGGACAATTTCATTCTTATACATGCTGAAATTAGTTCCGAGTGTCCAGGTAAACTCCTTTGTACGTACCACGTCACCATTTAAAGAAAGATCGATACCACTGGATTTCGTCTTTCCCAGATTATCTAGCATGGTAGTATATCCGAGTGACGCATTCAGGGAACGTTTCACCAACAAATCCTTCGTATGTGTATTATAATACTCAACCGTACCATTCAGACGCCCATTGAAGAAACTAAAGTCAACACCAAAGTTAGCTGTTGCAGACTGTTCCCATTTCAGGTTTGGATTAGACAGTTCCTTGCTCGGCAAATATCCCATTTGAAAAACATTTCCAAACTCATATCCTTTATTATCAGCCAGTCCCAAAGTAGTATAATTACCGATACCGTTCTGATTACCTACAATACCATAACTCACACGCAGTTTCAGGTTATCAATCCACGACACATCTCTTAGGAAACTCTCCTGATTGACACGCCAGGCAAAAGCTGCCGACGGGAAAGTTCCCCATTTATTTTCTTTTCCGAAACGGCTGGAACCGTCACGGCGGATAGCCACGTTCAACAAATAACGATCTAAAAGCGAATATTGCGCCCGAGCCATGAAAGACACCAGGTTATTTTCATTAAACTGACGACGAGGCTTGCCTGTAAACTCACCTTGAGAAATGAAGTTCCAGTCTTTATCCACCGGAAGATTCTCAACCGAGTACCCGATAGACTTCGACCCATTATGGTCGACAGACTGAACGCCGGTCAATGTCAACTGGTGTTTCTTGTTCCGGATAGGCACTTTATAGGTCACAATGTTCTCAACCAGCCAGTTCTGTGTACGCGATTCGTCAAGAACGGCCGTTCCTCCGCCTCCCGGATATTGGGAATCTTTATAAGAACCGTCTTCAGACGTCTGATTATAAACAGAAGTATTCAGACGATAATTGAATCCCTTGAAAGGTTTCACATCCATAAAAAAGTTCAGGCGGTAATTATCACGGGTTACTTCACGTCCATAATGTTCGGCACGGTACAAAGGATTATAATTTCCTTCCGAGTTGATATATTTTGTATACTTGCCATCCGCATCATATATCTCCGCCAATGGAGAACTGGTAATAAAATCATTAAAGTTACCATCCTCACGATCTTGTTTTGTCATCGCATAAGAAGAATTGATACCGAAACTAATCCATTTGGCTATTTCAAAGTCCAGATTCAGTCTTAAAGAAAACTTCTGATACCCCGATCCGGTAACCACCATTCCTTGTTGGTCAAAGTAGTTGGCACCTGCCGATACTTTGATTTTTTCTGTTCCTCCACGTACACTGACGTCGTGATTATGATAGATTGCATTTCTGAACATTTCTTTTTCCCAGTCGATAAACTTTCCACTGGCCCATACCCGCTGCATCACCTCGTCTTCCAACGCTTCGGCTATAGAAATCTCACGCGCATCAATTATTCCTTTATCATGCGCCTTTGCTTCACGACGAAGCTGCATATATTCTTCGGGAGAGTAGAAATCGAAATTTCTCCAGAGAGATTGAATACCCAGATAACCATTATAGTTGACTTCCACTTTTCCGGCTTTACCACGTTTGGTAGTCACCAGTACCACACCGTCACTGGCGCGTGCACCATAAATAGCCTGTGACGCAGCATCTTTCAGGATTTCAACCGATTCAATATCATCCGCACTCAACGTACTGAACTCTGTTGCACTGGAAGGAGAACCATCTATAATATATAAAGGTGCATTGTCCGCACTGATAGAACGGGAACCACGAATGGTAATCGAAGGAGTCGATCCCGGCCGTCCGGAACTACTCGTTACATTCACACCTGCGGCACGTCCACGTAACATGTCAGCCACATTTCCGGCGGGAAATGTTCTCATTTCATCCGCTTTGACCGAAGCTACCGAAGTGGCCACATCACTCTTACGCTGAACTCCATAACCGACAACCACCAATTCATCGAGCATTTTCGACTCTTCCACCATATTCACATTCAGCACCGTTTTCGTACCGACACGTATTTTTTGTTCCTTATATCCTATACAAGAAAAAACAAGGGTAGATTTAGCCGAGACACTGATTGAATATTTTCCATTTACATCCGTCACTGTACCGTTAGTAGTCCCCTCCTCCATGATATTAACTCCGGGGATCGGTCCAAGTGCGTCTGTCACCACTCCAGAAACTCTGACGTTTTGAGCACTAACCTCTAAAGAGATAAGAAAGGCTGTCAGGAACACAGCCCATTTAATTACGATGTTTTTCATACTATGTAATAATTTGAATGATTACAGCGCAAAAATCCCAATTATTAATGATTTCGAATAATAGAATCGTCCGTATAAAAGTTCAAATAGTACAAATCTCGTCAGGCAGAAAGTATATAAAACACTATAAATTAAGAGTTTGCATATTTCCGTCTATAAGCAGCCGGAGTAATATCATAAGCATTTTTAAAACACCGGATAAAATAACTTGGATTAGAAAAACCGTAATCAAATGCTATATCAGCAATCAGGGCATTGGGGTCATTCCGCAATTTTTCTGTTGCTTTTTTCAGTCTCAAAGATAAAATAAAGTCATTCGGGGTCTGTCCGGTCAATGCTTTCAATTTGGTGAAAAGCAACGTTCTGCTCATACACATTTCTCGTGCAAAAGTAGCTACGTCAAAGTCTGGGTTATCAATATAAGATTCCACAATCGCCGTAGCATCCATCAACATCTTTTTATCGATCGGATTAAACGGAAGGTCTTCCACTTTAGGTTCGTCGTTTCGAACAAACCGTTGTTGAAGTAGTTTACGAGTCTGGATGATATTGTTGCACCGGGCTACCAATATCTTGATATTAAAAGGTTTGGAGATATAATCATCCGCACCTGTCTGCAAGCCTTCCAAGGTATGTTCTTCCCGGTTGCGGGCTGTCAGCAAGACAACAGGTATATGGCTGGTCTGCAAATTACTTTTCAACTTCTCGCACATTTCCAGTCCGGACATGACAGGCATCATGATGTCACTTACAATCATCTGCGGTTGGAGCGAAGAAGCCCGTTCCAATCCTTCCTGCCCGTCGGCAGCCGTATATACCTCATATATCTGTTCAAAAATCTGCGTCAATACTTTACGCATTTCCGGGTTATCTTCTACAATCAGTATTTTCACCGTTTTATCCGGCTTCACCATTTCCGAGATTTCTTGAGGCTCTATTATATAATGTTCGGCAACGTGCTCGTCTGCGGAGGAAGAGGCTTCCATATTCATATTCGCATCCCGGTGGAGAGTAACGGTAAAAGAGGTAACTCCATTCAGTTCGCTTTCCACTCCGATGGTTCCCTGATGCAACTCTACAATTCCTTTCGCCATCGCCAATCCAATGCCCGACCCTTTGACAGTTCGTGTGGTTGTTGCCGAATCATCCTGCCAAAACCGTTCAAATACATGTTTGATCTTGGATTTATCAATGCCTACCCCCAGGTTGTTGACTGAAATCACAATGTCATTATCTCCTTCCGCTGACAGCTCAACAGAAATCCAGTCACCAGGCTTCGTATACTTAAAAGCGTTGGACAATAAATTATAGAATACTTTCTCTATCTGTGTTTTATCAATATACAAATCAGCTTCTTTCAGAGTGGAAGAAAAGCGGAGATCTATCTTATTCAGTTGGGCATAACTATAGAAAGAGCCACAAATTTCCTCTATCACCGCCACAATATTCTCTTTAGAAATCTTTAGTTTCAAGTATCCCTGATCCTGCTTACGGATATCAATGACTTCATCCACGAGGTTATTCATCCGGCGGGAATTTTTATAAATATCCAGAATCTTATTATATACTTCAGGAATAATGTCCTTATGCATCAGGAGCATTTCGAGCTGGCTGGATATAAGTGTTAACGGGGTACGGAATTCATGCGATACATTGGTAAAGAAACGCAGTTTGGACTGGTTCACACTTTCGATATACTCTTTTTCCCGTTTCTCGGCCAATAAAGAGTGCCGCAAGGTTTTTCGTATCCAGAACATACGGATAATATAGCCGGCAATAAGGATAGCTGCCAGCACCATCAACAAAATAAACCATGCCCGCTGATAAACCGGAGCCTCCACTATCAGCTCAAAACTAACGGAAGGTGCTTCCCGACCGTGAACGCCCACCTGGTCGCCACGGACATGGAAAGTATAATGCCCCGGATGAAGATTGGTATAGGTAATCATCGTATTATCGCCCGCCTTCATATATTCGTTGTCAAAGCCTTCAAGTTTATATTCCAGGCCGATATTAGAAATATTATTCAGGGTGTTACTTGCTATCTCAAAAGTGACGGAAGAATATCTGGGCGGCAATACTAACCGATGTTCATACAGTACGGTTTCTTTGATAAGCCCCAACGAATCAAGTGGTTGTATTTCCGTATTATCCACAAGCACCCGTTTTACAAACACATCATAGTCAACAGACTGTTTGTTCAGCTTTTCCTGGGCGATAGAGACAATACCCGCCAGACCACACACGTAAATATCGTGGTCGGACGCAATATACAGCCCTCCGTCATTTACATTATTCAAGGGAAAATCACTCTGTCTGTTATAGTTCTCGAATGTAGTCGTTGCCAGGTTGAATTTAGAGAAACCACCATTGGTTGCCACATAGATAGAACCATCCAAAGGACTCTCCACCAATCCGGTTATAAATCCATTTTCCAATCCCTGTTTCGCTCCGTATCCCACAAAAGAATCTGTCTTCTTATCAAATAGATAAATTCCCGAGCCTGTCGATCCCAGCCATATACGTCCTTTCTTATCACATAAAATGTGGTTGATGTGATGCTGCGCTGTGCTCTGCGCTATTTGGGAGAAAGGATAACTATGGGCAGTGCCCGCTTTGAGGTTGACTCGTATCAGATCAAAAGAGGTAGTCAGCCATAAATCCCCGTCTTTGTCAAACGTCATATCCCAAACCTGCGACAGATGTTTGGCAGCCAGCGAAGGGTGTTCGAAATGATGAAGTCGAAGGTGTTTTTTATCCAATACAAGCAATCCTCCCTTGGCAGCTATCAATAAAGAATCGTGGCCGGCAAACTCTATCATTTTCACCAGATTATAAGCTCTGTCAACAACTGTTTTTCCTTCCGGAGTATAGATGTTTTCCGGGATAGATTCTATATGTCCGGTCGACAGATTAATCCGGTTGATTCCCTGATAAAGAGAAGCTACCCAAAGATAATCCGGCTCTCTCTCATAATAAAGAGACTTCACTATCTTAAAAGAAAGCTCTTGAGAATAGACCTTTTTTAAAGGGAAAAAGCGTTTGGTATGTTTATCATAATAGTTCAACCCACTTCCTTCACTTGCAAACCAGATCCGGCCGGAACGGTCTTCGGCAATGGAACTGATAATATAAGAATTCAAATGACCGCCAACAGCCGTAGACGAGCGGTAAAAATGGAAAGCATCATTCGCTACATTATAATATTGGATTCCCTGATAGAAAGTCCCCAACCATAAAGTCCCCGAAGCGTCGTAATGCATCGAAATAATAGAACGTATATCGGCCGCCTCCACATTCAAGTCATATTCATAATCTGTAAACTCTCCGGTAAACAGGTTTAAAGTCTGCAAACCGGCATAGGTTCCGATATACAGGAGACTATCATTAGCTTGCGTCACATGACGCACATTATTATGGTTAATCGTATTTTCAGCTACCTTATTATGCTTGAAATGAGTAAATTTTCCATCTTCATCCAACCGTATGAGCCCTCTGTTTCTGGTAGCTATCCAGATACTCCCGTTTCTGTCTTCCGTTATTGAATTGACAGCTCCCACATCCATACGCCGGGTGATATGTGCAGACTGGTCGATGCAGTATACACCTTTCGAAGAAGTACCCACCACCACTGTCTGATTCTGACGAACCATGAGACTGTTCATCAATACATCCTCCTCATCTGAAGGAAATGAAAAGAATAACTCGGGCGCCTGGTCGAGGTTGCGATAACGGTAGATTTCCTTTCCGGTAGCTATCCATAATGCATCGTGCGCATAACAGATTCCCGCAACTTCTCCTTCACGCAACACCCTAAAACGATTCAAACGCATATCATAAAGAGTCACGCTCTGCAAACTGCGAATAAAGAGCAATCCGGCTTTATTTCCGCAAACCTGCCTGATATTATTGATATTGATGGAATAAGGATTAGCGTTATCCGGTTTGAATACTTCAAACTTACGTCCGTCAAATCGATTCAGCCCGTCTTGAGTGCCGATCCACAAAAATCCGAATTCATCCTGATAGAAACAATTGACTGTTTGATGAGAAAGTCCCTGCCTTACGTCCTTAAAGCGCATATTGATATCCTTCGTCACATTTGCCATGCAACAAAGTCCCGATATGAACAGGCAATAAACAACAAGAAATTTAGCTTTGGTCATCTGTGTTTTTCGATAATTCAGATGCAATATTCGGGAAAATCCAAGATATATGCAAGTGTTTATTCAAAAACCTGATTGCCTATTGCCTGCAGACTATTACTCGGGAGGCGTATAACTAATCTCCCTACCGAATAAAATTAATCATCTGACAGTTAATTCTTTTTCGTCTGACTATAGTCAGACGAAAGTTCAACTATAGTCAGA
>OJOB01000293.1_pt1 | contig 22506 bp, 15 predicted proteins | sample 1598211 | NCBI WGS metagenome assembly OJOB01 (sample SAMN03922461, study PRJEB24848) | human gut metagenome | isolation source: stool sample | host: Homo sapiens | place: Germany | collected 2009-11 | reverse complement strand
AACAGTTTTGTTAATATATAACCATCTCTACCAACAAAAAGCACTTTTTTAAACTTATGTTTTTGTGCAATTTTTGTTATCCAAGATACAAACCCTGTTGTAGAGGGGCCAGCAAACATAAACCCAAATTTTGACCAATATGAAACCTCATCGTTGATTAGAGGCCATTGTGGTAAAATATCCCTTCTAGAAACTTCATTCAAATCGTTTACGTTATTTATGAATCGTCCTACCGGATTTAAACTATTGAATTTTGCATTAATTACTCCAACCATAAGATGGCTTGCTAGCGAATCATCTTCAGATAATTGCCTAAAAATACGCTGATCGTCTGAAATTAAAGTTTTCAATGACCGCTCATAAAGAAAACTGTTAATACCATATTCTAACGGTTTTTTAGCATCTGACCATTCATTATCGCCTATGTGAAGTAATTCAGAAGGTTTAACTTTGTGAATTTCTAGAATTTTTGCATATAGCCCTCCTTCCCCCTTTGTATCCCCCATTTCTGAAGATACATAAAGTCCTTCCCAACCATCATAACCCTCGCGACGAAGAACAACTTCAATAAAATCCTTCGGCAAGTACATGTCAGAAATAATCAACAACCTGCGACCAGTTTTCCGACAGTAGTCCCAAACTTTTTTTATGGTTGGATTTACGCAAAGAACGGAACGTTCGACATCCAATTCCATTTTCATGCTTGCACGATTTAAATTCCTTTGAGAATAAATCTCCTCAAAAGTAACCTCTCTTCCTTGAGCAAGCTTTCGTGCAAGTTCTTCGGCCTCAATGCGTTCACGAGCAAAACCTACTTGATTTAAGTTTTGCTCTACAAGTCGAAACACGTCATGAGGTTCAGCAACTTTTCGAATAAGCAATGTATCAAAAACATCAAAGCTTATCACTGCATGCTTATCAATATTTTTCTTAAGAGAAGAAGGAATCGAAATATCCATTTGTATAAAAATTGAATTTGTTAAATCAAAAAGTATTGAATATGAAATTTACCACTAGTTGTTGCATGTTCGGAACACTCAAGTTACGTGCGAACCGGGTAGCAACACCAATATAAAAGTTGCGGAACAAAATATCGGTTGCAAAGCAATAAACTGCTTCATTAAGTTCTTCCTGCTTGAACGCGCGATCATCAGGATCGGCAATGACAATTCCACCTTGACTTTCCTTTACATAATGGGAAAAACCACAAGTAGCTGTCGCAATAACAGGAGTGCCAGTTGCTAGCGCCTCTACAATGACAGTTCCTGTGTTCTCACACCGAGCTGGATGAATAAGAACATCGGCGGCTGCGATCAGCATCGAGGCATCAGGGATGCCGTGCGTAAAAATCACGTTCTGTTTTATCTTCAACTCGGCAGCTAGAGCCAAGAAAGGGGTTTCTTCGTCTTTTCCAACGACCACAAGCTTGCAGTTCCTTCTAATATCCTCAGGTAGATCTGCAATGGAACGGATGGAGCGATCGACGCCCTTCCGCTTGAAGTCGCTTCCAACCTGCAGAAACAGAAAGTCATGGTCTGCAACGCCCCAAGCATGGCGACACTGAGTTAATTCCTCCTTGCTGTATCGACCATAGCGACAATTTGGACTAATGCCTGGCGGTAGCATCAGACAACGGCTTTCCTCAACCTTGTAGAACTTTTCATATTCCTTGCGTTGGTGCTCGTCGAGAAACAAGATTCGAGTCTTGCTGTTTGGCCCGAAAACCGCCCGTTCATAATCAAGGTATGTCCTGCTTCGAGGGGTCATTTTGTACAGAAGACCGCTTAGACCATGATGCTGTTCAACAATGTCGGCATAGCAGACGTCGGCAGCGAAGTACACGTCTAGATACGGCATACGATTGAAGCCGATGACAATATCTGGTTGCTCAGCGTCTATGTAGTCCTTCAGAGAGCGCACAAAAGATCTAGCCCGCCCATGATTTGTCATTTTCTTGGATGAAAACAATCGAACATGGTGGCTTCGCGGCACTTCTCCATCCCAACATTCAGCACAGATCGTGACCTGATGCCCATGAGAAACAAGAGCATCCGCAATCTTCATCATGTCCCGAGACAAGCCGCCATAGGGAAAGTAACGAAATAAAGCGCAAACAATTTTCATGGCTACATCCCGCATAACCAATGGTTCTTGGCAACGTGCGGAATACACGAGCCGTTGTCAAAATAAGGAAGCGAACCGATGTTGATGTACAGCCGCGAAGTGCGCGGGTTGCTGGTCGAGACTGGGTTGACGGTCGTCTTATCGCTTGGCCGTCATTCTATCAGAAGGGAAGCTCCCTATGCCTCCATTTTCGGGGTTTTGTTAACGGTCAGGCATTCTGAGACTCAAAGCCCTACTTTGATGAGACCCACTACCCCTGGTGGTGAAATCAGATGCCCACAGAAAAATGAGACCGGATACTTCGAATGCCCGAGACTCCATAACTCAGCCGAAACGATACCAGAGCCCTAGGCAGATACTAAACACAATTACCCGTGAGATCGATTACCACGTTGCCTCAAAACAAGATAACAACTCGTGATACGCAATAACATCGTTCGGCGTATTAGATACCAACATCACTGATACTACTTTCAATCGCTCTGGGAGACAGAATAACCTCACAAGAGAGCGAATGCCAAAGGGAGATGAGTTTTGATACCTACGCCACCGAGACTTATAACCCACATTTTTCTATGCTACCAACGGAGTGAGACTGGATAACAGAGGGGAGATTCACAATACCCACCGCTATCGGGATCGGCCATTCTCTTTTGGGGAAGAGGTGTCTTCACCACTTTTGTCCATCAAGGAGAGGCTTATGCCGAAATCGAAAATCTCCAAACCTGAAGTAAAACAGCCGCGCGTTGTTTTGCGTTCTAGCGCCGCTGAAATTCTATCGGCCTACGATAAGCACATCTACTCCGTAGAGCAGGCCCTGCAGATGCTCGGAGTATCCCGCCCTACGTTCTTCCGTCGTCTGAAAGCTTGGCGCGATACAGGCAGGGTTCCGCCTCACGGGAACAATGGCCACACCCCATCCAACAAAATTTCGGATGAAACGCGCCAACGGGTCATCCAGCTCGTTCAAACCAAGTACCCGGACTTCCAGGCATCGCTCCTGACCAAGTACTTGCGCGAGCAAGAAGACATCCACGTGTCGGTCGAGTGGGTCCGCAGGCTGTTGCTAGAACTACACCCAGAACAGACTCCGAAAGAACGGCGGCGGGCAGCCCATACATTGCGTCGGCGCAGAGCTAGCCGTGGCGAGCTTGTACAGATCGATGGAAGCCCGCACTTCTGGTTCCCTGGAGACGCGGAGCGCCGCACTTTAATCGCCTTTATCGACGACGCTACGAGCGAGCTTCTCAGTGCCTAATTCAGTCCAACAGAAGACACGGAAGCGTACGTCAACGCGCTTGAGTATGAGCTAGTTCATAACGGGATTCCAATGGCGATATACAGCGACCGGCACTCGGTCTTCACCTCCAACGTCGATGAGGCACGTCGCAAGAGCAAGCCACAACCTACACAGTTCCAGAAGATTTGCGATCACTTGGGCATCGAGCTGATTCTGGCGCACAGTCCAGAAGCGAAAGGTCGAGTTGAACGCCTGTTCCAAACGTTGCAGAAGCGTTGGCCGAAAGAGTTTCGAATACTGGGCATTCACAATCTGGCAGAGGCAAACGAACGAATGCCTGAGTTAATTGAAGCGTACAACCGGGAATTCGCGATCATCCCTGCCGATAGTAAGGATAGCCATATTCGTCTGAATGAGGATGACATTGCCAGCCTTGATGTGGTGTTAGCCAACTGGCAGACCCGTGTCGTCAGCACAAATCTGACGGTGTCTTGTGGGAAAGAAATCCTTCAGATCATCGGTCTCGACTCGACAATGCGGTACGCCATGAAGAAGACAGACATCGAGGTCGTGACCTTCAAGGACGGACACGTAGAGCTGTACTGGTGCGACCAAGTGAGATGGGAGGAGGAGTGCCGACGTGAAGGCCGCAAGGTGCAGAAGACCTACCGCCCCGTGATGTTCAAGTCCCATGAACGATACGACAAGAAACCCCAGATTGCGAACGCTGTCGAAGAGTCGGGAGAAACCTCCAAAACCATTGATGCTCGTGTCTCGAAAATTGCCGCCCAGCGTCCATCACCTTGGAAAACCACAATGACGACGTGGGCGAACCAAGGGATCGAAAAGCGTGAGAAGAAAGAGGCTCAGTTGCAGGCTGCCAAGGAGTTGGAAGACAAATTGAACGCCGCCCGAAACAAGTAGGCGATACGCGTCCTCCGGCCGCCGTTCCGCCGCGGCGGCGCGGCGGCGCGCGCGTTGTTGTGCTCCACCTCGTGGGCTACGCCCACTTCGGTGTTGCCCACCAACGCGCGCCGGTGTTTACGTCTCTTTTGTGGGGTTTAGTCTCAGAATCGCTTACCGCTAACACATTCTCATACTTGTATTTGCAGCGTATCTATTTGCGTCATGCGGGGTGGTCTGGTATGAAAAAGCGGCTTCCACCGTTTAGCGGAGCCGCCTTATTAAAAATCCAGGCTAAGGTAAAAATCCAGGCTAAGGTTTACCGCGCCCCGCTAATAACTGATCCTTAGCCGCCCTATAGAAAAAGCCTTTCATCTGAATTAACTTCTGTGGTGAACCCTCTTCAATGACTTTTCCTGCACTCATCACAAAGACTCTATTTGCTTCCATTACACTCCCCAATCTATGAGCGACAGTAATACAAGTTCTCCCTTCCCTCAATCTGTTCATAGCTTTCACGACTTGTTGCTCGGTCTTGCTATCCAGGGCACTTGTTGCCTCATCCATGATCAGAATCGGTGCATTCTTCAGAAATGCTCTAGCAATCGACACTCGTTGCTTTTGACCTCCTGAAAGCATATTTCCTCCTTCGCCCACACGCGTCTCCAACCCCTCAGGCAACGCTTGCACCAACTCCGTCAGTGATGCTACTTCCAATGCCTTTTGAATGTCGCACTCCGTTACATTCCCAAGACCGTATGTGAGATTATCTTTCAACGTACTATCAAAGAGTACGACATCCTGAGTCACAAACGCCATCTGACGGCGCAAGCTGCGATGCGAAACCTTAGATATGTCCTGACCGTCGATCAAAATTCGCCCTTCCGACGGTTCCAAGAACCTCGCTATCAGGTTAACCAATGTCGTCTTACCCGAGCCCGACTGACCTACCAGCGCAACGCGTTCGCCTTGCTTGATCTCCAAGGAAAAAGACTTCAACGTTGGGGCATCCTTGCCAGGGTAAACAACCGTCACATTCTCAAACGTAACAGTGCCACCGCCCGGCTGAATCAGCAAATCCGGACCATCGTCCTTCTCCCTTTCAGCATCAATCGTATCGAAGATGCTCTTGGCAGCTACGGAAATACTCGCAAAGGTGCCGTTCAGTCCCGAGAGATGTTGAATCGGCGCCTTCATCAGCAACAATGCCGAGAGGAAAGTGATGAACTCCCCGATCGTCAATAATCCTTTTTGCGCTTCGTAAAGCGCCATCCCAACAACGCAGGCAATGGCCACCATCGTGAGCATTTGCGTCACGGGGGTCGTCACAGCTGTCATCTTGATGTTCTTGAGCGTCAGTTTGAAAATGTGTTCGTTAACCTCTGCAAAGCGCTTTTCCTCAAAGTCATAGGTATTGCTCACCTTGACCAGACGCTCGGCTTCATAGGTCTCCTGTACTCGCGAAATCATCTTGCCGAGCGTTTCCTGACTTTCCCTCACGATCTTTCGTATACGCCTTGAAATCGTGCGCAGGGTCAACGCGAGGCCCGGAATGATGACGAACGTCACAAGCGTAAGTTGCCAGTCATACCAAAAAAGCACCGACAGCAACGCCACGACCTGAATCGAATCACGCACCAATACGATGAATGACTGTGCCGCTCCCGACAGCGCCATCGTCGCTTCGTTGACGAATTTGGAACTGATTCGCCCCGTTGTATTCCGCTGATATTCAGCATCGGGCCAGTGCAAAATGCTTTCAAATAACTGCATGCGCAGTTTGACCAGCACGGCCTGGCTTACCTTGGCCATTAGAACCGTACTCATCACCGTACAGATGGCAAACCCCAGAGTCACACCAATGAGCGCAAGCGGTGCTGCATAAATATTCCAGCCTTCCTGATGATAAAACCCGATGTCAGTCATTTTACCGAGCAAAGTCGCCGTCACGGACGACATGCTGGCAGACCCCATTAAAAAGACGACCGCCACGGCCAGACGCCATTTATGCGGGAGAAAATATCGATAAAGACGGCGCAGATCAGGATCCACTTTCTCCATCCACTTCATGCCAGCTCCCCTCCATCCGTCTTACCTTCATTGTTGTTTTCAGTCTTCTCTTCGCGCTTTTCCAGTGACTGCAGTCGCAAAAGTTCGGCAAAGAGACCGTTTTGTTCAAGCAACTCGGCACGCGCGCCCATTTCCTTGACCACACCGTCGGCCATCGCCACAATCTTCGTAGCGTGCTCGATCGTTGAAAAGCGATGCGCGACCATAAACGTCGTTCGTCCCTTCATCAATGAGACGAGCGCTCCCTTGATCTTCATCTCGTTTTCACTGTCAAGCGCACTGGTAGCTTCATCCAGAATTAAAATCGGAGTATTTCTCAAAAACGCCCGCGCAATCGACAGGCGCTGCTTCTGGCCGCCGGAGAGCCTACTGCCACCTTCACCAACCAACGTGTCGAGCCCCTCTGGAAGGGTTCTCACAAAATCCGCCAAAGAAGCATCCTCCAACGCCTTCCAGACTTCGGCTTCCGTAGCGTCAGGTGAGCCGTAAAGTACGTTGTTGCGGATTGTGTCGTCAAAAAGCATGACATCCTGCGAGACGATGGCAATGTGCCTGCGAAGCGACTCAAGGCTCAAGTCCCGAATGTCAATACCGTCCAGTAAGATCCGACCTTTTGTAGGATTCCAAAAACGCGGAATCATGTGCACGAGCGTACTCTTTCCAGACCCAGACAACCCCACCAGGGCAATACAGTCGCCCGCTTTGACTTCTAGATTGAACTCGTGAACCGCATCGCGTTTGGTATTCGGATAGCGCATCGAGACATGCTCGAAGACGAAGTCACCCTTGCAGGTGGTCAAATCCACCTTGCCCTCATCCGTCTCGTCGGCTTCGTCGAGCGTCGCAAAGATGCTTTCGGCTGCCACCGCCATCATCACGAAACCAGAATTGACACCCGCGAGATTTCGAAGCGGCGGCATCAGAAGAAGAAGCGCCGCCAGGAAGGTCACGAAATCCCCCATGGTAATCACCCCCTGGCTGATCTGGAACATCGCGAACGCGAGTACCAGAGCAACTCCTGACATAAAAATCAGTTGCGTGAGCGGCGTCCCCATGGAGGTCACCTTTGTCATGTCGATCATCATTTTGCTCACGCCGTCATTGATGCGTTTGAAACGATCCATTTCGAGAGCGTAGGTATCGGAGAGTTTGACGAGGCGATGCCCCTCGTACACTTCCTTCACACGCTCAAGAACGGAAGCAAAGGACGCTTGGCAGGTCTCCATGATCGTCTTCATTCGCTTGGAGATGTATCGGAGCAACTTGAAAATCATCGGCGCAATAATGAGGCTCACAATGGCGAGCATCCAGTTGTTCCAGACGAGCACGCAAGTGAGCGCCACCACCTGCACGCTGTCACGCACCAGGATGATGCAGGACTTGCTCGCATTCGAGAGTGCCACATTCGCCTCAAAGATGAACTTTGACGTGATGTTACCGGTGGAATTCTTCTGATAAGTGGCGGCAGGCCAACGCAAGATCTTGTGGAAGATTTCCCCTCTGAGTTTTACAAGCACGGCCTGACTAGTCTTCCCGAGCAGATAATTGCTCATGAACATGCTCCCGCCATGCAGAACCGAGATGAAAATGAGCGCAATAGGCGCAGCCACGACGATCCAGGCTTCCTGATCGTAAAACCCGACGTCGGTGAGCTTGCCGAGCAGCATCGCGATGAGGGAAGAAGCGGCACCAGCTCCGATCATGAAGACGATTGACATCGCGATCTTGCCACGATGGGGCTTCAGATAAGTCACCAGCCTAAGAAGACTGGGATTGAGCTTGGATTTGAGACGAGTTATAAGAGACATGCAAGGGTCGAGCATTTCTTAAGATGCAGGAGTTGCTGGAAGAAAGAGCCGTGCGTTCTTTCCTGAGGTGAAGAACGGTTTCGACCATGGCGCTATTGTACCTGCTGCATTTTTGCAGAGAAAACAACATGGTCAATTTCTCCGTCCTTTTATCCATGACGGCTAAGCCGAAACGGCGACGTATATTCAAGGTCTTGCAAGACATTCGCGCGTTTTGATGCGCACAGCACGATCAAGCTCGACAATCTCGTCAACCGACCCGGGAAGCGGCGCCGAAATGCTCTCGAGCATGCCGCGCACCGTGCTGAAGATGTCGGTGAAGCCGATGCGGCCCTCGAGGAAGGCCTCGACGGCGATTTCATTGGCGGCGTTGAGGACGATGGTCGCGCCGTTGTCGGCGGCCAGCGCATCGTAGGCGGCCTGAAGAAGCGGGAAGGTCTTCGTGTCGGGCTCCTCGAAGGTCAGCCGACCGATTTCGGCAAGGCTCAGGCGCTTCGCGCAGCCGTCAAGCCTTTCGGGCCAGCCGAGGGAGTAGGCAATCGGCGTGCGCATGTCAGCCGAACCCAGCTGCGCGATGACCGCGCCGTCCTCGAACTCGACCGCCGAGTGTACGATGCTCTCGGGGTGGACCACGACCTTGATGCGCCCGGGCTCGAAGTCGAAGAGCCAGCGCGCCTCGATCACCTCAAGGCCCTTGTTCATGAGGCTCGCGGAGTCGACGCTGATCTTGCGGCCCATGGACCACTTCGGATGAGCGACGGCCTGCTCAGGCGTGATGCCCTCAAGATTCGTGCGACCGCGGAACGGGCCGCCGGAGGCCGTAAGGACGATCCTCGCCCCCGCCCTCGCCTTTTCAGTCGCGCCCGCGAGGCACTGGAAGATCGCATTGTGCTCGCTGTCGACGGGCAGAAGCTCGCAACCTGAATTCCTGACGGTCTCCATCAGAAGACGGCCGCCGCAGACGACGCTCTCCTTGTTGGCAAGAAGAAGGCGCTTGCCCGCGCGAGCGGCCGCAAAGGTGGGCGCAACACCCGCGGCGCCGACCACGGCCTGCACGACGACGTCCGTGTCGGGATCATCCGCGAGGCGGGAGACGGCCTCGGGGCCGCCGAGCACCTCGATGTCACCGAGGCCGACCGTGCAGAGGGCCTGTTCAAGCTCCACCACCTTCGAGGCATCCGCAATGACGGCGCGCTTCGGACGTGCAGAGAGGCAGACGTCCACCAGCGGCTCCACGCGGGAGCCGCCCGCCACGGCGTGAACGCTGAAGCGCTCGGGATAGCGCGAGACGACGTCAAGCGTCGAACGGCCGATGCTGCCCGTTGCGCCGAGAATCGTGATGGACTGTGTCATGTTGCCCCTTGTCAGTTGTTGGTTCGATTGTTCCTGTCGGTCGGCCTGCGGTCCTTGCCGTCAGGCTTCCATTGTTCTGCGCAGTATTTTACCCGCGGCCGAACGCCCGGGCCTTAAGCCTTAGACCTTTCGGGATAGCGTGAAGACGGCGATCTCGCTTGGCACCCCGACGCGCACGGGGAATCCGTTCCAGACGCCCGAGCCCGAATGCACGTAGAGCCTCGCATGCTTGAGCGCATACCAGCCCCGCACGAAGGCCGCGTTGAGGATCGCCACCAGCTCGGTGAGCGCAAAGAGCTGCCCGCCATGGGTGTGCCCCGAAAGCAGCAGGTCAAAACGCACAGCCTCGTCGTACTTTCGGGCGTGCTTGGGCTGATGGGAAAGAAGAATTCTCGGTCCTTTTTCGGGTGCGCCCGCAAAGGCCTTGATGGGATCGGGCAGCTCGCGTCCGAAGCGCCTTGCCCAAGGATCCGTCACGCCGCCCACGACAAGGGTGGCCCCGTTGTGCTCGACGGCCCTCCACTCGTTTCTCAGAAGCCTTATGCCGAGCGACGGAATCTTCTTCATCCAACCTTCGTAGTCAAGGTAGTGCTCGTGATTGCCCTCGACCGCGATGACGCCGTGCCGTGCACGAAGTTCCGCGAGCGGAGCAACGTCCTCGGACCTGACGTCCACCTCGCCGTCGACGAGGTCGCCCGTGATGACGACGAGATCGGGCGAGAGGCTGTTGACGCTTGCCACGAGATCCTTCATGTGGGGCGCGCGCAGAAGCGCCGACGCATGCAGGTCGGAGAGTTGCACGATCCTCATGCCCTCAAGTCCCGCAGGCAGGTCCTCGATCGGAACCGTCATCTCCTTGACGCAGGGAACCCTGAGTCCCTGCCGAAGACCGAAGGCCGAAATGCCGACGGCCGCGGCCGTCATGCCGATCGCCACGCGCCTGTCCTTCTGCACGAAGCGATGCATGCGCTCTCCCGAACGGCCGGCCAGAACGGACAGAAAGATGACGACCTCGCGAAGCAGCGTGAGGCCTGCAAGCACGGTGAGCGCGAAGACGCAGCCGTTGCCGGCGGCCAGCACCCAGGCGGGCAGCTCGGGGCTAACGAGCCCGCCGAAGAACGTGGCGGTGACGGCGGGAAAGGCGGCGATGAGAAGCGTCACAACAAAGCCCGCGACCTTCACCGCCCGCGGTGCATTCATCGGAAGCCAGAAGCGCCAGAGCACCCAGAGCGCACAGACGGCATGAAAAATTGCAAAACGCACGGCGAACCAATCCTCTCGTCCTGTTTAGGCCTTGCGGCCGGCAAATCCTGCAGGGCAAACTGCCCATGATCCCATTCTAGACCGCTATGTTTTCACGCGATCCTTCTCTTGCGAAGACTTGCAGCCTGACAGATGCAGTCACATTCATGGGATCCTCCCGGGCTTGAATCTCCCTGAGGACCTACTCCTCGTCAATCGGATCGATGAGCGCTTCGCCCGCCGTGGCCTCCAACAGGCGCTCGACGAAGGCGTCCGCCTCGTCCGACGGGACGAGCACCTCGAAGGTTGCGTCAAAGCGGAAGTCCGACGACTGCACGCGTCCCCTCGCCTCGGCGAGAAAGTGCTGGAAGTCCGAAACCTGATGGGGTTCGATCGAAACCACGAAGCGGCGCATGTCCTCGCGAAGCGTGACGGGAAGGCCCTCAAGTCCAAGCTTGACCGAACCCTGATACGCCCTGACAAGACCGCCAGTACCGAGCAGGATGCCGCCGAAGTAGCGCGTCACGACGGCCGCCACCTCACCCACGTCACTGTGCAGGAGTGCGGTGAGCATGGGACGTCCCGCCGTGCCCTTTGGCTCTCCGTCGTCGCTCGCGCCCACCTGAGCCGTGTCGCCGGGAGCGCCTGCGTTGTAGGCCCAGCAGTTGTGAGTGGCGCCCGCGTGCTCCTCTCGGATGCGGTCGATGAAGGCCTTCGCCTCCTCGGGACTCGAAACCCTCGCCATCGTCACAATGAAGCGGGAGCGGCGCACGGTCTCTTCAGCCCGGTGAAAGGCGCCGGGCGCAAGGTCGGGGACTTTGTAGGCGTCGGTCATGAATCAGGGTCCAAAATAAGAACGGGCGCGGGCCGAGTTGTCGGTACCGCGCCCTCTGCATGATCCTCAGTTCAGGCTTAGTGAACGATCAGTTGGATCCACAGCATGATGAAGGCCGTGGCAGGCAGAACGGGGAGCGAGGCGTCCATGCGGTCGAAGAAGCCGCCGTGGCCGGGCAGCAGGTTAGAAGAGTCCTTGATTCCGACAAGGCGCTTGAGCATCGACTCCCAGAGGTCGCCGGCAATCGAGAGCGCAACGAGCATCGCGAGCACGCCGACGCCCCACAGGAAGCCCGCATTGTCGAAAAGGTAGTTCGTGAAGACGTTCTGCTGCACGCAGAAGACGTACGTGAGCGCGAAGAAGACGATCACGATCACGTAGGCGCCGATCGCGCCCTCGAAGGTCTTCTTGGGCGAAATGGCGGGCGCCATGCGGTGCTTGCCCCAGGCGCGACCGCAGAAGTAGGCGGAGATGTCGGCGCCCCAGACGATAAGGAGCACGGAGAGGACGAGCACCCAGTCCCCCTGTTCAAAGAGCCAGAGAAGCGACAGGTAGGCGGCGGGCACGAAGGTCACGGCGGACCAGAGGCACTGGCGCTGCGAGACCTTGAAGCCGTTTTCACGATGGAAGAGTTCCGCAAAGAAGATCACGAACCAGGCCAGCATCACGCAGCCGTTCATGAGCATCAGGAACCAGTTCATGCGGTCAAGCGCACCCGCCCAGTAGAGCGAAAGCTGGACTACCATTTCGACGGCGGCGACGAGAAGAGCGGGACGGGGACCGAGGCCGCCGATGCGCAGCCACTCATAGAGCGTGGCGCCGAAGGCAATGGCCATGACGCTTGCAAAGGCAAACGGACCAATGTAGATCGAGAGCGTCAGAACGGCCAGCAGCACGGCTGCGGTGATCACGCGCGTAAGCAACATGATGAAGGAACCTCCGGCCGGTTCTCGTGACCGGCGCGTTGTATGTCTATGGGGGTGTCGCCTTTCATATAAAGGCCAGCATCCTGCCATTTTAGCCAATGCAGGACCTCGCGTGGCCGAATTCCTCAAAGGGGCGCGTTGAAAACACCGTCTTGTTCAGGCCTGCGCCCGCTCCTCACTGCAGGCCTCATGTCCTGCATCCGAAACCCAGAAAGCCGAAAACGCGGCTGCATTCAGGCGAAGACGAGCACTCCCGTTCTTCCGCCTCTTCGGTTGGAGCGCACAAGAAAGTCCCGCTGAAAGGCAGGCCGTCTCTACATCCATGTTGTCGGAAAGTCGGAAAGCTCCCCTGACTTCAGCCGCCGTTCCTGAGCTGTTCGCTCGTGCGACCGAAGCGGCGCTCGCGCCCCTCATACCAGCGAAGAGCCTCCTTCAAGTCGTCCTCGCCGAAGTCGGGCCAGAGCGCATCGGTGAAGTAGATTTCCGCGTAAGCACTCTGCCACAAAAGAAAGTTGGAAATCCTGCATTCGCCGCCCGTACGAATCAAAAGATCGACATCAGGCACGCTCATGAACCTTCCGATATTCTCGGGCGTCATCTCAAGCCCTGCCGCGGCGCATTCGGACGCCGCCTGACAGCAGTCCCAGCGTCCGCCGTAGTTCGCCGCAATGACGAGCTCCATCTTCGTGCCACCCGCAGTGGCAGCTTCATTTTCAGCGATGGCCTCGCGAACCGTATCGGAAAAGGCCGTCCTGTCTCCGATGACTCGAAGCCTGACGCCCGCCTCGGCGAGCGGCTCGCACCAGCGGCGGAGCGCCTGTGCGAAAAGCTTCATGAGCATCGAGACCTCTGCGGCGGGCCTGCGCCAGTTTTCGCTCGAAAAGGCGAATACCGTCAGGCGTTCGATGCCTGCCCTGGCGGCCGCCTCCACCACGCGGTTGAGCGCCTCGACGCCCTGCCTGTGCCCCTCTGTCCTCGGACGCAGACGCGACTTGGCCCAGCGGCCGTTGCCGTCCATGATGATCGCGACGTGATGGGGAATGTGGGAGGCGGACATGAGAAAGGAGCAGGAAAAGCGGTGTTTGTACAAGGCAGGCATTTTACACGCCGAGGCGCTGAGAACAGCCCCGGAACGCATCCCGTAACGTATTTGTCCGCTAGCCAAAACAAACATCCGGCAGACCCGCAAGCCTGCCGGATGCCGCTGTTCTTCCGGAGAGAGGAATTACCGAGCCGCAGGAGTGCCGCCCGCCTCAGCATTCTTCTTGAGCGCCGCTGCAAACTCGACCGCATACTGCGCGACCTGCTGCAGGTTCACCTGGTTGTTTTCAACGGGAGCGTTGGCGGCAAGCTCAGGCTGACCGTTCTTGAAGCTCTGGAAGACGAAGGCCTTCACGCCGTCGCGCTTCTCGTTGAGCATGAGGCCGTAGAGCACACAATGATCACAGGCGTCGGTCTTGGCGTCTTCGGGCAGGACCTTGACTTCATAGCCCGCAGTCTTCAACCCCGCGGACACGGCCTCAAGCAGCTGCGGGGTCGGCGTGCGCGGAATTACGCAGAGCTGGTTGTCTACGGACGCAGCAGCCTCCTCGGACTGGGCGCCTCCGCCCAGAGTTGCACCGCAGCCCGTCAGGCCCAGGGCCAAAAGCGCCGCAGCGCCGGTCATGGCAATAGTCTTCTTGAACATTCTTTTGTCTCTCCGCAAATGGTTCAGTCAACCCTCCGACTGGAGGCCGTTCTTCAATCATACGCGAACACTTAGGCCAATGACAATGATTCTGATTTGGAAATCCTGCAAATCGCCGTCCGCGAAGCTGGGAGCATCAGGCAACAAGGGGACTCCTCTTTTGCAAAGGAGTCCCCTTTATGAGAGCGGCATGCTTGCGCTCATCTCAAGAGCAACAGCCGCTGTGGCAGCTCAGTTCATCTGAAGCCGGTCATTTGCCGGCAGGAGTCTTGGCCGCCTTGACAAAATCGGCGACCACGATGCCGTACACCGCCGCACTCGTAAGCTGAGCGCCGCCAATGTAGTTGTCGTAGAAGAGACCGCCCGCAGCGTTGCCAATGGCGAACAAACCATCGATAACGTGGTTTTCCGTATCGAGCACCTGCCCCTTGACGTTGATGAGCGGACCGCCGAAAGTAGCCGTCATGCCCCCCTGGAAGGGAACGATATAGAACGGTGCCTTTTCAACCGTGCGTGCCTTCGGCAGGGTGTTGACCGGCGTCAGGGTCTTGCCCTTGCCCGCAGCGATCGCCTCGTTGTAAGCCTTGACAGTGGCCTTGACGGCGTCAACGGGAAGACCTGCCTTTTCGGCCGCTTCGTCAAGCGTCTGACCGACGTATACGGGTGCCTTGGTGCGTTTGTAGGATTCCCAGTCATTGGCAAGAATCGGCACGTCATGTCCCGTCTGGTCGACGATCATGTACGCCCAGTTGGCCTTGGTCATGGCCGCAACGTCTCGAGACATCTGCACGTAGGTCTGGCCTTCGTCCGTGAAGCGTTCGCCCTTGTCATTGACGCAGATGCCGTTATTGACAATGTTGAGCGGGTTCGCGCCGGTCGGACCGTAGATCGGACCGCAGTGGTATTGGTCAACGTTGACGATCTTCGGCATGAACGGGAGCGCAAGATTGATGTTCTCACCTGCGATGATGCGCGAACCGCGGATCGGCATCTTGGCCCCACCCGAACCGATGTACTGCGTGACCATGGCCTGATTGGCGGAGAAGCCGCCCGTGGCCAGCACGACGCCGAACTTCGAATGAATTTCGGAGAGGCCTTCCTTCGTCTTGACGCGCACGCCGTTCACGGCGCCCGTCTTTTCATCGGAAAGCAGTGCCACGGCCTTCGTATTGAAGCGGATCTCGACACCAAGCTCCTTGGCCTTCTTCATGAGCGTCAGGGCCAGCTCGCCGCCACCCGGCTTGTGTTCGCCAACAACGAGATGTGCGCGGGAAAGCATCGGCCAGACAAGCTTGGAACCAGCCGCAAAGTTGATGCCGCAATAACCGTGAAGCCATTCAAGGGTGGCATCGGCGTTTTCGCAAACAACACGAGCGAGCTTTTCATCAGCCTTGCCCTGCGTGACCTTCATCCAGTCCTTGAGGAACTGTTCGGCGGAATCGCCCTGAACATTCTTGGCCTTCTGGAAGGAGGTGTTGACGCCAAGGAGGAAGCCCGCAGCATAAATCGTGTTGCCCGCAGGCATGGCCATCTTTTCAAGAAGAAGCGGCTTGAGGCCGTTTTCAGCCGCGCGCACGGCACAGGTGAGGCCGCCACAACCAGCGCCCAAAATGATGATGTCGTACTTGGAGGGGGCCGCAGCCTTGGCTTCAGCGGCAACCGTGCCGAATGCAGCACCTGCACCAACCGCTCCCATGGCGGCGGTCTTGAAGAATTCACGACGAGAGGTAGTCATTTGCCTGTTCTCCATTAGTCTTTATGGTCCCGATGCGGTTGTGCTCCCGCATCGCTTGAAATCGACTATAGGCTCCTCCCGACGGAATCTAAAGCACATCGGGATCTTGACAAGACTGACAAAAAGTGATCTCAACGCTTGAGAACCGCCGTCCTTCCCGCAATCCGACCGAAAGTCAGCGCATCGGCGATGCCATTGCCGCCCATGCGGTTTTCACCGTGCACGCTTCCTGTGATCTCCCCGGCTGCAAAGAGTCCGGTCACCGGCTTGCCGTCGAGTCCAACAACCTGTGCGTCAGGCGTAATGACGAGTCCTCCCATCGTCGTGTGAATATTGAGGACGACTCTTGACGCCCAATAGGGCGGCTCCGACAGCTGCAGGCAGCGTACACGCGCGCACTTGCCGCCGCCCATACCTGCTTCGACGTTGAAAACACGGACACTGTCCTTGAGCGCATCTGCATCGACACCCATCAGCAGAGCCAATGCATCCCAGGAATCGGCACGGAGCGCGTCGCCCGTCTGCAACCCTCTGTAGACGTCCTTTCTGCTGATAAGATCCATGGCTTTGACCGCGCCATCGTCTGTCACCATCCAGACGGACCCTCTGGGTCTGGCGAGTATCGCCTTCGCGAGTCCGTCACGCGAGCCGTCCTCGTCAATAAAGCGGCGTCCTCCGCCATCCACCATCAGAACACGGCCCGCGTCCAGATCAAGTCTCACCTGGAAGCCCCGTCCTTCAGGGGCGCCCGGCACGCACTGAATGCATTCGAGCGCGTTCGAAGCGGCACCAGCCCTTATCGCCTCAAGCATGACCTCGCCCGTACTCCCAGGATTGTTGTCCGTAGGAATGCCAGCAAGGTCAGCCCTGTAGCTTTCCACCAGTTCAGGATTCGCCGCAAAGCCTCCCGCCGTCAGAATGACGGCCTTTCTGGCATGAAAGATCATCTTGTCCTTCCCTCTTCCGGAGGAAAGATCCTCGACTTCGATGCTTGCTGCTCGGCCGTTCTTCATTAGAAGCCTCGTCATGGCACATCTTGTGCGGATCTTTACGCCACGCCTTATGCACTCCGAGGAAAGCGTCCGGATGTAGGCCTGCCCCCTCGGTTGCGTGGGCTTGTGGCCGCGCGGCCATTCTGCGCCCCAGGTGGCGACAGTTTCGGGCATGAATCGAACGCCAAGAGACTCAAGCCACTTCAAGGTTGGCAACGCTTCGCACACGAAGCGCCTCACAACAGCCGGGTCGTTTCGGCCGTGTCCTGACGCCATCGTCTGTTCATAGTGCCAGGAAGGGGAGTCCGTGATACCCATCGGCTCCTGACGGGCAGGATCAGACGCATTGAACAGACCGCTTGCACGCAACGTGTTGCCGCCGATCGCCGCCATCTTCTCGACAAGCAGCACCGACGCTCCTTGCTCGGCGGCTGAAAGTGCGGCGGCAAGCCCCGCACCGCCAGCCCCCGCCACCACGACGTCAAATTCGTCTTCCGCGAACGAAAACGCGCTCACAGGGATAGGAGTCATCATGGCAAGCGCGCTCGCCGCGCACAAAGTCCGCCTCCTCATTCTGCCGTCCTCCACCAGTGTGCCTCAGTTCTGAGCTCCGCCATGTCATGCAGAAACTCAGAGAGTTCTGCTGCATTGTGAAGCTCAAGCTTTCCGAACACTGACGCCCTTCGGCTTCTGACGGTGTCCTCCGAAAGGCCCAGAATTTCAGCCGCCTGCCGGTTGGGGAGCCCCTTGGCGACAAGCTCTGCCGTCCGCCGTTCCGCATCAGTGAGTTCGTTCCAGAGAACCTCAGCCCGCTTCAGATCCCTTGCGACAGCCCTTCTCCGCCTATGAAGTTCACACCCTCGTGCGAGAAGCGGCAGAAGCGCTTCGGCATCGACAGGCTTTTCGAGAAAGTCGAGGGCCCCTGCCTGCACGGCCTCCACCGCCATGCGGACTTCGCCGTGAGCCGTCAGAAAGATGATCGGCAGATCACACTTCATCTCCGCGAGTCTTGTCTGAAGTTCGGGACCGGACAGCCCAGGCATGCGCACGTCGAGAAGCATGCAGCCTTCGCGGGTAGGATCATCACCGTCAAGAAACTCAGCTGCGGATTCATAGGTCCTCACCTGATAGCCCACGGCCTCAAGCACAAATCTGAAGGATGCTCCCACGCTAGGATCGTCGTCAACGATGCGAATCAAAGGCACCTGCTTCATGTTTCCATTCCTGATTGTTGATGTTGAGCTCCCGCAGTCGCGGGAGCACGAGCGAGGCCTTCAGCCCCTGGGGAGTTCTGCGCGCAAAGGCGAGATGGCCCCGATGCATCTCGGCAATAGAGGATGCAATGAAAAGTCCGAACCCAAGTCCTTCCTTACTAACGCTTTTCGTAAGTTTGCCCAGCGCTCCGAACACCTCATCGGAGACGGCAGGTCCTTCATCGAGAACGCTCACCTCAACGATCTCGTTCTGACAGAAGACCTCAACAACAATCGAGCTCCGAGAGGGAAGATCAGCAACCGCCCTGACCGCATTCTTGAGGAAGTTCACAACCACGAGCTCCAGTTCAAGCGCATCCCCCTTCACCAGTACCTCTTCGTCAGGAAACACGGTCTTTACGTCGACCACCTCGGACAAGTGCCCCGCATGCTTCAGCGCCTCACCGACAAGACCCCGTACGTCGACGGGCTCGAATCCAGGCGTTTCCTTTCGAAGAACCGTGCGAACGCGCTCGATGATGTCCGCCGCCCTGTGCGTCTCGTGCTCGGCTGCCGACAGAGCCTCGGTCCACTTGGGAACATCAAAGTTTCCCATTTTCATCATCAACCTGATACCCGTCAGATAATTGGCGATGCTCGTCAGAGGCTGCTTGATCTCGTGTGCAAACATGGCGGCGAGTTGAGAGGCCATGCCTGCACGCTCAACAAGCGCGAGGTTCTCCTGACTGGCCCTGAGGGCTTCGGCGGCCGCTCCTCTTGCACTCTCCTCAGCCCTGAGTTCTGCCGTCCTGCGCTTGAGAAGACGGTTGACGCGCCAGTGATGCACAAGCAGAAGAAGCAGAACCAGCCCCATGACTGCAAGCTCATTGCGCCAACGGAGCGCAAGTGCCGTGATCGAATTGTCCCTCAGATAGGCGTATGGACCGATTTTCAGCCGAACAAGAAGCGCCTCCACCCCCTGCATGCGAGTGTTTGACAGCCAGTCAAGACCATTGGCATCGGCAGGCATCGAAAGAAGGGCCACAGTTACTGCCTTCACCACATCGGGATCCGCCGATGGGGAAGAGGCGAACATTAGGTCGGGATAGAGTTCAGTCGAAGTTGCACAGCCGCCTGCCGCCCTTTCGGGACGTTCGCCGACGATCCTCACATCCTCGGCCTGTATAACGCCTGTTCTGACCGCCTGCTCAAGCTCACACGCAGGAAGCACGCCCGCATCGCTCATGCCCGTCACCACAAGCGTGAGCACATCGGGAAAGTTCCATTCTGTGAAAGTCACTTCACGAAAGAAGTCCTCGGGATCGAACCCACGTCTGGCGATCTCTCCTTGAGGAATGAGCCACCCCTCAAAAGACCAAGGTGCCGTCGCGGCCACCCTGCGGCCCCGCAGGTCTTCGATCGTCTGCACGGGACTTCCCGCCGATACGAGAAAGACTGCGCCTACACTGCGGCTAACATCTGCACATCGACTCTTGCGAAGCGTTGCAATCTGCTGGAGCCCCGCACGCGAAAGCATGCGCGCTCCTCCACTAGACACGATGACGAAGTCGATGTTCTCCACAGACTCGGGCTTCATTGCATCGGCATGAGAAATCTCCTTCGTCTCGAACCTGTACTGCGGCAGTCCGGCCTTGAGCGACTCGATAAGCGGCGTATAGACGTCAATATAAAAGCTCGGTGTAAAGGTGTCGACAAGTCCAACACGCACGACACCTGAAGCGTCCCCGGAGGGTGCGACCATCCCCGTCTCAGCGGCAATTGCGGCGGAGGCGCCAAAAAGAAATGCCAGACATGTCGCTTTAAGGCGGACGGGAAATGCAGTCACGACGTACAGTGTCCTCAAGTTCGCTTCGGATAATTCTAAAAGCTTCAGCTCTTACTGAGGCTCCTCATCATTCACGTCTGATCTTCAGTCAGGGTAGACACGCACATTTACGCCGAGGCGCGCCCCCCGTTGCATCAGGTCTTCCCGCAACAAGCCACGCCACCACGCACCACATGAGCACGAGGATCATGAGAAGCACGGGCATGCGGCCGAATCCAAAGGCCGAAGCCCAGGCGCCCGCCATCATGGGTGCAAGGCCGGCCAGCAGGTAACCGCCGCACTGAACGAGCCCCGTCACGCGAAGAATGTCAGCTTCCGGCGTCTTCTTCGTCACGGCGGTCAGCGAAATCGTCACGAATGCTCCCTGCAGCACGCCCATTACAAGCGCCGCTCCCATGAGGCCTGCGAATCCTCCGACCCCCTCCATCCAGATCCAGAGCCCCGTCAGATAAACGGCGCCGACCACAGGATAGATTGTTCTCGCCACAGGCAGAAAGCCGCACCCGAGAGATCCGGCAAACATGGCGCCAAGGTAGAACGTCACGGCATTGACCGCATCAGGTCTGGAAAAGCCCGCAACCTCAAGCCCTGAGGGCATCATCGACGCAACGGTGAAGGTGAGCCCCGCCTGAATAGCAACGAACCACACGAGAAGTGCAACGGGAGCTCCGCTCTTCTCGAGACGCTTTTCCTTCCGTTCTGGAACGGGCAGAGGAACGCCTCCAAAACCCACTGCCCAGACAAGCGGCGCAAGAGCCGCCAATCCCCAGACTGCAAAAGGACCCCACCAGACGCCGCCCGCCTCCAGAGCCGGCATGACCGAGGCCGTACCCAGCAGGCCGCTGATGCTGAGCACCGCCGTATAGACGCCCATCACCTGAGACTGGCGGTCATGAAAGACCACCTTGATGACAGAGGGAACCCAGACGTTCAGGCCCGCGATTGAAACGCTCAGAATCAGCGTTCCGAGAAAGAGAGCGGGCATCCACTCGATGCATCGGACGAAGGATCCGAGTGCGGCTCCGGTCAGAGCAGCGACGGCGAAGGTTCTACTTCCGAATCCGGCCACAAGCGGCAGGACAGCGAGGCTACAGAGTCCAAAGGCCATGGTCGGAATGCCTGCGAGTACGCCGAAAGCCTCCCACGGCAGATCGAAGACATCGCGAACGACGGGCGCCATCGGACCCACTGCATTGATGGGCCCGCGCATGACAAGTGCGGCAAGGACGATCATGAGGAGAATTTGCTTTTGGCTGTGCATCAGAAGCCTTCGAAAAAGTGATTACTGAAAAGGCTATCCCTTCGTGTGTGCCTTGACCAGATTGGTTTTCCCGAACAGAGGGTTTTCGCCACCGCTCGCGGCCACCTCCCACGAGCCGTATCGGCGTTCGGATTAGTTCTTTAGGATGAAGGACATGCTTAGGGCGCGGGGCCGGACACGGTCCCTGGAGGGCGCCTCAACCATATCAACCAAGGAGAAAAACATCATGCTTTCGAATCGCCGCCGCTTCCTTCAGGGTGCCGCCTCCGCGAAGGTCGCCCCCGTCACGCTCCAGGACCGCAGCTACGAGCCACTGAAGCTTCCGCGTCCGATCAGTCTGGCCGCCCTCACCATTCTCGACGTCTCTCCCGCCAATCAGGTGCTCTGCGCCGCCAAGGCGGGCTACAGCCACGTCGGCATCCGCCTCGTGCCCGCCACCCCGACCGAAACGCAGTACGACATGATCGGCAACACGCCCATGATCCGTGAAGTCGAAGCCAATCTGAAGGCCACCGGCATCAAGGTCCTCGACATCGAAATTCTCCGCATCAAGCCCGACACTCGTGCCGTAAACTGGAAGGCCTTCTTCGAAACCGGCACCCGCCTCGGCGCCACTCAGGTGCTCTGCGCAGGCAACGACCCCGACATCAACCGCCTGACGGACAACTACGCCGAACTCTGCGAGCTCGCCCATCCGTACGGCCTCAACCTCAGCATCGAGCCGATGCCCTGATGCAACGTCTCGACCGTCAAGCAGCACGGTGAGATCCTCCGCAAGATCAACCGTCCGAACGCAGGCTGCCTCGTCGACCCGATCCATTTCTACCGCGCCAAGAACGACTACAAGGACATCGACAACCTGCCCGCCGGCTCGCTCAAGTACTGCCAGATGTGCGCCATCACGGCCGAAATGCCCGACACGATGGACGGCATCCTCTATCAGGCCCGCAACTTCCGCCTGTCTTCGGGCACCGGCGCTGCCTACCTCGTGCAGCTTCTCAAGCACCTGCCGATCTCCATCGAGGTCTGCAACGCGAACCTTGCCCTGACGATGTCTCCGCTTGACCGCGCCCGCATGTACCTCGAGGACATGGTCGCCGTGCTCAACGCCGCAGGCGAACACTGATCCTCACAAGGTCTCTCAGCAAGTTCTCCCATTTCGTGCATTCCGCACAGGCGGATTCCTTCCGGAATCCGTCGCTTTTTTGAGGGACTGGTCCCTGAAAAAAAGGTTCTTCTCGGAAGTCCGTGGAACGCGGCCTTCACTTTTAAGAAAAAGTCTGGTCGACTC